>WNFR01006231.1_pt1 | contig 12207 bp, 12 predicted proteins | sample 5400221 | NCBI WGS metagenome assembly WNFR01 (sample SAMN13153357, study PRJNA577476) | soil metagenome | isolation source: 40 cm soil under Madrone tree | place: USA:California | collected 2016-06-14 | reverse complement strand
GATCCGCCGCGACGTCTACCGCGCCAACCCATGGATCGCGCAGTCACTGCTGAAGGCGTTCACCGCGGCCAAGCGCAAGGTCTACGAAAACCTGTACACGACGTCGGCGCTGATCACGATGCTGCCGTGGCAGGTCGCGCAGGTCGAGGACGTGCGGCGGGAAATGGGCGATGACTGGTGGCCCTATGGCTTCGAGCCCAATCGTCACGTGCTCGATACTTTCCTGCGTTATCACCACGAGCAGGGCTTATCCAAGCGCAGGCTCCAGCCGGAAGAACTTTTTGCGCCCGAGACGCTCGAGGCGTTCAAGATCTGAAACCACCAGCTCAGGACTTGCCCGATCGAGCCGTGTCGGCCAGCGCGGCGTTGATCGCGTCGATAAGCGGCCCCAGCTTCGGCGGCTTTGCTTCGACATCGACCCTGACCGCGAGCTTTCGCAGCGTCGCGCTGCATACCGGCCCGATCGACGCGATCAGCGTCCGGCCGAGACTCTCTCTGAGCGATGCTTCTTTGCCGATGCGTTGCGCGACGGTGAAAAGGTTGCTGGCCTGCGACGCGCTGGTGAAAGCCACCAGGTCGATCTCGTCCCGGCCAAGGGCGTCGATCAATCGCTGCATCGGAGCGGTGTCCTCCGGCACTGCCCAGCGATAAGTCGCGATTTCGATCACTTCCGCGCCTTCGCTCTCGAGCGTAGCTTCCAGCTCACGGTTGGTCTCGCCGTAGCGCTGCACGACCACGCGCTTTCCGCGCAACGGGGCCTCCTTCAAGTGGATCCCCTGCAACTGGGCAAGCACCTCGTGCGTGGTGAAAGGATCGTCCGCGGAAAGATCGATACGCACCTTGCGCGCGCCCAGAGCCGCCGTCGGCTTGGGACCTCGCACGACGACTATCGAGCCTTCCAGCACGCGCAGCAGCGCGGGCGTCAATCCCATGGAATCGGTCGCCGCGAATAGTGCCCGAGTACCGACCCCGGTTTGGAAAATGAATATTTCAGGCGGTGTCGATTCCCAGTCGCCGATCAACGCCCGGATGCGTTCGGGATCGACATCCGGAACTTCCGACAGCGCAGGCGCCAAAAACGGCTCACCTCCGTATTTGCGAATCAGACTGGCGACGCGGTCCCCGGCGCGGCTTTCGAGAATGGCAACGGTCTTGTCTTTCATCGGTGAGCGAGGCCCTTCCTAGCCGGCGTGAAGACAGTTTGCCATAGGAATGGTTTTGTTTCGACAAAGCGATGGTCGATCGGTTTCGAGATAAAATCGCAGCAGTTCAAGTGGGGCCAAGGGATCCAGGGTGGGAGCAATGACTGCGGCACAGCTATTCGTAAAATGTCTCGAGAACGAAGGGGTCGAATACATCTTCGGCATCCCCGGCGAAGAGAATATCGATATCATGGATGCGCTGCTCGACAGTCCGATCACGTTTGTCACCACGCATCATGAGCAGGGTGCCGCTTTCATGGCCGACGTCTACGGACGGCTGACCGGCAGAGCGGGCGTTTGCATGTCGACGCTGGGCCCTGGAGCAACCAACCTGATTACCGGCGTCGCGGACGCCAACATGGACCGTGCGCCGATCGTCGCCATCGCAGGCCAGGGTGCCACCACTCGCTTGCACAAGGAAAGTCATCAGATTCTCAATCTGGTGAACATGTTTCATCCGATCACCAAATATTCGGCGCAGATTCTGGAGCCGGAAATCGTTCCGGAAATCGTGCGCAAGGCATTCAAAGTCTCCCAGACGGAGAAGCCGGGTGCTGCGTTCATCGACTTCCCGGAAAACATCGCGGAAATGAACGTCGACAAAAAGCCAATCAAGGTGCAGACCGCGTACACCTCGATTACTCCCGACCACAAGATCGAGCAGGCCGTCCAGATCATCTCCAAGGCGAAGTTTCCGGTCATCCTTGCCGGCAATGGCGTGATCCGGCAGGCCGCGGCGGACTCGCTGGTTACCTTCGCCGAGGTCTTGCGTATTCCGGTAGCCAACACCTTCATGGCGAAGGGTGTCATGCCTTTCAATAACGATCTCGCGCTGGGCACGATAGGATTGAAGGCGCGCGACCTGCCGTGGTTCGCCTTCGAAAAGGCCGATGTCGTGATTTGCGTCGGCTACGACATGGTCGAATATCACCCGGAAATGTGGAATCCCAACGGTGACAAGATCATCGTCCATATCGATGCCATGCCGGCCGAAGTCGACGAGCGCTATATCCTCGCGGTCGGAGCGCTGGGAGACATTTCCGTTACGCTCAGAGCGATTGCGCTTCGCGCGACGCCGCAGAAGAGCGCCCCTTTCAAGGCGGTGCGCACGGCGATCATCGACGATCGTTCGGCATACGCCAACGACGGTGGCTTTCCCATCAAGCCGCAGAAGATCGTCTGGGATCTGCGCGAAGTCCTGGGTCCGGACGACATCGCCATCTCGGACGTGGGCGCGCACAAGATGTGGATGTCCCGCATGTACCGCGCGGAGCGGCCCAATACCTGCATCATCTCCAACGGCTTCGCGTCGATGGGTATCGCCGTTCCGGGAGCGATCGCCGCCAAGCTCGCCTATCCCGATCGCAAGGTCGTCGCGGTGACCGGTGACGCCGGGTTCATGATGAATTCGCAGGAAATCGAAACGGCGATGCGCATGAAGACGGCGTTCGTAGTGCTCATCTGGAGCGATTCCGAATACGGGCTCATTACCTGGCACCAGTTGCGGCACTTCGGCCGGCCGAGCCACATCGATTTCAAGAATCCCGATTTCGTGAAGTACGCGGAAAGCTTCGGTGCCAAAGGCTACCGTATCGGCAAATGCGCCGATCTCGTCCCGACGCTGAAGGCCGCGCTTGCCGAAGACACCGTCTCGATCATCGATTGTCCGGTCGATTATTCGGAAAATATGAAGCTTACCCAGCGGCTCAAGGATCTGCGATCGCCGCTGTGAGGTCGTGCGGCGAGAATTTTTTCACCGGAAGCGGGTCATGAAAATCAAGGCTGCCGTGCTCTATGCGATGGACGCGAAGCCGCCCTTTGCCGAGTCGCGTCCGCTGTCGATCGAAGAGATCGACCTCGCACCGCCGGGGCCAGGAGAGATCCTGGTAAAAATCGGCGCCGCGGGCCTCTGCCATTCCGACCTTTCGGTGATCAATGGCCATCGGCCGCGGCCGATGCCGATGGCGCTGGGGCATGAAGCGGCGGGAATTGTGGAAGAGTTGGGCCAAGGTGTGACCGATCTCGAGCGCGGTGATCATGTGGTGCTGGTGTTCGTGCCGAGCTGCGGTCATTGCGAGCCGTGCGCCGAAGGACGGCCCGCGTTGTGCGAGCCGGGGGCCGCCGCCAATAGTGCGGGCACACTGCTTTCCGGTGCCCGCCGTTTGAGCCGGAACGGCCAGCCGATCCATCATCATCTCGGCTGTTCAGTTTTTGCCGAATACGCCACTGTCTCCAGACGCTCTGTGGTCAGGATCGATCGCGAGTTGCCGCTCGACGAGGCGGCGCTGTTTGGCTGCGCTGTGCTCACCGGCGTGGGAGCGGTGGTGAATACCGCGCAGGTGCGGGCCGGATCGTCGGTCGCGATTATCGGCCTGGGCGGTGTCGGTCTCGCATCGCTGCTCGGGGCCAATGCCGCGGGCGCGCGGCAGATCGTCGCGGTTGATCTCTCGGACGCCAAGCTTGAGCTGGCACTGGCGCTGGGCGCGACGCACACCTTCAATGCCGGAAATCCGAATTGCAAGGACGAGATACGACAGGCGACCGGCGGCGGCGTCACGTTCTCCTTCGAGCTTGCGGGATCGGTCCGCGCTCTCGAGCTCGCCTACGGGATCACGCGCCGTGGGGGAATGACGGTCACCGCGGGCCTGCCGCCTCCAAGCGCGACGTTCCCGCTGCCCGCGGTGAACCTGGTCGCCGAGGAACGCACGATCAAGGGCAGTTACGTCGGGACCTGCGTCCCCTCACGCGACATTCCTCGCTATATCGACCTGTACCGCCAGGGCAAGCTGGCCGTGAATCGCCTGATGAGCGGCAGGCTCGAGCTCGAGGACATCAACCACGGCTTCGATCTGCTCAACGAGGGCAAGGCGGTGCGTCAGGTCGTCGTCTTCCACTGATATGGAGCTCAATCACCTTCAATCGTTCATCGCCGTCGCCAAGCTTGGCCATCTCACGCGCGCCGCCGAGACCCTGCACTTAAGCCAACCCGCGCTGTCGGGGCAGATCAAGGCGCTCGAAGAAAACCTGGGCGTGACGCTGTTCGAGCGCTCCTCGTCGGGAATGTCGCTCACCACCTCGGGCCGGCGCTTGCTTGAGGACGCGCAACGCGTTATCGAGGCGGTGCAGCAGCTCACTCACGCCGCGCAACGGCTCCGTGGCCTGACCACCGGCACGATCAAGATCGGCACGGTGTTGGACCCATCCATACTGCAAGTGGGCGAACTGCTTTCTCTCGCCTTTGAGCGCCATCCTCAACTCGAGCTCGAGCTGCATCAAGTGCTGTCCAGCGACGCGCTGGTCGGCGTACGCAACGGCACGCTCGACGCGAGCTTCTACTTCGGGCACCGACCCGAAGCCGACCTCGATGCGGTCGCACTGCGTGAAATTATCTACCGGGTGGCGATCCCCATCGCCTGGGCCGACGAGCTCATGAGCGCGCCGTGGGAGGTCGTCGCCGAGCGGCCGTGGATCATTACGCCAGAGCACAGCTCGCATCGAGCGCTGGTCATGGAGCTTTTTCACGATCGTTCTGCGTTGCCGGCAAGACTCATCGAGGCAGACAACGAGCCGGTGATCATCAATCTGGTCGAGTCGCAGGTCGGCGTGAGCCTGGTGCGCGAAGAGCTTGCTTCGGCATCCAGCAAAGCCGGGCGCGTTGCGATCTGGCCGGGTGCGAGCGCGGCCACCAAGCTCTGGATGGTTCATGACGCCAAACGAAATGCCGATCCGCTGTTGCAAGCCTTGCTGGAGGTGCTCTACGAGATCTGGCCGGGCGCGGGCAAAATCGCGGCGCCTGCACCTGACAGCGCATAGCGGTCAGCACCCCAATGCAGTCGATCCGAGAGTGGTGGGCGACGCGTGTTGATCCTTGTGAGGCCAACACCGCGGGGCGCAGGCGTCGTTGTGATCCAGGCCTGCGGCTATTCCGGCATCCGGTGACGGCGCGGAATCATGATTCGTGCCGGCGCGGGCGGCACCACGGGCGGAGGGCGATACAGCGCGTAGAACTGGCGCACGAGCTTGACGTATTCCTGCGTTTCCGGAAAAGGAGGAATGCTTTGCTTGTAATGTTGAACTGTCTGTTCACCGGCGTTGTACGCCGCCAGCGCGAGGCCGAGGTCGTTGGCGAAGAGCGACAGGAGATCGCGCAGATAGCGGGTGCCGATCGAAAGGTTGATCGCTGGATCAAGGAGCTTTTGTTCCGCGGACCGTTCCTTGTCCGCCACGACACCATAGCGGGCGCCGGTATCCGGGGTGAGCTGCATCAGCCCCAGCGCCCCCTTGGGCGAAACCGCGGCAGGCTCGAATGCGGATTCGACGGCGATCACCGCCTTGACCAGCGCAGGGTCCAGACCGTTCAACTTGGCGTCTCGCTCGATCAGCGGCGAGAATTTCGCGACATTCGGATGCCTGGTCACGTACTGATACATGCGCGAGCGCGAGAAGTCCCCGCCTGCCGGAGGGGCTTCGGCTTTAGCTCGCGCGGCCGCGTCCACATTGGTCTCGCCTTTGAAAAAGAGTTGATAACGCTCATCGAGCTTCTCGGTGGCGAAGTGCGCGACCCCCTGCTCGTCGAGGTAGCCCCAAAGATTCGCCCGGGCGTTTGCGACGAACAGCGCCGATGCGACCGCGATCAGGCACGCAATCGACGTCCCGCTGCGCCGCGACCGCAGCTTTCCGCCGCCCAAGCGCAAGCGCTTTATGTCCACTGGGCAGCCGACGCATCCGGCGTGCGACTGAGACAGATGAAGCATGGAACCTCTTGGGGCAGGGCGGCGACTAAGCAAGTACACTGTATGCCGGCTTCATCATGGTAAGCACGCTCCACAAGCTGCCCGCACTGATCCTGGGGCTCTCCCTGAGCATCCCGCTCGCGCTTGCGCAAGCACCGTTGCGAACCGACGCACAGGATGCGAGCGACATCGCCGTCCACGTGAAGAAAGACGGCGCCACAATCATCGTCGATGTCGAGATGATGGTGCAAGCGCCGCCGCTGGCAACATGGGACGTGTTAACCGATTACGATCACATGGCGCAATTCGTCGCCAACGTACAGTCCTCCAGGATCACCGATCGAAAAGGAAACACGCTCGTCGTTGCCCAGAAGAGCGGTACTTCGTTCGGGCTCTTGAAATTCACCTTCGACAACGTTCGTGAAATCGAGCTGGTTCCACACAGTGAAATCCGCTCGAACTTGATCAGCGGCGATATGAAGGCCTCAGCATTCACGACCCGTATCATGAGCGGTGGAGGCGGCATTACGCGCGTCGTCAATCACGGCGAATTCGTGCCCACGATGTGGGTGCCGCCGGTGATTGGAACTGCCTTCCTGGAATCGGAGACCCGCAGGCAGTTTCACGAGCTGCGAACCGAAATCATGCGTCGAACCACGGCGACCAAGGCTGCCATCCCAGCGGTCCAATGATGGGCGCGAGCCCATCTCGCGCTACAAACCGAGCCAGGCGATCGCCTTCTGCTCGTCGTCTCGCGAAGGGTCGACGAATCCCTTGTAGCCCAAGGTGGTAAGCGCGTTTCGGCCGGCGTCGCTTTGCGCGAGTCCCAGCAACACGCCATGAATCTGGTGCTCGTCGTCGGCCGAAAGCCTGGTTGACGCGATCATCTGTTTGATCGGAACGGGACGCGAAGTTAAAAGCACCTTGCCACCCTTTTGCGTCCACGCCTGTATCACCGCTTTGGCCGCGGTAGCCCCCGCGTCGGCGAATCCGTACTCGACATAGAACGGCACCGCATCCTGATATCGGGTGGTGACGATCTTGACGTCGGCGGCGCCGAGCTTCTGGTCGCGCAGCATGGCGCGCAGCATGGCCGCGGTAATGGAGTCGGGATCCGGGCTTACTACGGTGCGTCCGCGGAGATCCTCGAGGCGAGTGAAAGGCTGGTCCTTGTTCATCAGCATCGAGACCGCATAATCGGTGTAGCCGACCGTCCATGCGACCGACTTGTACTTGCCTGCTTTGATCGCTGCCAACGACACGTGCGCCGGATGGACGAAAGCGAGGTCGTACTCCTGGCGCGCGAGTCCCGCGCGCAAATCGTCATAGGCACTGGCGATGACAATGCGCACCGGCCGCTTGAGCGCCCGGGCAAGGAGCTCCGTGAGCGGTTGGAAGCGGGAGGCGATTTCCTTGTTGGTCTGGTAATAGGTGATGCCCTCGGTCACGGCGAAGATGAGCTCGGCTGCCGCGGCACAGGGGGCGGCCAGGGCGATCCATGCAGCGACGGCGGCGGTGAGCAAAGATCGGATCATGCTGAGGTCGGTTTTCTGGCGAGAAAAACGCAGCGCCGGGGTCAGCACCGGGCTTCGCGGATGAGAGCGGATAATCGCACCACGACGCGACTTTCCGTGCGGCTTCGAGTGACGCGCAGCATATCACACCGTCGTGGGGCTTTTGAGCGCGGGCTCGCGCTTAGCGCAAGCTCGGAGCAACGCGTCGCGCTTTTCCATAAATCTTGGTCGTTGTATCCTCCTGCTGCTGCGGCGCACAAACGGCATTTTCGCCGATCGCGGGACCGCTGATCGCGCGCCTGACTACTTGGGTGTGGCTGCTCGGTCATATCCGCGTCATACTGAAAGCCCAGGGTTCCACCGACATCTCATTCGTTCATGACGCCCTATCTGTCGATCGAAGCGCTGACGGTTTCTTACGGCACGACGCGTGTGCTCGACCAGGTGAGCTTGAGTGTGCAGCGCGGCGAGATGATCGCGCTGCTCGGCAGCTCGGGCTGCGGCAAGACGACCTTGCTCCGCTCCATCGCCGGCTTCGTGCTTCCGGACTCGGGAGCGATTCGCGTCGACGGCAAGGAAATCACCCGTCTTCCTCCCGAGGCGCGCGAAACGGCGATGATGTTTCAGTCCTACGCCTTGTGGCCACACATGAGCGTCGCGGACAACATCGGCTACGGTTTGCGTATGCGCAACTGGAAGAAGGATGCAATCGCCGCGCGGGTGGCCGAGATGCTCAAGCTGCTGCAGCTCGAGAATTTCGGGCCGCGCCAGGTAACGCAGCTTTCGGGCGGGCAGCGGCAGCGCGTCGCCCTGGGCCGCGCGCTTGCGGTCGATCCTCGCTTGCTGCTGCTCGACGAGCCGATGTCGAATCTCGATTACAAGGTGCGCCTCGAGCTGCGCCACGAGCTCCGCGCGCTGCAGCAGCGAATCGGAATCACTGCGGTGTATGTGACGCACGACCGCGAGGAAGCGCTGACCCTCGCTGACCGCATCGCCGTCATCGACGCCGGGCGGATTGTGCAGATCGGCGCGCCCGAGGAAATCTTTCACCGTCCGACGTCGGCTTTCGTGGCCGGATTCATGGGCGCCGACAACGCGCTCGACGTCTTGCTTGGGGGAGATGGCGCGCTCAAGGCCATCGGGTTGGATACCACCCCGGAGCAACGCATTCGAGTCCACTTTCGCAGCGACTCGGCACGGCTTGCGCCGGCCGCCGGTGTTACGAGTGCTCCCGCATTGGGCGATCTGGTTCTGACCGGGGTCGTAGCACAGTCGGTATATGTCGGGCAGGGCTATCGGTATCGGGTGCACACCGACGATGCCGACATCTGGGTTCACGCGTCGGAGCGCGTCGCCGAAGGGACGCCGACCTGTGTGGTCGTGCCGCGTGATGCGCTGCTGCTTTTCCCCACCCATCAACCACGTAGTCCTTAGGAGGCTGAAATGAAGTTTCGCTTGCTGCTAGTCGCCACCGCGCTCGCATTAGCCGGTGGATACGCTGGGGGAATCGGCGCCCAGACGCTCAACGTTGTCACCGCCGGCGACCAGAACATGGTCGATTACGTCAATAACTACCTGGCACCCAAGTTCGAGGCGATGAATCCGGGTGTGAAGGTGCGCGCAGTGGGAACCGGTCCGGGAGATTCCGGATCGCAAAAAATCTACGAAAAGCTCTCGGCGCAGCAGAAAGCAAACGTTGCCGAGTGGGACGTCGACGTCGCGGTGGTGCATCAGCGCGGCGCCGCGACCATGGTCGGTGAAAAGTTGTTGATGCCGTACCGTAACGACGTCAGTGCCGGCAAGCTGGTTACGCGCGACACCGCGTAGAACGCTTTGGGCGCGAACGTCGACGGCTATGTGCTGCCGATGTTTCACAGCCAGATCGCCTTCGCGTACAACCCCGAGCTGATCAAAACGCTGCCCAAGTCTTTCGGAGAGCTCCCCGAGTGGGTGAAGAAGAATCCGAAGCAATTCGGCTACAACGGCGTCAAGGGTGGCATGTCGGGCGTGGGATTCGTGATGGGCTGGGTGGAAGCGAACACCGGCATGGCCGACAAGCTGGAGAAGGGACCCTACGACGCTAGCCAGAAGGCGGCGATCGACAAGGCGCTTGGCGGGCTCAAGGAGTTCAATCAATACGTGGTGATGACGCCGGGCAATGCCGGCACGCTGGATATGCTCAATCGCGGCGAGATCGCCATCGGTCCGGTCTGGGTCGACATGTTCTATACCTGGCAGGCGGACGGGCGGATGAGCCCGAAGATGAAGCTCTCGCTGCCTTCGCCCGGACTTCCCGGGCAGCCGATGTACTACGTGATCCCGGCCAAGGCGGCGCATGCGGCGCTCGCCAAGAAGTTCATCGACCTGGCCGAGAGCCCTGAAGTGCAGGCCGAAGGGATCGTCAAGCAATTCAACTGGTACCCCGGCATCGATCCCCAGCACGTGCAGTCCAAGATGGATCAGGCGAGCTGGAACAAGCTCTTCACCGACATTTCGCCGTCCGATCTGTCGAGATACGGGCGGCCGTTTCCGTTGTCGGAATACTTCACCGATATCGTCGAGGGCTACGAGCGGGTCGTGATCAAGTAGGGCGCGCGAAGCCGCGTGCGGACCTATACGCACTTGCCGAAAATTATCTCTACTCCGTCGTCCCCGCGAAAGCGGGGACCCAGTGGTGTGTCCAAAAGACACTGGATTCCCGCTTGGCCGTTCCTCGAAACTTCGCCCTTCGGGCTCGTTTTCGCGGGAATGACGATGTAGGTGAGGCGGTGAAATCGATCGCGACCAGAAACCCAATCGCTGACCGCTGGGTCGGGCTTGCATTGCTCGCCCCGGCGCTTGCGGTCATTCTCGTTTTCTTCGTTGCGCCGCTCGCGATGTCGGCGGTGGTTGCTTTCCGGAGCAAGGACGGCGGGCTCACGCTCGAGCATTTCGCCAAATCGTTCGATCTCTACACCACCGATCTCCTGTTCACGCTGGCGATCGTCCTCGCGTCGACGATCCTGATCGGGCTGGTCGCGATTGCCATCGCGGGCTATCTCACGCTGGGTGAAAATCCGCGCGCGGTGGCGATCCTGCGCTGGCTCTATCGCTGGCCGCTGTTTATTCCATTCGTGGTGGCAGGCCAGGTGATGCGCACCTTCCTCGCCAAGAACGGCATGCTCAACCATGTGCTGATCGGCAGCGGGCTGATCGAGCCCCTGTCGGCGCAGAGCCTGCTCGACTGGCGGGGCATCGTCATCGCCTTCGTCTGGAAGCAGGCGCCGTTCGTGACGCTGCTCCTGGCCGGCGCGATGGCCTCGATCGAAACGCAGCACATCGAGGCCGCCCGCAACCTCGGCGCGCGGCGTCTGCGGGTGTTGATCGACATCATCCTGCCGCAGGTGCGCGGCACGCTGCTGGTCGGTCTGGTGTTGTCGTTCGTGACCATGTTGTCGGTGCTGTCGGTGCCATTGATGATCAATCCCAATTCTCCGACGATGATGACGGTCGACGTTGCCTACCGCATCAACACCTTTGGCGATTACGCGGTCGCTAACGCGTTGTGCCTGCTGTCCCTGATCCTCGCCGCCGGCGGTGCATGGTTCTATTTGCATCATGCGGTCGAGAAGGTGGAACACGCATGACGGCGCTCAGTCTTCCGGCGCTGCCGCCGCCGCTTCGGACCGTGCTGCGCGCTATCGCGCTGGCCCTGTTCGCGTTTGCGATCTTCGGACCGCTTCTGAACCTGCTGCTATGGGCGTTCGCCGAGCGCTGGTATTTTCCGAACAAGCTTCCGCTGGAATTCGGGCTTACCTTCTGGTATCGCGTATTCCAGCCGCGCGGCAATGCGCTTGCGTCACTCGGCACCAGCGTCTGGATCGCCGTCCTGACGGTGGCGCTTTCGCTCGCGGTCGCGGTGCCCGCGGGCTACGCGCTGGGACGGCTGAAGCTCCCCTGGCGCAGCGCGATCCTGCTCCTGTTCCTGCTGCCACAGGCGGTGCCGAACCTGCCGGTGTATGTGAACATCGCGCAGGTGTTCTATCAGATTGGCCTCAATGGCACGATACTGGGCGTCGTGCTCGTTCACGCGTCGCACGGCCTGGTGCTGGCGGTCTGGATCGCGTCGGCGGCGTTTGCGTCGGTCGATGTTTCGCTCGAGGAGGCATCGCGTAATCTGGGCGCATCGCCTTGGACCTGCTTTCGGACGGTGACGCTTCCGCTCGCGGCGCCGGGACTGATCGCCAGCGCGATATTTGTCTTCCTCGAATCCTTGGACGAGTTCACCGGAACCTATTTCGTCGGTGTGCCGGACGTCACGACCCTGCCGCTCTTGATGTTCAACGCCAGCATGGGCGGAAACTATCAGATCGCGTCGATCACCGCGCTGCTGCTGCTGATCCCTTCGATCGGCTTCATGCTGGTGGTCGAGCGCTTTCTCAAGGCGGATGTGCTGGCGATGGTGGGGCGATAGCCGCGAAGTTACTCCGAGCGCGATTTTCCTGCTTAACGCCATAGATCTACGGTCTCACCGCGTGCCCGCAGGCGCTCGGCGCGGCCCTGCAGGTAGCGCTGAAACGACGGCTCGCCGCGGTACCCACCGCCTGCCACATAATCGAACGACGCCGCGAGGTGAAACGGCCGCAGATACGCGTCGATCCGAAATACTTCCATGCCGCTGCGATCGAAGAACACTATCGTCGGGGTGTACGCGACACCGAGCTCGCGCGCCCACGCCTGAGCAGTCGTGTCGCGGCCGGCAGGGGAGGTGATCGGGGT
>WNFR01007445.1_pt1 | contig 12208 bp, 7 predicted proteins | sample 5400221 | NCBI WGS metagenome assembly WNFR01 (sample SAMN13153357, study PRJNA577476) | soil metagenome | isolation source: 40 cm soil under Madrone tree | place: USA:California | collected 2016-06-14 | reverse complement strand
CGCAGCATGTGCGGCGAAGCCGATCGGCCCGCCACCGCCGACGCCGCCTTCACCATCTGCCAGACCCGCTGCCGGGTGAGCCGGTGCGCGCCGCGCGCGAGAAAGAGAAACGGCGAGTCCTTCCCCGCAGCAAGGGCGGATCTCGGTACCCCAAGGTATTCGCGCAGCACGTCCAGGGCGGAGCGCCCCAACGGCACGATGCGTTCCTTGTCACCTTTGCCGCGCACCAGCATGTAACCGGTCTCCAACTTCAGATCTTCAAGCTTCGCATTCACAATTTCCGAGACCCGCAACGCGCCGGCGTAGAAGACCTCCAGCATGGCCCGGTCCCGTGCGGCGATCGCCGGCGCCAGCTTGGAATCGGAACTCGCCTGCGGCCCGGCCAGAGTCTTCTCCATCTCGTCGCGCGCCAGCGCCTTGGGCAGAACCTTCCATTGCTTCGGAGAATCGATGTTCAGCGTGGGATCGTGCTCGATCTTCTTGTCGACGAGCAGGTGCCGGTACAGGTGCCGCAAGGCCGAAAGTTTCCGCCCCACCGAGCGCCCGTCCACGGAATTTGAAAACAGTTGCTGGATGAAATCGCGCACATCATCACGCCGCGCATTGAGGAGCACCCGCTTGTCGGTTTCCAGGAACTCCGCAAACTGGCAGACGTCGGTGGTGTAGGCCGAGATGGTCAGCGGGGCCAGTCCCCTCTCGACTCTGAGATAGTCGAGAAAGTCCGACATCACCCGCGCATTCGCTTCAGAAGGCATGTGTGCCCAGACACTGCTGTCCACGGCTGTTTGGAAGCTTAGTGAGTATTCTCGGACCCTGCAAAGTGCCACCCCTGGTCCCGGCCATGTGGCGCGGACACCATGGTCCGCGAACTGCCAGTGCCGTCAATGATTTAACGGGAGAAACAGAAGCATCGCTCGAATCGGATCCGGAGGCTCTGTCAAGCGGGCGGGAGTGCCCTGCGCCGCAATTATTGCGGGAAGCTTCCCAGCAACTCCCGCGCGTACAGCGCCCCCTCGGGAGTCTCTTCGTGTTTGAAGTAGGCGAAAACGTCGCGTCCAGCTCCCAAGTGTTGCTGGATCCGGGAACGCCGCCTGCAAGCGGCGCGGCAAGGTCTTCAGAAACCCACACAAGACCTCGTGGTCTGCTTTAAGGTTGGGCGGTAACTGAAACAAAACGGGACCCAGTTTTTGAGCAGCCGCCAGCGGCTCAATGGTTCCCAGAAAGCGCGGGAGAAAATCCTCCGTCCCCTTCAGCCGCTTGATGTGGGTGATGACCTGGTGGGCCTTGATCGTGAACCGGAAGGCCGCCGGCGTCTCCGACATCCAGTTCTGCAAGGTCGCCTCTTTCACCAGTTGCCGGAAGGTGAAGTTCACTTCCACGGCGTTCAGCTGGGTCGCGTAGTGACCGAGAAATTTCTTCTGCGCCAGTTTCTGCGGATAGAAGTCCGGCTTCCAACTCGGATAGGCCCATCCCGACGTGCCTGCGAACAGTTGCGCCATGGCGTTCGCGGATTATACCGCCCGGCGCTTCTTGTTCCCGGACGTCTTTTTGCCCGCCGGCCTGGCGATCGCTTTGCGCGAGGCAGCTGGTTTCGGCGACGCCTTTGCCTCCGCGCTCTTCCTGGCAATCTTGTTTCCGCCCGGTGCTCCGCTGTTCGGTTGCGGCTCCTCCGCTTGCGCCGCCAGAGCCACAGTGCCCGGCTGGGCGGCCGACGGCGTCGCTCGTCGCAGATCGGGCAACTTCTGTTTCAATTTCAATACCGGCGCGTGCAGGTCTCCCATCTTCTCGAAGCGCTCGAGAACCTGCGCGGCCTCGAACACCAGCGAACTCGCGTCTTTTTTGCGCAGAGCCCGCTCCACTTCCTCCCAGGAGACCGGTGTCGACACGGTCGGATGTTCCCGAGCCCGCAGCGAATACACCGACACGGTGGTCTTGTGCTCGTCGTTCTGGCTCCAATCGACGAAGATCTTGCCGGCGCGCACTTCTTTCTTCATGTCCGACACCACCAGCTCCGGATGCTCGTGCTCGAGCAACTGGGCCAGCGCATGCGCGAACGGCTTGGTAACGTCATAGGTGGTGGGCGTGTTCAGCGGGACATAGATCTGCAGCCCCTTCGACCCGGAAGTCTTCGGAAAACTCTCGAGTCCCCAATGCTCGAAAATGTCGCGCAGCCACAGACCCACCTGCGCGCACTGCACGATGTTGGCGGGCGCGCCCGGGTCCAGATCAAACACCATCATGGTAGGGCAGTCGATGTCGGAGGCCAACGCCAGCGACGGATGAATCTCGAGGGAGGCCAAGTTCGCCAGCCAGGTCAGCGTGGGAAGATCGCCGACAATCAGATAATTGATGTGCCGCCGGTTGTGCCGGCTCCAGATGGGTGCGGTCTTCACCCAGTCCGGCCGGTGCTTGGGGGCATTTTTCTCGTAGAAGTATTCGCCATCGACGCCATTGGGATAGCGCTTCATCGTCACCGGCCGGCCCGCCAGATGCGGCAGCAGGGCAGGTGCAATGCGCGCGTAGTAGTCGATGACCTGCCCCTTGGTGAATCCCGTGCCGGGATAAAGCACCTTGTCCAGGTTCGACAGGTTCAGCCGCTTGCCTTCGACTTCCACAACGGGGGAATTCGCCACTCTCCCTCTCCTTGAAGCTCCGTTCCGCAATACCGCAGTCAGTATAGTGGGGAAGACCGGCAAGGCGCGTTCTCAGCTGTGATGTTCTCCCGTTCGCCAGGCCAGGCTTTGTTTGGCCGGCGACCAACAGCCAACGACCAACGACCGCCGTTTGACAACTGCATTTCGCCCCACGTACTGTGGATTTCTTCCCGGTTTCTGGCCCGTCCAACCCGGATGCTGTCCGGCACGCCATGCGCAAAGACAGTGGAGGTCCGATGAAGCACGTAGCTGTTCGCACGCTTGCAGTCCTTTTATTTCCTAGCGCTCTGTGGGTTTGTCTCGCCGGAGCCCAGGAGGTCGCTTCCTTTGAGAAGCGCACCACCGTCAAGACGCTCCCCAATGGCCTGACCGTCGTCATCCTCGAGCGGCCCGAGGCGCCCGTGTTCTCCTTCTTCACGCACGTCGACGCCGGTTCGGTTCAGGACCCCATGGGCAAGACCGGACTGGCCCACATGTTCGAGCACATGGCCTTCAAGGGCACCGATAAAATCGGCAGCAAGAACTACCCCGCCGAAAAGGCCGCCCTGGCGAAAGTGGAAAGCGCCTATGCCGCCTACATCGCCGAGCGCGACAAGACGGTCGGACACGACGAAAATAAAGTGAAGGAACTTGAGAAGGCCTGGAAAGATGCGATTGCTGCCGCCCAGGAATATGTCGTCCCAAACGCCTTTTCCGAGATTGTCGAGCGCCAGGGCGGTGAGGGCATGAACGCCAACACCAGCGAAGACGAGACCAACTACTTCTATTCCTTCCCGTCGAATCGCCTCGAACTCTGGGCCTACCTGGAATCGGAACGCTTCCTGCACCCGGTCATGCGCGAGTTCTATAAGGAGCGCGACGTGGTCATCGAAGAGCGCCGCATGCGTACCGACAGCAATCCCATCGGACGCCTGGTCGAACAATTCATCACCACCAGTTTCGCGGCGCATCCCTATCACCGCCCGGGCATTGGCTGGATCTCCGACCTGAACTCTTTCTCGGCCACCGACGCCCAGCAATTTTTCGACCAGTACTACATCCCCTCGAACATGGTTGTGGCCGTGGTGGGAGATGTGAAGGCACCCGAGACTGTGCCACTGATCGAGAAGTATTTCGGCCGCCTGCCCACCAAGCCCACGCCCGATGAACGCACCACCACCGAGCCACCGCAGAATTCCGAGCGGCGTGTAATCCTGCGCCAGGCCGCGCAGCCGTTCTATATCGAGGGCTACCACCGCCCCGACTACCGCAGTCCTGACGACGCCATCTACGAGGCGATCTCCGACCTGATGTCCAACGGACGCACCTCCCGTCTATACCGCGCCCTGGTCCGCGACAAGAAGATTGCCGCCTTCGCCGCCGGCTTCTCCGGACTTCCCGGCAACAAGTATCCGCACCTGTTCTCCTTCTACGCCGTCCCCGTCCCGGGCCACACTCCGCAGGAACTGGGCGAGGCGATCCATGCTGAGATCGACCGCATCAAGAAGGAAGACATCAGCGATGAAGAGCTCAAGATGATCAAGACCCGCGCCAAGGCAGATCTCATCCGGGGCCTGGCTGACAATGCAGGCCTGGCGCAGGAACTCGCCCTCCACCAGTCCCGCTACGGCGACTGGCGCGAACTGTTCAAATCCGTCGATCGCATCGACAAGGTGAGCAAGGCCGACATCCGTCGCGTCGCCAACGAGACGTTCACGGAAAACAATCGCACCGTGGGCATCAGCGAAACCGTCAAAGCTGCCGCGGCGGCCAAGGGAGGTGCGCAATGAAAGCCTTCCGTCGCCGGCTCCGGAACTCGCCGCGATTGGCAGCCCTTGCCGTCACGCTGCTCGCCGTTTTCGGAACGGTCCCGCTTGCCGGTGCGCAAGCCACCGACTGGCAGCAGATCCCGATTCCCAAGTTGCCCGCGTTCCATCCGGCCGAACCCAAGCGCATCGAACTGCCGAACGGCCTCGTGATCTTCCTCCAGGAAGATCACGAGCTCCCGCTGATCGATGGCACCCTCCGCATTCGGGGCGGTTCGCGTGACGAGCCCGCTGCCAAGGTCGGCCTGGTCGATCTCTACGGCGAAGTCTGGCGCACCGGTGGCACCAAGTCCCAGACCGGTGATCAGATGGACGACTTCCTCGAAGCCCGGGCCGCCAAGGTTGAAACCGGCGGTAGTGTCGATTCCACCTCGATCGGCTGGTCGTGCCTTAAGGATGATTTCGACGACGTCTTCAAGCTGGTCGTCGACCTCCTCCACGCCCCCGAGTTCCGCGACGACAAGCTTGACCTCGCGGAGAAATCATTTGAGGAAGCCATCGCACGCCGCAACGACAATCCCGGATCCATTGCTGCCCGGGAATCCGCCAAGCTCGCCTATGGCGCTGACAATCCCTACGCCCGCGAAGCGGAGTACTCGACCATCGCCGCCGTGAAGCGCGACGATCTCATCGACTGGCACAAGACCTACGTCCACCCCAACAACATGATCCTCGGCATCAGCGGCGACTTCGACTCGGCCGCCATGGAAGCCAAACTCAAGACCGCCTTCGCCTCCTGGCCCCGGGGTCCCGCCGCGAAGAAAGCAGAGATCAAGTTCACTCCGGCCAAGCCGGGCTACTATCTTGTCACCAAAGATGACGTCAACCAGTCGAACGTCCGCATGGTTGCGCTCGGCACCGAGCGCAGGAATCCTGACTACTTCGCCATCGAAGTGTTCAATGAAGTCGTCGGCGGCGGCTTCTCGTCGCGCCTGATCCAGGACATCCGCACCAAGCGCGGTCTGGCCTACGCGGTCGGCGGCGGCATCGGCACTGCCTTTGATCATCCGGGCGTGGTCCGCTTCGTGCTCGGCACCAAGAGTCAGACCACGGCCGAAGCCATCCAGGCGCTCTACAGCGACATTGACGACCTCGAGAAACATCCCATCACCGACGACGAGATCAAGCGCGCCAAGGACACCATCTTCAACTCGTTCATCTTCAACTTCGACACCCCTGACAAAGTCCTGCACGAGCGAATGGCCTACGAGTTCTACGGCTATCCACTGAATTTCCTCGAGCAGTATCGCGAAGGCGTCGAGAAGGCGACCAAGGAGGACGTCAACCGCGTCGCCGCGAAATACCTGCATAAGGACCAGCTCGCCGTCTTGGTGGTCGGCAATCCCAAGGACTTCGACAAGCCGCTTTCGGCGTTTGGTCCGGTCACCAACGTCGATATTGCCATCCCGCCGCCTCCGGCCGAGCAGCAAGGCGCGGACGCGTCCCCCGGGGCAGCGCCGGCAGCGACTCCGGCCGCCTCCAATCCCGAAGGAAAAGCGCTCGCCGCCAAGGTTGCCGATTCCATGGGTGGGCCGGCGAAGCTGAAATCCATTCACGCCCTGCGCGCCCGGATGGAGCAGCAAGGGGGCGACGAGACCTCTCCGCCGATGGAAGTCACCATCCTGTTCCCCGACCACATGCACCTCGCCATGGAGTCTCCCATGGGTCCGATGACGGTCGTGTTCACTCCCGCGTTTGCGTTCATGACGGCGCAGGGCGAGGTACGCCAGATCCCCGCGTCGCAAAGCAAGCAAAGCCTCGAGCAGATCAAGCGCGACCTGACCTTCATCGCACAGCACGTGGACGATCCCAAGTTCACCTTCACCGCCACCGGCTCCGAGAAAATCGGTGACGTGGATGCCAGGATCGTCGACGTCAATGCCGACGGCACCTCGATCCGCTGGTACGTCGATCCGAAGACCGGTCGTGTCCTGCGGGAGACCTACAGCGCTGTCGGCTCCTCCGGACCATTCCAGGGCGAAACCGAACTCTCCGATTGGAAGACCTTCGACGGCATCCTGTTTCCCGTAAAGCACGTAAACAAGCAGAACGGGAAAGACACCAGCATCGTGACCTTCACCGAGGTGAAGTTCAATCCGGAGATCGATCCCAAGCTGTTCGACAAGCCCCCGGCACCGCCAAGTCCGCAGCAGTAGCGGGCGCATTTTCCTAGCGCGGGCGCCTCGCCCGCGGCCGCCCATCCCGGCTGCGGCGAAAGCGCCCGTCTCGCGCTACAATGCTTTCCACTCGCATCGCGAGCGAGGAACCTCGTTTTGAATCGAATTCGGATCGTCTGTCTGGTCGCACCTTTGGTGCTGGTGGCATCGTCCGCATTGCCCGCCCGGGCCGGGAACCTCGATGGCGTCATCACCTCGGAGTACCCGAACAAGATCGTCACCCTGCGTCGTTTCTTCAGCGGAGAGCGCCTGCGCTTTTATGCCGACGGGAGCCTGGTCGAAGATGCGCCCGCGGGCACTTTCACGACCGATGGACAAGTGGAAGTCCGCGACGCCACCCTGGAGCGCTCTGTACTCACCATCAAAGCCCGGCGGATCTGCCAGGTTTACGATGCCAAGAGCCGGCAGTTCGTCGACGCCCTCACCACCATCGAAAACCTCCCCGGCAAACAACAGAAGGATATCGAGAAGGCCCTACGCAGGCGGCAGGTGACCATTGAGATTCAGATGGCCCCCGCCCCCGATCCGAAGGAAATCCCCGAGGCCCTCCACGCCGTCTTTCTGGCACGAGGAGAGCCGGTGACCAAAATCGCTCCGCCCTTCTATCGCGACTTTTTCGCGAAACTTGACGGAACCACCGATGTGTCCACTGTTCGAGCGGGCGTTTTTCGTATGACGTCAACCCACGGGAAGCCCGGAGAGATTTCCGCACCGCGCGCCACCTTCAGCCCCGATCCCGAGTATTCGGAGGCAGCGCGCCAGCTCAAGTTCCAAGGTAGCGCCGTGCTTTCGTTCATCGTCGACCCGTCCGGTTCGGTGCGAGACCTTCAGATCACCCGGCCCCTGGGCGCCGGTCTTGACGACAAGGCCATCGCCGCCGTCAGCCAGTGGAGATTTCAACCCGCCCAGAAGGACGGAAAGCCGGTTCCCGTCGCGATTTCGGTCGAAGTCGATTTCCGGCTTTACTGAACAGCAAACATGTCCTCCAATCCACGCCTAACCCGCCGACCTCGCAGACGGGTACGCACCTCACAATCGAGGTTGCCGGGCAATCGTCTGGCAATGCAAGGAACGCCGTCCGTCGTGTTACCGGCCGTTGTGGGTTTCCGCCTGCGCGCCCCTTCCCCTGGGCGGCAGTCATGAGCTTCCTCAGGCCCTTCACCCAGGGTCCTCATCGCCCGATCAACAATTGGTTCGCGCAGGGCGAACCCGACCACATTCGCGCTTCATGAACTTCAACACAGCCTCTGCCCTGCGTTCTCCTCCTCGATCGCAATCGGCTTGACCGTTCCCCGGGGATCGGCTGCGGCCCTACTTGTTCGTGGCCTGAGGGGCCGTGCTCGTCGGGGTGGTCAGCCTTCGTCGATCAGATTGGTCATCCCCTCATTGAAGTTCTTATCCCAGGTTGCCCTCCGGAATGCACCCCCCACTGGTTCGACGAAGTTCCATAGCGTGAAGTGGCTCTTGGCATCCACGATCGACAACCCGAGCTGGGGCGCATACGCCGGGGTTTCGCCCGCGCTCGCGATTGGGGCCGAGAAGCGTATCTCAAGTACCAGGTCCGCATCGGTGGGATTGTCCACGAGTTCATAGCGACCCCATCCCTTCATCGCCGCGTAGAACTGGTTGTAAGGTTTATCCACCTCGTTCTCTTTCTTGAAAGCAGCCAGAGAAAACCCGTCGACCCCGATATTGGAGATGAATACTCTCCTGGCGCTCAGAATTTGCCCCGGGACGGGCGCCGAAAGCATCGCACCCGTTTGGGCCCCCCAAGCCCAAAATGCTGCCCACGAGAAAACTGCACCCACAGCCGCGATTTTCAGGATTCTCAGCATGGTTCCTCCTGGGAACATCTTGCATCTCGCTCCAACCGACCGCGCCAGCATTCCTGCGTACCAGCCTTGCCGATCATAGGACTCTAAACCAATCCCAATGTTGTGGTCCGGCCAGTAAAGTTTTGTGAAGATTCTGTTCTGCATGGCCTCTGTCGTTAGGGGTCGTTTCCGGGCTTGACACGACCGGCCGGAGAGGGCTACGCTATGAGGCGAACAAAAAGCGAATATGTCAAGCCTGCCTCTGCTCCCCGACTCCGACCGGCCCAAGCTTGTCGGCATAGCCCGCCTCGCGGCTGAGGGCGAGTCCATCCGCGAGGGCCACAACATCGAATACTTCACCCTGCCCACGCGCTCGCTGCTGAATCGATGCGTGAGCCGGCGCGGGCTTCCCTTCGTGTGGGCGATCAATCCCTATCGCGGCTGCGAATTCGCCTGCAAGTATTGCTACGCGCGCTATACGCACGAGTTCATGGAGATGACCGACCTCGACTTCGAGCGCAAGATCTTCGTCAAGCAGCACGCCGCCGACCTGTTGCGCCACGAACTGAAACGGGTGAAGAAAGGCGAGCCGATCGCGATCGGGACCGCCACCGACCCCTACCAGCCTGCGGAGCGGCGCTACGAAATTACGCGAGCCATCCTCGAGGAATTTGCGCGTCACCGCGGCCTCGAGCTTGGCATCGTGACCAAATCGAACCTGGTGGTGCGCGATGCGACGTTGCTGCGCGAGATCGGTCGCCACAATCGCCTGTTCGTCCATCTCACCATCACTACCGCGGACGTTGACCTCGCCCGCATCCTCGAGCCGCGCGCTCCCCGACCCGACCTTCGTCTCGAAGCGGTTCGGCAACTCAATCTTGCCGGCGTTTCGGCCGGCGTCCTGTGCGCGCCCGTGCTGCCCGGCATCACCGACTCACCCAAGCAGCTCGAGACCCTGGTGGGAGCCGCTGCCCACGCAGGCGCGAAATCTATCTTCGCCAATCCTCTTTTTCTGAAGCCCTGTTCGGCGTCGGTGTTCCTTCCCTTCCTCGAAAAAGAATTCCCGCAACTGGTCGAGAGCTATCGGGAACGGTACGCGGAGCACGCATTCCTGCCACCGGCGTACGGACAGCGGCTGTCGCAGCTCATGGCGCGCCTGAGACAGAAACACGGCATCCGCAATGACTACGATCGTTATGCGCGTGACACGCACCCGGCGCCGCCCGCCGAGGACGACGAGCAGATGACATTGTTCACCGCCGGGCCCGCCCCGAAAAGTGCCCCAAGAAGGTAGAATCGTCTCGGCCAACTGCGGCTGCGAGATTTGTATTGCCCGTCAAGCGTCCCATCTTCCGATACGCTTTGCTCGCGCTCCTGTTCGCGATCACCGTCGCCTACGAGGTGCCATATCTCCACGACATCCTGTGGGACAAGACCAGTGTTCCCTTCTTCACCATGCAGCTCGCCAGCAACAAGGTGGCTATCGCGTCCAAAGAAGCGGCTCAAGCAGGCGTGCACAAGGGCGACGAGGTGCTCTCCATCAAGGGGCGTGCCTATCGCGGACTGAGCGACTGGGCCGAGGCCTTCGACCATACGCCCGCTGGACAAAACATCGCGGTGGTCGTGCGCTCGAATCCCTCCAGTCCTGAACGAACCGTCGTGCTGCCGGTCAGGGCCAAACGGGCCGACTCCTGGCAAATCATCGGAGACGTTACGCTGTACTTTCTGTTGCCGGGGGTCTGTATTGTGCTCGGCTTCTGGGTCGCAGTCCAGCGGCCACGCGATCCGATGGCATGGCTGCTGCTGGCACTGATGCTGGCCTTTCCGCACATCTTTGAGAGCTACAAGGCGCAGGCTTGGCCTCCGGGCTGGCGCGAGGCAGCGGTCTTCTACCATGTCTCGCTCGGAGGCATTTTGCCGGCCGTGATGTTTCTGTTCGGCCGCTTCTTCCCGGAGCCTTTCCCTGCGGTTGGTCGGCTCGACACGATCTGGAAGATTCAACAATGGGTGCTGGCAGCTCCCTTTGCTGTTTTTGCGATCCTCGGCGCCATTGAATCGGCGATTGACCTGAGCAGTTACCGCTCCGCCATTCCGCTCGAACACGCAACTCATCCTTTCGACCGCGTCCTGCAGGTCTTTGGCTACCTGCTGATAGGAAGTTTCTTCGCCGCGATGGGCACCAAGTACGGTGTCAGCCGGTCGCCCGATGCTGGCCGCCGCCTGCGCATCCTGTATTGGGGCGCCACCCTCGCCTGGACTCCTGCTCTAATCGTCCTGGTGCTCTACCCAAGATTTTTTGGCAAGACCGCAGCCGAAGTCCTTCCGCAATGGGCGATCGTGATGGCGCTCGTTCCCCTGATTCTGTTTCCGCTCACGCTGGCCTACGTCATCGTGGTGCAGAAAGCGATGGGCGTGGGCGTCGCCCTGCGACAAGGTCTGCAATACGGACTCGCGCGTGGAGGCGTGCGCCTCCTGCAGCGGGGAGCCGTGGCCGCGGCGATCGTCGTGGCCGTGGCGATGGCAAGCAATCCCGACCGCAACCGGCCGCAGAAGATCACCGTCATCGCCATCGCTGTCACGGCTGTGTTCTCGGTTCGTCGCGGGGGAGAGTGGCTGCGCACCTGGGTTGACCGGCGTTTCTTTCGGGAAGCTTACGACGCCGAACAGGTCTTGATGGATCTGAGCGAGCAGGTGCGGGCGATGGGTGACCCAAAATCATTGCTGGAAACGGTGGCGGCCCACATCTCAGACACGATGCATGTTCCCCAGATCGCAGTCCTGCTGGGGAGCGAGACCTACCGCCCCGCGCTCGCCCTGGGATACCCGGAACTGGCAGACGTTTCCTTCTCGAGCACCACCGGGACTGCGAAGGTGCTGCGCGAGCAAAAGGAACCGGCGCGCGTCTATCTGAATGATCTCGACTCGTGGTTGTATCGCGAGGAAAACGTAAGTGACGAGGAGCGCGGCAAACTGGCTATCTTGTGCTCTGAGCTGCTGCTGCCGCTGGCGGTGCGCGACAAGTTGCTGGGCTTCATCTCGCTCGGTCCAAAGAAGTCAGAGGAGCCTTACACCGGCTCCGACCTGCGCCTGCTCAAGTCAGTCGCCGCCCAGACCGGCATGGCGCTCGAAAACGCGAACCTGATGCGGGAGATCGCCGACGAGGTCGCGCAGCGCGAGCGCCTGAACCGCGAAGTGGAGATCGCGCGCGAAGTGCAGGAACGCCTGTTCCCGCAGAAACTCCCGGCCATTGCAGGGCTCGACTACGCGGGCCACTTCCGTCCCGCGCTCGGTGTCGGTGGCGACTACTACGACTTCCTGGCCCTGCCGCGAGGGCATCTCGGCGTGGCGATCGGCGATGTCTCCGGAAAGGGAATCGCGGCGGCGCTGATGATGGCGAGCCTGCGGGCATCGTTGCGGGGAGAAGCCACGCGCGAGCCCGAGAATCTCGCTGCCGCCGTCGCCAACGTCAACCGGCTGGTGTTCGAAGCGTCTGCCGACAACCGCTACGCCACCTTCTTCTATGGCCAGTACGAACCCGCGACGGGCAAGTTCGACTACGTCAACGCCGGACACAATCCACCGATGCTGTTTCATCACGCGCACGGGCAGTGGACCGTCCGGCGTCTGGAGATCGGTGGCACCGTGATCGGGTTGATCGAGAGCTACGCTTACCAGCAGGGTTCAATCCCGCTCGCTGCAGGCGATGTTCTCGTGGCCTACACGGATGGCATCAGCGAAGCGATGAACCATGCCGATGA
>WNFR01006229.1_pt1 | contig 12208 bp, 7 predicted proteins | sample 5400221 | NCBI WGS metagenome assembly WNFR01 (sample SAMN13153357, study PRJNA577476) | soil metagenome | isolation source: 40 cm soil under Madrone tree | place: USA:California | collected 2016-06-14 | reverse complement strand
TGAAGATTTCGACCCACAGCGTGAAATCGAAATCCTTGATGCCGGTCACTTCGGAAACCGTCGGCATCTCGGGGGCGACCGCCGAGCGCCTGGCCGACGACACCGCCAGCTGCTTCAGGGTGCCGGCCTTGACGTGCGGCGCGGCGGCGGGAAAGCCGGGAAAATAAAGATCGACATGGCCGCCCAGCAGGTCGTTGAGGGCGGGACCGGCGCCCTTGTAGGGCACATGGGTCATGTTGCCGCCGGTCTTGAGCCGCAGCACCTCCCCGGCGAAGTGGCCGGGCGTTCCGGTGCCGGCGGAGGCGAACAGCAGTCCCTTGGGGGCCGTGCGCGACGCCGCCACCAGGCCGGCGAGCGTCCCATAAGGGGCCTTCGCCGGCACCACGAGCACCAGCGGCACCACGCCGGTCAGCGCGATCGGCTGGAGATCCTTCTCGACGTCGAAGCCCATGCCCTTGAGCCAATGCGGGTTGATGGCGATCTCGGGCGTCTGGCCGACCAGCAGCGTATGGCCGTCGGGGATGGATGTCGCGACGCTTTGCGCCGCGATCGCGCCGCTCGCCCCGGCCCGGTTTTCCACCACGACCGACTGGCCGAAGACGGCCGCCAGCCGCACCGCGAGCAGGCGCGCGACGAAATCGCCGGTGCCGCCGGGCGCATAGCCGACCACCAGCGACACGGTCCGGCTCGGGTATGGCTGCGCCGATGCGGGGGGCACGGCGCCGATCAAGTCGGCCGCGAGGGCGGCGGCCGCGATAAGGCGAATAGCGAACGGCGAATAGCGAATTTTCTCACCGACCTTCATCCGCTACTCCCCATTCGCCGTTCGCTATTCGCCGCGCTCCGCCTCATCCCCGGCCCACGAACGGCATCTGGTTCGCCATCACGGTCATGAACAGCACGTTGGTGTCGAGCGGCAATCCCGCCATGTAGACGACGGCGTTGCCGACATGGTCGGCGTCCATGCGCGCCTCCACCTTCATGCTGCCGTCCGGCTGCATCACGCCGGCGCCCTGCACCATGCGCTCGGTCAGCGGGGTCGCCGCATTGCCGATGTCGATCTGGCCGCAGCAGATGTCGAACGGCCGGCCGTCGAGGGCGGTCTGCTTGGTGAGGCCCGTGATGGCGTGCTTGGTCGACGTATAGGCGACCGACTGCGGGCGCGGCGTGTGCGCCGAGATCGAGCCATTGTTGATGATGCGCCCGCCGCGCGGCGTCTGGTTTTTCATGATGCGGAAGGCTTCCTGGGTGCACAGGAACGGCCCGGTCAGGTTGGTGTCGACGACCGCCTTCCATTTCTCGAAGGGCAGATCCTCGAGCGGCATGGCGGGCGCCCCGATGCCGGCATTGTTGAACAGCACGTCGAGCCGGCCGAAGGCCTCCCTGGTCTTGGCGAACAGCGCCTTGATGGCGGCGGGGTCGGCGATGTCGGTGGGGACCACAAGGGTCTTGCCTCCCGCCGCCGCGCCTTCCTTGGCGACCGCGTCCAGCATCTCCTTGCGCCGCCCGGTGAGCACGACCGCATAGCCGGCTTTCATCAGCGCCAGCGCGGCCGCCCGGCCGACCCCGGTTCCGGCGCCCGTGACGATCGCGATCTTTTGCCCGCTCATGATTCCACTCCCTGATAGGTCGGGCGGCGCCTGTCATGCGCCTGCCCGCGAGGACGAAATGTCGGCCGCATGGTGGCGGAAGTCGCCCCCCGGTCGCAACGACAAAGTGTGATGGGAATCGCTTCCGGCTTCGGCCGCAGCCCGTCACGCGTCAGCCGGCGGAGACCGCCAGCATCTCGTCATGCGTGACGGAACGCAGGCCCTGCTCGGCCAGCCGCCGGGTGATGTCGGAGGCCTGCATCGGCCGTCCGAAGCGGAAGCCCTGCATCGCGTGCACGCCGGCGGCGCGCAGGAACAGCTGCTGCTCGATGGTCTCGACGCCTTCCGCCGTCACCGTCATGTTGAGGCCGCGGCTGAGGCTCACGACCGCGTGGATGATCGCGGCGGCGTCTGGCGCCGTCTCGATCGAATGCACGAAGCTGTGGTCGATCTTGAGCTTGTCGAACGGGAAGCGGCGCAGATACAGCAAGCTCGAATAGCCGGTGCCGAAGTCGTCGAGCGCGAGCCGCACACCGAGCGCCTTCAGGCCCAGCATCGCGTGCTCGGCCTTGTCGACCGCGCCCAGGAAGGTGCTCTCGGTGACCTCGAGCTCGATGCAGGACGGATCGCAGCCCGTGCTCTTGAGGATGCGCTCGACCGTCTCGACGAAATCGGCGCGCCGGAACTGCAACGGCGACACGTTGACGGCGACCGTGAGGCCCGGCCAGCTCTTGGCCGCCAGGCAGGCGCGGCGCAACGCCCATTCGCCGAGCGCTGTGATCAGGCCGCAATGCTCGGCGACCGGGATGAACACGCTCGGCGGCAGCGGCCCGCGCAACGGATGGCGCCAGCGCGCCAGCGCCTCGACCCCGACCATCGCCTCGCCATTGGCGTCGACGACCGGCTGGTAGACGATCTCGAGCTGGTCGTCGTCGATCGCGATGCGCAGATCGATCTCGAGCTGCTTGCGCTGCTGCAGGTCGGCGTCCATGACGCTGTCGTAGATGCAGGCGCGGTTGCGGCCCTCGTTCTTGGCGCGATAGAGCGCCATGTCGGCGTAGCGCATGATGTCGGCCGCCGCGCCGATATTCTCGTCGATCATCGCGATGCCGACGCTCACCCCGATCACGATGGTATGGCCGTTGATCGAATAGGGCGAGCACAACGCGTTGATGATGCGCATCGCGATCGCCTGGACGGTCTCGCGATCCGTCGCCGTCGCGGTGAGCAGCGCGAATTCGTCGCCGCCGAGGCGGGCCACCAGGTCGTCGCTGCGCATCGTGCGGCTGAGCCGCTCCGCCACGTTGCGCAGAAGCTCGTCGCCGGCCGGATGGCCGAGCGTGTCGTTGACCTCCTTGAAATGATCGAGGTCGAGATAGAAGGCGGCCGCCGGCGGGCTGCCGAGCCGCACGCGCTCGATCAGCGTCTCGAGGCGCTCCGAGAAGCTGGCGCGGTTGGGCAGTCCGCTCAGCGGGTCGTGCAACGCGAGATGCCGCAGCCGGCTTTCGCCGGCCGCGATGGTGGCGGCGGTGCGGCGCATGTAGCGCATGACGAAAGCCACCAGCACGACGAAGCCCGCGAGCGCGACCACGATGAAAGGAATGACGCTCTCCACGATCTCGCGCCCGAGGCGCTTCGGCGTCCAGGCCAGCGTCGCGATGATGCGGCCATTCTGGTCGGCGAGCGCGAAGTCGGAGTCGCCGGCGGGCAGCGACTCGTCGGCCATCTTGCGCAGATCGCCGAGGTCGAGCTGCGCCCCGATGTCGGTGAGAACGCCTTCGTCGATGAATTTGATGCTGATCACCAGCGGCGCGGTGAGGTCGTCGGCCGCGGCGACCGGCGGAACGGATGGGGCCACGATGACGGCGGCGACGATCGCCGGCCGGCCGATCAGCGCCTGCACGCGCCGGATCTGCTTGGCGACGGGACCGCCCGGTTGGCCGGGCTCGCCGGCGGTGCGTCCGCGCAGGTGGTCGATCAGGGGCACGAGCTCGGCGCGGATGATGTTGAACCAGGCGCGGTCGATATTGTCGCGGCCGAAATGCGCGTAGGCGACGCGATCGGATGAATCGACCACGAAGGTCAGATCGTGCCTGAAATAGAGCGTGAGCCATTGCCCGATCCGGCGCTCGACCCACTCGCGGTCGAACGCCCCGCGCATGCTGCGGATCGCCTGCGGCGAGGTCACGACGCTGCCGAGCTCGTGCAGGATCTGGTCGCCCCGATAGGCGATCATGCGGGTGAGCCGCCCGCGCTCATGCGCGATGGCGAGCGAATCCGCGCGCTGCGCCGACGTGACGACCGCGACGATGACCGAGACGATGGCCGCAGCCACGATCGCGCCGACCAGCGCGACCAGCTTCAGGCGCGCCCGGTCCCAGATATTCGATCGCGGCCGTGCTGGTGCTCCCGCGCTCAACCGACCCCCCAAACTTCTTGTGCGTTGGGGCCAAACTACGTGGAAATGCTTAGGAATCGATGTTTTGGAACTGGCGAAACGGCGCGTGTCGCCGCGTTGCCGCGGGTTGGGGTTAACTTGCGGTGAAAATGGAACCGCGGAGGCGAGCGGCGCGCGCCAAAACCGCCTCCGGACAGGCGAGGCGTCGCGAAGGACGGGCTGTTGCGAGAGGCCGCGACTTTAAGCCTAATTTTGCGTGAATGGATCGCGCACGCGCCGACGATCGGGTTCAGGTCGGATTGACGTAAGGCGGGCGCGGGATCGCGAGATGCGCGGCCCGCAGCGCGGCGGACCAGCGCTGGCGCAGGTCCTGGAAATAGGGCTCGCCCGGCTCGATCCGGTAGGCGAGCTCCGCCGTGCAGGTGTCGCGCCGCACCACCAAGAGATCGAGCGGCATGCCGACGCTGAGGTTCGAGCGCATGGTGGAGTCGACCGAGATCAGGCCGATCTTGAGCGCGTCATAGAGATCGGTCTCGAAGGTGATCGCGCGATCGAGCACCGGCTTGCCGTATTTGTGCTCGCCGACCTGCAAATAGGGCGTGTCGATGGTGCATTCGATGAAATTGCCGGCCGAATAGATCATGAAGAGCCGCGGCCGCTCGCCCCTGATCTGGCCGCCGAACAGAAACGACAGATCGAACCTGACGTCGGCGGCCTGCAGCGCGACCTCGTCGGTCCCGTGCACGGCCCGGATGGCGCGCCCGATGCGCTGCGCCGCCTGGAACATGGTCGGCGCGTTGAGCAGGGTTTCGCGCTCGCCGGTCTCGGTATTCTCGAAGCCCTCGTGCAGGGTGCTGAGCACCGATTGGGTGAGCGAGAGGTTGCCGGAGGAGGCGATCGCAAAGATCCGCTCGCCCGGGACCGCGAAGGTGTGCAGCTTGCGGAAGACCGAGATATTGTCGAGCCCCGCATTGGTGCGCGTGTCGGCGACCATGACGACGCCGTCGCGAACGAGGATTCCACAGCAATAGGTCATGGCGCGAGTTCTGCTTCCCGGGATCGAGCTTATAGCTACGCGAGCGAATGGCGAATAGCGAATGGGGCTTCGATTCGCTACCCGCCATTCGCCTCAATTCTGCATCTGCCGCTGCGCCTGGTCGATCACCACGCTCACCGCCAAAGTCTCGACGCCCCCGCCATAGCGGGTGCCGCGCACCGGCGCCGCGCCCAGATAGTCGAGGCCCACCGCGACGCGGACATGGGCGTCGGTCGCGCAGATCCCGTTGGCGGGATCGAACGCGACCCAGCCGAAGCTCGGAATGAAGGCTTCCGCCCAGGCGTGGCCGGCCTGCTGCCGGGTCACCCCGTCGTTGCGATGGAAATAGCCGCCGACGTAGCGCGCCGGAAACCCGAGCTCGCGCGCGGCCGCGATGAAGATATGGGTCAGGTCCTGGCACACGCCGCGCTTGAGCGCGAAGGCTTCCGCCGCGGTGGTGGTCGAGCGGGTCGGATCGACGTCGAACGCGATGTCGCCATGGACGCGGGCCAGCAGGGTGTGCAGAAGCCCGAGCGCCTCGCTGCCGCCGCTCCCCCGCACGTCCTCGGCAAAGGCCACAATGGCGGCGTCCGGCGCGGTGAGCGACGTCGTGCGCAGGAACAGGCTGGGCGGGAAATGCTCGACCGTCCCGCACACCAGCCCGTGGGTATCCTGGGTCTCGACCTCGCCGTCCACCGTCAGGCGCAGCGTCTCCAGGGGCCCGTCCGCGTTGAAGGTATGGGTGAGGTTGCCGAAGGCATCCTCCTGCGCGTCGAGCCGGCAGTCCGCCGAGATGTCGATGCGCCAATTGACCACGTATTGGCCGTCGTGATTGCGCGGCGTCATCCGCAGCGTCTGGATCACGCCTTTCGGCGGCTGCTCGTAGCGGTAGGTCGTTTCGTGCGAGACTCGGATGCGCATCGGGGCCCATCATGGCGCGTCATTGGGGGACGGTCCACCCGCCCCAATCGTCGTGGCCGGCACAAGGCCGGGCATGACGGATCAAGGCGCGGCGCACTGGCTCACATGAGGTATTGTTCGCTGACGGCGGCCCCGAGCTGATTGTTGTCGGCGATGAATTCTCCGATGAATTCGTGCAGCCCGCGCTGGAAGATCTCGTCCATGCGGCTGTTCTGCAGGCGGGTGCGCACCGCGCGCGCCTTGCGCTGCGCCGGTCCCTGGCGCCCATAGGCGTTGGCCATGGCGTCGAAGAATTGCACCAGGTTGTGGTAGCAGCTCGCGAGCGAGCGCGGCATCTGCTCGTTGAGGATGAGCAGGTCGGCGACCAGCCAGGGCTTGAGGTTCTGGCGGTAGACCCAGTGATAGGCGGTGAGCGCCGAGACGGTGCGCAGGATCGCGGCCCACTGGAAATAGTCGAGCGATCCGCCAACCGGCTCGTCGGCCGGCAGCAGCATGTGATACTTCACGTCGAGGATGCGCGCGGTGTTGTCGGCGCGCTCGAGGAAGACGCCGAGGCGGGTGAACCAGTAGGCGTCGTTGCGCAGCATGGTGCGGTAGGCCGAGCCGTCGAACCGCAGCGATGTCTCCTGGACCCAGCGCAAAAAGCGCAAGAATTCCTCACGCGAGGGCGGCCCGTTGCCGAAGCGCTTGAGCTCGAGCCAGCCGCCGTTGATCACGTCCCACATTTCGGCGGTGAGCGCAGTGCGCACCGAGCGCGCATTGGCGCGCGCCATCTCGAAGCAGTTGCGGATCGAGGACGGGTTGGCGGTCGAGAAGGCCAGGAAGTCGATCGCCGTCTCCTCATTGGCCTCGGAATAATGCGCGGCAAAAGCCTTCGCGCTGCCCGCGGTCGCGACCGCCGATTCCCATTCGTTGGTGCCGCCGATATAGCTCAGCGGCATCGCGGTCAGCCGCTGCGTCGCCTCCAGGATGCGCGCGACGAATTCGGCGCGCTCGACGTAGCGGGCCAGCCAGTAAAGGTTGTCGGCGGTGCGCGAGAGCATTTATCCCTCCGTCGCACTTGCTTTACCTCTCCCCGCCTGCGGGGAGAGGTCGACGCGCGAGCGTGAGCGAAGCGCGGCGGGTGAGGGGAACTCTCCGTGAGTCGTCAGCTTGCGGATAAAGCTCCTCTCCCCGACCCTCTCCCCACGCAAGTCGGGCCTGCCCGACTTGCGCATCAATAATGCCGAACTCGGGCAAGCCCGAGTTCGGGCGCGGGGAGAGGGTGCGCCGGCATGGTGCGCGCGCCCCCTCATGAATCCAGCACCCAGGTATCCTTGGTGCCGCCGCCCTGGCTGGAATTGACCACCAGCGAGCCGCGCTTGAGGGCGACGCGGGTCAGCCCGCCGGGCACGATGCGGATGCGGTCGCGCCCGGCGAGCACGAATGGGCGCAGATCGACATGGCGCGGCGCCACCCCTTCCTCCACGCAGGTCGGGCAGGTCGACAGCGCCAGCGTCGGCTGGGCGATGAAATTCTTCGGGTCGGTCTTGAGCTTGGCGCGGAACGTCGCGAGCGTCGCCTTGTCGGCCTTCGGCCCGATCAGCATGCCGTAGCCGCCCGAGCCGTGCACCTCCTTCACCACCAGCTCGTCGAGGTGGTCGAGCACATAGGAGAGATGCTCCTCCTCGCGGCAGCGCCAGGTCGGCACGTTCTTCAGGATGGGCTCCTCGCCGAGAAAGAATTTCACGATCTCCGGCATGTAGCTGTAGACCGCCTTGTCGTCGGCGATGCCGGTGCCGACCGCGTTGGCGAGCGTGACGTTGCCGGCCTGGTAGGCCGACATCAGGCCGGGCACGCCGAGCTCGGAATCGGGACGGAACGCGAGCGGATCGATGAAATCGTCGTCGACCCGGCGGTAGATCACGTCGACGCGCTTGAGGCCCTCGGTGGTGCGCATGAAGACGACCGCGCCCTTGACCACGAGGTCGCGGCCCTCGACCAGCTCGACGCCGAGCTTGTCGGCCAGGAAGGAATGCTCGTAATAGGCCGAGTTGTAGACGCCGGGCGTGAGCAGCGCGACGGTCGGCTCGCTGGTGGCCGTGTTGGGGGCGACCGACTTGAGCGTGGCCAGAAGCTCGTCGGGATAATTCTCGACCGGCGCGATGTGGTGGCGCGAGAACAGCTCGGGGAAGAGCCGCAGCATGATCTCGCGGTTCTCCAGCATGTAGGACACGCCGGAGGGCGTGCGCGCATTGTCCTCGAGCACGTAGAAACTGTCGTGGTCGACCCGCACGATGTCGATGCCGGCAATATGGACATAGATGTCGTGCGGCACCTTCTGGCCGTTCATCTCCGGGCGAAACACCGGATTGCGGAAGATCAGGTCCTCCGGAACGATGCCGGCCCGCATGACCTCGCGGCGGTTGTAGACGTCCTTGATGTAGGCGTTGAGCGCCTTGACGCGCTGCTCCAGCCCGCGCCGCAGCACGTCCCATTCCTGCGCCGCCAGGATGCGCGGAATGACGTCGAACGGGATCAGCCGCTCGGTCGATTCCGCCTCGCCATAGACCGCGAAGGTGATGCCGATGCGGCGGAAGATGAGCTCGGCCTCGCGGCGGCGGTGATCGAGCAGGTCGGGCGGCAGCCCGCCGAGCCAGCGGCTGAGCGCCGCATAGGGGGTGCGGACCTCGCCGTCGCTGCCCCGCATCTCGTCGAACGCGATCACGCGCACCCCCGCGGCCGTCACGCCTGATACCGCGAAGCAAGCTCCGCGCCAGCGCCGATTGGAGGGGAAAACCGGGGACTTTTCAATGGATTTGGCGGATTTTGCCTCTATCTTGGGCGGCCGTGGCGAGCAAACGGGCGGTGGGGTTCCATCGACTCGTCATTCCGGGGCGCGGGCGAAAGCCCGCGAACCCGGAATCCAGCATTACGTGCGGTGGCTACTGGATTCCGGATAGCCGTGCTTTGCACGGCTTCCGGAATGACGAGCTGAGAGAATGGTATCACCCACACACGATCACCTCGTCATCCGGCGTCGCCGCGAACAGCCGCGCGACCTCGGCGCCGCGGCGCTCGAGCGCGAGCCGCTGGTTGATGTAGCCCTTGTCGGTGATCTCGTTGGCGTCGATCGACGGCGCGTCCGGCAGCAGCAGCACGCGCGCGACGCGCTCCGACGAGCCCGCATGGGCGGCGTTCCATTGGGCGAGGCTGCGGCGGATGTGGTCGCGCACCACCGGGTGGCGGGCGAGCTCGGGCACGCCCGCGGGCGCGCCGTCGCCGATCAGCGTGCGGCAGCCGGCGGCGCTGAGCCAGCACAGAATCGCGATCGCGGCACGGTCGGCGCCGGCGATCACCGCGTCCTGCAGGGCGGGCGAGGCGGCGGCGAGCAGGCGCACGCGAAGCGCGCCGACATGCACCCAGGTGCCGGTGGTGAGCTTGAAGTCTTCCGCCAGCCGGCCGTCGAAGGCGAGGCCCCGGCCGGGATCGTGGGCGTCGACGAAGCGCACGGCGTCGCCCGGCTGGTAGAAGCCGTCGGCGTCGAAGGCGGCCGCCGTCAGATCCGGCCGCCGCCAATAGCCCGGCGTGACGTTCGGCCCGCGCACCCGGATCTCGAGCTTGGCGCCGTTCGGCACCAGCTTGAGCTCGACGCCGGGCGCCGGCACGCCGATCGGTCCGGCGCGGTCGATCAAAAAATGCGCGGCGGTCGCGAGCGGCGCGGTCTCGGTGGTGCCCCAGGACGAGGTGAGGGGAATGCGCTCGCCGGTGGTGCGGACCGACACCGCCTCCAGCCGGGTCCAGATATCCTGCGGCAGCGCGGCGCCCGCGTAGAAGATGAAGCGCAGCTTGGCGAAGAAGGAGCGGGCGAAGGCCGCGTCGCGCTCGAGACAGGGGAGCAGCGCGGCGTAGCCGGCCGGCACGTTGAAATAGACCGTGGGCGAGACCTCGCTCAGGTTGCGCACCGTCTCGCCGACGAGGTCGGGCAGCGGCCGGCCGCCGTCGATCGTGAGCGTGCCGGCGTGGCGCAGCACCAGATTGAAATTGTGGTTGCCGCCGAACGTATGATTCCACGGCAGCCAGTCGACCAGCACGGGCGGCTGCTCGGTGAGGAAGGGCCAGATCTGGGCGATCTGCTGCTGGTTCGCGGTCAGCATGCCATGGGTGTTGATGACGCCCTTGGGGGCGCCGGTCGAGCCGGAGGTGAACAGGAATTTCGCGATCGTGTCGGGTCCGATCGCCGCGCAGGCGCGCGCCATCGCGGGGCCCGGCCGGCTCGCCGCCAGTTGATCGAAAGGCGTGACGCGCTCGAGATTGGCGCCGTTGCGGCTCGCCGCCAGCTCGACTCCCGCGAGGTCGAGCGCGCCCAGCGCACGCCCGAACGGCGCGGTGTCGGCCACATAGACGAGCCCCGGCCGCAGCAGATCGAAGATCTGCCTGAGCTTGGCGTGGTCCTGGCTTTGCAGCGAATAGGCGACCGAGACCGGCGCGACCGGGATGCCGGCGGTGTAGCCGGCGAGCATCAGCAGCGCGTGATCGATCGCATTGCCGGACAGGATCATCACCGGGCGCTCGGCGCCAAGGCCGCGCTCGATCAGCGCCTGCGCCAAGGCGTCGACGATCGGCCGCGCCTGCGCATAGGTGAGCTTGCGCCAGCCGTCGGCCGTAGGCCCACGCTCGGCCAGGAAGACGCGCGCCGGCGCCGCCGCGTGGGCGGCGCGAAACATCTGCGCCAGGCTCGGCTCGTAATCCTGCAGCGGTGCCGCCGCCCGCAGCAGCGTCGCGCCGTCGGGCAGGGGCTCGCGAATGACCGCGGCCTCGGCGTAGGCGATCGGGCGGACCGGCGCTGCGGACGCAGATGGCGGAGCGGGCGAATGCATCGAGCTAATCCGGCGTTCCCCTTCGATCGGCCTCATCCTGAGGAGCGTGGGCACCGATGTCGGGTTTACCCGACATCGGTGGCTGCGCGTCTCGAAGGATGGGCAGCTTGCGCATGAGCGCGCCGTCGCGATGGGCGGCCACCCGCGAGATCATTGCCGGTCGCCCATCCTTCGAGACGCCCGCCTTCGGCGGGCTCCTCAGGATGAGGTCGGTGGATGGGCGATGTCATCTGCTCGATCTGATCGGCGTCATGGAATCGATCCGCTCAGTTCGTCACCAGCGGACAGCCGCCGTCCTTGAGCGGGCGGAACGCCTGGTCGGCCGGGATCGTGGCCAGCAATTTGTAATAATCCCACCCGCCCCTGGATTCGGCCGGCGCCTTCACCTGGAACAGATACATCGGATGGATCTTGCGCCCGTCTGGCCGGATCACGCCTTGGCCGAACAGCGGATCGTCGGTCGGCATCGCCTTCATGGCGGCGACCACGGCCTTGCCGTCGGTGGCGCCGCCCACCTTGTCGACGGCCTTGAGGTAGTGCAGCACGGCGGCGTAGACGCCGGCCTGCATGTCGTTCGGCATGTTGTGCTTGGCGTGGCGCTGCGCGAAGCGTTGCGCGAAGGCGCGGGTCGTGTCGTTCATGTCCCAGTAGAACGGCACCATCAGCATGGTGCCTTGCGCGGCCTGCAGGCCGAGCGCGCGCACATTGTTCTGGCCCATGATCAGCGCCAGCAGCTTCTGGCGCGGCGCGAGCCCGAACTCGCCGGCCTGCTTGAGCGAGTTGCTGGTGTCGCCGCCCGCATTGGCGAAGGCGACGGCGTCGGCGCCCGAGCCCTGCGCCTGCAGCAGCAGCGAGGCGAAATCGCCGGTCCCGAGCGGATGGCGGGCCGAGCCCAGCACCTTGGCGCCGGACTTTTGCGCCTCGTCGCTGAACTGCTTCTCGAGGTCGTGGCCGAAGGCGTAATCGGCCGTGATGAAGAAGACGCTGCGCACGCCCTGCTGGATCACGGCGCGCGCGAGCCCGTGGCCATAGGCCCAGGTGTCGTAGGTCCAGTGCACGGTGTTGGGCGAGCACTTCTCGCCGGTCAGCAGCGCGGTGCCGGCGCCCGACCCGATCATGACCTTGTTGCGGTCGCGCACCAGCTCGTTGACGGCGAGCGCGATGCCGGAGTTCGGCAGATCGATGATCATGCCGACCCCCTCCGCGTCGAGCCAGCGCCGCGCCACCTGCGCCCCGATATCGGTCTTGTTCTGGTGGTCGCCGCCGACCACCTCGACGGTCTGCCCGCCGGCGCGGCCGCCGAAATCCTCCACCGCCATCTGGGCGGCGAGCAGCGATCCCGGCCCCTGGTCGTCCGAATAGACGCCCGACATGTCATTCATGACGCCGATGCGCACCACGCCCT
>WNFR01006228.1_pt1 | contig 12209 bp, 11 predicted proteins | sample 5400221 | NCBI WGS metagenome assembly WNFR01 (sample SAMN13153357, study PRJNA577476) | soil metagenome | isolation source: 40 cm soil under Madrone tree | place: USA:California | collected 2016-06-14 | reverse complement strand
TGCCGGAGACCCAGAGGGAGCCGTTGGGTTTTAGGATGCGCTGACAGGCGGCTAGCCAGGAGCGGTTGAATTCGTGATTGGCGGCGGGGCCCTGGGATTTGTCCCAGGCGCCTTTGTTGACGGAGGCCATTTTGCCGGCGTGGCAGGTGATGCCGCCGTTGGAGAGGAAGTAGGGCGGGTCGGCGAAGATGAGGTCGACGGAAGATTCGGGGAGGAGGGCGAGGAGTTCGAGGGAGTCGCCCTGGTAGAGGCGGATGTGGTGGCGTGGGTCGTCGAAGACGGGGGTTGGGAGTTTGATGGGGGATTTGGTGGTCATAGAGAAAGAGCCGGCTGGAAGCCGACGCTACCATTGATCGATCAGGATCGTTGATCAGGTGGGTACGGGTGTCAAGGGCGGGGGAGGAAGAGAGAAGAGAAGAAACGGATTTACCACAGGGGGCGCGGAGGTTTCACAGAGAGCTCGGAGTGGAGGGAGATGGTCACCGCGAATTGGGTTGGGTTGAAGTGTTGCCACGGTCCCTCCGCTCCGTGGCCGACGCGCCAAAGTGCGGCGCGCAAGAAAAAATCGGCCACTCCGGTCGGGATGACGGAGTTGGGGAAAATGCCAAAGAAAGAGAAGAGGGGGACTTAACGCCCCGACCGGGTCGGGGTAAACGCCGTTCGCGGAGGAAACGCACAGGGCGCGGAGAAGAGGGAGATGGCCACGAGGATTGGCGCTGGGTTGAAATGTTGCCACGGTCCCTCCGCTGCGTGGCCGACGTTCGCGCGGCGCGAACAAAAGAGAAAATCGGCCACTCCGGTCGGGATGACGGAGTACGGAAACGGCAAAGAGGGGAGAGCGAACAGACAGCGGCGAACAGTTAGCGGGTAGCGAAGAGGGAGATTGTTCCATCGGGGTGGGTTGAGTTGAAGTGTTGCCACGGTCCCTCCGTCCCGGTAAAAAACCACCGGGACATAAAAGGCGTGCTCCGGTCCCTTCGGCTTCGCTCAGGGCAGGCGGGATGACAGAGTTCGGAAAAAACGAAAGAGAGAGAAGAGCGGGGATCGGAGAAGAGGGCTGAACGCAGAGACGCGGAGTGCGCAGAGAAGAGGAGAAACAGAAAAGAGGAAAAGAGAATACGCCCTTCGCATAATTCGCTCAGGGTAAAAAGAGGGGCCGAGCAAGCTCGGCCCCTACAAAGCGATCGAGGAGCAGTTACGGTTTGGGCTTGGCGGCTTCTTGTTTTTGGCGCTCTTCGGTCCAGGGAGGGACGATTCCGTTTTGGCGGGCGTAGGCGATGGACTGGCCGAGATGCTCGCCGTCATGCCCGGTCACGAGGAAAAACGCGCCGCGAACGGTGGTGTCTTGCCCGAACATTTTCAAAGGATTATTGAGATCGGCATCCTTGATGGCGAGAATCGCGCCGCGGAAATGGGTGAAGGAATCTTTGAGGGCTTGCACGGTTTTGGCTTTGTCGGCGGCGCTGGCGTTGATGGCTTTGGGGTCGATGCCGGCGGGCGGGGGAGTGCCGAGGGCGCGAGCGATGCCGTAATTGGCGGCGGCGATGTGGGCGTAGACTTCGCCGATGGAGCGGACGCCTTCGGCGGGGCGCCAGGAATATTTTTCGGCGGGGATGGCTTCGGCGAGGCGGGTGTAGCGCTGCTCGTAGAAGGCGAGTTCGGCGAGGAATTCACCGCGTGCGCCGGTGACGGCGGGAGCAGCGGCGGCGGTGGCGGGCTTGTCCTGGGCTGCGGCTGGATGCGGGAAAAGCATGACGGCGCAAAGTGCGAGCAAAATTGCAGAAGGGAAACGACGCATGGGACCTCCAAAGTTTGGTGCGCGGAAAGTGAGAAAGATTCTACAACGGAATGCCCGGCTATGGAGAAAGAAGGCGGCGTACCCTTTGCAAGAATCGCTCAGGGTGAAAAGCCCCCTCTATAAGAGCGAAGAGGGCACGATTTATCGTGCCCCTACGGAAAGAGGCGGGAGTGGAACTGGAGCGAGGCGGGAAGATGCTCGGCGAAGTAGGCGGGATCGTGGCGGCCAGGATAGAGATGAAACTCGTGGGGGATGTGGCGCGAGGTGAGGATTTTGTCGAGAGCGGTGGCGCCAGCGTAGAAGCCGTAGTCGTCGTTGTCGCCGCAATCGAAATAAATTTTTAGGCCGGCGAGGTTGGCGGTGCGGGCGAGAACGAGGGGGCTGTTCTGGTCCCAGAAAACAGGATCGGGCGGATTGCCGAAAACGCCGCCGAGTACGCGAGCACGGGGAGAGTTTGAAGAGGCGCCGAGGAAGCCAGGAAGTTTTTCGATGAGCGCGGCGCTGTGGGCGCTGACGGAGGTGAAGAGTTGGGGATGGCGGAAGGCGAGATGCAGGGCGCCGTAGCCTCCCATGGAGACGCCGGAGATGGCGCGGTTGGCGCGGCCGGGAGCGGCGCGATAGCGTTTTTCGATAAATGGAAAAAATTCCTGAAGAAGAAAATCCTCGTAGCGGTTCTTGCCGTCCTTTGAATTGATGTAGAAGCCCGCACCGCCGTCCGGCGTGGCGATCAGGAAACTTTTGAGCTCACCTTTTTCGCGGAGGTCTTCGACGAGATTCCACGCGGCGGAGTGGACGAAGAACTGTTCGTTGTCGCCGAGTCCGTGGAGGGAATAGAGGATGGGGAAGCGTTTTGTTTTGTCAGTGTCGAAAGTTGGAGGGAGGACGATGCAGTAGGGAACGCTGCGAGAAAGGATTTTACTGGGAAGGGAATTGCATTCGACTCGGCCGGTGGCGGCAGCGGAAGGGAGGTTAATGAAGTAAAGGAGGTAAATGAGGTAAATGAGGTAAAGGAAAGAGCGGAACATCGTGGCGTTGGCTCGTAAGAGCCCACCCTTTGCAAACACCGCAAAGGATGGGGCACCCTCAAGCACTTTGGGTTGCGGCGTTGGCGCGGAGATCCAAGAAGAAGATTGCGAACTATTCATAGCGGAGAGCGTCGACGGGGTTGAGCTTGGCGGCACGAGAAGCAGGATAGAGGCCGGCGGCGAGACTGACAAGGACGCCGAAGGCGAGGGCGATGACGACGAGCCACCAGGGAACGGAAGAAAGTTCGATGGGATTGAGATTCTGGCGCGCGAGAAAAACGTTGGTGCCGAAGGTGACGGCACGGCCGAGTAGCCAGCCGAAGAGGACGCCGAAAACACTGCCGAAAAAGCCCATCACACCGGCTTCGACGAAGAAGAGTCGCTGGACGTCGGAGTCGGCTGCGCCGAGGGCTTTGAGGACGCCGATTTCGCGGCGCCGTTCGAGGATGGCCATGACGAGGGTGTTGACGATGCCGAGAGTGGCTACGGCGAGAGCTAGACAGCCGAAGATGAGGAGGAGGCTGTCGAAGACCTTGAAGAAGGTTTGCAAGGATTTGGAGGCGTCGAGGAGCGAGAAGGCGTTGAAGCCCATTTTCTTGATGGAGGATTCCAGGGTTTCGACTTGTGAGGGAGATTTGGCGCGGACGGAAAGGGAGGCGTAGGTGGTTTTTCCGGCGTTGGAATCGCGGACGATGTCGCGGAGGTCGTTGACCTGTGCGGCGCGGAGAGTGGATGCGGTTGCCAGGGGCATAAGGAGTCGCGCGTTGCCATAGCCGCCGTAGCCGGCGGCGGGTTCGGTTTCGACGACGCCGACGATTTTGAGGCGGAGTTCTTTGGGGACGACAGAGAAGCCGCTGCCGGACGCATCGGGAGAATTTGCGGATGGATCGGTATTGGTTGCGGTGGACGGAAGGGATTGACGTTCGGCGTAGCGGAGGACGAGTTCCTGGCCGATGAGGGAAGCAGGCTTGTCGGAGAGGTCTTTCGCAAATTCGATTTGCAGGATGGCTTCGTTGGCGGTGGCGGAAGAGAAGAAGTTGCCTTGCATGCCGTCGAAGGAACCGGAGTTTCGAGCGGAGTCGGGCATTCCGGCGACGACGGTGGCGAAGGGCTTGTTGTTGAAGCGAACTTCTGTGAAGAAACGGATTTGCGGGTAGACCTCGATGACGTTGGGAAGTTTTTCCATTTCCTTGCGGGCGTCGTCGTCGAGAACGCGCGGCGGCTTGTCCGATTCGGGTTCGCGCTGCGGGCGTCCCATGCCGCGGAACGCGTTTTTGGGAGTGACGATAATGGTGTCGAAGAGGCCGCTTTGCGAGAGGCGTTTTGCGGCGAGTTGTTGCAGGCCGACGCCGAGGGAGAGCATGGCGACTAGCGAGGCGACACCAACGGCAACGCCAAGTGTGGTGAGGGCGTTGCGGAGGATTGATTCGCGGAGATTGCGGAGGGCGAGATCGGTGAGGTCGCGGGGCTTCATTGCGGCAGGCCTTTCGCGGAAGTGGTGGAGAGGAGCTTGCCGTCGCCCATGATGGCGAGGCGGTCGGCGAAGGCTTCGGCGAGCGGGCGTTCGTGGGTGACCATGACGATGGTCATGCCGAGCTGCGATCGGAGTTCGCGGAGAAGGGTGAGGATGGCTTCGCCGGTGGCGGAGTCGAGATTGCCGGTGGGCTCATCGGCGAGAAGAATTTTGGGGCGATTGACGAGGGCGCGAGCGATGGCGACGCGCTGCTGCTCGCCGCCGGAAAGTTCCGTGGGACGATGGCCGAGTCGATGCGTGAGGCGAACGCGTTCGAGGGCTTCACGGACGCGGGCGGGGCGCTCGGAGCGATCGACTTCGGCGAGGCGAAGAGGGAGTTCGATGTTTTCCTCGAGGGTCATGCGAGGGAGAAGGTTGAAGGACTGAAAGATCATGCCGATGGTGTTGCAGCGGTAGCGGGCGAGATCGAGGGAGGAAAGAGAGGCGATGTTCTGGCCGTGGGCGAGGATGTTGCCGGAGGTGGGGCGGTCGAGGCCGGCGATGAGATTGAGGAGCGTGGATTTGCCGGAGCCGGAAGAGCCAAGGAGAGCGAGGAATTCGTTGTTGGCGACGGAGAGGGAGAGTTCGTTGACGGCGCGGACGGAAGTTTCGCCCATGGCGTAGTGGCGGGAGACGCGGTCGAGTTGGATGGCGGGATCGGCGGTGGGCATGGTGGCGGCGTTAATTCATGATACGCGGGAAAGGGAGGAAAGATTTCATTTCAGTTTGATGCGCGATGGAGCGGGGAAGTGAAGGAGGTTAAGGAAGTAGAGGCAGGACTTCTCGCGACGAGCAGTTAGTGCAAGGTCTCTGAGTTGAGGTCCTTCGGCTATCTCCGGTTTTTGGAGTTCGGTGATTAAAGTTCACCGCCGAGATTCCACCGGAGTCCACAGACCGGACCTCGTCGGATAGCCTCAGGATGACAACTTTCGGGGCGCTCAGTGCATGTTGATGGATTGGAAGTGCCTGTCCCTTGGACTTCGCTGAGGGCAAGCAGAGGGCACGGAGAAGAAGACAGACTGAAGCCTGTGCTACTTGCTGGGGATTGTCAGTCGGTGAGGGGGACGTGGTGGCGGGAGGCCAGGCCGATGGTGAGGCAGAAGGCGAGGAAGACTCCGGCGGCGCAGGTGAGGAAGACGGCGTTGTAGCCGGCGTAGCTGATGATGACACCGGCGATGGGGCCAGTGAGGAAGAGGGAGAGATCGATGAAGGCGTTGTAGGCGCCGAGGGCAGTCCCGCGCTTTTCGATGGGGATGGGGCGGACGGCTTCGACGGCGAGAGACGGAAAGACGAGTGAAAATCCAACGCCAATGAGAGCCGCGGCGGCAAAGGCGGCAGACGGAACGCGCGCGAAACCCAGCAGGAGGAGACCGAAGACTTCGACAAAGAGCGAAACGAGAGCAACCGGGAAACCGCCGACGCGCGTGATCAAGCCGGCAAAGAGCATGCGTGTGAAGACAAAACAAGCTCCATAAAGAGTGAGCGTGAGGGCCGCTCCGCTCCAATGGAGTTTCGCGAAATAGAGGCTGATGAAGGTGGCCAGCACCCCAAAGCCGATGCCGCCGAGGGCGAGCACTGTGCCAAAGGGAGCGACACGCCAGAAGATGTGCGCGAAGGGAAGATGCTTAGACGGCGAGACAGGGATACGCGGCAGACGGAAAGCGAGCGCGACGGCAGCCAGCGACACGCCAAAGATGACGAGTCCAGCGTATGCAAAGCCCCAATGCTGCTGAAGCAGAACGCCAAGAGGGGCGCCTGCGGCGAGCGCGCTGAAGGTAGCGATGCCGCTCCAGGAAATGACTTTGGCGATGTGCTGGGAGCCCGCGCGTCCGATTCCCCACATGATTGCGCCAGTGCCGACCATGCTTTCGCCGATGCCGAGCAAGAGGCGCCCCAAAAGCAGAAGCGCGAGACAGACAAGCGTTAAGGAGTTGAAGAAGGCGGCGGCGAAGGTGAGGGCACCGCTTGCGGCACACGCGAAAAGGCCGAGCACTGCGATGCGCTTGGGACCGAGGACATCCACCATACGGCCTACCCGCGGCCGAGAGAGAACGGTGGCGACGTATTGGGCGCTGATGACGAGTCCCGCGAGAACCGCGCCGTAGCCGAGTTGCAGGTGAACGTGCATCGGGAGAATGGCGAGCGGGATGCCGATGGTCAGGTAGCAGACGAAGGTGAGGGAGACGGTGGGAAGGATTCGTGCAATGACGCCGCCGGGAAGTTTGTGGGAGCGCGGAAGGGCGGAGGCGTCCGGGAGAGAAGAAGCGGTGGAGGAGGTGGTGTCGAGCATAACGAAGAGTCGAATCCTTATTATAGGGTGCGGCGAGGGAGGCGGGAAAATCGGGACGACGGGGAAAAGGATTAGAATGACGGCGGATTGAGAAAGGAAGGTAAGCGATGCCGACGATTGAGGGGAAAGAAGGACGGGCGTGGATCGACGAGTATGTGGAGAAGGCGGGAAAACTGAAGAGCGTGATGAAGGGCTTGCGTGCGCTGGTGAAGAAGACATTGGGGGGAGGCGAGGAGTATGTGAATCCGTGGAAGATTCCGTCGTTTGACTCGAACGGGACGGTGTGCGGTTTCATGACGGGAAAGGAACATGTGACGTTTATTTTTTTGCGCGGGGCGGCGCTGCCGGATCCGGAAGGGTTACTGGAAGGGACGGGGAAGAGCGTGCGGCATGTGAAGGTGCGGACGGTGGGGGATTTGAAGAGGCCGGCGCTGAAGAAGTTGATTGTGGAGGCGGCGAAGTTGAACAAGAGGGAGCCGATGGAGGGGATGAAGGTGGACATGAACAAGAGAAGGGGTAAAGGAGCGAAGAAGTAGTGAGGTGGGGGAACAGAGGCGATCAGCGATCAGTTAGCAGCTAGCAGGAGGCCAAGAGGTGGACGCGGTTACAGTTTGGGTGGAGCTGAGGTTGAGGTCCTTCGGCGAACCTTGTCGGTTCGCCTCACGATGACAGGCTTTTGGTGGTGGTGAATTTGGCGGGAGATTTGGGTGCATGAGGATGGCAGGGCGATTTTGAAAAGAGGGACGATGAAGAAGATTTTGGTGGTGATGGCGGGACTGGCGGAGAAGGAGGTGGCGGCGATTGCCGGGGAGATCAGCGGGGAGACGGCGAAGAGGAATCTGGAGGGGATTGCGAGGTTTCATCGGCAGAGAGGGTCGAGGGGGTTTCACAAGGCGGCGGAGTTAGTGGCGGAGCGTTTGCGGGCGTAAGTTCGCGTACGAGGTGCTGAATTTTGCGGATGGGAAGAGGAATGCGCAGGAGATTCGGGATGCGGTGTCGGCGGAGTATGGGCCGGTGCCGTTGGAGTTGGTGGTGGAGTATTTGAAGGCGTTGGAGGAGATTGGGGTGGTGGAAGAGGCGAAGTGAGGCGCCGGTGGAGGAAATCTAATTGGAAGAAGTTGCCTCCTTGTTGAGTGGGCGGCAAGGTTGACGTTGAGGTCCTGAGGGCATCCTCGTCGGATGCCCTCAGGATGACAAACTCGCGAGAGTCTTGTGGCGCGGGCCCCTTGTTGGTTTGTGGCGAAAGGAAGTACGCAGCCGCGTGTGCTAGGATTTGAGATTGTGCGTTGATGAGTTGTTGACGTAGTGAGGAGCTTTCTGGAATGCCTGCCACGATGAAGGCGCTGCGGAAGATGGACGCGGCGCGCGGGTTACGGATTGAGAGCGTGCCGGTGCCCGAGGTGGGGCATGGGGACGTGCTGGTGCGGGTGAAGGCGGCTTCGATCTGCGGGACGGATTTGCATATTTATGGGTGGGATCGCTGGTCGCAGGGGCGGATTAAGCCGCCGGTGACGCTGGGGCATGAGTTTTGCGGCGTGGTGGAGCGCATAGGCGCGGATGTGACGGCGGTGGGGGCGGGCGATTTTGTCAGTGCGGAGATGCACGTGAACTGCGGGCACTGTCACCAGTGCAGGCTGGGCGAGGCGCACATTTGTCCGAACGTCAAGGTGATCGGGATTGATCAGGATGGGGCGTTTGCGGAGTTCGTGAAAATTCCGGCGACGAATATCTGGAAGCTGGACGCGGCGATTTCGGAAAGATACGGAGCGATTCTCGATCCGCTGGGGAACGCGGTGCACACGGTGCTGGCGGGAACGATCGCGGGGCAGACAGCGCTGGTGACGGGTTGCGGGCCGATTGGATTGATGTCGATTGCGGTGGCCAAGGCTTGCGGGAGCTCGACGGTGTTTGCGACGGAGACGAATGCGCACCGGCGCGAGATGGCGAAGCAGATGGGTGCGGACGTGGTGATCAATCCCGCGGCGGAAGACGCGGTGAAAAAGATTCTGGCGGAGACGGGCGGAACGGGAGTGGACGTGCTGCTGGAGATGAGCGGAGTGCCGAGCGCGATTCAGCAGGGATTCAAGGCGCTGCGTGCGGGGGGAAGAGCTTCACTGTTGGGAATACCGACGGAGAATGTGCCGCTGGATCTGGTGAACGACGTGATTTTCAAGGGCGCCACGGTGCAGGGGATTTACGGTCGGCGGATGTATCAGACATGGGTGCAGATGACGGCGCTGCTGAAGGCGGGGCGGTTGAATTTGGAGCCGCTGTTTGGGGAGAAGATTGCGCTGGACAAATTTGAGGATGCGTTCAGCAAATTGCAGAATGGGTTGGCGGGGAAGATTTTGATTTATCCGAATGGATTGCAGAAATAGGAAAGAGAAAATCTAACGCAGAGACGCAGAGAGCGCAGAGTTCGGAGAAGAAGAGATGAGTGAAACGGGAGCGATGACTACGAAGCAGAATCCGTTGGGGTATGTGACGGAGACGTTGAATGATTTGCGGTCGAAGGGCCTGGCGCCGAAGCTGCGTGTGCTGGAGGGCGAGCAGAAGCCGGTGTGTGTGTTTGATGGGCGCGAGGTGATCAACCTGGCGTCGAATAATTATCTGGGGCTGACGTCGGACAAGCGGTTGCGGAAGGCATCGATTGAAGCGATTCGGAAATACGGAGTGGGCGCGGGGGCGGTGCGGACGATTTCCGGGACGATGAAGCTGCACATGGATTTGGAAGAGCAGATTGCGAAATTCAAAAACGTGGAAGCTTGCGTGGTGTTCCAGTCGGGGTTCACGGCGAATGCGGGAACGGTTTCGGCGGTGCTGGGGAAAGAAGACCTGATTGTTTCGGACGAGCTGAATCACGCGTCGATTATTGATGGGGCGCGGCTTTCGAAGGCGACGATCAAGGTGTTCAAGCACAAGGATGTGGCGGACTGCGAGCGGATTCTGAAGGAGCACGTGGCGTTTCCGGGGAAGAAACTGATTATTACGGACGGCGTGTTTTCGATGGATGGAGGTATTGCGCCGCTGCCGGAGCTTTGCGAGCTGGCGGAAAAGTATGGCTGCATCATGATGGTGGACGACGCGCACGCGAGCGGCGTGCTGGGACGCGGCGGACGCGGGACGGTGGATCATCACCAATGCCACGGACGCGTGCACATCCAGGTCGGCACGCTGAGCAAAGCGATTGGGTCGATGGGCGGGTATGTGTGCGGTTCGCGCGATCTGATTGACTTTCTGTATTTGCGGGCGCGGCCGTTTTTGTTTTCGACTTCGCATCCACCGGCAACGGCGGCGGCTTGCCAGGCGGCGTTTGCGCTGCTGGATTCGCCGGACGGCGAGAAGTTGGTGAAAAAGCTTTGGGCGAACACGAAATTTTTCAAGCGGGAATTGAAGAAGCGCGGGTTTCAGTTCAAGACGAGCGAGACGCCGATTGTGCCGATTCACGTGGGCGATGGGGCGAAGGCGTTCGAGTTCTCACGGAAACTGTTTGAGGCGGGAGTGTTTGCGCCGGCGGTGGCTTATCCGACGGTGGCGGAAGGCAAGGCACGGCTGCGGGCGATGGTGAGCGCGGCGCATAAGAGGGAGCACCTGCTGAAGGCGGCGGATATTCTGGCAGAAGTGGCGAAGCCGTTGGGGATTGTCTGAGGCTGTTCTCGCGGATCCTGCGGCTTGCCGTAAGCATGTAATTCTTTCATTTCAGCGGCGTTTTTCACAGGTTTCGCACGGTTTTTCCAACCCTTTCCATCCACATCTTATTGATAACAAGGGGTGTGGGCTTGGCACTCGATTTGCCAATATCAAATCACACCGTCGCTACCCTTATGTTTTGCCGGACAATCCCAGTCTGTCCAATGACGGGTTGAAATGAGGAGGAATCGCACATGAAGCGCACTGGATTTGTACTTGTGGCAGGGATTCTGTTTGCGAGCGTAGCCGCCGCACAAACACAAGCGGACGCTCAGGCGGGAGCCCAGGCGGGGGGACAGACTTCTGTGCAGGCCGGAAAAGCACAGGGGGCAGGTTCCGCTTCGGCGGCTTCTTCGGCGTCGGCGCAGAACGGGCCAACGAATGCTTCGCTTGGAAGCGGCGCGGCGATTAATGCGGAGTTGACGGCGCCGGTTGATTCGAAGAAAGCGAAGCCGGGCGATCCGGTGGCCGGGCGCACGACCGAGCCGACAAAATCGAATGGCAAGACGGTGATACCCAAAGGATCGAAACTTGTGGGACATGTGACCCAGGCTTCCTCTCGCGCAAAGGGAGATTCGGAATCGGCGCTGGGCATCGTGTTTGACAAAGCGATCCTGAAGAACGGGCAGGAAGTGCCGTTGAACGTGGCGATCCAGGCGTTGGCATCTGCGCAGTCGGCCGCAACCGCGAATGCCGGCAATGATTTGGCTGCGGCGGGCGGCGCGGGAGGGTATGCGGGCGGTTCCGGCAGAGCGGCGGGTGGAGGGGCGCTGGGAGGAGTGACCTCAACGGCGGGCGGAGCTGCTGGCACAGTGACGAATACGGCGGCCAACGCTGGCAACACGGCGGGCGGAGCACTGAATTCGACGGCTCATTCGGCGACGAATACCGTCGCGGGGAGCAAGGGAGCAGTGGGCGGATTGAACGCCGCGGGTCAATTGACTTCGAGCAGCCAGGGAGTCTTCGGGCTTCAAGGAGTGAATCTGAGTTCGGCGACAACGGGCGCGGCGCAAGGATCGCTGATCACTTGTACGGGAAAGAATCTGCATCTGGACAGCGGCACGCAGTTGCTGCTGGTGACGCAGGCGGCGGGCGCGGCCGAAACGCCGAAACCGTAAGCAGCATTTCTGAAATGGACGCAGGAAAGGGCGCACTTGTGCGCCCTTTCGTTTTGCTGGCGAGCGGCTGGGGACGCGGGGCTTTGCTATACTCGCCCGCATGTCTTCTCCCGCGAAAAAACTGTTTCTTGTGGACGCGATGGCGCATATCTACCGGGCGTTTTATGCGCCGATGAACCGGATGAACGCGCCGAGCGGCATTCCGACGAAGGTGCCGTTTCTGTTTGCGAATATCGTGCGGAGGCTGCTGAAGGATTACCAGCCGGAGTACGTGGCGATCGTGTTCGATACGCGGCAACCGACGTTTCGCGACAAATTGTTTGAGAAGTACAAAGCGCAGCGGCCGCCGATGCCGGACGAGATGAGCGTGCAATTGCCGTACGTACGGCGGCTGTGCGAAGCGATGCGGCTGCCGATTCTGGAGCTGGACGGGTATGAGGCGGACGACGTGATCGGCACGATGGCCAAAAAGGCGGCGAACAAGCTGGACGTGCTGGTGGTGTCGAACGACAAAGACATGATGCAACTGGTGAATTCCGGCGTACGGATTTTGCGGACGGGATCGGGCGGAGCGAAGGCGGACACGATTGTGGACGCTGCGAAGGTGACGGAAATTCTGGGAGTGCCGCCGGAAAAAGTGATCGACCTGATGGCGCTGCTGGGCGACACGGTGGATAACATTCCGGGAGCAAAAGGGATCGGAGAAAAGGGTGCGACGGAGTTGATTCAGAAATACGGAAGCGTGGAGAGCGCGCTGGATCACGCGGATGAGGTG
>WNFR01014717.1_pt1 | contig 12210 bp, 13 predicted proteins | sample 5400221 | NCBI WGS metagenome assembly WNFR01 (sample SAMN13153357, study PRJNA577476) | soil metagenome | isolation source: 40 cm soil under Madrone tree | place: USA:California | collected 2016-06-14 | reverse complement strand
CGCTGCGCATTGCGACTTCAATTCCTCGATCTGCGCCTTCCCCATTCGTACAGCATCGTCACACTATTGTTTGGGTTAATAGTGCATATCCAATTATTTGCGTAGTTCAGTCGCCATACCCGGCGTAGTATTCAGCGCAGAAGACAGGTGGCGGGGTAGCACAGCAAAAAGGGGAGGCCGGTATGGGGTGGTGGCCTTTCGGTCATGTCTTGCGGGCAAGGAATCCGCAGTTGTGGCATGAGACTGCCTCAAACCACCTCGCCGACTTCGAATGAAGGCTCATCGCGTCGCGTTGGCGCTGGCACAGCCACTCATCGAGAGCGCGTTCGTTGCCGCCAGTCGGCGCCAGGACCCGTTGGGATGCTTTTTGCTGCTGTTGACGATACAGGTTCCGGCGTTCGCGGAAGGGATTGACTTTAATACTTGGAGTTTCGAGGGGGGGCCGATCAACAAAGAGACCGTGAGTCAACTGAGGGTCAAGTGGGTCTACCAGACGGCGCCCGACACGGGAACGGCAAGTAATGCCCTGGGCAGCATCTCGTCCACTCCGGCCGTCGACGGTCCGTATCTCTATTTCAATGACATTTCCGGTTACCTGACCAAGCTGAACCGATTCACGGGGAAGCTGATCTGGAGAAAGAATTACGTGAACGATCTCTCGGTCCCGGGTTTTGTAGCGAAGGGCTCCCGCAACACACCGTATATCGAAGGAGACCTGCTCATTGTCGGAAGCAATATGGGGCTGCCTGACCGCCTTTGCCGGCTCACCGCAGGGGCCACGCCGAGTGCTCTGGGTTGCGTTTCGGGAGACGGCGCCATCGTTCTCGCGATCAATAAGGACACCGGTCAAGTCGTCTGGAGAGCGAAAGCCGAAACGCATCCGGCAGCGAAAATCACGGGGTCGATCAGTGGGCATGGCGACGTGATCTTCGTACCGGTCGGAAACTGGGAGGAAGATTGGGCCAGGGCCTACCCGAACATCTATGTCGAGCCGGTCGACCCGACCTCGCACTATCCGTGCTGCTCGGCGCGGGGAAGCTTGGTGGCCATGGATGTCCACACGGGGGCGATTCTCTGGAAGCGCCATACCGTCATCGGGGGCGACTCGGATCATGCACTGCCCCCAGCGCTGAGAGCACTGCTGCACCCCAAGGGATTCTTTGGCAGTTCGACCTACGGGCACAATCCGACGGTCGATGTGTCCAGGCGCCAAATCTACATCGCCACCGCCGAGACGACGACCGCGCCTCAAGTGGCTCAGGACTGCGAAATTGCGAGGCGAAAGACCGGCGATCCCGATGCAAACATTCAAGGTTTGCCCGCGGGCGTGGACTGCAACAACCTTAATGAGAAGCTAAAAACCTACGCGAATGCGATCCTCGCGATCGACATGGATACGGGGCGCGTCAACTGGGTTCACTACGCTCACAAGTACGACGCCTGGAATCACGCGTGTGGCGCGCCAGACTTGTACGGCTGGGCGACTACCGTTCCCGCCCTCTTTCCCGTCCCAATCAGCAACACACAGAACTGCGGTCTGACCCCCATCGGGCCGGACATGGGATTTGGCCAGCAACCCAAGCTCGTCCGGAACGTGAAGCTCGACGGAGGGAAATGGGGCGACATCGTGATTGCGGGCAACAAGGACGGAAGGTTGTTCGGGCTCGATCCCGATAATGGGAGAAAAGTTTGGGAGACCAACGTGGAGCCTGGCGGAGTCTACGGAGGATTGCAGTTCGGGCTCGCTGCCGACGATGGCAAAGTCTTCTTTGGAACGACCAACTCGAGGAATGCCGGCAGAAACATCGGTACGCGCTACGTCTCGAACGAGAGCTTCCTCGATATCAACGGCTTTACGGCGCTCGGGTTGAAAACAGGTCCCTTCATGAAAAGCGATGCATCGACGCCAGTCGATTACCCGGCTCCTGCTAATCAGAATCTGCCGTTCCCAGGTCCGAATCTGTTCTATGGGATCACCAGCTACCCCGATACCTATCCGGACCCCGACGGAACGGGCGGGCCCGCCGGCTTCCTGAAAGGTCCCGCCAGCGGCCCGGTCGAGCTTTGGACGCTGGTGAATCCGCCATCCGATGTGAGTGCCGATGGAATCACCGTCTTCAGCGATCGTGAAGGACTCAAGACTATCGATGGCATGGTTCACGCCGTGGATGCGGGGTCGGGGGAGATCTTGTGGCAGCGACCTGCGTACGATGGAATCAAGGGCACTCTGGGGATCGGGCAGGCCTTTGGCACACTGAGCGTTGGCAATGGCGTCGTGTTCATCGGGTATCAGGATGGAAAGGGAACCATGGTCGCCCTGGATGCTCACTCTGGAGTAAAGCTCTTTGAGTTTCATAACCAGATTACCCTCGCTGACGGCTCCGTGATACCGGCGGGCAGTGTCGAAGGCGGACCTCAGGTCGTTGGAAATATGGTCTATTGGGGTGTCGGCGCGGAGACGGCAGGTCTGTTTCCAAATAAGAACGGGGTTTTCGTCAACGCGGGAAGTCGTATTTTCGGGTTCGAATTGATGGGCGCTCGCGAGGAAAGGTCCGAATAACTCGTGCACTCGCCGAACTCAGATGCATAGACGCGACGCTTGCCGGGGCGCCGCCACGGACGCTCGAGCGTCAATGGCGGCGAACCAGAAACAGCATATAGCCGACCATCAGCACCGGCCCCCGTCAGCGGTCGATTCTTTGAACAATCGGACCCATAGGCGACGGTGCGATCGTCGTTCTCCGCGCCTCTAAGCGGTCAATCGGCAGCAGCCCACTCAGCTCGCCACCGGGGACAGCGTGTTGGCGTCGCGGGCCAGAAGCCAGCGGCCGTCGGGCTGTTTGCGGTATATGGTGATCCGATTACCGGCCAGGCCCATTGCTTTTCCTCCGGCGCGCGGGGTCACGGATAAGGAGTCCCGACACAGTGTGTAGGCGACGTCGCCGACGATCACGACCTCTTCCAACTCGCTGATGCAACGAATCCGAGATTGTTGGTGGGCGGCAGAGAAGCCGACGGGGAATCCATCCCGTCCGAACGGCGGTCGGCCCGGATTCAGAAACACGACATCGTCCGTCATCAAGGTGAGCAAGCGGACAAGATCGCCGGCGTTGACTGCATCAATCCAAGTTGTGTGCACCTCACGGATAGCTCGTTCACCAGAACCCATCTGCAACCTCCAATGCCAAAACAGTTAGATCACGCGACAATTTGGGGGTTCGACCTTCGAAGAGCGTCGGTCTCGATCTTACCTAGGTGCTCGTCGCAAGATTGTCGGCTGGTGACACCGCGGTGAACGGTCCTAAAGCTGACTTCTGCGACCGGCTGGTTATGGCCGTCAGTGAATTCTCCCTCTGTCCGGTCTCCTCGGCAACGTGCGACTGCTGTGGATCCCAAAGCGACCTGCCCGGTCCAGCAGCCTGCTGGAGGCCCGTGGCATGACGAGTGGCTCGCTTCAGCAAAGCTCTTCTCCCGCGAACGTGGCGGCGCGACTTCCGCCACCCTTCACTGGGAGATCGTTTATGGAAGGTGAACCTGCCTCGAACCGGCGAGAGCCGTGGAACAAGGGAAAGCTGGTCGGCCAGAATGCTCCCTTCAAGTCCAAGGAAATCTGGGCGATTCGGGTACGCCTGCAGATGGCGGAGCGGGCCCGGGAACTGGCGCTCTTCAATCTCGGGATCGACAGCAAGCTCAGGGCATGCGACCTGACAGCACTACGGGTTCGTGACATCTGCCATGGCGACCAGGTTTCGTCCCGAGCAATCGTGTTGCAGCGCAAACGCAGCGGCCAGTGCAGTTCGAGATCACGACGCCGGCGCGGGAGGCGGTGCAAACCTGGATCCGGAAGGCCGGACTCCAATCGGGCGATTTCCTTTTTCCGAGCCGCCGCAGTCCCCTTGATCACATCGGAACGCGCCAGTACGCCCGGGTCGTCCGCTCGTGGGTCAAGGACCTGGGACTGGATCCTGCAGGCTACGGGACGCACTCCATACGTCGCACCAAGGCGTCGCTGATCTACAAGCGCACGAAAAACCTTCGAGCAGCGCAGTTGCTCCTCGGTCACTGCAAGATCGAGAGCACCGTGAGGTACCTGGGAATCGAGGTCGACGACGCGCTCGAAATGGCCGAGCAAACGGAGGTGTAAGGGACGGAGGGACGGAGGGACGGCGGTCGGCCGAGGGATCTTTGGCGACTGCCGGAGCATTGCGCCACCGGCTCGTAGCGAAGTAGGATCGGCGACGCCTCGGTCAACGTGGAAGTCGGTCGCGAAGGCAGGCGGTGCCGACCGCCGACCTTCGGCCCGATTCCGGAAGACAGTACTCTGGACCTTTGCTCACAATGGACAGCGGATTCACGGCCATCGCGCTCGATGACTACGTCGCGCTGCATCTGCAGGCCAATCCTGGCGAAAATCGCGCCGAGCTCGTCAAGAGGCTGCGATCCACTGTGGCCGCGCACCGCGACGGCGTGCGGTGTGCATGCGGCGCTCCTCTCTGGATCATCGCCTCTGCGCAGCAAGGTCACGGCTGCTTTGCTTGCATCACCGGCGGGTCCACCCCTGACGGCGACTATGAGATCGTAATTGCCGCGGATCGGATGTGATGGGTCTTTCGTGCCGCTTGTTCTTGGTCGACGAAAATGATGTCCTGTATCGCCTGTCGAACACGAAGTTCGACCAGATGCTCCGACGTCCAGCAGAACACCGGCTTCCACGATTTGCTGGGGCTCGTGTCCGGATGGCAAGCGTTATCGTCGGGCTCGAAGACCGCAAGTCGATTCGCGTCGTCCGGACCAACTTTTCCATTTTGTCGTTCGACAAGACAGGACGCTTTGACCTGGCTACGTATGAGCAGCCGCTACGGGCTCGAATGGATTTGGCATTCGGCGCCCTGCGGAACGAAACAACTGGCTCGATGAATGTCATCGAGGCGGCGGATCGATTTGTTGACCGCGGCGGCCGGTGGGAGCCGTCTCGCGCAGTGGCGAGGGCGATCGAGCAGTCGGCCCTTGGACTGGTAAAGTGCGAGAGGGTCTAGGCTCGCAGCCGCGCTCCTGCGACTGATCTGCCGCCGGATCGGTTCTCTCCCACCGCAAAGGGCCGTGCAACCCCAGCGTGCCTCGCATGGCGTGGCAATTCGTTTCCGATCCGTCGGGACCATCGAGTCTTCACGCTGCCGCCGATCGGCACGCTAGCCAACAGTGTCGGGTGGCGATAACCTTCCCATACTGGTCATGCCGAATTCTAAGGACCCGACATTGGGAAACGTCACAGCCGGCCACAAGCGGCCGGCCGGCCCTTCGCGGGGGAATCTTCCGCAGAGCGGCCATCTGGGGTGTCTGTTGCGCTCCCAAGAGACTGCCGGTACCGTTTGTCAAACCAGCAACAACATAGATGCAAGCGAGAGGGGGAGTCGATGTATCTGCAGCTAAGCAAGCATCGTGGAAAGTTGATCTGCGTCATCGTCAGTCCGATCCTTGCCATGTGGCTTGTTGGTTGCGTGTCCTACGAGACAAGCGGCAAGCAGACGCAGGATGGGCCCCCGCGGGCGCCAATTGCCTGGGGCATCATGAACATCGCGAAGGGCTGCGTAATCTTCCGCGAGTACTCCAAGTCCACGCTCGGTTTCTTCGTGGTGGCAGCCGGTGTGACAAGCCACGGTGAACTCGAAGTCGTTGAAACCGACGGCTACACGCTGAGTAAGCCTGTATGGCTTGAGGATCAGGATTCGATGAACGAGCTCCAGCGCCTCGCCAATCAGGACAAGATCCGCTACGTGAAGGTTCAGGGTAAGTACACGCCCGACGAGCTTGAAGCCGCGCGGGCCATCTGCCGGAAGAAGAATGCTTCGGAGTAGCCGGCACGGCCGCCGCCGGGCAAACCAGGCAAATGAAGCGCCGCTTTGATCGGTTCGTGAGGTCCTCTTCCAAAGTGGCGAAGGTCAGCAGTGGGTCGGAATTGCCGGAACGCAGCTGCTTTTAGCGCTTCGGTACGACGTCACAAATGCGATGTATTGCGACAATTCGAAGGGCGGCCTTTCTTGATCGTTCACCCACCGATAGGACGTGCATGAAATCTCGATATTGCATTCCAAAGGGGGCAAGGATCCTGTGCCTCTTGTTGCTGTGTGGCCCTGCCTTGGGTGAACAGCCAGGCACGAGCCAAGAAGTTGACTCGGTGATCCAGGATGCGCATGCGTTGTACGTGGAGTTGCACCAGCATCCGGAACTGTCCGCACATGAAGTGCTTACCGCTGCGAGGCTTGCGAAAGATCTGCGCAGCATCGGCTTCGCTGTGACCGAGCACGTAGGTGGTACCGGCGTGGTTGCGGTCCTGGAAAACGGTCCGGGGCCGATCGTCATGCTTCGGACTGAGTTGGACGCCCTTCCGGTGGAAGAAAAGACCGGCTTGCCGTTTGCAAGCAAAGTTCGAGTGAAGGACGACGAGGGAGCGGATGTCCCGGTCGCTCATGCGTGCGGTCATGACTTGCACATCGCGAGCTTGGTGGGCGCTGCAGCGGTTCTGGCGCACAGCAGAAGTACCTGGAACGGCACTCTTATGCTGATTGGGCAACCGGCGGAGGAGACCATCAGCGGCGCGCAGCGAATGATTGACGATGGCTTGTTCAGACGCTTCCCGAGGCCCGAGGTGGCCGTCGCGTTGCACGTGGGCAATCAATTACCGGCCGGAAAGCTAGGTATCGTGCCGGGCGTTTACAACACCAACGCCGACTCTCTTCGCATCACCATTTATGGAAAGGGCGGGCACGGTGCGACGCCCCACCTGACGGTGGATCCAATCGTGATCGCTGCCAGAACGATCCTCGCTCTGCAGACGATCGCGTCCCGAGAAGTCAAACCCGGAGAAATGGCGATCGTCACGGTGGGGTACGTTCATGCCGGGACAAAGAACAATGTCATTCCCGACCAAGCCGAGCTTGGCCTGACAGTGCGTACCCAAAAGACGGAGGTACGGGAGCGGGTGCTAGCAGCTGTTGGCCGGATAACGAAGGCGGAGGCGGAAGCAGCCGATGCGCCACGAGCACCGTCGATCGAGCGCTTCGAGTCGACGGACGCCGTCTACAACGAGCCGGCACTGGCACGCTACCTCACCCTTCCGCTCGAGGTCGCCCTTGGCAAAGAGAATGTGATCGCTTTCGAGCCGGTTACAAGCTCTGAGGATTTCTCACGCTTTGTCGAGGCTGGTGTGCCGGGGTTTTATTTCAGGCTGGGTGGGGCCAATCCTGAGAGTTACGCCCAGGCCAAGGCGACGGGTATATCGCTGCCCTCCAACCATTCCCCGTTGTTTGCGCCAGATGCGGACCCGGCGCTACGCACGGGAATCCGGGCCGAGGTGGCTGTGATGCGCAAACTGTTGCATGGAACGCCTGAGGATCTGCGCACTGCCTTGAAAGTTGCGGCGTCAACCGCGGAGAAGAGATGATGCGGACAGGACACAGGCATGCAGAGCCTTGCGCAGGCTGGCCGGGTTTTGTCCGCTTTCTGGACAGTGCCGAGCGGCGGCTTTGCGCTCAGGTCGAATACCGGAATGGGTCGAGTTCTTGGCGATAGTGGGCGCCTCGGCTGACGGTCGGCTGTCGAGCGGTCTGCGGCCGGTCGCGGCGCGAACGGCCGGTGTGTGAGCAGGACAGCGGCCAGTGACGATATGATCGTCGTCGAACCGTGGAAGGCCAGGACGCGGCCAGAAGCTGCCTTAGCGTTGCGGCGCGAGATTCGTCCTAAATGGTCATGGATTGGATCCAAATGCGTTCGAAGATGATTGTTGCCTTAGCGCTGGCGGTGACAGTCCTTTCTGCCTGTGACCAGGCGAGCATGATGGGCAAGATGGCCAAGTCGGAGGACGCGACGATCGCGTTGAATTACATCAATCAAATTCGGGCGGGCAAGTACGATTTAGTCGAGAAGAATCTCGACGCAAGCGTTAAGCCGCCCAACGTTCATGAGCTTTTGCAGGTTTCTGATTTCTCGATGAACGGCAAGACTTCCTCTAGTACCAATTTCACGTACGAGTATGAGTTTCCCGATAGGTGGTTGTTGGCCAACGTTGCCACGCAGAAGAAGGATGGGGGGATCACCATCGTTGGTCTTCACGTTACACCGACTGCGGACTCTCTGGAAAGCATCAATCGCTTCACGCTTAGCGGCAAAAGTGTTGTTCAGTACTCCACGTTGCTGTTCGCCATCCTTGTTCCGCTTTTCATTTTGTATGCTTTGGTGAAATGCGCGAGGACAAAGATAGAACGACGAAAGTGGATTTGGATTCTTTTCATTTTGTTCGGAATCGGTCAATTTGCCATCAATTGGACCACGGGGCAGTGGAGCGTGAAGCTCCTGCAATTGCAGCTCTTTGGCGCTGGGACCTTCGCTCCGCTTTTCGGCCCATGGACCGTGTTTGTGTCATTGCCTGTCGGCGCCATCATCTTTCTGCTACAACGGAAGAAGTTGATGAAGGCTCCCATCGAAACGGTGCCAGGGGAACCGGTTGGGGGCTAAGGCATGTGAAGACGCCGCCATCAGGGCCGTTGCACATCGACTCTCGGTCTCGGCCTCGACGGTCGAACGTCTGATCGCCTCGGGCGAACTCGAAGCGGTCCGCGTGCGGCGCTCGATTCGTGTGACACTGGCCGCGCTCGACGCGTATATTTCTGCCTTGAAGCCATGCCGATCCGCAAAAGACACGACCGCTGGGAAGTGCGAGTCCAGATCGATGGGCGGCGCATCGAAGAAACTCTACCGGCCGGCGCCACGCGCGCCGATGCAAAGCAAGTCGAAGCTCGTTATCGTCGATCTATCGTCGATCAGAGGGTAGGGCGCAAGCCGCAACGCACGATCGCGGACGCTCTGGACGAGTGGGAGGCAACCGGCGCCCGCGCGCTGCGCAGTTGGGCGACAGACTTGCGATACCGCGCGAACGCAGTCCGTGTCCTTGCCGGCAGTCGACCGGTAGAAGACCTCCCGGCCCTGGCTTCCGAGATTCGACAGCGGGGCCTCGCGGCGAAGTCCTCTCCCGCGAACATCAACCGTCACCTCACCATTTGCAAGCGCCTGGCGAATCTCGCGGTCAAATGGCAGTGGACCGATAGCGCGTTGGGCCAGCGGATCGATATGGTCCCGGGCGAGCGCTCGCGCGATCTAAGGCTGACGCGGGAGCAAGTCCGCAAGCTGATGAGCAAAGCCGAACCGCGGCTCGCTGATTTCGTCCTCTTTCTCGCGTTGACCGGCCTTCGGCGCAGCGAAGCGCTGAGACTGACGCCGGACGACATCGTCAACGGCTGCGTCCGCGTGGACACCCGCAGCAAGTCGGCAAGGCTTCGAATGGTGCCGCTCGCGCCCGAGGCTGCGAAGATCGCCCGCAGAGCTATCCCGTTCGATCTGACAATCGATTCAATCGAGGGTATGTGGGGCAGGGCACGTGAGGCGACCGGAATGCCGGACGTGTGGCTCACTGACCTCAGGCACTTCTTCGGAACTCAGCTTGTCGCGCGCGGCACCGATGCCGCGACCGTCCGCGATTTGATGGGGCACTCGAGCCTGGCTGTGACATCGCGCTACGTTCAGGCAGTGCCGGCGGCGGCCGTGCGAGCAGTGAAAGGGCTGTCTGTGCGGGGCCACAGTGGGGCTGTAAAATCGACTCGTCATCAAAAATCACGTGTAAGTCGTTGATTTAAATTGCAAGGAGGAGCAACGTCCCCGGTGGGACGGCCGGGCTTCAAACCCGGTGGGTGGCGCCAAGCGCCGCCGGGTGGGTTCGACTCCCGCGCTCCTCCGCCAGTGAGCTGCGCTCCACTCCTTTACGCTGCGCCGCCTCGGGTCAGAGCGGCTACCGCGTACTGTTTTCGCGTGCGTTTTCCACCTGGGTCAATGAAACCCAATGTGGAGCGATCCCGGTGTTGTAGGGGATTGTGTCGATTCTCCAGAAGACTACGCTGGGTGGTGAGGGGTTCTCTGCAATCGCGTTTCTGTCATGACGACAAGCCAACCACCGAAAGAGACCGCTCGACACGGGTCCACCGGCTATGGCTTCGTCATTCCCGGAGTCGAAGTGGTGCGCCATGGCCGGGTGGAGCCATTCCTGCATGCTCGCCCCACGCTGACGAGCACGGCCGCTCGGTGGGCGGGCCTTGCCCTCGAGGGTTTCAGCGTTCCGGCGTGCGTCATTCCACGCCACGAGCACATCGAGAATTTCCTGCACGTGGTCTTGAGTGGGCCCGTCAAATACGAGGTGCTCACCCGAGGCAAGGCACTCCGCTTTGGTGCGGTCCCGGGTACGACCTTTGTTCTGCCTCGAGGCACCGTCGACGAGCTGCGGTGGGAAGGACCGACGCGTCGCATCGCCGTCGCGATCCACCCCAGCCTGTTGATCAACGCGCTGGACGAAACCGCTCACGCGAGCGATGTCGAGTTGGCTGAACAGTGGAACGTGACCGACCGGCACATCATGGCCGTGCTGCTTGCCATGACTGCCGACCTCGACGAGGGCTCGCCTGCAGGACGCCTCTATGGCGAATCGCTGGCGAATGCCCTGGCGGTGTATCTGGTCAACCGCTATGCGACGCGGCCGTACGCAACGACGGTCTACAAGAGAGGCCTGCCCGGATATCGTCTCAGGCGTGTGCTGGACTATATCGGCGACAACCTGACGGAAGATCTCAGCCTGTCGCAGCTCGCCGCGCTGGCCGGCATGAGCCCTCATTACTTCGCCGAGCTGTTCGGGCGGAGCACGGGTTGTGCTCCACATCGCTACGTTTTGTTGCAGAGGATCGAGCGCGCCAAGCAAGCGCTTCAGGATTCAAGCCGTACCGTCATCGAGGCCGGAGTTGACGCGGGTTTTAAGAACCCGAGTCATTTCGCCCGCATGTTTCGCAAGTTCGTCGGCGTCAGTCCTTCAAGATTCAAGTTCGATCGGACCCATTGATCTCCTAAAAATACTTAGACGCGATGGCTCGACAGCGCCGATAGCGTCGGACAAGCAGGCAGCAATGGCTCCACCCGGCCTGGCGGACCACTTCGACTCGGGGAAAATCGGAAGATTTGCACAAAGCCGGTTCTTCGGAACCGCACCGACGCGGGCGCGCTGCTAGCGTGACAGCGTCGCAGCACTCCCGTAGTGCGCCTGTCTGGGATTTATTCGATTGGTTTGCACCTGATCGACGCAGCTGACACCGAACGGCGGCGTGAACAACCAGCCACCCCATCGCCATGAAGCTTGGCCATGCAACGATCGTCACCGAGGACCCCGAATCCGCGCGGCGTTTCCTTTGCGCCATCGTTGGCCTGAGCGAGGGTCCGCGTCCACCATTTAGCGTGAACGGCCACTGGCTGTACGCAAATGGGCAGCCGGTCATCCACCTGATCGAGGAGCCTGGCGCCTCGCGGGCAACATCGGCTTCCTCTCGCATCGACCATGTCGGATTGCCCGTCAACACTGCTCAGGAATGGTCGGCGTTGCTCGACCGCATACAGGTCAGCCGCGTTCCTTACGAGATCAGAGAAGTGCCGCTCTGCGGCGAACGCCAGCTCTTCGTGCTTGTGGCGAGACTGGTTCAAGACCATGTCAGCCCATCACCTGCTCAGGCTTTCTCGCGTATCGCACAGGAAGGACTGGATCGACGCAGACTGTCCCGCGTGTTGGACTACATACAGGCTCACTTGGAAACCGATCTTACGGTCGATCAACTGGCAGGGATCGCGTGCCTGAGCCGCTTCCATTTCGCACGAGCATTCAAGGCCTCCATAGGTCAATCTCCTCACCGATACGTCAGCGCGAAGCGTCTCGAGCGCGCCAAAGCGCTGTTGATACGAGGAGATCGTTCCTTGATCGATATTGCTCTCACACTGAGCTTTTCCTGCCAGGCCAATTTCACACGGGCATTTCGTCGGGCCACCGGTCGGACACCTGGTCAGTACCGGCGCAGTTTCAGGTCCAGCGACGAAAGCCGTTGTGAGGCCCCGGTGGTCGGCCGCTTTTTAGAATTCGGTCGTGACGGCGAGCCAGTCGTCACCTGATCGATTCCTCGTTGTCTCTAGTGCCCGCAATAAATGACAAAAACGTAGCAACTGGCGCGGAGACACGGCCCGTCGAGTTGATCATCATTTCTGTCGGATAGGCCGCCTCGGCCCGTTGTTCCACCGCTCATCGCGAGGCGGTGTGTGCTGCGGGTTGTCCGGCCTGCCCTGGTTCGGCGCTCCAGC
>WNFR01011132.1_pt1 | contig 12210 bp, 9 predicted proteins | sample 5400221 | NCBI WGS metagenome assembly WNFR01 (sample SAMN13153357, study PRJNA577476) | soil metagenome | isolation source: 40 cm soil under Madrone tree | place: USA:California | collected 2016-06-14 | reverse complement strand
GTCGGGTGCTTAACGACCTGATTGATTTCCAACCGTTGCGACGAACCGCCATCCTGCCCTCTTTACGGTCGAGCGCGTTCGAGCAGCGCGAAGGCCTGCTCGATTACCGCCGGGTCGTTACCGAATCCCTCGAGCCACTGCACGTCGCGCTCGTGACGGAACCATGACAACTGGCGCTTGGCATAATGACGCACATCGAGTTTCGTTTGTTCGATCGCGCTTTCGAGGTCGCGCTGCCCGCGCAGCAACTCCACCACGCGGCGGTATCCGTGAGCGCCGAGTGCATTTGAGTTCTCGGGCACGCCGTCGTCAACCAGCCGGCGCACCTCTTCTACCAACCCTTTAGCAAAGTGTTCTTCTGCACGCCGATTGATCCGGGCATAGAGTTGCTGACGCGGGGGGCTTAAAGCAATAATTTTAATCCGCGATGCCAGGGAAGGCGGTTCAGGCCGAAGCGGTCTTTGCCGCGAAATGGGCTCGCCGGTTTGCAAACAGAACTCGAGGGCTCGCTGCACACGCGGCCAGTCACGCGGATTTAGCCTGGCAGCCTCATCCCCGTCGAACCTCCGCAGAATGCAATGCAGATGTGCGGGGCCGCGTCGCTCGCGGATTCGCGTGAGTCGCGCACGCAGGTCTTCATCCGTCGGCGGGCTATCAAAGAAAGGCAGCCGGAGGGCGCGCAGGTAGAGGCCGGTGCCGCCCACGAGCAAAGCCGAATGGCCACGACTCTCTATCGCTTCGATCTTTTCAATTGCAGCCCGCGCCCAATCCGCGGCCGTGAAATTTACCAGCGGTGAGACGAAGTCGATCAAATGATGCGGCACGCCTTGCCGCTCCGCCAGGGGCACCTTTGCCGTCGCTATCTGAATGACCTGGTAGACCTGGACAGAGTCGCAGTTGACGATCTCGCCGCCAATACGGCGCGCCAGCTCGATGCCCAGATCGCTCTTTCCGGAAGCAGTGGGGCCCACTATCGCAATGATGGGAGCGCGGAACTCCTGTCCGGATTCTTTCGTCCCGTGCTCTGCCTTGATTGATTCGTTCACCCGCGAGAGATGATAAGCCGGATCGCGATGGCGAGCCAGATGAGAAGCAGGACAATAATGCCGCCAATGATTTGATTGCGGGAGAAGTGCATCGTTGGTTCACAAGAGAAACTCTGCCAGCTCTGCATCACCTGGACGTACGAGTGCCTGACCTCTCGCTTCGAATACCGGAACGAATCGCTGACGCGTCAATTCATACATGGCCCGCAGTGCGCCAAAATCTTTCGCGACATCGCGTTCGTAGTAAGCAACGTTATGCTCTTTCAACCAGGCTCGCGCATGAGCGCATAAGGGACACTCCGGCACCACATAAAGCGTCACTGGATCCGTTCGAGCAGCCATAGTTACCGAGTTAGGAATCGCCGCGGTCGAAAAGAGTTCGGTGTCGGAATGGATGCGGGGATCACCGCGTCATAATTACTGAAGATAGCTCCCGCTCCGGGAACTGCTATTCCGATCACGAAGCGCTTTTCGTTCGCAGTTTCGTGTGATTTCGTGGATCGTCTCTGTCGTCGTGGGAACAAGACCCGAAGGCAAACTAAGACACGATTGTGAAAGGACAGCAGCAGATCTTCCAATGCATCCCCCAAGAAACTTCCTGAGGCGACGCTTGTCGTTCTGGCGAGCTTAGTTGTACATCTTCGTCACTTCAATGCCCGTATAATAAGTTTTCAAGATCTGATCGACGGTGAGTCCCTGCTTGGCTAAACCGTAAGCACCAAACTGGCACATACCCACGCCATGACCCCAGCCGCGTCCGGTAAAGACGAATCCGGCGACACGATCATTTTCGTTGTAGACACGATCGATGACGAAGAGTTGTTCCTTCAAACCCAGCGCCGAGCGGATGCGTCCGCCACGTATATGTCCTACGCCCTGGGTGCCGACGACTTCCAGGTCAATTACTCGTCGCGACGATCCGCGGGCGGCGACGCGCAGGTCGGTTATCGCGCCGACACCTCTGACTGATCGTCCCAAACGCATCTGCACGGCTGATAGAGATAGTTCCGCGGTCCAGTTCGTGACCGATGAAAAGCGATCGGCGGCGGCGCCGTTGGCCGCGGGCCGAACTTCGAGGTAATCGACCTCGCCCTTTGAATTCACATGAAAGACCACCGGCTCCGCGCCTACCAGCGCCAGCGATTTCATCTGGAAAAGGTTGTCGCCGAACTCGCGGAAGAGAAAGGCCTCCCGGTTGACGACTATGGGCAGGTCCTTACCCTTGTTCGAACGCAGCATCATGATGCCACCCGATGCTGCTCGCGACGTGCCCTTCTGCAGCGCGAGCAAGTTCCGCGATTCGAGCAGCCTGGCGATTGCGTGGAGGGCCCGTGCGCGCGACATAGTCTCGTTTGGCCGCAGCGTGGCATCGGCAAAAAGTGACAGCGCACCGTCGCGCAATAGCATTGCCACATCAGCGCGATTGGCGCTTGGTACCTGATCGCCGTCACGAAAGCCGAGCAGGTAGTCGGCGTCCGCGTTGTTTAAGAGAGTATCCGCCCGGCCGACGCCGTAGACCGCCGCCATCAGGGCCGTACTAAACGCCGGGGCTTTCGTAGCGTCATCCGGCGCTTTGAATGACGTATTGCGCGCCAAACGCGCCACCAGATTCAGCCACTCGCGAACTTCTGAACCAGACAAGTGCGACGATAGCCATGAACTGGAAACCTTATCCGCCGGCACGGTGAAGCCGCTTATCGCCAACACGGCTGCATCGCGAGCAAAGACCAGATCTTTTTCATCCTTGATCTCAAACAGGTCGCGCGAAGTCTTGATCATGAACGGCGCAAACGCGGCTTTACCCTCCGCGGCGCATTCGCGGCCCTTTAAGTACGGAACCGCAGTGTTAAAGATATTCTCAGCGTCTTCGGTACGGCCGCCGCAAGTGGAAGTATAAAGCGCGTTGATAGGTTCACCGTTGTAGGTCGCAATCATGCCGCGAGTTTCCTCGACCGCTCGCGAGGTTAAGACGGTTTCGCTCGATAGTCCGCGATAAACCTGCGAGCGCGTGGTCGGTAATAAATCATAGCCTTCAGCAGAGAATTGGCCGCGGTTCCTGAGGGCGTAAGTCAGCGCCGCAATCGCCTGCGCCTTGAGGGCCTCAATCGCGGGATATGAAAGTTCGTTGGGAACCACGCCGCGGACATAGTCTTCAAGGCCGATAACATTAACGACTGTCAACGCCCCCCGCGTATTCGCAAACACTTCGATCTTGCCGCGAAACGGTTTGTCGTTAAAGCGCACGGGGGCGCTGGCTTCGTCGCTCGATGCAAAGATAAGTGGGGCGCTGGTATGAAAGAGTGGAGCTGCGCCGTGGGCGAAGGCAATTAGTTCCCGTCCGGGCGCGATCGCGCGCGAAGTAAGCCGGACCTTGTTGGTTGTCGGGGCCTTTGCGGTAGTCGCCGATGAAGTTTCTTTGGCGTCGTTCGCGATCGGAGCCGGCCCTTTGGGGCCCGTCGCCTGACCGGATAGCAGCACTTCGAAACCCGCGTCTTCCAGCTTGGCTGTCAGATCGTCGGCCTCTTCCGTCGTTTGGCTGCGGATGACCACTTTCCACTTGTCCGAAGATTCTGGGACCAGGCGAGCCTCGACACCAGCCAGCTGGCGGACCTGTCCGACAATCCGGTCAGCCTCATCCCGCGAAAGCGATCGCGCAACCTCAAGGTCAAAAGCGCGGTCGTTGGCCGGTCGCGAGGGTGACAGCATCCGCGACTCAACTCGCAGGCGCGAGGTATCGAGCGGCAGCGCTTGAGCACCGGCCTCGGAAGCGTTAAGCAGACTCGCGGTGGTGGAAATTGTCGCTGCATGCGAGTCAGTAGACAGCGCGATACGCATCACCGGCTCATTAGAAAATTGAACCGGCTCTTTTGACTCGCTCGCCTTCTTTACGATCGACGCCTGATCTGAAGGCCATGTTTTCTGCTGACCGCTTTCGTCAGTCGTGCGGCGCTGGCGGTCTTGCGCGACGATAGCCGACGAGAGCGTGAGTGGCGAAAGGAGCGTACTCGCGATCAGCAACCGCGTCGTGATGGTGCGAATAGGTTCTTGCATTTGAACTGGATACCCCGCGAACTAAAGGGAGCAAGCCGGGCGGGCTGTCGTCATCTTACTACAAAAACATTGGATCTGAGCGCCAAACTGCAGCACCGTCTCAATTCAAAACTCTCTGCGCCCCTTCTGCGTCCTCGGCGCCTTGTATGCGGTGAATGCATTTGAAGGTATATTCGCCGCAAGATGCAGCGATCGCGGAGAGTGTACTCAGCCTTCAGTACTTTCCCGCACTGTGGCGATGAAAATAAATGTTCCCGCGACGCCAAAGATACCGGCGATCGCGAACGGTGTTTGCGGCGCTAGCTTCCATAACAGCCCGCCGACTGCCGCCGCCGGAGTGATGGCGAGGCTGCGCATCAGATAATACAGGCCAACACTCCGGGCGCGCAGGTGCGGCTCAGCAAAATCCACGATCATTGCCTTGCGCGCGGGCTCGCCTATCTCTCTTAGGCCGCCAACAATAAACGCTATCACCAGCCCGCCAAAGTCACGCGCCGATACAATTGCCAGCGGATACAACGCGAAGGCACAGAAGGTAGCAATGATAAAAGGCCGCCGTCCGACGCGGTCCGCCGCTTTGGCCGCCGGCAGGTAAATCACCAGCGTGGTCATGGTGCTGATCGCGATCAGAGTGCCAAAGCGCGCGAAGCTGACGTGCAGCACGTTGGTCACGTAGAGAATGATCAGGACGTCGGCCATGCCTTCACAGGTGCGAATAAAGATGTCTGAAATCAGTAGTCTCTTCAGAGCACCTTGAAAAGAATTCCAAACGCTGAAGATATTGGCCTCTGGATGAGGCAGACCTGGAATGTTGACGAAACGAATGATGATCGCCGTCAGCCCTGCCAGGACCAGCGTGATCATAAGCCCGAGCTGGACCCCGGACACGACTCCTCGCAAAGCAATGATCAGACCGCCAATAATGGGAGCGATTACTATCGGAACGCGCTTCAGGATGGACTGGATCGTAAAGCCCATGGCGCGTTTTTCTCTGGGCAGAGAGTCACCAATCACCGCGAAAATTGCCGGCGAAGCCATGCTCGTCCAGCCCATCACCAGCGCCAATCCCAAAAAAGCAAAAGGCCAGGAGGGTCCGAACAGATAAACGAGATAACCAGCGCACGCCAGCGCCAGAAAAAAGAATAGGGCCCGGCGTCGTCCGAACCGATCGGCGATCCAACCGCCCGGATATTGATACACCGCATCAAAGAAGTCCTCAGCGGTGCCGAAAAAAGCAATCATAGGAGTGCTGGCGCCCAGCGCTTCGAGATACTTCGGCAGAAACTTCTTCCACAGTTCCTCGCCAAAGCCGAGGAGGAAAACCGCGCCTGACGCGACAGTTACGTTACGTTCGAGGCTGAGAAAGTTTCGCAGCCACGCAACTCTGGCCCCCGCCTTCGTGGTTTGGTTTGCTGGATCCAAAGTTCCCCGTCATTTAGGCGGCAACGCCGCCGCGGCCAGGGTGTGAAACTGACGGCGCACTCCATTGATGTTGGCAAAAGGCAAAGCACGGGCGTGCGTGCGATTGGTGAGCAAGAGGTACACCCGTTCGCTCGGGGCGTCGACCCAACAGCTTGTTCCGGTAAATCCGGTATGTCCGAAAGCATCCGGCGGCAGGGCCGGACCTGCGGTTGAATCCTTTGTCGCCGCCAGTTGCCAGGCGAATGAGCGCGCTTCATTCAAGCCCGCAGTCATATTCATGCGAAAGAGGTCGCAGGTTTCTTTTGAAAGAAGTTCCGAGAGTGCGCCGACAAATTGATTAGCGAGACGCAAAGTCTCGCCGGCACTCGAGAACAAACCGGCATGGCCGGCCACGCCGCCGAGAAAACTCGCATTGCCGTCGTGAACTTCGCCCCAAATCGCTCCGGTGCGCCAACCCGAATACGAGGGTAGTTTGGGATCCAATTCGCACATGTCGCGTTCGTAACGATTTCCACTCTCGCACGCGGCGACGCCGGTTCTAATAGCCTGGGCCGGATTGAAGAAGGTCCGCCGCAAATGCAATGGATTGAAGAGCTGCTGCCGCGTGAGATGATCGAGCGTCATCCCGGTCAGTCTGTTTAGCAGAAACCCGAGCACAATGAATCCCAGGTCACTGTAGAGAACTTGAGCGCCGGGCTCGTATGCGAGTGGCTCATTGGCAATCGCCGCAATTGCTCCGTCCTGTCTGTCTGGCGCGGTGATATAGAGGGGGCGCCACTCCGGCAGGCCTGATGTGTGGGTAAGAAGTTGTCGAACCGTAATTATGTTTTTGTCAGGACGATCGAATTCCAGCAGGTAGTTCGCAATGGAACTGTCCAGGGTCAACTCACGCAACTGAACCAGCCGGGCGCAGAGAAGTCCGGTCACGAGCGGCTTCGTCAGCGAAGCGAGGTCATAAATCGTTTCCAGGGAGGCAGCGTGTGTTTCGGGTTCGTGGACTGCATTACCAAGCGCATCGGCGAAAATTGCGCGGTCATGTTCAGCGACAAGGTAAACAGCAGAAGGGAAGTCACCGGCATCAATCCGCCCCTGCAGAAATGTCGAAATGTTCGGCTCTGGTTTAGTGATAGGGTCGAAAGGCACCTTGGTGAAATAAAAGTTACACCGACGCGGGGTCCAGATCTCTTTTGGACCACGTTTTCGTCGGCGATAATAGCACGACTGAAAAAAGTGTGAGCTGCACCGATCTCAACGTTGCTGGTGCATTTTCCACCCAACGTTTAAGTTCAGCTCGCGCTTCATAACGCTGCCGTCTTCTTAGTTGCTCGAATCGAAAGCACCAACGCCGCTGCGATCATCGCCGACAGAGACAGACAGAGCGCGCCGCGAATGAATGAACCAGTTGCTTTGCTTAGATACCCAACCAGCCAGGGACCGGCCCAGCCGCCCAGATTTCCAATCGAGTTGATCAAGCCAATTGAAGCCGCTGCCGCAGTGCCAGTCAAGAAGCTGGTCGGCAAAGCCCAGAAGCCGGGGAGATAACCGTATAATCCAACCACGCCAACACTAAACATTGTAATGGCCAGGGCGATGTGCTGTTGAGCCACGACGCCGAGTAAAAGTCCCGCGCTGACAGCCAGCATCGATAAGGCTGTATGCCAACGCCGCTCACCGGTTCGGTCGGAGGACCAGCCCACAACCAGGATCGCGGCGAGCCCTGCAAAGTAAGGTACAGCTGAGAGAAGACCGACTACCAGGTTAGATGAGCCGGAAGCTCTTTTGATCATCGTGGGAAGCCAGAAGGTAAAACCGTAGGCTGCGGTCACGATAAAGAAGAAAGCCAGCGTCAAAAGGATCACTTCGCGGTGGCGGAACGCTTGCCATACGCTCGGCGAATGCTCTCGCTGCTTTGCTTGCGCTTCGCGTTCCAGTTCCGCGGTCAGCCACTGGCGTTCGTCAACCGGCAACCATCGCGCCTGATGCGGCCGGTCAGTAAGATAAAAAATCGTCACAAAGCCAAAGATGATTGCCGGCAGTCCTTCGATGATGAACAGCCAGCGCCAGCCGGAGAGGCCCAGCCATTTGACGTCTAACAGCAAACCTGAGGCGGGTGCTCCAAAAATGATCGCGATTGGCTGGGCGGCCATGAACATTGCCACCACTTTGGCCCGATCCTGGTGGCGGAACCAGTGGCTAAGATAGACGATTACTCCCGGAAAGAAACCGGCCTCCGCCGCGCCAAGCAGGAACCGCAGCGAGTAGAACTGGGTCTTCGTTTGCACGAAGCCCATAAGTACGGCGACGATGCCCCAGGAAATCATGATGCGGGCAATCCAGCGTCGCGCGCTCCATTTTTCGACGATGATGCAGCCGGGAATCTCCAGTAAGAAATATCCGACGAAGAAGATGCCGGAGCCAAACCCGATCACATCGTCCCCAAACTTTAGGTCGCCCCTCATCTGCAGAGCGGCAAAGCCCACATTCACCCGATCCAAATAAGCGATGATGTAGAGCAGAAATAGATATGGGAGCAGTCGACGCATGATCCGGCGGCGGCATCGGTGCGCGACAGAATTCTCTTCGACCTTTGGCTTCGGATTCACTTCACACGATTTGTTCGGCGTGTTCCGATCTGGATATCGAGCCATCTAGCTATCGTGACCATGACGCGCCACCGTCATAGTTGACGATGGTTAAGCGGATCTTGCTGGGACGCACATTCGACATTACCGGATCCAGAATGTTGTTGCGGACGGCAACCTGCAAAATCCGTTTCTCTCCTGGCTTAAGCCCGAGTCCTTCGGTTGTTGAGCTTATGCGGATGTCGACAGTGTCCTTTCCGCTGGGCATCGACAGGTAATATTCCCAGGTGATGGCTTTGATAGTCTGTTTACCGGTGTTCTTGATTTCGACGGAGAAGTTTGGCCTTCCTTCAGCATCGCTGGCCCGAACGAATGCGCCCAGGATTTCGACATCGGGCGCGCCTTCCATGGGGACCGGGGGTAGATTTTTTCGCTGCGCGATCGCCGCCACGGCCAGCAGGGCGAGCAAAACTACTGAAGCAAATATTCTCATAATTTCTGTTCTCCGTTCTTTTGGATTCGCAATCAAGCCTTAGGTAGTGCCCTAATTTCCGTCGGGTGTCATGGAGTCAGTACCGAGAGCGGTAGCGACCGGGTCTAAGTTATTAGCAAAATCAGGAGCGCGAATTATTCTTACCCGGTAGCTGAAAAAAGAGTTTTGAGTTTCGTGATTTTTCGTGTGATTTAGTGGATCGTATTCCGCGCATAAGGACGATCCACGAAATCACACGAAACGGCACGAAGAGAATTCACTGTAAAGTCAATTGAGAGACACTACACTAGCAACCAACCTTCGATTCAATCAATCAAGTTGCGAAACACGCGAACGACGCGTTATGCGCGTCCACCAACGCAGGCCTCCGCGTTGCTATTCGGGCAAGTCGGGAAGTCTGCGAAGCGCACGGACGTATCGATTCTCATCGTATGGTTCCATGTTCTTGAGAATGTCAAAGATTTCGCTCGCCACAACCTTTCCGATTAGACGACGTGCTTCGCCTGGATCATGCCCTTCACGAACCAGACGGTCGAAGGTCTCTTTCGTCGGTCGCCGGCTTTCTTCATGTCCCTCACTTGAAGTTACCGTAAACCTCTGAAGTGGCGAAGCCGCCCAACGGTTGAGTTGACGCGGCGGGAGACAACCATATTACGGACTAGTTATCGATGACAAGCTCGCTGGTTCCGCTCGCGTCGAATTTGTTCGGCAGCTCTCGAGAGGCAAATCGCTACAATAGTTCCTCGCACGCAAGATCGTGGTAGGCCGCCAGGGCGCATTCGAGACGATGCCACCAGCCTTCGGGTTTCATGCCACGACTCCAGAAAAGAATTGGAATCGTTAAGTTGCGCACCACGCAGCGGCGATAGTCGAGCCACAACTCGTCGAATGAATAATTCTCGACGCCGTAAGTCAGCATCGCGTCATGATAGCGCCGCATCAGTGGCAACTCGAACTCGCGCCGCCGGCTCGGATACCAGTGCAGGGCCATCAGGAACGCTAAGTCCCGCGCTCCGACATCAACGTGCCATAGTTGCCAGTCAATCAAAAGGGCGGCGCCCGAGCCCGAGCGGGGATACAGAAAGTTCCACGTATGAGCGTCGCCGTGAATGATCGTTAACGCTCGCGGATCCGTCAAACGCATCCATGGTCGCAGCGACGAACTGAATACCCCTTCGTAAACACTGCGTGCCTCCGAAGTCAGCGCGTCCCCGAATGCATCAATGAACGCGGGCAGATGGCCGGCGATCCCCTGGACCATGTTTGTCAGGCTCTGGCGCGTATGAAGTCGACCGATCGTTCCCCCGAGCGTCGGCGCTTCCCACCATTGCGCGTGTACGCGGGCCAAAGCATCGATCGAAATCTCGCATTGATTCCTTGACGGCGGAATGGGCCAGGGCGGATGGTCGTGAGTAGCGCGCAGATCCTCAAGCACCAGGGCTCCATCATTCTCATGTTCATCGTCGATGGCGGCGAGACAGCGCACCAACGGCGGCGTCCCCAGAATTGGTGCGAGCGAACGATAAAACTGCAACTCCGCATTTTCACTGTCGATTCTGGTGAGAGGCGATTTAATGACCATGCATCGAGGCAGATTGCCTGGCGCATCGGTAGAGTAGGCAGCGGTGAAAAAGATCAGTTTTGAGATGGTAGTCTTGAATTCAAGTTCGACGCGAACGTCAGTGATTTCGCCGCACGGCAGCGTTCCCGAGCGGCGTAGCCAGCCAGAGAGAATGGCGGTGGTAGGCAACGAGTCACGCATCCGGAACCTTCTCGTTGACGGATCAAATGTTGCTGCCGAACGATCGAGTTGACGCGGCGGCGCGAATCAAAGCACCCGCCGCACGAACTAAACTAGTTGCGAGAAGCACTCCCGCCTCTCGCGTCCAAAGACAGACTGTATGAAAACTCAAGCCGAGATATTCGCTGAAAAATCTTGGCCCACATTTGACCTATGAGAGGTTTTTTCGACCGCGTCGAGTGATTTGTGATGGACCATTTTCCGCAATTCTTCGAGTTTTCACACGCCCTGACGATTTGTTTGGTTGCGTTGCGTCACTTTATTGATGGAGCAACGGACGCATTCGCGAAGAGATACTCGTCGCGTTTGAGTTCGCCATTTCGTTCGAAGTATGCGGGAACCATCCTATCGCTGACGAGCACGTAATAATGATGCGATGGGTGCGGCCCATAACGATATTCACCATCGATAACCATGGCGTCTTGTTTGAGCAGAGCGTTTTGTGCGACATGAATGTCTGTCACGGATGTCCGCCACCCTCCGGAAAATTCATCGCTAGTTAAGAGTTTGCCATCGCTATCAAAGACATGCGTCCGAACACGAGGTTCACCGGGGACCTCCATAAGAGGCTGCTCTCGCACAAGGACGTAGCGCGTTTGACCGTTTGTGTTGACCATTGTTCGGAACATTCGTGGGAAGAACGGGCGTTCGTTCGGGTCTTGTGCGCCGACTATGGAGTCAATCGCGGACTGAAGAGCACGCTTCCGTTCGTCAGACAAATTGTATAGATCCTGATTCTGAAACAAAAGCAGCACTTGCCATGGCGTCTGTCGAGGTTGATGGTGAACCAGCTTCGCAGCGAACATTCCGAGCGCGAATGCAATTATGGCGACGCCAGCGTATGGGACAATTCGTTTCGCCATTTCCATCCCTACATAAAAGCAACCCAACGTCTGAGTTGACGCGGCGGCGCGAATCAAAGCACCCGCCGCTCGAACCAAACTAGTTGCGAGAAGCACTCCCGCCTCTCGCGTCCAAGGATTTCTTCGCGCGCTCGCACATGGTAACTCCGCAATCGCTAGCCGACAGGTCGGTTGATAATCGACCGGTTGGTTTTTGTTTCGGTAGAACGATGATCGCTACCATTGGCGCGGCCAATCGATCCCGCCGCTCGCGTCCAACGATTTGTGCGACGGCGCATAGGGGCAAAGAACCTTCGTCCAAGACACATTAATGTGACTCACGTTATCTTTCGACGTGTCGCGGTCATGTTCAGCCATGTCTATAAGAACATTCTCGTACAAGATGGTTCGATAATAGTTGCGCCCGGATTCGAAGCCACTGTCAGAACAAACCTTCCCGCGTTTTTCCACAGGAACAAGTTCGCTGAGAATTTCTTGCGCCTGGGTTAGAGGCATAGCGTACTTTGAGGACGTATCAGCATAGAAGAGTCGCGGTTTAATTGAGATTGAAACGACCTGACCGTTTTCGCCAAAGAAGGCAGTAGCAATGATTCCGTTTCTGACCTCATAGCTTTCAACGACGGATGAAACTCTGTACTTTTGCCGCAATTCATCTGAGGTTTGTGCGATCGCCGGAAGAGACATTAGGCCGATGAGCAATAATAGCCGTGGCAAGATTCCTGCGAATGTCATATGGGCTCCTTCTACAAAGAAAAGATAAAGCCGTCGAACGGTTGAGTCGACGCGGCGGCGCGAATCAAAGCACCCTGCGCCGCACCAGGCAAGTTACGAGAGGCACTCTCGCCGCTCGCGTGCAACGATTTGTTGGGTCGCAGCCTGGAGATAAATTAGGCCAAACGGTTGCGCCTCAATCGATACCACAATAAAGCATAAGTGAGAACAGCGAAGAGAA
>WNFR01007431.1_pt1 | contig 12210 bp, 10 predicted proteins | sample 5400221 | NCBI WGS metagenome assembly WNFR01 (sample SAMN13153357, study PRJNA577476) | soil metagenome | isolation source: 40 cm soil under Madrone tree | place: USA:California | collected 2016-06-14 | reverse complement strand
TCGAGCCGCGGCAGCGGCATCACCGTGTCCCAGCCGGCGACCCGCTCGATGGGTGCCAGCAGCGACACGAGCCCGCGCTCGGCGACCCTGGCGGCGATCTCGGCGCCGAAGCCGCCGGTCAACGGCGCCTCGTGGATGATGACGCAGCGCCCGGTCTTCGCGACCGATTCGAGGATGCTGTCGGCGTCGAGCGGCTTCAAGGTCGCGACGTCGATGACCTCGGCGCTGACCCCTTCCCCGCTCAGCGTGTCGGCGGCGCCCAGGGTCTCCCTGGTCATCGCCCCCCAGGTCACGAGCGTGATGTCGGTGCCCTCGCGCAGAACGAAGCAGCGGTCGAGCGGCAATGCCGCACCGTCGTCTTCGATCTCCTCGCGCGCGGCACGGTAGAGTCGGGTCGGCTCGAGAAAGACGACCGGGTCGGGGTCGCGAATGGCGGCGAGCAGCAGACCGTAGGCGCGGCCCGGCGAGGACGGCATCACAACCCGAAGACCCGGGATGTGGGCAAACATCGCCTCCGGGCTCTCGGAATGATGCTCGATGGCCCTGATACCGCCGCCCGCCGGAGAGCGCAGCACCATCGGGCAGGTGAGCCGCCCGCGCGTGCGGGTCCGCAGGCGCGAGGCATGGTTCGCCAGCTGGTCGATCGTCGGATGGATGAAGCCGGTGAACTGGATCTCGGCGACCGGGCGGAAGCCTTGCGCGGCGAGCCCGACCGACAACCCGGCGATGGCGTTTTCGGCGAGCGGCGTATCGAGCACACGGTTCGGCCCGAAGCGCTGCAAGAGGCCGTCGGTGGCGCGGAACACGCCGCCCTCGGCGGCGACGTCCTCGCCGAGGACGAGGACAGCGCCATCCTCCGCCATGGCGCGGGCGAGCGCCAGATTGACGGCCTGGACGAGGTTGATCTCGGGCATCGCCGCCTCACTCCCGCTCGCCGGCGAGTGCGGCGCGGCGCTGCTCGGCGAGATCCTTGGGCAGCGTCTGGTAGGTGAAGTCGAAGATCGTCTCCGCGCTCTGCGGCGGGGTCGCCAGATAGGTCTCCACTGCCTTGTCGACCGCCGCCGCTACCTTGGAGCCGCCGCCGCTACCTTGGAGAGCAGAGCCTCCTCGTCGGCTTTGGCCCAAATCCCGCGGCCGACAAGGTAGTTTCGCAGCCTCGTGATCGGATCTTCGGCCCAATGCGGGCTCACATCGGCATCGCTGCGGTAGCGGCGGGCGTCGTCGGCCGTGGTGTGGTCGCTCAGCCGATAGGTCAGCGCCTCGATCAGGGTGGGCCCGCCGCCCGCCCGCGCCTTGGCGACGGCGCGGCCGACAGCCTCGCGCACCGCGATGACATCGTTGCCGTCGACCTGCTCGCCCGCGATGCCGGCGGCAACCGCTTTTTGCGCCAGGGTCTCGGCCGCGGTCTGCTGGGCGAGGGGGACCGAGATCGCCCAGCGGTTGTTGTTGATGACGAAGACCAGCGGCAGACGCCACACGCCGGCCATATTGAGCGCCTCGGCGACATCGCCCTTGGAGGTGGCGCCGTCGCCAAAGGCACACACGGCGACCCGTTTTTCGTGCCTCAGCTTGAACGCCAGCGCGACACCGACGGCATGCGGCGCATGAGTCGCGACCGGCACGCAAATCGGAAAATCCTCGCGCGGCCCGGCAAAATCGCTGCCGCGCTCGTCGCCGCCCCAGAAGAGAAAAAGCTCGACCAGGCTGACCCCGCGCCACAGCTGCGCGCCATGCTCGCGAAAGGCCGGCAGAAACACGTCCTCCTTGCGCATCGCCGCGGCGATCCCGACGGCCACCGCCTCCTGACCCAATGCCGAGGGAAAGGTGCCGAGCCGACCGGTGCGCTGGAGTGCCACCGCCTTGGCATCAAAGGTGCGCGCCAATACCATCCCCCGGTAGAGCGCCACCAGCTCGGCGGGCTCGACGGCAAAATCGGGCAGCGGCCGCAAGGCATTGCCTTTGGGGTCGAGAAACCGGCTATAGCGGATCTCGAACCGGGCGACCACGTCGGGCTCATCCGCGGCTTCTGCTAGGAGGGGCAATTCGACGATTTTCTCAGCCGACGGCATATGACACCCGATGATATTTCGCGATCGCCGATATGTGGTAACGCCCGCCGCCGAGCGATAGCTCCCCGGGCCATCGATGGCCCCGTCGGCGATGTCCCTGAGAACAGGGACAAAACGCTTTTGAGCCCCCGACAAGCACCCTCTCATGGCCAATAATATGTTGTATATCAGATACTTGAACACGGTTGGGCCGGCCGGCCGGCAGCGGAATTTCGGAGCGGTTTCAGGGAGCCGGCAGCGGAATTCGACAGAGCTACATCTTGCTTCTGTATTTCTATCATAAAAGCCAAGTTAATAATTGATATTTTCGCATTGACCCCCTTATATAGGTGCTGGTTCGACAACGGCAAGGGGCGAGGCCCGGAGATGGCGATGGGGAGAGAGATTTTTCTCTTTTTCCAATCATCGCCCCGTCATGCTGGCCCAGCCCGTTGTCGGGCGGAGGCGGCGGTGCAGATCGCAAGGCTGATCTCGTCGATCAGGCCGGCCCGTAGAAAGGCTCCGTTCGAGCCGCCGCCACCTTCGAGCAGCAGGCGTTCGATCCCAGCTCGCGGTTCAAAATCTCCAGCGCCAACCCGAGATCGAGCTCCCGCTCGCCGCCGAAAATGTAGGAGACGCCGTCCTGGCGCAGCCCCGCCAGATGCGCGTCGGAGACCTGCTCGGTCAGCACCGCGACGACCGGGTCGCCGCCAATCTCGGACCGCCCCCAGGCGATCTTGCCCTGGGCGTCGAGTGCGATGCCGTAAGCTTTCGCCTCGCGCCGCGCGAACCAGGGTTCCCGAGGATAGGTCTTATCCGCCGTCGAGTATGTTGGGATTGGCTGGTCCCGCCCTTGAAGGGAGAGGTCAAAACGAAGTCAATCGTAAAATTCAGGAGAATGCTTGAGGTCGTCGAAGGTCGGCAGATCGTGATTGATCCAGAGCGCGGCCTTCTTCTCGGCGACGATCTTGGCGAGCAGAGCATGGGAGGCATGCGTCTGCTCTGCGCTAGTATTTATCGAGGGCACGCGATCATTATCCCAGTTGTCCTGGAAGTGCGCGGCGTCGCCCGTCAGCACGACCCAGCCAGTCTTGACGAGACGCACCAGCAGTGACTGATGCCCCGGCGTGTGCCCCGGCGTGGAGAGGAGGGTGGCGCTGCCGTCACCGAACACGTCGAGGTCACCGGTCATCAGCTTCATCGGCCGGTCCTTCTTGAAGGGTGCCGGCTTGCCTTCGGCAAAGGCCCAATCGACCTCAGCCTTCTGGATCAGCAGGGTCGAGGCTAAAAACAGGTCGACATTGCCGACATGGTCGGCATGCGTGTGCGAGACGGCGACAAAGGCGATGTCCGAGGGCTTCAGGTTGAGCTCGTCAAGCTGGGTTATCAGCTTCTTCGCGCGCGTTGCGTGGCCTACGGGCGTATCGACTGGCCGATCGGCGACCGCGTCGGGATAGCCGGTGTCCCACAGCAGCCATTGCTCGCGGTGCTTGATCAGGACGCACATGTCCGACATCTCGATCGGCTTGCCGACATTGACACCCGGGGACCAACGCGCCTGGTCCTTTGCGGAGTTGTGGCCGCAGTCCATAATGTAGAGCCGATCTACCGTTTGCGCCGCCGCAGGCGCGACGAGGCCCAGCAATATTGCCATTGAGAATAGGCTTCGCATCGCGTCCCCCACGGCTATCGCCCGACAAAGATAGACGTGCGATGTTCTTGAAGCGAGCGGATGTATTCCTGCCGATCTTCGCTTCTCAGCAGACGGGCAAATTCCGGCTGCAAGGTTGCCATCGCCAACTTCTCGCCCTCGCTGAGGGCGCGACGGGCCGACGCGAGCAGGGCGCGCACGCCCAGCGGCGCGGCGGAGGCGACCTGCTTTGCCAGATCCGTAGCGCGATCGAGCTGCTGGCCGGGCGCGGTCACCTCCTGCACGAGCCCCATCCGATAAGCGTCGGCGGCGCCCCAGTCTTGGCCGGTAAGCATGTAACGCATCGCATTGCCCCATCCCGCTTCGCGCACAAAGCGAACGGTCGCACCACCACCCGGAAAGGACGCGGCGGTCACTTCGCCCTGGTTGAAGATCGCGTCATCAGCTGCAATCCGCGTGTCGGCCGCCAGGAAGAGTTCATGGGCGATGCGCGTCACGCGCCCCTGCACAGCGACGACGAGCGGCTTGGAGCGTTCCGGCCCGGCGGTGCCAACGGGATCGATAAACTTCGGCGGAGCCTGAAATGGCCCTGCCCGGAGGCCGGCTCCCCAGGATTGGAGGTCCAGCCCCTGCGAGAAATCAGGGCCTTTTCCGTAGAGCACGGCGACCCGCAAGCCATCGTCGTGCTCGAACTCGTAGTACGCCTGGCCCAATGCATTGAAGGTCGGAATATCGATACGGTTCTGCGCCTCCGGTCGATTGATGCCGATCAGAAGCACGCCCGCCGGCAGGCGGTCCAAGACAACGGTGCTGCTGGCTTGTGGCTGACCCGGTGGTGGTCCGCCGGTCGGCGTTTGCGATTGTGCTAATGCGGGGCTCGTCGCTGCAAGTCCGCCGGCCGCTGCGGCTCCCGCAAAGGTGAGAAGATCCCGGCGGGCGATGTGGGTCTCGGGGTTTTCGGAAGTGGTCATTGCGCTGCTCCTCCGTGGATCGCGTCTCGAAATCGACTCGCGGGTTCTCGGCAAGACCCCGCATTCCGGCCGAAAACTGGCGTTTGGTACCCGACCGTACCAAGGTATACGGTACGACTGAGTACCACGCAAGAGTTTTTGCTGCGGATGAAAAAAACGTCACCTCCCGACGCCCTCGCGGCAGCCGAGAACGCGCTCTGCAATCGCATCATCGGTGCGGCGTTCGAGGCGTTCGTCGAGAACGGTTATGCCGGCACCACTACGCTCGAGATCGCGACGCGGGCCAAGATCTCGAAGCGCGACCTTTATGCGAACTTCCCCAATAAACAGGCCGTCCTGTCGCAGTGCATCACCAATCGGGCAGCGCGAATGCGGCTGTCGCCGGATTTGCCCGCGCCACGCAGCCGGGAAATGCTCGCGCAAATCCTGGTGAGGTTCGGCGCCACCGTCATTCGGGAAGTCAGCGAACCGGCAGTCATCGCGATCTACCGCCTGGCGATCGCGGAGGCAGAACGCTCGCCCGATGTCGCCGCGATCCTGAATGCCAGGCGGGCTGCCAACCGCAACGCGCTCGCTGAGTTGCTTGGCCGGGCGCAGGCATCCGGTATTTTAGGTCATGGCGATCCGCGGCAAATGATGGAGCAGTTCTTCGGGCTCCTGTGGGGCGACCTTATGCTCAATCGACTGCTCGGTGCAGTCGGCGTACCGATTGGCGAGGAGATCGACCGGAGAGCACGGGGTGCGGCAGAGGCGTTCCTCAAGCTACATGGGAAACCGATGTCGGACGCCACTGACGGCATGGGCGAGGCGCCGTCCTTTTAAACCGGGTTCAGTCGGGAAGGCGCCAGCCCACCCAGTTGCACACCGCTTCGCCCATGACGAACTCGAGGTCGCGGCCCTTGAGCCACGGCAATTCCTCGGTGAACACCGTCACGCATTGCCGCCATGAGCACGGCATCCGGGTGATGTCGGTGCCCCAGAACATCCGCTGCGGGCCGAATGCTTCGAAGCAGCGGTGCAGGTGCTCGTGAAAGCTGCGGAACGGATACGCGTCCTCGGCGTAGCCCGCCTGACCGGTCACCTTGACCGCGACGTTCGGGTATTTGGCGAGTGCGAGCAGCTCGGGCTGGAAGCGATAGGCGGCCTCGCCTTTGCTGCCCGGCGGTACCGCCATGTGGTCGACAATCAATTTGAGCCCAGGATGGCGCTCGGCGATCTGCCCGACGGTCGGCAGGAACAACGCGGCGGCAAGCGCCACCGGCACGCCGGCGCGCTCGGCCGCGGGCCACAGCCAGTCGAGGCTCCCGTCGGTCACCCACTCCCGCTTGTGCCGCTCGTTGAAATAGAAGCGCAGCCCGACCATGCCCGGCCTCTGCTTGCAATGCGCGACGAGGTCGCGGCCGTTCGGGTCGTCGAGATAGAACCAGCCCATGATGCGGAAGCGATCGGGATATTTCCGCACCGCTTCGATCGCCAGCTCGTTCGAATCCGGGTCCCACAGCACCGGGTGGATCAGCGCGCGGTCGACGCCGGCTTCATCCATCGCGGCGATCGCCTCCGCCGCCGAGTAAGGCTCCTGGCGGTGCGGCGGCGATGGCGTGCCCTTTTCCCAGAGATGGATCTGCGCGTCGACGATCAGCATCTGGTGTATCCTTTTGATCCGAAGATATTCAGCTGCCCCAGAATACGTCGATCGCTGAAATCTGCCGATAGCGCCCAAAGCGGTTTCAGAAAGGGCCGCTTTACGGCGCCTCCCTGGCGGTGCCCCGGGGCAGGTTGGCCCCAAAGCCGTCCTCCTCGGCAGCTCGGCGGGCTTACAACAGCCGGAGAGGGACCCTTGGGCCCGGCGTCAAGTTGGTGCTATGGGTACTCGCCTCAGGTTAAGTCCCGTCCTAGTGTGTGAGAAGTACAACTTCTTGTGGGAACACGGTGGGCGCCAGTAAACGGATGAAAGGGAGGATCGCGATGAAGTACGGTCTGGGAAGCTTGATGCTGGCAGGCGGATTGGTACTGTCGTTCGGTGTGGCCTACGCGGACGTGCTGATGCTGACCTCGTCGGCGATCGCGGACAACGGCACGCTGGCGATAAAAAACGCGTGCAGCGACAAGCAGCGAAGCCCTAATTGCGTTGGCGAGAACATTTCGCCGCCCCTCGCCTGGTCCGGCGTGCCGGAAGGAACCAAGAGCTTTGCCTTGCTGCTGTTTGATCCCGAAGGGCGCGCTCCTGCTGGTGTGTCGCACATGGTGGTTTACGGCATCCCGGCATCGGTGACGGGTTTCGCCGAGGGCGAGCTCAGCCAGCCCTCCGACAAGTTTGTCGGCGGGAAGAGCACGATGGAAAAGGCAGTCTATTTTGGGCCGGGAACGCCGCCCAATACTGACTGGCATCATTATACTTGGACGTTGGTAGCAACCGACCTCGACCCCAAGGCGCTGCAGCCCGGTCTGACCCGCGAAGAGCTGGCGGCCGCGCTCAAGGATCACGTCAAGGGCTCGGCTGGGCTCGTCACCCGCTTCAAGCACTTATAGCGGCGGTTACCCCCCGCGCCGTTGCAAACGACCGGTGATGAGCGGAGCGATATGGCTCGGTATAGCGTTCACATCGGTGAACGCGCCATCGTCTCATTCAATGACCTCGTCGGCGCGGGCGAGGATCGCGTTCAGGGTCGGCGCTCAGGCCTTCGACGGCGACCAGTCGTAAATGCGGCTCAGCGTGCCGCCCATCAACTTGGCGCGGTCGCCATCGGACAGGTGTGCGAGGCGGAACGCATCGACCCCCTCTTTGTAGGTCAGCAATTTGACCGCGCGTGTCCAGTCGGTGCCCCACATGCAGCGGTCGAAGCCAAAGGCGTCGAAGATGCGGCCGAGCGGGTCCCAGATGTCTCGGTATGGGAAGGGTTCGTGCGCCAGTGTGCAGGCGCCGGTGATCTTGATGGCAACATTGGGATAGGCCGCGAGCGCCAGCACCTTCGGCAATTCGGCCCAGGGCTGCGCCGGCGGCGGCGGCCCGAACGGCTGCTCTAAGCCCAGATGGTCGATGACGAGCCGCGTGTCCGGATTGCGGGCCGCTAATTGTCCGGCCTGCTCCAACCGGCCCCAGCACAGCAGGTTGACCGCCATCGAGTGCTTCGCCGCCGCCGCCAGCACCCGGTTGACGCCGGGGTCGGCCGGATCGGCCGAAACATTGTCGCGCATGATGACCCGGACGCCGACCGTACCCTTCTTCGCCTTCCAGTCGGCGATGATGTCGGCGACGGCCGGATCGTTCGGATCGACCGGCTTGACCAGGCAGAACCGGTCCGGGTGCTTTGCCTGCACTTCGAGGACGTAGCTCGCGTCGTAACGGTACATCGAGAACGGCGACACCAGCACCGCACCGTCGACACCGACCGCATCCATTGCGACCACCATCTGGTCGCCCGTCATCTCCTCCGGCCCGACCAGAGTGCCAGCCCACGGCCGGCCCGGATGGTTGCGCTCATAGGCGTGCACCTGGGCGTCGATTGTCGTCCGAGAGGCGGCGCGGGCGGCTCCCGGCCGCCCGGCAGCGGTGATCACCCAGGCAGCGGCGGCCGAGGCCTGGATGAATTCGCGGCGATGCAGGTGCTTCGTCATCAGTATCCTCCCTCGACCGACATTCTCCGGATTCGGGGCGATTGTTAGGCCACGATCGCGCGATGGAGCGTCTTGAGCAACGGTAAATCGCGCGGCTGGTGGTGGAAGCAGCCAGCAGGCCGCGCCGGGACGGTTGGCCCGCACAGGCGAATGAGCGCTCCTGTCCGGGGCGGCGGTTTTCGGTGCACCGCGGGGATCCCGGGCGGGATCCGTTGGACCTGATCCACCAGCAAAAGGGCTGTGACGAGAGGAGCCGAGCGGGTAGAGCATGGGTTGGAGGAGGAAAGCGACATGCCGGATCGGTCATGCGACTACATCATCGTCGGCGCGGGATCGGCCGGCTGCGTCTTGGCCAACCGACTCAGCGAAGACGGGGACACGCGGGTGCTGCTGCTCGAGGCGGGCGGCTGGGACCGCGATCCGTGGATCCGCATTCCGCTCGCCTGGGGCCGCATGCTGCAGCAGCGCAAGCACGACTGGGGGTATTTCGCGGAGCCCGAGGCGACGATGGACGGGCGGCGGGTCGAATGCGCTCGCGGCAAGGTGATCGGCGGCTCGTCCTCGATCAATGCCATGGCCTATGTGCGCGGTCACCGCGGCGATTATGATCGCTGGGCGGAAGGCGGGCTGACGAGCTGGTCGTACGCCCACGTGCTGCCCTATTTCCGCCGCCAGGAAAGCTGGGAGGGTGGGGCCAGCACCTATCGCGGCGGCGACGGGCCGCTGACAACGCGGACGACGCGCTACCGGGACCCGCTCGTCGAGGCCTATCGTGCGGCCGGCGCGGCCGCCGGCTACAAGCTGACCGACGACTATAACGGCGCGCAGCCGGAAGGTTTCGGCCGCACGCAACAGACGATCCGCGACGGGCAACGCTGCAGTGCCGCCGTCGCCTATCTGCGGCCGGCGCTGACGCGGCCCAATCTCGCGGTCGAGGTTGAGGCTCTGGCGACGCGGATCCTCTTCGAAGGGCATCGCGCTGTCGGGGTCGAATATCTGAAGGACGGCGCGCAACGGGTCGCCCGCGCCGAGCGCGAGGTGATCCTCGCCGGCGGCGTGATCAACTCGCCGCAGCTGCTGATGCTGTCCGGGATCGGCGACCCCGAGGCGCTCGGTGCCCAGGGGATCGCGGTAAGGGCTCCGCTGCGGGGTGTCGGCGCCAATCTCCATGACCACGTGTCGGTCACCGTCGCCTATGCCCGCAGGGAGCCCGGGCCGCTGCATGCCAAGATGCGCGCCGACCGCATCCTCCTGGAGCTCGGCCAGGCCTATTTGCGCGGCGAGGGGATCGCGTCGGATTGGCCAGGCGGGATCATGGCCTTCTTAAAGAGCGAGGCCGGGCTGGCGCTGCCGGACATCCAGCTCCTGTTCCACGCCGCGCCGATGACGGCGGCCCCCTATTTCCCGCCTTTCGTGCCGCCCTATGCCGACAGTTTCGGCTGCCGGGCGGTGCTGTTGCGGCCCGAAAGCCGCGGCCATATCGAGCTCGCGTCGCAAGATCCGCGCATCCCGGTCCGCATTCGCCAGAATTTCCTCGCGACCGAGAAGGACTGGGCGACGCTGCGCGCCGGCGTGCGCACCGTGCGCGAGATCGGCGCACAGCCGGACTTGGCCTCATTTGCTGCCGGGGAGATCACGCCCGGACCGGATTGCCGGTCCGATGCCGAGATCGATGCCCATATCCGCGCGACTGCGATCACCGTTCACCATCCGCTCGGCACCTGCAGGATGGGACGAGCGACCGATCCGGAGACGGTCGTCGACCCCGAGCTCAGGGTCCTGGGCGTCGACGCATTGCGCGTCGTCGACGCTTCGGTGATGCCCGACCTGGTCGGCGGCAACATCAACGCACCGGTCATCATGATCGCCGAGAAAGCGGCCGATCTGATCCGCGGCCGAACCCCGCTCGCACCGGTAAATGTCTAATTGTGATACGCAAACAGCATCTCCCTCTCCGCCCCCGGAAGGGCGGAGAGGGGCTTCTCACGGGCGCGGATCTATCAATGGCCGGGCGAAACCGGGGTAGAGCGCGGGCGGCGGACGAGCGGCATCATGAAGAGCGCCGCGACAAACAGCCCACCGATCAGCATCAGTGCATCATTGTAGGTCAGGACCAGCGCCTCGCGCTGCACCAGATTGGCGAGCAGCCTGACTGCGGCACGGCCGGCATCGCCCGGGACCAGCGTTTCGAGGCGGCCCGACTGCATCTCGAGAAAATGCTGCACCGCCGGGCGCGCCGGGTTGATGTCCTCGATCAGTCGGTTCCAGTGGAAATGCAGACGGTTGTTCATGATCGTGCCGATCGCCGCCAGGCCGATCGCACCGCCGAGATCGCGAGTGAGGTTGTAGAGACCGGCGGCGTTTCTCATCTTGTCGGTGGACAACGAGCCGAGCGCGATCAGGTTTGCCGGCAGATAGCAGCAAATCAATCCGAGGCCGCGAACCGCCTGCGGCACGAACAGCTCCCAGAAGCTGGTCTGATTGGTCAGCGTGGCCGTCAGATACATCGAGAAGGCGAAGAGGCCCAAGCCGATCGACAGCATCACGCGCAGATCGAGCTTGCGCGCCATATACGCGCTGGCCGGTGACATCACCATCGTGACGAGGCCGACGACGATGACGGTCAGGCCGATCTGCAGCGCGCTGTAGCCGCGGACCTGGGCCAAAAACAGCGGGACCAGGTAGGTCGTGCCGTACATCCCGATGCCGATTGTAAACGTAAAAAACGTGCCCAGCGCGAAGTTGCGGTTCAGGAATGCGCGCACATCGACGATCGGCTCGTGGTAGGTCAGCACCCGCCAGAAAAAGAACGCCGAAGCGATCGCCGATACCACGACCGCGGCGCGGATCGTCTCGTCGGCCAGCCAGTCCCAGCGCGGGCCTTCCTGGAGGGCGTATTGCAGGCAGCCGAGAAAAAGCGCCATCAGCACCAGCCCGCAGAGATCGAAATGGCGCAGCAGCGACAGCTCGGGCTTGTCGATGTCGATCGTGAGCCACACAGCGACGGCGACGGCGATGCCGGGCACAATGTTGACGAGAAATAGCCAGTGCCACGAGAAGGTGTCGGTCAGATAGCCGCCGATCGTCGGGCCCAAGGTCGACGACATGCTGAGGATCACCGAGATGATCGCGATCACGGTCGCGAGCTGCCGCCCGCGGAACTTGCTATAGACGACCGGCCACACTGTCGGCGTCATCGCGCCGCCGCAGAAACCCTGCATCGCGCGATAGGCGATCATCTGATCTAGGCTGGAGGCGGTGGCGCACAGCACGCTCGCCCCGGTAAAGCCCAGTGCGGCGGTCACGAAAAGGACGCGCGTCGACAACAGCCGCGACATCATGCCGGACAGCGGCACCATTACGACATCGGCGATCAGATAGGACGTCTGCACCCAGGCGATTTCGTCGGCACTGGCCGACAGCCCGCCCTGGATCTGGGTCAAGGAGCTGGTGACGATCTGCACGTCCATGATCGCCATGAACAGCCCGGTGCCCATCGCCAGCACGCCGAGCCAGTCGCGCAGCGAAGGCGACGGCGCCTTGGCGTCCCGAGCGCCGGTCTTGTCACCCTGGGCGCCCGGTTCTCTTGTAGCCTCTTCTCCGCTCGCGCGGACGGGAGGGGTGCGGGGCGGGAGAAGATCGCGCAGTGCGCTCATGGCACCTTGGCCTGGGCGGCGCCAAGGAGGCCGTCGCCGTCACCGGTATTCCTGGTGTCGATCGTCACGGTGACCGAGAGACCCGGGCGCAGCCGCCCGGTCAGAGGATTGTTCGCCGGCAGGGCAATCCGCAATGGGACGCGCTGCACGATCTTGGTGAAATTCCCGGTTGCATTGTCGGGCGGCAACAGGCTGAACTGGGCGCCGCTCGCCGGCGCAAAGCTCTCGATGCGGCCATCGAGGATCAGATCCGGATAGGCGTCGACCGA
>WNFR01006656.1_pt1 | contig 12210 bp, 15 predicted proteins | sample 5400221 | NCBI WGS metagenome assembly WNFR01 (sample SAMN13153357, study PRJNA577476) | soil metagenome | isolation source: 40 cm soil under Madrone tree | place: USA:California | collected 2016-06-14 | reverse complement strand
TAAACTCGGAGGCCAATAATTAAAGCTTTGGAAGCACTTTTTGCGCACCATACTCCACTACCTCTGGTTCTGGAGGCGGACTGTCACATCCGTTTCGCGCCGTGACGCAGAAAAACAGGAGACTAGGGTGGCATGGGGGGACCGCAAAGAGGCGAGGATCTCGTTTGAGCGCCCTATCGATACGTTGATGATGGGCATTGACGGCACCTGGCGACGCAACTGTCAGCTTGTCGATGTATCGGCTACCGGGGCGAAACTGACTGTCTCAGGCAGTGTCGAAGGCCTCAACCTCCAGGAATTCTTCCTGCTGCTTGCACCGAGCGGCGTCGCCTACCGCCGTTGCGAGTTGGTCCGGGTAAATGGTGAAGAGATCGGCGTCCGGTTTTTGAAAAAGAGCGGAGTTCCTGGCAAGCCGGCGCAAGCGGACAGGTCTCGACCCGCAGAGGCTCCGAAATGAAAGCAGCGGCCCCGGATTTCGCTTCGCTGCAAAAAGCTTGATGCGGCTCATCCAAATGGATGAAGCGCCGCGCCGCATCGACGGTCATGCTACGCGCGAACACACCCGGCAAAGTCTCAATCGGGTCCAAAAAGCACGGCGATCAGAATAGCCGCGCAAGCCGGCGCTTTTTTAAGCAGAAGTAATGAAACTGGATGCTGTTCCGACAGCCACCACCGATTCCCGCGGCTCAATATGAGCTGGTTCACATTGGCTCGAAGGGATGCGTGGTAGTTGCAATCCGTGCAACGCGTATCCGCGAGAACAGGAATTTTAAAACCCAATCGATATAGAGCGAACAGGAAGGTGTCCCATGCAAAAGTCCTTTCCTTATTCACCGCGTCAGAACATTGATCAAGATTCTTTCTTATCGAGGAAAAGTTTCTATATCGCAGCGCTCGTTGCCGCGACCATGACCGTCATGATCGGTTTTACGCTGGCCGACATGAAATACGGCGCTTCCACGAGCAGCCCTTCTTCCTCGCCGAGCGAGTTTTCATCGGGTATGCCACTCCCATAGAGGGATGCTCATTACGCTCCTCGTGGGTGTCGGCATCACGGCATCATTCTTGTCTCTGCCGCTCTGGTGGTACGTGCTGCAGGCCTTTTAAAGCAAAGCGAGCTGGATACCATGACGGGCACTCAACGGAAGCCTCCTTCAAGATTCTATATCCTGGCGGCGATCCTGATCTCGATCGTGGTGTGGGCGACGCTGGGACCGCCGGCTCCGGATGCAAGGGCCGGATCGAAATTTCATAAAGATATCTTCCAGGCGCGCCATGCCACTAGCTATCGCTGACTCCGATCGGCTGCCAGTTTCCCTGATGTCAGCCTGATGTCATGGACTGCCCGCTTCTCGGTACAAACTTGACTTGACCCTCGCAGGGCCAAATCGGTGGGCGGCGCGGTCGCGAACAATGCCCTCGCATCGCCGTGCAGGACGAAGTCCCCAATCCAAAGCCAATGCCGGACCAACTTCGCCATCAACGCGCCCAACGAAAAGCCAAATCGTAAATTTAGAGTGTCCCGGTTCGACGCACGAATGGGGGGACACCAAATGCGCCGCGAACGCCGGGCGACGTGCGAAGACGCGGAGACAATCACTTACACATTCCATTTTCAGATATCGAGCAACGGTGGACGACAGGCTTGCAGCGTCAAAGTGCAGGCGCCAAACATTCACGACGCCACGACATTTTTTCGGCAAAACTGGCCGATGATCGAGTCGATGGCCCGAGAAGGTCTGGCCGATAGAACCGGCGATGGCCGCACAATCAGGCTGTCCGTGCCTGATAACGGGGTGGCTCTCACGCTGGCGCGGTCGATTGGAGGTGACGCTCCAACCACCTCCTAATCGTCCTCGAACTCGTCTTCCTCGTTGACCTTGTCGTTCGGCTTCTGCCGATACGGCACCGCTTTGCGGTCGCCGAGCGACCCCGTCGCGTAGGGTGCGCGCGAAGCGTAGGGATTGCGCTGCGACGCCCGCGCGGCGACCTCCTCGCCCGAGACCGCCGCCGGCTGGCAGATCGCGCGCTGGCTTGAGCGGCGCATCAGGTCGACGTGGATGTGATTGTAGTGATAGGCATTGGAGCCCGGCGCCAGCACGGTCGAGAACTGCTGGCAGGCCGCGGCCTCCACGTCGCGCAGAAAACCCTGCTCTTCCGGCAGGCCCCGCCAGCCGTCCTTCACCGAAACGTACCGCCCGTCGGCGAGCGTGAAGCCCGCGATATCCAGCGCATTGCCGAAAGCGTGCTCGGAAATATGCGCCCAGGAATTGCCGTTCATGCCGCGGCAGGAATAGGCCGAGATCTGCCTGATCTCGACGACGCGCGCGCCGAACCAGCGCATCGCGGCGGGCTGCACGGAATCGGCGAGCCAGCGATCGAGCACCGATACGATCGGACAGGCCAGCGTCGCCGCCGGCTTGACCGCAACCGGCCCGAACGCCGCGACGGAATTGCCCGGCGCCGGCCCGAGCCGCAGCATGCGCTCGGCCTGCGGCAGGTCGGGGGCGGGAACGGGGCGCGCCGGATAGGGCGCCGAATATTGCTCGCGCTGCGGATAGGCCGCGCCGGGCTGGCTCAACAATGGCGTGCCCTCGGGCGGCAGGTCGATTTCATCCTGTTGCCCGGCCACCCCTGGCGCGGTCAGGGAAATCGGGCCCCTGGACGGCGCGCCGTAGGGTTGCCGCGCGACGGCATCGGGATAATACGATGGCGGCGAGGGAGCCTGGGGCGACGGCGAGATCGGCCAACGCGGCTGATTGCCGATATTTCCAGGCGGGCGGGGTATGTCCTCCACAAAACCGAGGCTGCCGCTGCTTTCGCCGAGCGCGGCGACCTTGAGCGGATACTCCGCGCCGCAGATGCCGGGGCCGGAAATCGGGTTGATCCGGACCAGATCGGCGTTCTCCTTGACGGCGCCGGACTTCAGGCAGGCGACTTCGGCCTCGGTCCGCCACGGTTCGCGCTCCGCGGATTGAAAAAATCCACGGCCGCAGCCCGCCAACGAGACAAGGACGAAGGAGCCGACGAGATACAAACGAACTCCGCGCGCCATCCGCGCAGGTTCGACGAATTTATTTAACGACTCTTCAACGCCTTGATTTAACGACTTTTTAACCACGCTGCCGGCGCTTTTCGGCCGCGCCAACGCCACGAGCGACAGCAGCGCTGACTTTTTCCGGCTGGAACCGTTTGTTAGCTTCGGCGTTACCGCGGGCAGCGATGTGAACCAGGGAGGTTTCTCGTGACTTTGGTCGGCAGACTGAGCGTTGTTACCGCGTATGTCGCAATCGCCTTTGTTGGCGCGATCGTGCTCGGCGTGTTCTAGGACCTCACGCATAACCTTAAATTTACGGCGCCCGGCGATTGGATGACTCCAGCAGCCGGGCGTTTTCATGCGGGCTTGCCATGCGTGGCGCTACGACCGCGGCTCCGGCGAGGTCTGTCGCGAGATCACCAGCCTCTCGGCATTGCCGCCGATCCGGCTCCAGAGATTGCCGGAACAGTAAAACTTGCTGAACGCGCAGGCTTTGACCCACAGGGAATCCTGCCCCTTCATGGCGATCGTCGCGTAATAGGTGTTCTCGCTGTCGTGGCTATAGATCTTGCCCGACCACAGCGCCGCCTGCTTCGGCTTCATGTTGATCAGCACCAGCTCGCCATTGTCGCTTGACGATGGATTGAGGACATGCCCGCACAGCGCGCGGCCGCATTGCTCGATGCGAACCGATCCCTTGCCTTCGGTCTGCCAGTCGCCGAGCGGCGTTTCCGATGCGTCGTCCGCCTCGCGCACGATCCTGGCAATCCGGCCAGCGGTGTCCGTTGCAGGCCGCGCCACGTCGGTTGACGGCTCGGTTGAAGGTGGCGCCGGTGTCGTCGGTTGTGCCCTGGATGCTTGAATATTCGACGGGGCCGGCGCGGCTACATCCCGTGTCGCGGCGGCGGCGAGCTCGACACGCGGCGTTGCCACGGAGGCGACCGGTTCGATGGAGGGTTTTGCTGCCGGCGGAACGCCCGCGCGTGGCGCTTGCGGCGCCGCCGCAAGCGGTGTCGCCGGCACGGCGGCGGCAGGGGCGGCCTCGGCGTTATCGTATCGATCAAGCGTCTTTCGAATTTCCGGAATTGATACCGAGAGGCATGACGGGGAATGGCAATGCCGCGGCGCTTCGATGCGGACCCGATGCCGGCCAACCACCAGCGAGAACGAATGGCCTGCATAGGCGGATGAACTGAGCACCATCAGCACAACCAGATAGAAAAATTGCACATAAAAAAATCGCTTCATCGCAAAGCCCTCCCAAATGTGTTCCGGGAACTAAACTCCGCCAAAGCGCTCGCGAATGTGATTTGAATCACCTCGCCCGGCGCGCCGCGTGCCGGTGTCGCCTCGCCCGTGTCGCCGATCAAAGCCGGCGATATGGGCCGCCCTCGCGAGTTCGACAAGGTGGTTGCGGTTGCAGCAGTAAGCGCTCGGAAGTTGCGCCAGCCGTTGAAGGGCCGGAGTCAACATTGCCAGTTGTTCGCTGTCGGGTTGTCCTTTAGAAGGCTCCGATGAACCCTCAATGGCCCACGCTGTTTCTTCGCTTTTGCGGCATCTATTTGATGCCATTTTTGGTGTCACTGAGCGGTCGAGGGCGTGGCTGGAAGCTGCTCAGTCTGCTGAGTGTGGCCGGCATGGCGTTCACACCGATGTCGCAGGTGGGTTGTTTTGCTCTTTTGGACTTTGGATCGCCGCGTGGGCCTTCGCCGGCGTCGCTGCAAAAACTGAAATCAAGTCCGCTATCGCTGAGCTGATGGAGCTTTAAGACGTGCTCGATACGCAGCAAAGCAACCCAGTAAAACTGCTATTCCGCGACCGCGAGGACTTCCGTGCGATCCACGACGGCGAAGGCCAATCCTTCGTGGCTGTTGCGCTGCTCTACGCAGCCATCCTCACGTGCCTCGCTGTAGGGTGGCTAGCGAATAACCATCTATCACTGATCGCCGCCGCTCCGATCTATTTGGCCTGCATCGCTGTGATCGGTTGGGCTCAGTATTCGATCGGGAACGGAATGCACGAGGCCGTGCACCACAATTTCGGAAACAAGAAAAGCGACAGATGGGCGTCTATCGTTACGGCCTACCCCATCGGCCTGACGATGTCCTATCGCTCCGTTCATCTCGAACATCATCATCACCTGGGCACCTCGAACGACCCCGAATTGGGTCTATACACGGTGTTCCCAAAGAGCAGGGCCGCAATGCTCTTGCGATTCGTCTGGTTCGCGTCTGGCATTCCGGCGATCTTGCAGTTTTTCCAGCAGCAATCGAGCGGCGCTGAATCAAGGCGTGGATTGCTGGTCGCGTTCGCGGTCCAGGTGGCGATCGTGCTGGCATTCTATCTCGCCTTCGGCAACGTGCTTTTTTATATCTTCTTCTGGTCGCTCCCGATCGCGACGGTCGGGAAATTATTGTCGTCAACTCGCCTATTGTGCGAGCACGGATCGCCAGCCACGAATGGGTGGTTCGCACCATCACCGGGCCGCGATGGCAGACGTGGATCATGGGCGCTTTCGACTTTAATTTTCACGCAGAGCACCACCTGTTCCCGAGCGTTCCATATGCTGGCCTCGCCGAACTTCACATTCGCCACAAAGGTTATGCGCAGTCTCATCCCGAATATCGACCGTTCGATGGGCGCCTCGAATTCTTCGAAGGCGGTTATCTCCGGCTTCTGCACGTCTGGTTCCGTGATCTGCCCTGGAAGGCGTGATTATGCCGACGTCCAGCCCTCTACAAGTCGAAACCACTAGCTGCATCGTCTGCGGATCAGCTTCCGGAAGGGCGGTTGCGCAAGGCAAGGACTATCTGCACGCCAGCAGCGATCAACTCTATCAGTTTTTCGAATGTGCGGAATGCAGTCACCTCTACCTAAATCCGCGACCGAAGATCGAAGAGATCGCCCGGCTTTACCCCTCTGACTATGTGACGTTCACCGATGCGTTCAAGGGCGATCAAAGCGTGCTCGCCAAGTTGAAGGACTCAGTTCTGGTTAGTCGGTTCAAAAGTCTGGCCGACGCTTTGCCGGGCGATATGAAATTACTGGACGTAGGCTGCGGTGACGCGCAATTCTTGCTTGCGTTGCGCAGGAAGTATCCGAAGGCAAGGCTCACCGGCCTGGACTGGTATTTCTCTCCAAGCGTTCTCGACCAATTGCGGGCCGCGAACATCGAAGCCATCACCGGAACGATTGAAAGTGCCTGGCTCTGCGAAGGCGAATACGACGTCATCACCATGAACCAGCTTATTGAGCATGTGTGGGACGTGAAACTGGTTCTTGACCGAGCCTGCCGAGCCCTAAAGCCGGGCGGCCTTCTCGCGCTCGAAACGCCAAACCGGCAAGGTTGGGACCGGAGATTTTTCAAATCCGGCGCATGGGGAGGATATTATTGGCCCCGGCACCTAAACCTGTTTTCGCGGCCCCACCTTGCGCAGTTGTCACAAGCCAGAGGCTTGCGAGTTGTCACATCCGTCCGCCTGCTGGCACCGCCGTGCTGGATACTTTCCTTTAGGTTTAGTCTACAGCGCGCTGGCCTCAATCGGCTCGCGAGGCTTTTCCCAGATACCAGCGTCATCCTACTGGCTGGGTTTGCGATGATCGACACCATCGCAACGCTATTAGGTGCGGAAACCTCGAATCAAAAGCTGATCTTGAAGAAACTCTAGCCTATTGGCCGTGACATCGTCTTTGGCTCGAGAGGGCCCTTTATTCTGAGGCCGTAACGACGGCGAGATCGGTGCAGATCGCCTGCAACACGGCAAGCGTCTCTGGGTCGTCGGATTTGACCACGGGTCGGTCGCACGCTCAACGTTCCAGTTGCCCCCGCCGGGCGCGCCGCGTGCCGCTGCTCGCCTTTCCTCGTGATGCGCATCACAGAGCCCGTCGCCGGCGGGGCCTAGGGTCGGGGCAGTTTACCAGGAGATTCCGATGAAAAAACTCTACCTTCTCGCCGCTTTGCTGATGGCCAGCACTGCCGCCCACGCCGGCAATGGGGTTTCGCTCCAGATCGGCGGACACAAGATCCGCATCGAGGCACCGAAGAATTGCGACAAGCTGTCCTGCCTCCAGATATCGGCGCCGAGCCTCTCCGGCTCGGATTTGTTCAAGAGTATCCAATCCAGTCGCGACGACGACGAGGCCGCCTCGCGTGCGGATCAGCCGGCGCAAAAAACCGCCGCGCCTGTCGCCCAGGCGGCCGCGCCGCAGCCGCCGGTTGCCGCGGCGAGCAGCGGCCCATCAGCTTCCACGGAGGTTGTAGCGACGTCTGCAGCGCCAAGCGCGAGCGAGAGTATAACGTCGCTGGCAACGCGCTCCGCGCCGAAGGAGCCGGCCGCGCCGAAAGAGCCTGCCAAGGAACCTGCTGTTGCCGCCGCGCCGGCTCAGCCGGCGACGACGCCGCTCGGCGTATGGAACACGGAGAAAAACGGCGGGATGGTTCGCATAGAGCAGTGCGGCCAAAATCTCTGCGGATATGCCGTGCCCAACGGCGAGAAGATTCTCATCAACATGAAGCCGTCGGACAAAAAATGGACCGGCCGTATTCACGATCCCGACAGCGGCAAGACTTACGATTCCACGATCGCCATTAAGGGCCCGAATACCTTGCGGGTTCAAGGCTGCGTCTTCGGCAGCATCTTCTGCGGCGGCCAAACCTGGATACGGGTCAGCTGAGGCCCATCCCGGTTCGGCTGACCCCGACCGGATGCACGGCCTCATGGTTCGAGACGCGCGGCCGTTGCCGCGCTCCTCACCACGAGGGTCTAGAGGACCTCATCCTGAGGAGCGGCGTCGGAGTTTATCATCGGGCCGCGCTTCGCGCGGACCCGTTGGCCGCGTCTCGAAGGATGAAGCCACCGAACTGGAAAATGCTCCAAGAACGACGTGGCGCTAATCATCCTTGCGTTCGCGGAAAAATGGTTCACGACCGGGTCAGGCGGCGCGCCGCAGCCAGTCCCGCATCTTCTGCACCAGGCTTCTGCGCCGGCTTCGCCCCGTTGTTGCCCTGTCGCTGTTGCGGGATTCGGGATTGGCTGCCGGCGCCGCGGCACCGGCTTCCGCAAATTGCGCCTTAGTGCCGAACTCCGTTGGACGTACCAGTGTCTCACCCACAGCGCTTGCGACGAAGGGGCGTCCATCCTGTGCTGTCGAAGGCACGGCCGCCTCGAGCGCGAGCGGACCCACATTGGCGAGAAACACACGCTCGTAGGCGCGAGAGAGCCGCTCGACGGCGGCGTCGAGCGCGAGCCATTCGACGGCCTTCACATCACCCATCAACTCGTAGCGCTGCTCGCCGTTCGTTTCCATGCGCCAGTAGTGAACGACCTTGGACCGTCCGCCGGACTCGTAGACCAGCGTTCCCAGAAATTCGTGCACGGTAACCTCATGCCCGGTTTCCTCCACGACCTCGCGCCTGGCGGCCTCGCGCGCCGTTTCGCCGTCATCGAGCTTGCCTTTGGGAAGCACCCATTCGTTTCGCTTGCGCAAGCGAACCACCGCGATCAGCGGCGTTTCTCCGCTCCGCAGCACAATACCTCCCGCCGCCAGAACAGGCGTTCGTGTCATCTCACGTGCCATGTTTACGATTTCCGATCCCGCTCCGCCCCCCACCGTAGGCCAGCTTATAGAGACATGTGGTGGCAAAATCGAGGTTGACGCATGCTCGATTGCCAGAGCGATTGGACGAGCCCGCGCAGGCAGGTTTTTCGCATCGGATGCGGCACTTCCATCCGCGATTAACTGGTTGGCGCCGAAAACCAGAATTTGAGCTTGAGACCGGGCGAGTTATCAAGCATTTCGATCCGCGCGCCGTGAAGACGGGCGACGGCAGCGACCAGACTGAGCCCGAGGCCGTTTCCCGGCGTGTAGCGACTGTGTTCGAGCCGGTAAAAGCGCTTGAAAACCTGCTCGTATTCGTCGGCGGGAATTCCGGGCCCGTCATCGGTGATCGAGACCACCGGCCTGCCTTCAACGATTTCGTTCGCAACGACGACTTGGCCTCCTTTGCGGCCATGTTTGATCGCATTGTCCACGAGATTGGCGATGGCATCGAAGATCAGATCACGATCGCCGGTCACCAGCACCTCACGATCGCCGATAACAGCGAGACGGGTGCCGTCCTGTTCGGCCGCGGCATCGTACAGCTCGACCACCTCGCCCGCGATCTCGACCAGATTTACGGTGCGGAACGCGCCCTTTCGCGCCTGGGCCTCGATTTGCGCAATCCGCGTGATGGATGAGAATATCCGCAAGACAGCATCGAGGTCGGCGATCGTGTCGCCGATCAGCAATTGATCATCCTCGCCAATGCGCTGACCGTGATAGGCCTTCTCCAGCCGTCCGCGCATTCGCGTCAGCGGCGTCCGCAGATCGTGCGCGACATTGTCGCTCATTTGCTTGACCTCCCCCATCAATGTTTCGATGCGGTCCAGCATCAGGTTGAGGTTCTCCGCGACGCGATCCCATTCGTCATTGCTGCCGCGGAGCGGGATACGCTTGTCGAGACCGCTGAGCATGATGGCCCGGCTGGTAGCGTTGATCGCTTCAATCCGCCCCACGGTCCGGCGCGTCACCAGGATGCTTGCGACCCCCGCAACGACGAATATCAAGGCAACAAACAAGAGCACGGCTTTCTTGATCTGATCGGTAAAGCTGTCGAAGTCGCTGATATCCATTCCCACCAGCAGGCGATCGCCGCTTGGAAATGTTCCGAGCATTGCCCGCAGCAGCGGCCGGCTTGTCGCGTCAGCCATCGGCTCCGAAGCGCGAAACTCCGTCCAACCGCTGGCTGCCGTGACCGTCGATGGCCATGCCTTGAGGTCGCCAGCCAGAGCGGCCGATGAAGGATCGACGAGGATATAGACGGTATCAGCAAAGCTTTTGTCGGCGATGCGCCGTTGAATCAGGGCGATCAGCCCGTCGCGCCCCGATCGCTCGTAAGTGTCCTGCAGACCCAAATACTCGGTCATGATGGCGCGATCCGATCGGCTGCGCACGTAGGAAGAGGTGGACAGGTAGACGTAGCTTAAAATGGCCGACGCGATCACGCCGAAGACCCCGATCGCGATCAGCGCCTGCCTGAAAGTCGTTGACGTTAAGGTCTTAGCCAGGAGCACGGAGAGAGTACCCGATACCGCGAACCGTATGGATCAGCGGATAGGCCTGCTGGCCGTCGACTTTGCGGCGCACGCGCCCGACATAGACGTCGATAATATTCGTCGAGGGGTCGAAATGCAGATCCCAGACGTGCTGCAGCAGCATCGCCCGCGATACGATGCGGCCTTCGTTGCGAACCAGATACTCCAGAAGCTGGAATTCCCGGGGAAGAAGGAAAATGTCCTTGCCGCGCCGGCTGGCGGTCCGCGACACCAAATCGATCGCGAGATCGCCGACATGCAGGATAGTCTCCTTGACGACGGTGTCGCTGCGTCGGCCAAGCGCCTCGACGCGTGCCAACAGTTCGATGAAGGAAAAAGGCTTGACCAGATAGTCATCGCCCCCGGCACGCAAGCCGCGCACCCGGTCGTCGACCTCCCCGAGCGCGCTGATGATCAGGAAGGGCGCGGCGATGCCGTCGTCGCGCAACTGACGCATGACCGCGATGCCATCGATGTCGGGAAGCATGCGGTCGATCGTGATCACGGCATAGTCGCTGGCAAGGCCGCGGCTCAGCGCCTCGTTGCCGCTGACGGCCAAATCCACCTGGTACCCGCTGGTCGTGAGAGATTCCACGAGTTGACCGGCGGTCTCCGGGTCATCCTCAACGACCAGAATGCGGCGGTGACCTCCCGTCATGGTCTTCCGTCTCCGAACGACTGGCCAAAGCCTGATTCAGTTTAGCAAAGGGCTGCGTGAGGCGGCTCGCACAATGAGGTGATGGTCGTCACTGGCCGAACCGGTTTCCGCCCTCGGATCGAATCCGAGGGCATGCTTCGCCGGAAAATGCTCTTGTGACGACCATCACGACGTCTGGATCCTTGCCCAGCGACTGCACCTGATGCGATGGGGCGCGGTACAACCGACGCATCAGAGGTCGCTCCAGCAACTCGCCAGATCAATATGGGTCGCGGCGTTACGTCGATCGCGACGCGCTTCAGTAGTAACCATAACCATAGTCGCAGAGGTTAACCCACTGCGGTCCATAGGACGTCCACACCCTGCTCCAGCAGCTATCGTAGGCGGCGTAGGCGAACGGCGCACCAAAGAATGCAAAGCGATTGAAGCGGTGATGGAAGCGGTGATGGAACGCGAACCTTGAAAACCGGGGCGAGAATGCGGCATGCGAGAACCGAGGCGAGAGTGCAGCATGCGCTGCAAGAGGCCCACCCGCGAAACGGGCGCCGCTAAACCGCGGACCGGCGCTCATTGCCCCGAAGCGCATTCCACCACCCATGGCGCCGACATGCATTCCGCCGCCGCCCCAGTGCCCACCTCCGAAGCCGCCACCGAAGTGCCCACCGCCGAAGCCGCCGCCATGGCCACCACCGCCGCCGCGAGCGAACGCCGGTGGGGCAAGAGCAAGGGTCGTAGCAAGCGCGCCCGCGATGAGGCAACTAACGAGCTTCTTGTTCATCGCAATTCCTCCGTGGTTGAGTTTGCAGCGACGGATGCCCGTCGCAAGAAGAAAACCACCAAAAGACCCAAAGGATGCAATGATTTCAAATGAAAACGGCGACAGTTTCTGGATGCAATGATTTCAAATGAAAACGGCGACAGTTTCTGACACGGAAGTTAGTTTCATCGACTGGCACGGCCGGCGCGTCGGCGCGCGAACGCGCGCTTGGAAGCCCCGCGATCATCTCCGGCGCCGGTTCATCCCGGCAGGGAAGCGCGTGACGCGCCATCGGGTTTTCGCATCAAAGGTTGGCCGGCATAAATCCGCGCCGATTCCACGACGTTTTCACAAAACTCGAAATGATCGGGCGCCAGCACGATGATCGTCGATCCGTGCTCGAACCACCCGAGCTCAGCGCCTTTGCGGACTATGACGTCGCAAGGAAAGACCTTCGGCCCGCGGGTTGCCGCATTGAGCACGATATCCAGAAAATGCAGCCGGATGCTTGCAACCAGTATCGCCGCGACCGGCACCAGGGTCAGGGTTTCGCCGTCTTGCAGCCGCGCTCGAATGACCGCACGCTCGTTCTTGCAAAACAGTTTTTCGATGCGCTTCAGCG
>WNFR01006227.1_pt1 | contig 12211 bp, 9 predicted proteins | sample 5400221 | NCBI WGS metagenome assembly WNFR01 (sample SAMN13153357, study PRJNA577476) | soil metagenome | isolation source: 40 cm soil under Madrone tree | place: USA:California | collected 2016-06-14 | reverse complement strand
AAGGTGAGGCGATCATTGATGGTTTTGTCGCTCACAAACCTGATCCTACTGAACGACAGTCGTATGCGTGCTTCATATTCTGAGGTTGTTTCAAACTGACTTTTTCGCAGGCGGAGAGCGATCGCTTCGAGTTGTTGATAAACACCGAACGCAGTGTCACCAACGTACTTCTGCGGTAGTTGCGCCACTGATGTATCAGCAAGAACAGACGGACGAGAAAGCGAAGTACCGGCGGAGTCCGGTGGGCGTGGTCGGCCAGTGGCCGGGCGCCGCCTTTGACTCACCGCAAACTGCGGGAAAATTGAGAGAAGAAGGACCGAGAGAAGAAAGGTTGGAGCGATTTTCACCGAATTGTTACCTGAGAGTGTTTCTTTCTAACGTGGAATTTGACGTCGCAGCGCCAGTGCTTCCGGGTTAGTTGGATCAAGTGCTAACGCAGCAGCCACATACTGATTTGCTTGGGGGCGGTCACCGCGCGCAAAGAAGATTCTTGCCAGCAAAATATGCGTATCGATAACTTTGGAATCCCAAAAGAGAGAGGTCTTGAGTGCGGAGATTGCGGCTTCTTGGTCGTCACGTTGCAAATTTATTCGTCCGGCCAAAAGGTATGCTTCGGCGTTTGTCGGCTCATCAACTAGAACTTGACGCAGTTCGATCAGTGCTTCGTCATCGCGGCGCGCGTTGTATAGAGCCTGAGCCTTTTCAAGGTGCGTATTCTTCTTTGGGGGAGACGTAGAGGCAGAAGTAGGAAGTGCCGCTGACCCTAACTTAGCAAGAACTCTTCCGGTTTGTTGGTCAAAAAACTGAACGTCGATTAAGCGGGTCTGAAACTGGTCATTGCCGTAATGACCTTCATTGGCATATGGCTCTTCGAACTGAACGATAAGAACTGCTTTGGTGCCCTCCTTCAACCGCTTGGCATCTTCAACACCTAAAGTCAGTTTTGCTGAGAACCGTTGTTCATAGCTGCTACCTGAGAGCGGCAAACCATTTGTACTATCAAAGAAGACGTGAGCATCGTCATAACTGCCGAGCGCAACACGGTAAAGCGTAACCCTGGAAAGGTCGGTAGACGTATTTTTATCGATAGTGTTACGTCCGCGCGTGAGCTCCACCATAATGTTAGTTTCGATTGGAAGAGAGAAAATCATCATCTGGGTGTCAGCGTTGTATTCAGCCTTTACGCCTGAAGCTACTAGATAAAAATTATCCTGAACTGTTCGACTGCCGAGGATTGGTTTTTTCTTCTCTTCGGCAACTCTTGCTTCATAGGAAGCCGATGTTTCGAATTCACTTTTGACTAATCGTTTTCTCAGGTCCACGAGTTGATGAAGAAGGGTTGTTACATCGTCTCCCGAGAAGTTGGGTGAGAGTGCTGCGGGGGTGGAATTTGTTGTAGGTGCTACAGCTTTAGACGTAGGCTCCGGTTCCTTCTTGTACTCCCATGTTCCATCCAGCTTTAGAATAACTGTGCGTCCCTCGGGCGTTCTTAGCTCAATGGGCTCCGTTGGGTGCTGACCCATCGCAGGGGTCGCCGGCAGAACTAATGATAGAAAAATTAATAACCTAATTGCTTGAAAACGAAGCCTTCGTTTTCCGTCGTACGTTGAATCTTTCATCGTAGGTTGTCGCCCTTGGTTAAAGTCGTTCAATGAGTTTTCCCGTGCTCTTATTTTGCGATGTCAAGATTTGTATTCGTACTTCCAATTCTCGCTTGACGGAACGGGTGTCGGTGTCGGTATCCCACCATTGCGTTGTAATAGGTCGGTTTAGTAAACGCCGAGACTCCCCAGCCTATGTCAATTATCTTGGCGAGCGCCACGAAACAAAAGCCTATGAGTTAGGAGGCATCAACCGACTAAAGCCACTCCTCTGAAAATGAGTACTAGAGACCACTCCTTGTTCGCCGTCTCATGAAAACGAAGCTCCCGTTGTCGTCCTCAAACCCTGGGATCGGTCTGATTTTCGGTTCTTGACTAGCGTGATCTTTTACATCGTCATATATGAACTTGTGAAACAAATAATCGATGGTAAAGACATTTTGCGGAACGGTTTTGAGCGCCTTTAGGACAGCTCGGGCGAAAACTGAGTGCCCATCCTCGCCCCTATCGTCTACAGGCTCATTTCCGCCGCTCGCTACCAGCGTCCACGATTTGCGCTTGAGAAGATTGAAAAGCACCTCCGGCCTTTCATTTACCTGCGGCAGAGGTGCGCTTCTTGTGAATAGTGTGCCAGAAAAACAACTGTCCGAAACTATCAGAATCTGGGAGGCCGACATTAACTTGATACTTTCAAGAATGTCCGTCGACCGAATCCAGTTATAGCGATTGTCGCTTTTTGCATCAACAGGCAGCCACACGCCTTCTTTTCGGTCACCTAAGTCAAGATAAATTCCGTGGCCGGCAAAAAAGATCAGGAGACTTGAGTTAGGCGTCAGGGTCTTTTCGTACCGCTCAAGTTCACCAAGGATCTGTTCTTTGGTAGCATCGGGTAATAGTTTAACTTCAAAATCATACCGTTCTTCCAAAACCCGCTTTAAGTCCAGCGCATCCTTTAATGAAGTCTCCAGAGGATCAAAGTGTTTGTAATGGCCTATGCCAATCACTAAAGCGTAGAATTTATGATCCTTCCAGTCCTCCATTAGTTTCTTTTCAGATTCAGCGAGGGGAATCACCTCGCCCGCAGATTTGATTGGAGAAAATACCGAACTTCTAGCTACAACGGGAGGACTTGCGCCTAGTGTTCGTGCACGTAATAGGTCCGGATTCAAGCGGCGAGACGCTAACGCTTCGCCCGGATAAATTGCATCTCCCCTTCTCCAAGCGATGTGTTTTGTTGCTTCTGGCGAACCTGAATAGAACCCGTCAGGCGAGAAATTAATCCAACTTCGATCATCAAAAGTCAGTATGGTTGACAACAAAACCTTATTGGCCACAGACCAGAGGTTTACAAGCCCATCAAAACCTGTTGATACAGCGAGCTTGCCATCCGGGCTGAAAGCCACGAAGGTAATCGGGCCATCATGTGCCTCTAGCGTGGCAAGAGATTTTCCATCAACTGCACTCCATAGCCTTACAGCCTGATCGACGCTTCCACTTAAAACCGTCTGGTCGTCGGGACTGAACCGCACACTTGTCACGTGACCATGATGCTGGTTCATGCTATTTGAAACCTGTCCCCGCGAAAGGTCCCAGACCTTTACGGTCTGATCAAAACTGCCAGATACTAAGCGTTTTCCATCGTGGCTAAATGCTACTGAGTTTACTGCTAGGTCATGACCGCTCAAGATCTTAAACTCACGCCAACGATTCAGATCCCAAATAACGACATTGTTGTTTTCAGCCCCCGCCGCAAGGAATCGGCCATCTGGACTAAAAGAAACGGAGTGTACTTCTGTGGCCGGTCCTCCAGGCACTGGACTAGGATGTGCGCGCCGAATTAGTCCGATGATCTCAGGCTCCTTGATTACAAGGGTTCGGCGGGCTCGCCAAGTACGTGTGCTCCACAGCGTCACGCCCTCTTTCTCATCGTTAATAGATCCGCCGACCGCGAGGATCGATCCATTCGGGCTAAATTGCAGACTTTGATAACCATCGACGCCATTTGCGGCACCAACAACATTCCGCACCAATTTACCCGTCGTAAGGGACCATAGCTTGATCTCGGTGTCGCTACAGGAAGCTATACTCTGACCATCAGGACTAAAGGCGACTTCATTCACGAAGTCCTCGTGTCCCGTAAATACATTCTGGGGTCTCCCGGCGTTAATATCCCAAACATAGACCGCACTGTTTCTTGACCACGCTAACTTGTCTCCGGATTTATTGAACACCACGCCGGTCGTAAATGCAGGATTACTACTAATATTGTTCATTACGGTTCCATTCATGGCGTCCCATGCAACGAACCCACTATACCCAGCACGAACTATTAGCGAACCGTCATTGCTGATCGCTATCACATGAAAACGGCCATCGACCTCAACCAGGGATCGAATCTTCACTCCTGTCGCCACATCCCATAATTCACCGTCGATAGCAACGAAGTGCCAATCAGGTGTAAAGGCCACTCTACTTGTATACGACTGATAGTTAATGCTTCCTATTTGTCCCCCCGTGTTTGCGTTCCAAAAAATGATTCTTTGGGCGGCCGCAGATGCGATTCTTTTTCCGTCCGGGGAAAAACTAAGTGAGTTCGTTGCCTCTGTACCAATACTCCTCAAAGGTTGACCCGTTGCGATGGACCAGATAATGATTGTCTTATCGAAACTGCCAGAGGCCAGTTGATTTCCTTCGCCGTTGAAGGCGAGGCTAATTATTTGTTGATGATGGCCCCTCAGAATTTGCCGAGGAAGACCTGTGTGGGCGCTCCAAATTCGAATGGTGTTATCAGAGACCGTTCCAGTGTCGGCGTATGATCCACTCCCCGAAGCCAGGAGTTCTCCATCTAGACTGAATGCCAAGCAATTGATCCGCGTTTCGTGGCCCTCTAGTGTTTTTTCGACCTGGCCCGTGCGAATGTTCCACAGCCGAACACGTCGGTCTCCGCCTCCCGATGCAAGAATTTGGCCATCCGGGCTGAAGGCTAGTGCTCCGACACCGCCAATGTGAGCGCGGATCGAGCGGCTGAGAATCCCGCTTGGTAGGTCCCAAAACTTTATAGAACCATCGTCACCGCCGGTCGCAGCTGTCTTTTTGTCCGGACTAATCGCAACCGCCGTTATTCCGGCATTCAAGTAGAACGCAACATGCCCAAGCTGGGGCACCAGCGCTATCTCTTCCTCACTATACTGGCTTCTGGTTTGTAAATTAGTCGGAAGGATCGTGCACCCGACGGCAATCATCACCGCTAATCGTCGCAATAGAGTGCGTGTTCGGTTGTTCATGTGAGGACCTCTCAGGATCAGATTTAATAAAGAGCTTTTGAGGAGGTAGCCGCTAAACGAAAGCGTTTTACTTTATTCTTCTTTACTGTATAAACGTTAAGCATGGCGTTAAAGTGTTATCACATGGTCAAGCAACACATCTGACTGGTATTATGCGAACTCTCACGTGCACAATTCTTTTTGCGGCGATAGTATTTTGGCATCCCAATGCAGCATCATGTGCAAAAGATGCGGCTCTCGACCAAGACAGGTTGAAAGAGGCCGAACATCTTTTCGCTCGTCTTGGTTATTTGACGGGTGCCACTGGAAGCTTTCCGAACGAATGGTCCTATTATGCAACGTTGGCTTTTCAAAGAGTCTCGGGCTTAGCGGTAACTGGCCACTTAACGATATTGGACTTGGTAGTTCTCCGCCATGCTTCGCCGATCCGACCTCAAACCCTGGGTTTTTTTCACGTCGAAGTTGACACTTCACACCAAATACTCTTTCTCGTCAATCCAAATGATACCGTCTCTCATATTCTACCGATCGCGACGGGTAGCGGGAAGCCATTCAATTTAGGCAGGAAGGCCTACGTAGCTCGCACCCCCGTAGGAAGATTTTTTATTCAACGTAAGATCGATGGTTGGCGTCAAAGCCCATTGGGTCCAATGTACTACCCGAATTATTTCAAACACGGATTTGCCATTCACGGAAGCCCAAGGCTTCCAAGACGTGCGTTGACGCATGGATGTGTAGTGGTACCGCTCTTTGCTGCAAGGATGCTTAGCGAAGCAATTCCAATTGGAACGGAAGTGATCGTTTATTAGTGGTAGTTAGTGCGGGTAATAGTTTCGCGATCCGTTTATTTCGGCGCCTTATAGCACCTAAGGATTTGCAACGCGCTAAGCATGCTCAAAGCCGCAGTTATGTAAGTGGCGAGATAACCAAGGGTAAGCTTGCGCTGACAAGAACTAATTGATTGAGTGCTCCAAATACGAGCGGCCTTTCCTCCAAAATTCATTAGGCTGTCTTCACATGGTAACCCCTCCGGATATTTCATGGAATCCTGCTTCCCCAAATCAGTATATTCTGTACCTATCGCTACAATTTCGCCCCCATACCGACAGCTACACCTCGCTTTTGATTCGCTGAAGAATTGAGCAGCAACGACAAGTAATACAGCAAGAACGATTGTCGCTACAACCCAACCCTTTGCATTCTTCTTAAAAGACCAACGGTGGCCGAGATAGAAAAAGATAGCGACAATTAAAGCTACGATAAAGCCGGCGAGTCGTGTCGTTTCCGATCCGCTCGCGATCGGATCAAAATACGTCGGGGTACTCACAAATCCCTTAATTGTCAAAGAGACGAACGCAGCCGCTTGAATAAGAAGAACCCATTGCGACTTCAGACCCCTAAGATAGGATTTAAGTTCCATTTCTCGCTACTACTTGACCGGCAAATAATATTGCCGTTTCGATCGCCCGTCATCTCCAATCGTCAATGGCCGTCGCTCAGATACAGATTTGCCCTTGGCTGCCCAGAGAATGTAGTTTCCAGGAGGCAATGGCATGATCGCTGGAGTGCTCAAATTGTCGAACCTCTTGTGTTCATCCGGGTAATCGACCAATCCTCTTGGAACGTACCAAACTTCATACCCGCTGATCTCTTTATTTCCGTCTTTCACAGTGTGAACTATTGTTTCAATTTCCCTAAGCGGTTGACCGCGAGAACCTTTGCTGTAAATAACCTTAATGTCCAAATCAGAGGTTATCTCGCGAAGTGCGCTTAGCATTTGTTCGTTCCCGACGGGCCTATCCGCCAACAGTTGTAAAAACTTTGCATAGGCAGCTAGGTTCTTTATGTAACGCACGGGCTGCGGGATGTTTGGTTCCTGGCGCACCCTAGATCGCAATTCGATAATCTTTTTGGAAATCTGACCAAGTTCAGTTGAAATACTCTTACTTCTTCGATATCGCGCCTGTAGTGTCTCCACGGTCCCATTCATCGAACTTAAAATCTGGACGGCATCCGTAGGTTCGGTAACTTGTGCTTGCAGGTTCGAGCTTGCTGGGACTAACGATACCGAAAGCAGTGTGAAGAAGAGACGCATCGTAAGGCGCAAGATACTGTGGCGATTTCTTTGTTTGATGTGCACCGACGAGCACTGTCTAACGAAGGTCTGCATTTTCACTCCACTCCTCGCAGCTCAGTCGAGCACCAAAGAAGCTGATTTTATCTAGCAAAGGAAGACTTAACTCTGAGTAATGACTTAGGAGCGCCGTCGCATTCTGCGTGTGCGTGTCATAATTACTTCCGAGGAAGATAAGGTTGGCTTCGGTGTTGGAGGTAGCGTACCGCTTCGGACCAAATATAATTCGAACTCGCCTTTCTCTCGGAATCCACCATCAATCGCGAAGACTCTGTCCGTTGCGATTCTACGTTTGTTAACTAAATAATTCCGGGCCTCACCTGCCGATTTCTTTGCCTCGCCAAGTCGGGAAGTCCTTCCCGCGTAATAGACGATGTAGCCCTTGAAAGCCGTCCGGGTCGTTAACTGGTAAGCGAACTCATCCAAGTGACTAATCGTCTGTTCACTAGATAGCGACGGAAAGCTATCGTACGCTTGGTAATCGGTAACTCCACCATCGTAGGCTGGAAATCCGGCGCAGCGAAGATTGTTATCATCGCGCAGTGGCGTATAGCTCAAAGTAACCACGTGGTTGTCTTGGACAGTATAGCGAATACCTAGCTGCAAATCTGTAGAGTAAAGAGTGCTAGTGTCTTCCTCGCGGGTTTCAATGTAGGCGTTTTCGCTCAGGCCGAGTTCATGGAATGTTTTCGGCGTACTAGGCATCAGCTTGAATTCAAGCACAGTGTCTTTTGGCACGTTCCATCCATTAATTGTTCCTTTACACGGTTGATCAGCATAGTCAACCGCTACTCTTTCCGTCGATGTGCGGTAAATGCACTGACATTCACCTTCCGGCTTTCCAAGTAATCGATTCACTTCTACTCGAGTTGACCGTAAAGGTACGATGCCCTTCCAACCTGGGTTCGGCTGTTGAAATGCGCCCGATGCTAAGCCAACCGACAAGGCAAGCAATACTAGCGGCCCGATTAAGGCTCTCTTCATAAGGCGGGTATGTTAGCCGCGTCAAAGATTAATTGTCTTCAACATTGATAGAGCTTCGCTCGTGCTTCGGCTCCGGGAAGTGCGTTATTTAATTCTGCTGCCAATGGTCGTAGCTGGAAGACCAACAAGCTACTTTGTTTTGTCATCAAGCAGCGTCTCAGATCTCACGTTTCGGAATTCTTTGCCATCCCACTTGAAGTGGCGACGGATGAACTTCTTGGGACAGCAAAGCCCAGCTCCCCCCTCAAGTGTATACTGTTCAATCACGAGCGCTCCATCTTCAACGTCCATCCTCCTCAACCCACCATCGGCTCTGTCGCGGGTTTCGTATTGCCATACGAGTTTAGGAATAGTGTTTTCCAAAACGTAAACAAATATACACCCCACGAACCTATTAGTTACTGAGATCCCTCCGAGGTGCACTATTGCTTCTTCCCGTCCATCTGACATTAGATCTGCATATGACACATCATCTAACTCGAGTAAGAGATACCTGATTCCCTTCTTCTGATCTTCTCTCATCTCGAACTTTCCATCCTGTAGTTTTACTTCGCTAGCACCATTTGGGATTTTCAGATAACTCGGATACCAAGCGTAAGTAAAATTCTTAAAGTCAATGTCTCGAATAGCACTTGGGTGCTTTTCAGATTTACCAGGCGACACTTGTGATGGTGAAATGATTGTTCCTGACGAAGAACTGTCTCGCTGATTTTCGGATCTCATATTGTTGGAGTTTCCGCCCCTGCTGCCCTTGGTATTCAAGAAACTGCAAGAAAGAGTGAGCTGAGCAACCATGAGTTGCAAAATACAAACAAATGCCACCACGTGATTGTGTTTAATCATTACCTACCTCGGGGCTAGTGAGTTAGCAGAATTGTCCCAGTCAGCTAACGCCTGTAGCAATTGAAGAAGCTCTTAAACAAGGGTGCGACGAATCATAGCTTGCCGGACACGGATTGCTATCTGGAGAGCCAGTCGCATTTAGCTTATCGATTGGAACGATAAGTTGGCATGATCGGAATACCGTACTTCTCCGGGTCGGAAAGCGTTTCAGCAGGGCCCTCGCGGCGGAACCTAGAGCCGTTCCATTTGTAGCGGGTGCGAGTATAGTAAAACGGAAGCGGCGTCATTGCAGTAGTGCCATCATCAGCGAACAGATTAGTGCCTATGATTTTTCCCTTTCCATAAAGCTCAACAACTAGCATTCCATTTTCAGGATAAACTCTTCGCAGTCCACCAGAGGCTCGATCTCCGGTTTCAAATGCCCACAAGAGTCTAGGGTTTCTATCTTTCATAGTATAGACGTAGATGACATTTGGAGCTGCTGAACCGCCCTTCACGATGATGTCCAGAGCTACGACCGCATCGTCTTCACTATCGTTGGTAAGATCTCCATACACGACACTGAAAATTTGCATCGGGGCGGTTTCGTCGGTGCCTTCGTATTTGCCGTCCAGCAACCGAAAGGTTCCTAATGATTTTCCAAGCGCTGGGAACCAAGGGTAATTGAAATTCGAAAAATCAAGAGATTGGATCCCGGCCGCAGTCATGTGCGTAGAGTGGTCAGCATCCGCAACCGAAATAGGGGTACTATACTTGGCGGTCACGTTAGCGCTTGGGCTTGATGAGCAGGCAACCGAAATAATCATAGTAAGCGCCAACGTTAGTAGTCGTCCGCTCAAAATTTCAAACATAGAAATCCCTCATATGAGAATTACCCAGTGCAAATATTCCCCCACTCAAAATGCAAGTGAAGAACGCAAACACTTAAAGAAATCACGATAACTATTAGCTCTGGCGTCGTATTGAGTGGCGCGCGCTCTCAGCGCGATTTGTCCTGGAGGCGTATGAGACCAAGGTCCCTTTCCAGAATGATAGTGTATTGTACCCTCTCGTCCGCCGCCTAAATCCTGAATGTAACGTGCACTTGCTCGCAGATTATCTCGAGCACTGCCATTGAACATTTGCCCAACGCCAACGTTTGTTCCCCAAACGTTTTTGAGCCCGCTCAATGCCGACCAGTTCACCAATCCGGCATAATCCAGTTGGCCGGGACCTACATCGGCCGTGCCTCCTCCATGTCTACCATTGACGTCATCTCCGCCTGCAAACCATTTTCCGTTTTCTGCCGAGACAGTAACGGCGAGCAACTCAGGCGCAATATTTTCGTCTCGAGCCGCCTGTGAAATCAAGCGCGCGCGTTCCATCTCTGGAACCGGAACACCTCGGGCCAGGTTCTTTTTGCACTCGTCGTATTTCGCGGACGGTTGTGCGAACTTTCCTCCCTGATAGCTAACTATGCTGAGCGACGCAAAGTCGGATTCGTAATCACTGATGCCGGAATAAGCCGTTGGCTCAGGTCCGAATGCTGGTTCCTGCCCGGGAACATTAATAAGCTTCCAAACAAACGTTTCGTGGCCAGGAATTCCTCTCTCCACCAAGTGCCCTTTGCCCGACGAATCATAAACAGTCTGTTTTGAGCCTCCGCCGCCCGGTGCGCCACCTCTCGCAAAAAGAAGCGTGGCATCCTCGCCGTTGAGAGTTTCAAGCATCGTTTGGCAATCTGATGGCAGGAAGTCCACCGAACACAGATTCATGGGCTCGCTGAGGCTGCCGTGACGCATTGGGAAATCTTTGCCAGGATCGTCTTCCACGGGTTCGTAAGTGCCAACATCTCCGCCGACTGGATCAAGTTCATTTCGATAGCTGTCAGCCGCATTGGTCCAACTCCCTTGCTCGGTGCTCGTCACCGGATCAATGTGCTTGAAGACCATCGTCGTTTCCGGGTTGCCGGCCGCCAACTCAGTTCCGCCACTGGTGTAAACATGCTGCTGCGTTTTTACTCCCTGCGGATTAACATCTTCAATCACCACCCCGCCTAAGGCCGTGCTGTTCACTTCATAGCCAGTGTAAGTAGTGGTGACCGATTGCTCGACTGTTGTGGTCACAATCTTCGCCAGCCGGCCATCGCCGTCAAACTCATGCACCGCAAGGTGGCTGTTGTCGCCCTGGCGCGCCGAGGTCTTCGCGCCGCGCACGTCGTAAGTGTAATTAATCGTTACCGCGAGATTCGGATTTGTGTGGTCAGCCGTCACTCGGCCATCGCTGTCGTAGAGGTATCCGGGCCGCCGGTTATTTTGATAAGTAAACAGTCCCGCGTTGTACTGATGGCTCCACGAGCGTGTATTGCGGCCGGTGGTATTGTTCCAGGCATCGTAAATGAAGGTTTCATTGTAAGCGCTCAATGATCCAAACTCTTCACCGCGAGCTTCATGCCCGGTGAGTGCTTGCGCTATCCGCCCGACCTGGTCGAATGAATAGCTGCGATCAAACAGATTGTTGGCTTCGTCCTGCATGAACTTGATACGCCCGTCAGCATGATACTGATAGTCCTGGGCTCGATTGACCTGCCACGAACCGGAATAGGTCGCGGGTGTCAATGCATACCGCGTGATCTGCAAACGCGAGTTGTATTGCTGGTCGAGGTTCAGGTTGTTGCCATAGCTAAGATGCTTCAGTCCACCCCAGGCACGATACTGAAGATCAGAAGCGAACTGAGTCATATTGCCATAGCCTGTGCCACTCGCGCCGTTGAATCGTCCGGCTGCGTCGTGTGAATAACTCACTAGTGCTCCGACAGGATCCGTAACGCTTGCCAGTTCATTAGCGAGGTTGTAAGCGTAGTTGATTGTAAACGAACCAACGCCTGTAAAACTTCGAGTCTCTGAAGTCAGGCGTGACATTTGATCGTAGGCATAGCTTGTGTTGCCCAAGCCATCGATCATACTCATTCGGTTGCCAGCGGCGTCGTATGAATAGGACACGTTCGGCGTGCTGGCCACGCCCGAGGGCGCGCCGTAACTGATACCGATGACCACATGTCGGGCGTTATAGGCAAAAGTTTGCGAGGCGCCGCGAGCATCAGTTACTGAAGCAACAGTATCGTCGTTGTTATAAACCCAAGTCGAATGATCCGTCGAAGCACCGTTGTTGGGATCGATCTGTTGTTGGGGATCGTGCCTCGTTTTCAAGCGACCGTAACCGTCATAACTCATCGTCCCGTCCTGGTAAACGCCGCTTTGGTCACTGCCTTGATACTGGCGAACTAGAGTCACCTGATCGCGCGCGTTGTATGTGGTCGCAGTCGTTGCATACACGCTGCCGCCTGTGCCGAACGCTCCGCCACCATCCCAATTCAATACCTCCGT
>WNFR01006226.1_pt1 | contig 12211 bp, 12 predicted proteins | sample 5400221 | NCBI WGS metagenome assembly WNFR01 (sample SAMN13153357, study PRJNA577476) | soil metagenome | isolation source: 40 cm soil under Madrone tree | place: USA:California | collected 2016-06-14 | reverse complement strand
TCTTCTCGTCCCGGTGCCGCTGCACTGGACCCGGCTTTTTCAGCGACGCTACAACCAGGCCGCACTGCTCGCCCAGGCGGTGCGCGCCGCCGGGGGACCCGAGGTCGCAGCGGATTGGCTGGTCCGCCGCCGGCGAACGCCGATGCAGGGCCATCTCGGGCCGGCGGCGCGCGATCGCAATGTGCGCGGAGCCTTTGCGATGCGGGCTCGTCGCAGCGTCGCCGGCAAGCGCGTTGTAATTGTCGACGACGTATTGACGACGGGAGCGACCGTAGCGGAGTGCGCCCGCGTGCTGAAACGCGCCGGAGCAACCTCCGTCGGCGTTCTGACCCTGGCACGAGCGCTGCGAAGCGGGGCATAATCTTTTCTTCCGGGATCTCGGGAAATGGGTGGCATGGCTGAGGTCGAGCTCTACACGACAATGTTCTGCCCCTATTGCGTGCGTGCGCGTGCATTGTTGGAGCGCAAGGGTGCGGCCTTTACCGAGATCGACATCATCGAGGAGCCGGCTCGCCGCGCAGAGATGATCCGCCGCGCCGGCGGGCGTACCTCGGTCCCGCAGATCTTCATCAACGGCGAGCATATCGGCGGTTCCGACGAGCTCGCCGCACTCGACCGCGCCGGCGAACTCGACGCCAAGCTGGGAACGGAGAAATGAGCACCAACTTCACGGTGGCCTGCGTCCAATTTACGGCAGGCTCCGACCCCGAGCCCAATCTGCGGGTGGCCTCGGACCTAGTTCGCCGGGCGCGCGACGCGGGGGCCGATTTTATCATGACGCCCGAGGCGTCCAATTTTATCGAGCAAGGCAAGCGTCGCCGCGAGAAAGCACGGTCCGAGGCCACCGACCCCTTCCTCGCCGGCATGCGGGCCCTCGCTTGTGAGACCGGAGCGTGGCTGCTGCTCGGCTCGCTGGTCATCGACCCGTCCGGCGAGCAGGGTGAGGCGCGGCTGGCGAACCGTTCATTCCTCGTCGACGCGGGCGGCGCGATCGTCGCGCGCTACGACAAGATCCATATGTTCGATATCGACCTCCCGGGTGGCGAGAGCTACCGCGAGAGCAACGCCTACCGGCCCGGTAGCAGCACCGTCGTCGCCGAGACGCCGTGGGGCCGCCTCGGCATGAGCGTTTGCTACGATGTGCGCTTCCCTCACCTCTATCGCGCGCTGGCGCATGCCGGCGCCGATTTTCTGACGGTCCCGTCGGTCTTCACGGTGCCGACCGGCAGTGCCCATTGGCACGTGCTATTGCGCTCGAGGGCGATCGAGAACGGCTGCTTCGTCTTTGCCCCGGCGCAATGGGGCGAGCACGCCGCCGGGCGGCGCAGCTATGGCCACTCGCTGATCGTCGATCCCTGGGGTGAGGTGCTGGCCGACGCCGGAGAAGGTGTCGGCATCGTCAGCGCGCGTGTCGATGCCGCGCGAATTGCCGAGGTGCGCGGCATGGTCCCGTCGCTCCGGCACGACCGCGTATTCACGCCGCCGGAATTTGCCGCTCGCCCTCTCGCCGCGGAGTAGCAGCGAGCTCGGTGTCCTCGTAGATCACATCGAGGCTCACCTCGACGCCGATCGACGAGAGCTTCAGGACAGCATCACCCTCGACGATTTCGTCGGTCCAACGATCGCCCGCGCGCGTGTAAAGATCGATAAGGCGCTCGTCCTGCTCGACGATCGCGTATTGCCAGATCGACGGCGTCGCGAAGTAGTCGAATTTCTTGCGGCCGCGATCCTCGCGCTCGGTACTCGGCGAGATCACTTCAATGACGACGATCGGTTCCGGGACGATGTCGTCGGTGCCGCTGACGGGCTGGCAAGTTACGACGATATCGGGGTATCGCACCGAGTCCGAGGCTATCACCTTCGCGTCATTGACAAAGGGCCTGCACCCAGTGCCTCGCAACGCCTGCCGCAATGCAAATGCAACATTCATTGTGATCGTCGCATGGGCAAGAGAGGCCCCGGTCATCATCGTGATGGCACCGCCGGCATACTCGTGCTTTTCCGGTTGATCGCGTTCCCAGGCGAGGAACTCGTCCAACGACATCAGCTGTTCGGCAACGTTCGACATGGCGAGAGGTTACTCCTGTGACCGGCGGCTGTCCAAATCCGGATTTTCCGGGAGCTGCCCTACCGCTCCGGCGACCGCAGCGATGCGCTGGACGACAGCAGGCCGCGGCACAGCGACCTCACCTTGCTCGAAGGCGATCACTGTGAGCATCGCAAACGCCCGGAGCAATTCGCCCGGACGCAGCAGGAAATTGGGATTGCACGGCCGCCCCAGCCGCCCGTTGCCGAAGCCAAAGGTCTCGTAGATCAAGATTCCCCCGGGCGCCAACGCATTCGCTATCGCCGGCAACAGCGGCCGGTGCAGGTAATTGGTCACCACGATCCCGTCATAGCCATCACCGAGCGACCACGGCGCGCCCGTCTCGAGATTGACCTGCCGCACTTCGCAGCGTGGTCCGGCGAGCATCTGCAGGGCAGAGATGTCGCGGTCGACCGCGCGTACGGTAAAGCCGTGCTCGATCAAAAGGCGCGCATGGCGGCCGGTGCCGGCGGCCAAGTCGAGGACCAGACCGCCGGACCGGATCAGCGGCATAAAGCGCCGGACCCAGGCGGAGGGCGCCGGGGAATCGCAAGGGGTTTCAGCGCCTCGGGTCATTGTCGCCGAGAATTGCGAACGCCATCTATGCGGGTGTAAATAGACCGCCAAAGGAGGTTGTCTCGATGATCCTGTTCACGTTGCGTTGCGCCCGCGGCCACGAGTTCGAGGGCTGGTTTCGCGACGGGGACGCGTTCGAGGCGCAGCACAAGGCGGGCGACATCGCTTGTCCCGAATGCAGCGATACCTCGGTTGAGAAGGCGGTAATGGCACCCCGTCTCGGCCGATCCCGGGAGTCCATGCCCGCGATCTCTCCGGCGCAGTTTCGCGCGGCGCTGGTCGAGCTGCGCCGGCAGGTCGAGGCCAATTGCGATTACGTCGGCCCCCGCTTTGCCGAAGAGGCCCGCCGCATCCACTATGGCGAGATCGACGCGCACAGCATCTATGGCGAGGCGAGCGAAGACGAGTCGCGCGAACTTAGTGATGAGGGGATCAGTTTTGGGCGCATCCCTTGGGTCCCACCGACCGACAGCTGAACAACGGCCATGCCCACGCCCTCACCGGCGCACTGCGGCGACCATATAGTTGACCCCAAGATCCGGCCCTAGCGACCATTTCCCGCGCCACGGATCGTAAACGAGGCCCGTCAGCCGGGTTGTCGAAAGGCCGTTGCGGCGCAAGCCGAGGATAAACTCCGAGGGCCGCAAGAATTTGCGCCAATCATGAGTGCCCGGGGGAATCCATCGGAAAATGAGCTCGGCGCCGACGATCGCCAAGGCGAAAGATCGTGGGGTCCGGTTGAGGGTCGCGCCGACGAAGGCTCCTCCAGGCCGCACCAAAGCGCTGATGGAGGCAAAAAATGCGGCGGGATCGGCAACATGCTCGATCACTTCGAGCGCCAGCACGGCATCAAAGCATGTACCGGCCTCGGCCAGCGATTCGGCGGTGGCGAGGCGATAGTCGATTGCCAAACCCGTCTCTCTGGCATGGCAGCGTGCCGCGGCGATCGCCTCGGCGTCTGCGTCGACCCCGGTCACGGCAAAGCCCAAGCGCGCCATAGGCTCGGCGATCAGGCCGCCGCCGCAACCGATGTCGAGCAAGCTAAGCCCCTCGAACGGCCGTAGCGAGGACGGCTCACAACGGAAATGCCCCTGCAAATATTGGCGGATGAATCCGAGCCGGGTCGGATTGATCCAGTGCAGCGCCCGGAAACCTCCCGCAGGGTCCCACCATGTTCCGCCGTCCGCCCCAAAATGGCGCACTTCCTCGGGGTCGACGCTGGCGCCGGTTTCGCCCACGGTTCCGATCCTCGCGCTGCCCGGGCACACCGGCAGAGCACACGGTCGCCCGGAAAATAGAGTATGCTGTGGTACCTCTGAACCGGCAACATGGCTGGCGGCACCACGGGGAGTCCGGTGCCTGCCGCCGGTTCCGATAGTCTTTTTGAGAGGGGCATGAGTCGAATTGTTCAAAAATTCGGCGGCACTTCGGTCGCCGACGTCGACCGCATCAAAAACGTTGCTCGGCGGGTCGGGCGCGAAGTCGAAGCCGGTAACGAGGTGGCCGTCGTCGTCTCGGCGATGGCCGGGGTTACAAACCAGCTTGTCGGATGGACGCGCGAGACAAGCCGCGTTCATGATGCGCGTGAATATGACGTAGTGGTCTCCTCCGGCGAACAGGTTACCGCTGGTCTGCTCGCGCTGGCACTTCAGGATATCGGGATTGATGCCCGTTCCTGGCTCGGCTGGCAGATACCGCTGCGCACCGACGGCGTGCACGGCAAGGCGCGCATTGAGGCAATCGAGGTCACCGAGATCCGGCGCCGCTTGGCACAAGGTCAGGTCGCCGTGGTGGCGGGGTTCCAGGGGATCGGCCCGCGCGGACGTGTCACCACGCTCGGCCGTGGTGGTTCCGACACTTCTGCTGTGGCGCTAGCAGCTGCGCTCGAGGCGGATCGCTGCGACATCTTCACCGACGTCGAAGGTGTCTTTACCAGCGACCCGCGCATCGTTGCGAAAGCACGCAAGCTCGCTAGGATCACCTACGAAGAAATGTTGGAGATGGCATCGCAAGGCGCCAAGGTGCTGGAGACGCGCTCGGTCGAAGTGGCGATGAACCACCAGGTACGGGTGCACGTCCGGTCGAGTTTTGCCGATACCCCTGGAACCCTTTTGGTCGACGAGAGCGAGATCGTGGAACATCAGGTTGTGAGCGGCATCGCCTACAGCCGCAACGAAGCCAAGATCACGGTGCAGAAAGTGGCCGACCGACCGGGCGTCGCAGCGGCCATTTTCGGGCCGCTCGCCGACAATGCGATCAATGTCGACATGATCGTGCAGAGCGCCTCCGAAGACGGGAATACCGCGGATCTGACCTTCACTGTGGCACGCGCCGATCTCGAACGCGCCGTCGCCGTGCTCGAGGCGAGCCGGCCATTGCTCGGTTACGCCGCACTGCTGCCCGATCCCAACGTCGTCAAGATCTCGGTGATCGGTGTCGGCATGCGCAGTCACGCCGGTGTGGCAAAGCAGATGTTTCAGGCCCTGGCCGACAAGGGCATCAACATTCAGGTGATCTCGACCTCGGAGATCAAGGTCAGTGTCCTGATCGCAGCCGAATACACCGAGCTCGCGGTGCGAACGCTGCACACCGCCTACGGGCTCGACGCCGCCGGATGAGCCACGGCAGCGGCGCCATCAATTTCAAACTCGGCGGAGGACGCGCAGCGAGCCCGCGGAGTCCCGAGCACGAACGCCTCTATTGCGAGCTCGATCGCTTATGGAACCGCGGGCGCGAACTCCTTGGCTGCGAGATCGCGATAATGGGCGGGGCGATGACCTGGGTGTCGGAGCGAAACCTGGTCGCCGCCATTTCCAATGCCGGCGGTTTCGGGGTGATCGCCTCGGGATCCATGTCGCCGGAGCTGCTCTCCCTCGAGATCGGCGCAACCAGGGCGATGACCACGCGACCCTTCGGCGTCAACCTGATTACCCTGCACCCTCAGCTTTTGGAGCTGATCGATGTTTGCACCGATCATCGCGTCGGTCATGTCGTGCTGGCGGGCGGGCTCCCGACGAGCGTGGCGGTGGGCCGGATCAAACAAGGGGGCGCGCGGGTTTTGTGCTTTGCGCCGGCGCTCGGCTTTGCCCGCAAGCTGGTCCGCATGGGCGTGGACGCAATCGTCATCGAGGGCAACGAGGCGGGTGGGCACATCGGGCCGGTTTCGACGGGGGTGTTGGCCCAAGAGATTTTGCCGCACCTCGCCAGTGTACCGGTCTTCGTCGCGGGTGGCATCGGGCGGGGGGAGGCGATGCTCGCCTATCTCGAAATGGGCGCCGCGGGGGTCCAGCTCGGGACGCGCTTTGTGTGCGCCCACGAATCGATCGCCCACCCGCGCTTCAAGCAGGCGTTCATCCGCGCCGCGGCACGCGATGCCGTCGCTTCTGTCCAGCTCGATCCGCGTTTTCCGGTGATCCCGGTTCGCGCTTTGCATAATCCGGCGACCGATTGCTTCGCTGCGATGCAGCGCCGGGTGGTCGACCGGTTCACCCGGGGTGAACTGTCGCAAAAAGCAGCACAACTCGAGATCGAGCATTTCTGGGCCGGTGCGCTGCGGCGCGCGGTCATTGACGGCGACATCGAAGCGGGGTCGCTGATGGCGGGCCAGAGTGTCGGCTTTGTGACCCGCGAACAGAGCACAGTCGAGATCATCGAGGAGCTCGTCGGCCAAGCGCTCGGGGTGCTTGCTGCCCGCTGCGAACGCACTTCGGATCAAGCTCGTCGGTCCGTCGCAGATTTGTCGAGGAGGCAAGACGCGCCGGGATGATTGAGGCTGGAGGGAGTGTTAGCGGGACCCGCCGCCTCCTGCGCCGCCTTCGGGACATCATGGCAGGTTCGGGCACCCCTCAGGAACGGCTCGACCGCATCGTCCGGATCATCGCCGCGGAGATGGTGGCGGAGGTCTGCTCGGCTTATGTCATGCGCGCGGGCGAGGTGCTCGAGCTCTTCGCCACCGAAGGGCTGCGGCCGGAAGCCGTGCACCGGACGAGACTGCGCGTCGGCGAAGGCCTTGTCGGAGTGATCGCGGCAACCGCGCGCCCGCTCGCGCTCGCCGACGCGCAATCCCACCCCGATTTCGCCTACCGGCCGGAAACCGGCGAAGAGCATTACCACTCGCTGATGGGTGTGCCGATCCTTCGCGGTGGCCGGGTGCTCGGAGTGCTGGTCGTGCAGAACCGCTCGCTGCGACACTATACCGAGGACGAGATCGAGGTATTGCAGACGATCGCGATGGTAGTCGCCGAGCTCGCGGCCAGAGGCGAACTCGTCAACCCGCTGGAAATCGCCCAGGGTCAAGGGGGCGTCATGCTCCCGGTTCGTCTGGTCGGCGTCAGGCTAAACCCTGGGCTGGCGGTGGGACCGGCCGTCCTGCACGAACCCAAGCTGCTGATCCGGCAAGTCGTTGCCGAGGACGCCGCCGCCGAGCTTGAGCGGTTACGCCACGCGGTTGTTGCAATGCGCGAGGCGATAGACGAGCTCGTCGCAACGAGCCGCAATCTCGGCATCGGCGAGCACTACGACGTCCTGGAAAGCTATCGCATGTTCGCCGCCGATCGCGGCTGGGTCCGGCGCATCGCGGATGCGATCCGCAGCGGCCTGACCGCCGAGGCCGCGGTCCAGAAAGTCCGCGAAGACACTCGCTCGCGGATGATGCAGGCCAGCGACCCCTATTTGCGCGAGCGTCTCCACGATCTCGAAGATCTCGCAAACCGTCTCCAGCACCATCTTTCCGGGGATCCGCCGAGTGCGGCTTGGGCCGAGCTCCCGCCCGAGTTCATTTTGGTCGCCCGCGCCATGGGCCCGGCCGAGTTGATGGATTACGCGCGCTGGCGGATCACAGGGCTCGTGCTCGAGGAAGGATCGCCGACCGCGCATGTCGCCATCGTCGCGCGGGCCTTCGATATCCCGGTCGTCGGGCGGGTCCAGGACGCGACGAGCAGGATCGAGGCGGGCGACATCGTCGTTGTCGACGGCGATCACGCCCAGGTTCTGATCCGGCCGAGCGACCACATCCGCCAATCGGCGGCGGCGGCGGTCGAGACCCGAACACGACGCCGTGCTTTTTACGACACCCTGCGTTCGGCCCCGCCCGTCACCCTCGACGGAATAGCGATAAAGTTGCAGCTCAATGCCGGGCTGCTGATCGACCTGCCCCAGCTCCGGGCGACCGGCGCCGAAGGGATCGGGCTCTTTCGCACCGAGATCCCGTTCATGGTGCGGGACAGCTTCCCCGGAGTTGTCGAACAGACCGAGTTCTATCGGAGCGTTTTCGATCAGGCCGAAAACCGGCCGGTGGTCTTCCGCACCTTGGATATCGGCGGCGACAAGGTATTGCCCTACCTGCCGCACGCAGCAGAAGACAACCCGGCGATGGGTTGGCGGGCAATCCGCATCGGGCTCGATCGCCCAGCCATGCTGAGACAACAGCTGCGGGCGTTGATCCGAGCGGCGGAGGCGCGGCCATTGTTTATCAAGTTTCCGATGATCGCCGAGGTCGCCGAGCTCGAGCGTGCCCGAGCAATTTTCGAAATGGAGCTCGCCCGCGCCGCGAAGGAGGGCAGGGCGCTGCCGGAACCGATCAAGATCGGGGTCATGCTGGAAGTGCCGGCGTTGTTGTGGCAGTTGCCCGCACTGTGCCAGCGGATCGACTTTCTCTCCATCGGGACCAATGATCTGGTGCAGTTCCTTTTTGCCTGCGACCGCGGCAATCCGCGTTTGGCCGATCGCTACGATCCCCTCTCGATGCCGATGCTTGCTCTCTTCCGCGAGGTCATCGCGCGGACCCGCGATGCCGGAGTACCGCTCAGCATGTGCGGGGAGATGGCCGGCAGCCCGCTCGAGGCGATGGCGCTGATCGCGCTTGGCTTCAGGACGTTGTCGATGGCGGCAACCGCCATCGGCCCGGTCAAGACGATGATCCGCAGCCTGGATGCGACCGCCGTTGCCGGCTATCTCCAGGAGATCGGGGGCCGGCCGGATCATTCGCTCCGACCCAAGCTCGAAGCCTACGCGCGGGACCACGCGATCGCCTTGTGAGCCGCTCACCGAGCTTACGGTACGCTCTGGCTCGCGGTTGCACAGAAGCCGGCGTCCATGGTTAAAGTGGCGCTGCAGCGGGATCACAGCATGGCGTTGTTCCGGCGTCTCAAGACTTCCTTCATGGAGGATCTGCCTGACGGCGAAGCCGCTTCCCCGTTTGGTCCGCGATCCGCCGGAGATTTGCTGCGTCAGCAACGCGAGGCGCTCGGCCTCGACTTGGACGACGTCGCCGCGGCACTGAAGATCAAACCCGGCTATCTGGCGGCGCTGGAGGCCGGGCGTCCGGATCTTCTCCCGGGCCCGGCCTACGCGATCGGCTTTGTGCGCGCCTACGGCGACCACCTCGGGCTCGACGCCAACGAGATCTTGCGCCGCTTCAAGGCCGAGTCCGCCCTGCTCGACGCGAAGCCCGATCTGGCCTTTCCGATGCCGCTCGGCGAACGCAGCATTCCCGGGGGAGCGATGCTTCTGGTGGCGCTGATCTTAGCGCTGTGCGGGTACGGCACCTGGTACTACGTGTCGACCAGCGACCGTTCGCGTCCGGTACGCGTGATCGAGGTACCGCCCGAGCTTGCAGCGACGCCTCCGCGCCAGCTCGGAGGCGAGCCGCCCGTGCCTCCGGCCACGGAGCCTTCGCCGGAACCCCAGCTCGCGACGACACCCGACACCGCGCCGCCGGCGCCGGGCTCGGACGGTTTCAACCCTGTCCCGACCGCGGAGAGGGCCGGCACGCTCTCGCCGATGTCTCGCCCATCGGCCTCCGGCCCGCCTTCTGCCGCACCGGCGGTGCCGTCGGCTCCGGTTCCGCTCCCAGCCGGCCCGACTGCGGGGCTGCGAGCCGAGGAGCCGCACGCGTACGGCGCCATCGGTGGAACGGCCCGGATCGTGATCCGGGCCACGTCCGACAGCTGGATACAGATCCGGAGCACTGACCAGGCTCCTCTCTTCACGCGGACGCTAAAGCCCGGCGAAAGCTACCTGGTGCCCGATCGGCCGGGGGTATCGATGCGCACCGGCAATGCCGGCGGTCTGGAGATCACGGTCGATGGCAAGCCGACGGCGTCGATCGGCCCCAATGGCGCGATCCGCACCATCCCGCTCGAGCCGCAAGCGCTGCTCGCAAAGGCCGCCTCGGGAGGGTGAACTCGGCCTGGATTGTTGCCCGGCCTTAACGCGTTTATAAGTCGACACCAGCGCATCAACGACGCGGGAAAATGACATGAGCGTTCGGCCATACCGCGACATCCAGCGCCGTCAGTGCCGTAAAATCCACGTCGGCAAGGTGCCGGTCGGCGGCGATGCGCCGATCACCGTGCAATCGATGACCAACACCGTGACGAGCGACGTTGCGGCCACGGTCGCGCAGGTCCGGGCTCTCGAAGAGGCAGGTGCGGATATCGTCCGGGTCTCCTGCCCCGACCAGGAATCGGCGCTGGCCTTGAAAGAAATCACCCGGCAGGTGACGGTGCCGATCGTCGCCGACATCCATTTCCACTACAAGCGGGCGATCGAGGCGGCGGAGAGTGGTGCCGCCTGCCTGCGCATCAACCCCGGCAACATCGGCTCGGCCGCGCGCGTCCGCGAGGTGATCAAAGCAGCTAAGGACCACGGCTGCTCGATGCGGATCGGCGTCAATGCCGGCTCGCTCGAGCGCGACCTCCTCGAGCGTTACGGCGAGCCTTGCCCGGAGGCGATGGTCGAGAGCGCGCTCAACCACGCCAAGATCCTCGAGGACAACGACTTCTTCGAGTTTAAGATCTCGTGCAAAGCCTCGGACGTGTTTCTCGCGGTCGCCGCCTATCAGCGGCTCGCCGAAGCCTGCGACTACCCGCTCCATCTCGGGATCACCGAGGCCGGCGCCTTGCGCAGCGGCACGGTCAAGTCGTCGATCGGGCTCGGCATGCTCCTATGGTCCGGGATCGGCGACACGATCAGGGTTTCGCTGTCGGCCGATCCGGTCGAGGAGGTCAAGGCCGGCTTCGAGATGCTGAAGGCGCTGAACCTGCGGCGGCGTGGGGTCACCGTGATTTCATGCCCGTCCTGCGCGCGCCAGCAATTCGAGGTCATCAAGACCGTCGAGCGGCTCGAGGAGCGCCTTGCGCACATCACCACGCCAATGACCGTCTCGGTCATCGGCTGCGTCGTCAACGGCCCAGGTGAGGCCCGCGAGACCGACATCGGCTTCACCGGCGGCGGCAACGGCACCCACCAGGTCTATATCAGCGGCGTGACCGACCACCGCCTGAAGGACACCGACATCGTCGACCATCTCGTCGAGCTGATCGAGAAGAAGGCCGCCGAACTGGAGGCCGCAAAACCGAGCGCACCGGCACCTGTGGCGCTGGAGCCGGCGAAGTAACCGGGGCCTAGCCCAGAACCTCACGCGCCGGACATGGAGAAGGTGGCGCCTCAGGTGTCGCGGGCGCCGGGTCGGTTGCTGACCTATTCGGCTAAAAATCCCAGTCTCAGTTGGAGGCAAACGCCATACAGAACATTTCCAGAGCGGTCGCGAACCGAGATGGCGTCGTGCTCGCCTGCTTCGAGCAGCTCGCGCGCTCTGCGTAGCGCTTCGGCTTCCGTCCGGTACTCCTCGATCAGGCGGGTCTCCGCTTCGCTCTCGCCGATGATTGCACCCGCCGATCCGTCGCTATAAGAAATTCGATAGGTCATCTCTTCCTCCGACTTAGCCTACGCCTATTCGGCAGCGGTGCATTTTCTGCCGTCCGCCGCCATTGCTGTTGCAGGTTCGATGCACGAATTATTGTAAAGAAGGGGGTTTTTGCAGGCGAGTATGATCGAAACCCTTTACGGCCTGAGTATGGCGCTTGCGAATCGATATGTAACGCCAGAGTGATGAGACCGTTCGATATGCCACTTTCTTCTGACGGTTGAAAGGCAATACTGCAGCACGTTCTCTGTGCAATGTAGAGAAAGCACTTTCACGATGAAGAATTAGAGAGATGCCGATCGGCGTTCCGTTTTGCAGAAATTTTGCCCCGAAAATCTGCTATTGCAGATCGCCGGCCCAAATGGGCGGCGGCCGGGTGGTCGGCGGATCAGAAATCCCGCCACAAACCCTTTGACGTCGCTGGGTCGTCCGGTCACTCTGGGCGCCGGACCCAACGGACGAATCAGCGGACCTGTCGATGGATCTTCCTGCCAGCGTCGCCGCTCTGGGCGAGCAGCTGGGCAGTACGGGCGCGGTCGTGCCCGATCCTGCCTTGTTTCACGAAGCCGATGTCTTCGCCACCGAGCGCGAACGGATCTTTGCCCGACCTTGGATGGTGGTCGACCATGCCACCCGCCTCGACAAGGACGGCTGCTATTTCCGGTTCGATGCCGCCGCCCGCTCGGTGGTCGTAACCCGCGACGGCAACGGCCGCCTGCATGCGTTGCGCAATGTCTGCATTCACGCCGGCTACCCGGTCTGCGACGCCGAAGAGGGCTCTGCCGAACGCCTGATCTGCCCTTATCACGGCTGGGAATTTGCTCTCGACGGCGAGCTGCTCG
>WNFR01022214.1_pt1 | contig 12212 bp, 12 predicted proteins | sample 5400221 | NCBI WGS metagenome assembly WNFR01 (sample SAMN13153357, study PRJNA577476) | soil metagenome | isolation source: 40 cm soil under Madrone tree | place: USA:California | collected 2016-06-14 | reverse complement strand
TATATTCTTCAAGAAACTAAAACGGCAGATTTCACCCTATTGAACCTATTCGCCTCCGTCCACTCAGTTTTCTGGGTAGTCCGATAACGGCATCTACAACTGCTGAAAACCTGATAAGCTTCTTGCAGGCAGTAGGAGCAACCATAAATCTTGCTTGTTTATTGCGCCCCCTGAAGTCTCGGCGAACGAGGCTCTGCTTCAAGAACTTTACCCGTCCAACGTTGCATCGTTGGATGATTAATCGCGAGGTTGAATGTATATTTCAGGACTGAGAATTTTGAACTACAAATCGTTCAGCGACTCAGGTGATTTGAAATTTTCACGCGGCATCAACATTCTAATTGGTCCGAATAATTCCGGGAAAACGGCGCTCCTGCAAGCTCTGTCGTTGGAAACGTCCAATAAACCTCATTTGAGTGAGTCACGTAAGCCCACCCGAGAGTCATTACCGAGTCCGGTTTCGGAAAAAATTATCTCGATAACATTAAGCCCCGACGAACTTCGGCGTTGGTTGGACGGAAATGGAAAACAGGTTGTGCTTCCTATGCCCATTACTGGGCAGGTGAAGGAAGTTGTGACCAACTTCAAAAACGCCTTAGTCAAAGGGTTTACTATTAAAGCGAAGCATGTTGGAAAAGGGATTGAATCCGATGACCTAGATTATGGATACAACCGGGCACCTTCAGGCCAAGTAGGTAGTTACGCAACTTTGCGAGAGGAGCCGAACGGGCAGTATGTTTTCGAAAATGCGACTGCGTCACAAAACGTCGATATTGGCCGGGACATCGTAAAAAAAATTAAGCCGAGAATTTATAGATTTCATGCTGAAAGGCTTAACGTTAGCATGTCACCCGTTGGCCATCGCTCGGAGTTGGAGCCAAATGCAGCTAATCTGCCCGAAGTACTTCAGGTGCTACATACGTCGAACCCCGAAACATTCCGGCAATATATGTCTTTTGTAACAGGGGTTTTGCCTTCGGTTAAGTGGGTAACAGTTCCGACGGATGTAAACAGTCAAGCATGCATTCGAGTGTGGCCAATTGACCATCGGAGTGGTCGCGATGACTTGTCGATTCCATTGAGTGAATGTGGAACTGGAATAGGACAGGTTTTGGCCATTTTGTACATCGTCGTCACAGCAAGCTCACCGCGTATAATATTAATCGATGAACCTCAATCGTTTCTCCACCCTAGTGCGGCAAAAACTTTGGTTCGACTCCTCGGCGAGTTTCATGACCACCAATACTTCATTTCGACGCATTCTCCTGATGTGCTTTCCTTAGCAACGAATTCGACGGTTACAGCACTTACCTATTCTGAGAGCAGAAGTACTGCGAAGGGCCTCAATTTAACAGAAACAGGTGAACTCCGTGCGGTTCTAGATTCAATTGGCACCAGTTTTTCGGATGTATTTTTCGCCGAACGAATACTATGGGTCGAAGGGCCTACGGAGCAAAAGGCATTTCCTAAAATTCTTGAACATTTCGAACCCAAAATAATGGCAGGAATGTCAATCCTTCCGCTTGCCAATACTGGCGGTGTTCAGAGCAAGAAACACGGGAGGCTCGTGTTCGATATTTACAAAAAGCTGTCCGGTGCGCATGCCCTTGTACCCCCAATCGTGGCCGTTGTGCTCGACCGAGAGAAACTGACCGAAGGAGAAATTCAAGAACTAAGTAGGTCCAGTGAAGGCCTGTTGCAACTTCTTCCGAGAAGGATGTACGAGAATTACTTGCTCAATCCTGATGCAATCGCGCATGTGCTCAATCAGGAAGATGCTAAGCGCCCGGAGTCACGACCAGTCACGAGGGAACAGGTACATGAATTCTTGGAACATGCGAGAACTACAAGGAAATATTGCAATAGTGCTACCTCCGATACTGGGTCAGAAAATTCAGGATGGATAAGTACAGTGGATGCGTCTCTGTTACTCAGCAAACTCTTTCATGAATTGTCTGATGGGGAACTGTTTTTCAGTAAGCCAGACACCTCAGTTGAACTGACAGTGTGGCTATTAGTTAACAAACCGGAAGAACTCAGAGAGTTGGCGGATTTTCTTTCGAATGTAATTAACAATGGCCCTTCTGCGGAGTTTTCTTAGAATGGTGGTGTCCATCGACCTAATTCGTTCCAGCGCAATGGCACCAAAGCAAACATAGGAGTAGTTGTCTGGGTACCGATTTGCCGAAAGGCGAGACTCATTATTTACAACACTGGCGGCCCTCTGAGGTCATTAACGGGAAACAAGGTATCTGCAAGGCACAGGCAAAAGCGTTAGCAGCTTTCTTCGGAGTTTCGGCTGAACTATTCCCCTAAAAGGATTGAGACAGGATGGGCCTACTAACACGCCTCGGTAATTTTCTGCTCGGGGCTTTCGTCTTATTATTCTATGTTGCAGTGAACCTAATTTTTTTGCTTCTTGTAACAGCGCCTGTGGTCCTGTGGGTTCATACGCTTAGTTGGAAAGTCCAGATACTGATGGTTACTGCGTTCTTTGGTTCCATCATTATTATCTTCCGCCCCGAGTATCGAACCTACCGCGACCGAAAGAAACTTCAGCGAACACCGAGGAATTGATGCCGAAAACACTTGTACTTATTGGCGGACGCAAACAATTGGTAACAAAGGACTTATAAGAAACACCATCAAGCGCATTTTCAGCCGGTTGCAATTGATTGCGTTGATTACAAATAGCTTTGGTGAGGATTTGCTCTGTCATAGCCGTATTTACAATCGTAATCGAAAACTCGGACCCACAGTTTGAGAGATGAAATTGAACTGGTGGTCGGAATCATGATGATGCTGGGCGTAATCGGGTACATGGGCTTCCTGTACGGTCGCTTTACAAAGGATTGAGACAGGATGGGCCTGCTAAAACGCCTTGACAGCGGGTTCTCATTATGAGAACATCTTCATGTTCGGGCCGGAACAGTGGTTGTTTCGGCCAGACAAGAACAAACAAAAACGGAGACTAACGACAATGGACACAGAATACCGAAACATAAATAAAGGAAAACGAGCAAATAATGCATGTCATAAGTTACAAGAGAATCCGGGAGTTCATTGCAACTCATCCAGATTCCGAAGCGGCGTTGAATGCATGGCACTCAACGGCTAAGAAAGCGAACTGGCAAAATCTTGCTGAGGTTCAGCAACGGTACTCGCACGCTGATTTGGTGGGGGATTACTTGGTTTTCAACATCAATAAGAATAAATACCGATTGATAGTATCAATTGTCTATCGGAGTCAAACCATATTCATAAAGAACATTTTTACACACAGAGAGTATGACAATTGGAAGACGTGAGCACTGAAGTAATAAATCCTGTACGGTACAAGAAACTTCTTTCAAGAGCGATGCCGATGGCAATCGAAACTGAGGAAGAGAATGACCGCTTGCTTGCCGAGGTGGAAAAGTTGATGAGTAAGGGTGAGAACCTGTCACCTGAAGAGGACGCACTGTTGCGTCTCTTGGCTACTCTTATTCAGAACTTTGAAGAGAATTTCTACAAGCCCAAAGCCGCAACGCCTTTGGAGGTGCTTCATCACCTGATGGACGCTCGCGATTTAAAGCAGAGCGATTTGTTGGGCGTATTCGGCTCCAAAGGCATTGCTTCTGAAGTCATCAACGGGAAACGAGGTATCAGCAAAGCCCAGACAAAAGCGTTAGCAGCTTTTTTCGGCGTTTCGGCTGAACTGTTTATCTAAATCGAGTGGCTTTTCGTAGAAGTCCTTGAGCTTGTGGGAGACGAGCGAACCCAGTTCGGCATCGGAAAATGTGCGCATCATCCGCTGTTTGACCCTTAGCTGTTTTACCTTCAACGACTCGGCCAGGAACCCGTTTTCGTTGATCCAGGTCAAAAACGGGTTAATGCCACGGATACATGCATTGACACAGCCAGCTGATTTCCCGGCTTGGCGCATGGAGGCAACTCGTTCGGTCAGTTGACTCTTAGTGATTGGCTCCTGTAAATTGAATGACTTGGCAGACTGCTCGTAGAAACAGATGGTGTGCTGCGAGACATTCTGGATGAACCTCTTCTCGTTCAGAAACTGCTGAAACAGGTTTTTCAAACTCATACGCTTTTTTCTCCTAGTCTAAAGCGTAAGTAGTTGAAACTAAAGGGGCCGTAGCTCAGCTGGGAGAGCGCATGACTGGCAGTCATGAGGTCAGGGGTTCGATCCCCCTCGGCTCCACCAATCGAATTACGAAAATGGGTCGCCCGAGTTGGCGACCCTAAATTATTTCTGTGTGACTCTGTTCGGCTAATTTTTCCCCCGGCAGCTCGCAGCCCCCAACATAACTATTCCCTCAAACCTCTCCCGTCTGCGGAATCTTTCATAAGCATCTGAGTAAGCTCGCATCGAAAACCCCGAGGGTTCCGGTCTCACCGCATAACCCCGACCTTTGCTCATCTCCTTTACATCTACATCAAAACAGACAAGATTGGTACACGATGGCGAACTTACTGTTCGAGTATGACTTTCCTGGCTTTCACGACAGTTCGGCCCCTATTGGTTTTGATCCGCCTTCTATTGCCTGTGATCCCGAAAATGACATCCCTGGCAAGCGCTGCGGCAATCGTCGCTGGCAGTAATCAAAAGTATTCGCGCGCCGGCGCGCAGCCTTCACTAACCTCTAACCTCTGACATCTAACCTCTGCCTTAACTTCATCCGTGGCTGATTTTTCGTTTGTCTTCCGTAGCGTGATTTAGACCCACACCATCTCGAATTAACGTGACTTCAGCAATTCAAAATTCAAAATTCAAAATTACTTCCCATTGCTCCCATTAAATGATAGTGTCGGGATCCCGCTCTAAAAAACTCACGATGCGCTAAGGAGGCTTGTATGCTAAGACACATTTTGTCGTTAAGTATGATTGTCCTTTCTTTGGTCTTTGGTGGGCTCTCTGCAAAGCCAGGCAAAGCACCCGCTTTCACTGCCGTCTCTGTTTATGGGTCATGGCTTTGTGGAAATGATTATTGTACCTGGTCCAGTGTCCGCGATATGACGGACTTCGACACCAAAAATCACTGGCTCATAGACCGCGGCAACAGCCAGCCACCATCCGTGAATTATGTGGTGTTGAGCTTTGTTCACCCCTTGCGGCTGCTCAATAAAACAAACGATGCTGGGACCTCACTAGGCATACCAATCGGCATGAACCAGGCTGTGGTGGATTACTTCAAAACCAGAGGTGTGCGGGTCGCGCTGTCAATTGGCGGCATTACTTATACAGATGCCTGGAACCAGGCGCTCTCCACAAACCCAACTCAACTGGGATTGAACGCAGCCGAGGCGGCCCAACGTTTAGGGGTCGGCATCGAAATCGATTATGAAGCAAGCACGAATCCAAATCTAACCGGGCTGCAAGCATTTATTAATGCCTACCGGTCAGTCTTGCCGTACGACGCGTCGGGAAGCAATCACGCGGCAAGGTTAACTATCGACCTCGCTGCGGGGGACCGTTGGCTGATTGATCTGACTCGGAAGGCCACAGCAGACTGGCTGAACACCACGACGCCTGTGCTTGATTACGCTAATGCGATGGTCCCGTCCAAACAACCTAATAGTGCCGCCACGGCTGAAGGTAATTGGCAGGAGCACGTAGATGGAAAGCCGCAATACGCTCCACCGATATTGCCGCTGGCGCCCGCAAAGTTCACAGGTTCACTTTACATCGTTACGGGGTCAAGACCGGCGCCGGAATGCACTAACTTCAGCAGCTCATTGATAAGCCCGACAGGAACATATGTTCAGACAGTAGCTCCGAATGGCGCTGGGACGACCAGTGGGATGTTGGGCTACATGTTTTGGGCCGCCGAGTGTCCTTCAACACGGGGCGTTTGCACGACACCCCCAAATACCTGCCAGGGTGGCGTAGGGGTTGGCGCGCAAACGTACAATATGCCAATACCAATGCCGCCACTGCGCCAGAATTGAGTTTCTCGCGTCGCGAGGGGGAAGACGATCCCCGTGTCCGTCCCGGACACGGGGATCCTGGAGTTTGGACATTTGCGAGGATTTTCCGGTCTTTGGCTCCGCCGCCCCATGTGCGGAAAGGCTCCGCCTTCCGTTCTTTGCAAGCCGAACCAAATCCGGCAATGCAACCTGACCTCTTTAAATCCCGCCAACGGCAGTTGGGGGATCGTTAAAGTGCAACCTACGCCAAACACCGCTCTTTGCCATCTTGAATCCCCCCGACGGAAGTCGGGGGATCGTTAATGTGCAGCCTTCAAATACAAACAACACCCTTCTCGCTCAAATTTCCCAAACAACGTGAAAATGAAAATTGAGTCGAATGTAAACATTCCCGTTTCATCCAACCACTTTGCGGAATTCATCCCAGCAATTCAAAATTCAAAATTCGTAATTCAAAATTTCTTTCCTCGTACCTTTCTTCCATGGCGTGATATCTATTCGCTCGATTGGCCCCGAACGCATAAAAGAATAAAATGAATAGGTGTCCGGGAGTCCTTGATTGCTGTAAGAAAATCTCAGCGACAAGAATTCCTCTTCCCCCTTCCCCTTTCTCCCCCCATGTTCTAAATCAAACCCGACAAGATTGATACACGATGGCGAACCTAACCTTCGAATATGATTTCCCGGCTTTCAGGAAAATACGGGCTCTATTGGTTTTATTCCGTGTTTATACGCATCTATCCGCGGCTGATTCTTCTCCAGTCTACCGGGCAACCTCGTTCAAACCTGGTTGCTCTTTAAACCTGTCACTTGTCACCTGTCACCTGTCACGCCTCCTGATCCGTGTTTATCCGCGTTCATCCGTGGCTGATTTTTCTTTTATGTACCGTTCTTCCGTGGCTTGATTTTCCAGGGGGGCTGAAATGACCAACAATAAATGGGTGTATCCGTTTGAAGAGGGAAATGGCGAAGCAAAACAGTTGTTGGGAGGTAAAGGCGCCGGTCTCGCCGAGATGACACAGGCAGGATTGCCGGTCCCTCCGGGGTTCACCATAACGACAGAGGCCTGCAACAGTTATTACGCAAGCAACAAACAGTTTCCTGAAGAAATGTGGGAACAGGTCCAGCACGGCCTAAAAGAAATCGAGAGAAAAACGGGCAGGCGATTTGGTGACGCGCAGAATCCCTTATTGGTTTCCGTTCGTTCGGGTGCGGCCCTCTCAATGCCGGGAATGATGGACACCGTTTTGAATCTGGGTCTCAACGACAATACGGTTCAGGGTCTTGCCGCGCAAACCGGCGATCTGCGATTTGCGCTCGACGCTTATCGCAGGTTTGCCTCCCTTTTTGGGGAAATCGTTATGGGTGTTGCCCACGCGAAATTCGAACGCGTAATGGACCGCTTCAAATCACAGACCGACGGCGGACGTGATACCGACCTGTTGCCGGAGCATCTTCAGGAAATCATTGCGGTAGAGAAGCAAATAATATTCACGGAACAGAGCGGCTTGGGTATCCCCGAGGATCCATATGAACAGTTGCGCGTTGCCGTCGCCGCCGTTTTTGACTCGTGGATGGGGCGGCGTGCGGTTGATTATCGGCGTGTGAATCGCATCCCGGATAACCTTGGGACAGCCGTAAATATCCAGGCAATGGTCTTTGGCAATATGGGCCAGACCAGCGGCACTGGCGTCGCATTTACACGAAACCCGGCGACGGGCGAGAAGGTGCTGTTTGGTGAATACCTGATCAATGCACAGGGCGAGGACGTAGTCGCCGGAACTCGAACTCCAAATCCAATCGCGAACTTGAAATCTGAACTGCCCGTGGTCTACGACCAGTTCGTATCCATAACGAATCTGCTTGAAACTCACTATCGTGACATGCAGGATGTCGAGTTTACGATCGAACAGGGGCAGCTATGGATGCTTCAAACACGCACCGGAAAACGCACAGGCGCGGCAGCAGTGCGAATCGCGGTCGATATGGTTGCCGAAGGAGTAATCGACAAGGCGACCGCTCTTCAGCGAGTGTCTCCTGATCAACTGGATCAGTTGTTGCATCCGATGGTCGATCCCTTGTATGCCACAGCCGTACTGGCAACAGGTCTGCCGGCAAGTCCTGGTGCCGCGCAGGGACAAGTGGTTTTCGACGCCGACGAAGCAGAGCAAATGGGGCACGACGGAATAAAGGTCATTTTGGTACGGCAGGAAACAAGTCCTGATGATTTCCACGGGATGGTGGCCGCACAGGCGATCGTGACGGCAAGGGGTGGAATGACAAGTCACGCTGCCGTAGTCGCGCGGGGAATGGGTAAGTCCTGCGTTTGCGGCGCAACGAAAATCAATGTCGATTATGGCCAGCAACAATTCAACGTAGATGGCACCGTCGTTACAAAGGGTGACTGGATTACAGTCGACGGGTCGACCGGCCGTATCTTCCTGGGGAAGTTGCCAACCGTTCAGCCTTCACTGGGACCGGACTTTCGGCAGTTGATGACCTGGGCTGATGAAGTGCGTCGTTTGGGCGTTCGGGCAAACGCGGACACACCCCATGATTCACAGGTGGCGCGCGAGTTTGGCGCGGAGGGTGTCGGCCTGTGCCGGACGGAACACATGTTCTTTGGCGAAGACCGCCTCGCGGCAATGCGGGAAATGATATTGGCCGACGGCGCAGGCGCCCGCGAAAAGGCCCTCGAAAAGCTTTTGCCGTTGCAGCGTAAAGATTTCGCCGGAATCTTCGAGGTGATGACGGGGTTACCCGTTACGATTCGCCTTCTTGATCCACCTCTCCACGAGTTTCTTCCAGCTATGGACGAGTTGCAGAACCAATTGGCGGAATTGAAGATGTCCCTCCAGCACGTCCGCTCGATTCACGATATGGACAAACTGCTGGATCAGATCGACGAGAAACGCTGGCTCGTGCGACAGGTCGAACGATTGCGTGAAGTGAATCCAATGCTTGGTCATCGCGGGTGCCGGGTCGGGCTGATCTATCCCGAAGTCACGCGGATGCAGGTTCGTGCGATTTTTGAAGCGGCATGCCAGGTTCAGGCCGCTGGGAAAGTGGTTCGGCCCGAGATAATGGTTCCACTGGTCTCCGTCGCGGAAGAGTTAAAGAATCAATCGGAATTAATTCACGAGGTGGCCCGGCAGGTTACCGGCGAGCATGGAATGACCATCAAATATGAAGTCGGAACGATGATCGAACTGCCCCGCGCAGCCTTGATTGCCGACAAGATCGCCCCGTATGCGGATTTCTTCTCGTTTGGAACAAACGATCTTACACAGACCACCTTCGGGTTAAGCCGCGATGATTCCAGCCGTTTTCTCGCATATTATATCGAGCACAAAGTCATTGCTGACGATCCCTTCCAGGTTCTTGACCAGGAAGGCGTAGGTCAACTTGTTAGGATGGGGACCGAGCGCGGCCGCAGTGTTAAGCCGAGACTGCAAGTGGGTATATGTGGAGAGCATGGCGGCGATCCGCGATCGATCCAATTTTGTGAACAGGTCGGCCTTGATTACGTAAGCTGTTCGCCATACAGAGTACCGATCGCCCGACTTGCGGCAGCACAGACCGCACTTTCTGCTGGCGCATCCCGGTAGCTGCGCCTTTTTACTCAGCTTTGTTCGGTCTGGAGAAGCACTCCATCTACTCGAAGCCAATCAAGCTGCGAAAATTCGCAAGTCCGGAAGGGTGGTTTACCTCCGCTCAACATTGAATACGGTCAACTTTCCCTGCAATGCAAATCCATAACTTCTTCTTTTCTTAACAAGAAGTTTGTATTTGGCTTTTAGCCCCGGATGGGGCAAAAGGAATTCCGACTTCTTTGGTTGCGGCTGTAAGCAGCCTGCGTCCTTCTGCGGCCAATCCTCTTTCCGGTCTTTATCCGCGTTTTATCCGCGTTCATCCGCGGCTAAATCTATTTCATGGTTAAGGGTCACGACTCTTTGAGTCACTATTCACCATTTACCCCTTACAGCTATTCACCAAAAGTCATCGCTTTCCGGGTACTGTTCGGGCGAATCTCCATGAACATCCAAAATACCCAGATCCTCTGAGCGATCTTCCTGCGTGATCTTTTCCAAAACAATATGGAACATCCAGTCGTCTCCAAAGTCATAGTGAAACCTCATTGCGTGGCCTGCCAATAGTGGTAGTTCTCCAATGGTTACCTCGTCGACAGAAATCTCGTCCTCACAAAAGGGGTGGGAAATACTGATCACTATTCCGTATCGATCGCGCAACAAGAATTCATACAGATGATCTTCATCGAAGTCGAAGGCCATTAAAATCCTGCTAGCGAACTCTCCCAATGTGGATTGCGGGAATCTCCAGCGTATTTTTCCATTCAGGAAAGACAGGATGCAAAAACTCTCGCAGAGACTCCCCACGGGCCGTGGCCCCTCCAAACGGCTGCTCGCCGCTCCCGCCCATAGTCGCGACTGGCATATACAATCGCATCCGGAACAGATCAAACAGAGCTTCGCCAAATGCCGTCCGCTTAACGCGAATGATGTTCCAGCCCTCTCCCGGGTTCGCAGGTCCCGAATCGATCGAAACCAGGCCGAACATTCCCAACATTGCCAGGTTGTGGGCTTCGATTCGATAAGGAATCATGTGCCCTTCCACCTCGGAGTTTCCCGCCACCTGAAGACCCTTGTCGGGAAGGCTGGACATAAACATGCTGACCTTCGAAAACGACCCTAACCCGAGGTGTCCCCGTCCGGTCGATTCATTCGAGGTGTAAACCAGCCAGGTTTCCATCAGGATGAAATAGCGTTCGACCGCATTCAATTCTTCCCATGATTCCAGCATCTTTTCGTCGATTTTGAGAACCGCTTTCTTGCCCTGAACATCCGCAACCAAAAATCCTGTCGCCCATAGGAGTATCCACAGACCGTTGATATTCGGATACGATTTCTGAATCTTGCGTTTAAAATCGATGTCTATTGGATTCGTCAACCGATGGTTCAGTTCAGCCAGCAGATTCGTCGGAATCGTAGCTCCATACTCACTGAACTTGAGGTTACACTCAGAGACGAAATCCAACAGGGTTTGAAAATCTCGAAGTATCGTTCCCGGCTGATCTTCATCAAATACCTGTCCGCGCAACTTCCCGACGATATTGGGCAACTTATCTTTCGTCATTTGTCGGTGTCCCCTAACCTAAAAGTAGAATATGATTGAGAAAGAATTCTGCCGTGCGTTACTCCATTTTTGCAATTCAACAATTCAAAATTCAAAATTCGTAATTCAAAATTCCCCAGCTTGCGGCTCTGCCGCGCTGGGTTCTTCTGCGGCTAATCTTTACTTTAATCCTGATTTTATCCGCGTTTATCCGCGGCTAAATCTGCTTCATGGTTACGGATTACGACTCCTGGAGTCACCATTTACTATTTGCCATTTACCATTTACCATCTACAGCTTAATCGATACTTTGGGGGGCTAAGACTGAGTAATGGACGAGCTGCAATCATTAAAGGACTTGTTTCGACACATGGAGTGGGCGGATTCAGTAGTATGGACCAGCGTCCTGACTAATAAGCAAGCCGCGAAAGATGCCCAACTCCGGGATCGTCTGCACCATATTCATCTGGTCCAGCATGGGTTTCTGCTCATCTGGAAAGGCATCACGACACGGCCTCCGACCAAAAACTTTTCACACGCGATGTCCGTTCTTAATTGGGCTCGCGAATATTATGTTGACGTTACAGGCTATCTTAACAACCTGACAGCATGGGATATCGCGCAACCGATGGAGGTTCCGTGGGCAGCCATGTACGAACCTCAATTGGGACGAAAGGCGGCTGTGTCCTCGTTAAAGGAGACAATGTCGCAAGTTGTACTGCACACAACGCATCATCGCGGTCAGATCTGTACCAAGCTGAAAGAGCTTGGAGGAGAGCCACCGCTAATCGACTTTATTGTCTGGGTCTGGGCAGGAAAGCCCGAGGCGGTGTGGCCTGACCCCCTGGTTTGAGGCCTGACTATTACCCACATCTTTACCGGGGCTGTGGATATTAAAGCTAAAGCCAGGAAAACGCCTTGGATGCGACGAAAGGCCAGATCGCATTGCCGGTGCATCGCTAAGGGTTTTATCGCTGTCGGCTTTAATATCAGTTTGCCTCGCAGCACATACTGAATGTAGCCACGTCCTCGTGCCGCGTAGCGGCAATATGAATTTAGCCGTGTCCTTTAGGGCACGGAAAAGCCGCGATATGTCCCACGTCGCGTCAGCGACGGTTGAGTCGTCCCCGAAGGCCACAACCGAAAATGTGGGT
>WNFR01010628.1_pt1 | contig 12213 bp, 11 predicted proteins | sample 5400221 | NCBI WGS metagenome assembly WNFR01 (sample SAMN13153357, study PRJNA577476) | soil metagenome | isolation source: 40 cm soil under Madrone tree | place: USA:California | collected 2016-06-14 | reverse complement strand
CCTCCAGAAGCTTGAGCTGCCGGCTGACTCCGGGCTGCGAAGTATGCAGCTGGCGCGCGGCCGCGGTTATGTTCAGGCCGTTCTCATGAACAGCCACCAGGTAGCGCAATTGCTGGAACTTCATCGCCCGGCCGGCCTTGTCGTTGCTTGGGTGTCCGGCGCATAGGATATAAGTTTAAGGCCGGCCGCGTGCAGGTAGCGCGCCCGAGCGCCATCACCAAAACGCATGTCCTCATGCGCTCTAATTCGTTTCGCTGAAACGCGGTCCGCCCTATAGTTTTGCATCTGTTATTGAAGCGAAACAACGAGACACCCCTTGTCCGAGCTCTCAAAGGCCCTGCGCGAACGCGCAGAAGACAGCATTTCACAACTCCGCAGCGCCGTCGCGGAGCACAAAAATGTGTGCTATGCCAATAGCTTAGGATCTGAATCCATCGTCCTCACCGATCTCATCTGGGGCTCGGTGCCGGAAATCGACATCTTCAGCGTCGATACCGGACGCTTGTTTCCCGAAACCTACGATCTCATCGAGCGGCTACAGCAGCGCTACGGGCGCGCCCTGACCATCTACTATCCCAAGACCACGGAATTGGAGCGCTGGGTCGGCGAGAACGGCATCAACGGATTCCGGGACGGTCTCGAGCAGCGCCGCGGGTGCTGCGTCGTTCGCAAGGTGGAGCCGTTCCGCCGGGCCGTCGCGGGCCGCAACGCCTGGGTCACCGTCGGAAAACGAGATTTGGGAGTACATCCGCAAGAAGCGGTTGCCGTACAACGTGCTGCATGACCGGGGCTTTCCGAGCATCGGCTGCGCGCCCTGCACGCGCGCGGTGCAGCCTGGCGAAGACGCACGCTCGGGCCGGTGGTGGTGGGAGCGCAGCGATTCACGCGAGTGCGGTCTGCATCCTCGTCGCCAGGTGGCGGCGTTGGCGACGGCGGTACACGCGCCCAAGCGTTAGCGGTTCGCGGCGGCGCCGAACGGATGGCCGAACCGATGAACGGGTCACACGGAATGCTGCGCCGAGGATCGACGGTGTGAATTATTTTCCAGTCTTCTTCGATCTGGCGGGGCAAAAGGTGCTCGTCGTCGGCGGCGGCGAGGTGGCGCTGCGTAAAATCTTGATGCTGGATCGGACCGGCGCCTCGATCACCGTGGTTGCTCCGGAGGTCGCGCCCGAGCTCATGGCACGCGCCGCCTCAGGAGCGGTGAAACTCGCCATTCGAGAGTTTGCCCCCGAAGATCTGGACGGTGTGCGTCTGGTCATCGTCGCGACCTCGCGGCGCGCCGTGAATCGATGGATCGCCAACTTGTGCGAGTCGCGCAATATCCCCGTCAACGTGGTCGACGACGCCGAAGCGTCCCGATTCATCGTGCCCGCCATCGTCGATCGCGATCCCGTGCTGGTGGCGGTCTCGACCGGCGGCGCCTCGCCGGTGCTGGCGCGCCGCTTGCGCGAACGGCTCGAAGCGCTGATTCCCGCCAGAATCGGCGAATTGGCGTCGTGGCTCAAGGCTCTGCGCAGCTCCTCGCGCAGGAAACTGCGCGACAGCGACGCGCGGCGGCGATTCTTCGAGGCGGTCGTGGACGGGCCGGCGGCGCGCCGCTTCATCGACGGCGATGGCGCGGGCGCGGCGCGCATCGCACAGCAGCTGCTGGCGACCACGTCGGCTGCGCCCCGCGCCGCGGGAAATGTGACCCTGGTGGGCGCCGGTCCGGGCGATCCGGAACTCCTGACCCTGAAGGCGCTGCGCGCGCTGCAGGACGCCGATGTGATTCTGCACGACCGCTTGGTGTCTTCGGAGGTGCTCGATCTCGCCCGGCGCGATGCGGAACGAATCTGCGTGGGCAAGGCGGCCGGCTCCGGCGGCAGCTCGCAAGAGGACATCAATGCCTTGTTGATCGAGCTCGCGCATCAGGGCCGGCGCGTGGTGCGCCTCAAGGGCGGCGATCCCTTCGTCTTCGGGCGCGGCGGGGAAGAGCTGCAAGCGCTGACGAAGGCCCGAATCGATTTCACGGTGGTGCCGGGAATCACCGCCGCCCTGGGGGCTGCCGCTTATGCCGGTATTCCGCTGACGCATCGCGACTTCGCGCACAGCGTCACCTTCGTTACCGGGCATGCCCAGGGCCAGGGCGAAGCGTCCGGCCCGGATCCCGATTGGCGCTCGCTGGCGATGCCGGGAGCCACGGCGGTGTTCTACATGGGCCTGGCGCGCCTGAATCACATCGTGGAAAAGCTCTTGGAGCACGGCGCCCCGGGTACACGCCCGGCCGGCATCATTGCCCACGGCACGACGGCAAACCAGCGCGTCGTTGCCGCCCATCTGCGGCGTGTCATCCGAGGCGGGCTTGGAATCGCCGGCGTTGCTCATCGTGGGCGACGTCGTGGCGTTGCATTCGACGCTGGCGTGGTTCGGCACGACCCCCGGAATCGACCTGTCTCGGTCGGCTTGACGTCCTTCCCGCGAAACCAGCGGTGTCGATTGCGGTGTTGCGGCGGGACGCGCAAGATCATCGCCTGCATCGAAACCCCTGAGGTGATCTCCCCCGTGATCTGGATCTGGCAACTGAGACGGCTGTTGCCACGCGGTTCCCAGGCGATCTCCAGCATGGCTTCCTCCATTTCCTCGCGCGGCCCGAGCTTCGCGAGCCAGGAAGGATCGATGTACACATGACAGGTGGCGCAGGCGCAGGCGCCGCCGCATTGGGCGATCACGCCCTGCACGCCATGTTGGCGCGCCGCCTCCATCAAGGTGATGCCGGGCGGCGCGGTTATCTCACGCCGGCCGCCGCCGGGCTCGATGAACACGATCTTCGGCATCAGACCGCTTCTTTGAGAGCAATTTCGTTGTCCGCCAGTTTGTCCGGGTGCATCAGCGCCCGCTCGGCGATGAGCTTGCGCGCGGCCATGTAGTCCTTCGAATGGTTGACGGCCTCCACCGCGAGCAATTCCCGGCCCTTGAGATAGCAGACGCTGAAGCTGCGCGAGGCCGGATCGCCCCGCAGCACCTGTCGGTCGTGATCCTGCGAGAGCCCGACGATGAGCAGCTTGTTGTCGAATTGATCCGACCAGAACCAGGGCACTCGATCGTGTGCGGCCGGCCTATCCAGGAGATTGAGCGCGGCGGTCTTCGCCTGCTCGAAAGCGTTGTCGACGGATTCCAGGCGCACCCGCCGGCCGAAGCGCAGCGAGGGATGATTGGTGCAATCGCCTGCGGCATAGATCGCCGCGTCGCTGGTGCGGCAGTATTCGTCGACCACGATGCCGTTGTCGCAGGCCAGCCCCGCGGCGCTCGCAAGCTCCGTGGTCGGCACGGCTCCGACGCCGACGATGACCAAGTCGGCGGCATGGCGGGTGCCGTCTGCGCAAACCACGTACTCGACCAGTTCTCGGCCTTCGAGGCAAACGACCCGCGTATCGCAAATGAGGGTGACGCCGTGCGCGCGATGCTCGTCCGCAAAATATGTCGACACGCTGGGCGCCACCACACGATTCATGACCCGGTCGGCCATTTCCAGCACCGTGACCTCGCAGCCCATCTTGCGGCAAGTCGCCGCCGTCTCGAGCCCGATGTACCCGCCGCCGATGATGACGACCCGCGCCGCAGGTTTGAAGCACGCCTGAATGGGCGCGACATCCGCGATTGCACGCAGGTAGTGCACGCCCGGAAGATCGGCCCCGGGACAGGTCAGCCGGCGCGATTCTGCACCGAGACAGAGCAACAAGCGGTCATAAGTTAATTTCTCGCCGTCGGCGAGCTCGACCTGCCGCTCAGCGGCATCGAGGCGTACGGCTTGCTTGCCCAGTTTGAGTTCGATCCGGTGTTCGTCGTAGAACGAGCGGTGCCGGAATACCAGGCGATCGGCCGGCATTTCGCCGGACAGGAATTTCTTGGACAGCGGCGGCCGCTGGTAGGGCAGCTCCGGCTCGTCGCCGATCAGCACCAAACGGCCCCCAAAGCCTTCCCGCCGGAGGGTGTCGATGGCCTGGGCGCCGGCCTGGCCGCCGCCTATGACGAGGATGGTGGAGATCATTGGAATCCTTGGGAACCAGCTACCCACTTCTACTCGGTCTTTATAGCGGGTCGCGGCACGCCCTGGAAGGGCGATTGGACGACTACAGCCTCGCCGGACCGCCGCAACCCCATATGGCCGTGCCTGTTGCGCGTAATCGTAATAGTATTGTCGCGACGGCCCAACGCTGACCGGAGTCTCAAATGAAACTGATTACTGCCATTATCAAGCCTTTCAAGCTCGACGACGTGCGCGCGGCGCTTTCCGAAATCGGGGTCTCGGGCATGACCGTAACCGAGGTCAAGGGCTTCGGACGCCAGCGCGGTCACACGGAACTGTACCGCGGGGCGGAATATGTCGTCGATTTCGTGCCCAAGACCCGCGTCGAAGTCGCCGTCAGGAACGAGCTGGTCGATCAAGTAATGGAGGCCATCGTCGGCGCATCGAAAACAGGGAAGGTCGGAGACGGCAAGATCTTCGTCACCGACATCCTGCGAGTCTTGCGCATCCGCACCGGTGAAACCGACAACGCCGCGTTGTAGCCCGCGCATGTGAACGCCCTCGAGGGCGTGATCTTGCCGTCCACGTCCAGCGCTGCCGTGCAAGGATGAGGCTATCCGACGGCGGCCTGCTGCTTGCGTTCACGGTCATGACCGCGGCGATGGCCGAACCCGCGATTGCGGCGAAGCTCACCGACAAGGAACACACTCGCATCGAGGAGCCTCGGCCCGCCGATCTGCCCAGCGATGGCGAGCTGGAGGCGGCCGGAGCCGTCATCGGCAACATCGATATCGATATTCACAATATTTTCGACGAAAGCGATGCGCGCGAGGCGAATGAGCTGTTTCGACTCGCGAACCATCTGCACATACGCACCAAACGTTCGACGATCAAGGCGCAGCTCTTGTTTGCGAGCGGAGACAAGTACCTCGCGCGCCAGCTCGCGGAAACCGAGCGGGCGTTGCGCCTGCAGACCTACATTTACGACGCCAAGGTCGTGCCCGTGCGCTATGCCGACGGCAAGGTCGACATCAAGGTGATCACCAAGGATGTCTGGACTTTGAGTCCGGGCCTCTCCTTCGGCCGCGCGGGCGGCAGCAATAGCAGCAATTTCGACCTTCAGGACTCGAATTTCCTGGGCTGGGGAAAGACGCTGGAAGTCTCGCACGGCAGCACCGTCGACCGCACCAGCGATACCATGGAGTGGTCAGACCCGAATGTGTTCGGGTCCCGATGGACCTCGGATCTCATCTATGCCGATTCGAGCGACGGTTTGCAGCGTTCACTTAAACTTACGCGTCCCTTCTATTCGCTGGATGCGCCGTGGACAGCGAAGATTGCGGCCGCGAAGTTCGACCGCACCATCTCACGCTACAATCTGGGCGATATCGTCGATCAATTCAACGACAATGAGACGTCGTACGAACTGAGCGGCGGCGTTTCCGGCGGCTTGATCGACGGCTGGACCAAGCGCTTCACATTTGGAGTGCGCTACGACCGCAATATTTTCTTGCCGACGCCGGTTACCTCCATGCCGGCGCGGCAGCTGCCCCCGGACCGAACCCTGTCGTACCCCTTCGTCGGATTCGATTTTCTTCAGGACAAGTATCAAAAGGCCGGCGACGAGAATCAGATCGGCCGAACCGAGGATTTGTATTTCGGCACCGAAGTCACGGGCGAAGTGGGTTTGTCGAACTCGGCGTTCGGCGCAGACCGCAACGCCGTCATGCTGGCCGCGAAGGCGCTGCGCGGAATTGAAATCACCGAGGTCCAGCAGCTGTTTTTGACGGGCGATTTCTCGTCCCGCATCGAGGATGACCGGGCGCGCAATTTGAAAGCCGGCGCCGGCGCCAAATACTATTGGCGCTGGCGCACGGATTGGCTGCTGTACGCGGCACTCTCGGGGACGGTCACCGATTCGCTCGATCCGGACATGCAGCTGCTGCTCGGTGGCGATAACGGCTTGCGGGGCTATCCCTTGCGCTACGAGTCCGGTACGTCGCGGGCGCTCTTCACCGTGGAACAGCGGTTCTATACCGATTGGTATCCTTTTCGTCTCGTGCGGGTGGGCGGCGCAGTCTTCGCCGATGCGGGCCGTACCTGGGGCAGCGGTGTCGTCGGCAACAGCGATCCTGGGCTGCTGCGCGACGTGGGATTCGGTCTTCGGCTCGGCAATACCCGCTCGGGCCTGGGCAATATCCTGCACATCGATTTCGCGTTTCCGCTCAACAATATCCACGGAATTCAAAGATTCCAGTTCTTGGTGCAGACCATGCAAAGCTTTTAGGAGCCCGTCGGATTCAGTCCCGAGCCGCTTTGCGCCGCCGCGAATAGAGCCACAGGAACCCGATGCACACGGCAAAATTGAGCACCCACCACCAGAGCTGCCGTGCCGAGTTCCCCCCGGCCGCCGGGCCGGCGCCGGCGGCGACCTGCAAGGTGCCCTTGAGGGTCTCGCCCGCCGCCGCAGCCTGCGCCACCTGAAATTCGACCGCCGCCGCGCCTGGAATGCCGAGGTCTTTGGTCTGCAGCGTGAAGCTGCCGTCGGCTTCGGCGGTGGTCGCGTGCGGGACGCCGCGCAACGTCACCGTCACGGCGGCGTCCCGAACGGGCGCGTTATCGATCAGTCGACTGAGACGAATGCTCATCCTATCGTCGTGCACCACGCCTACCGCCATCAAGTCTGCGGAGCGTGCTTCCACCCGCACCGGCGCCGGCGATTCCCCGCACCACGCGGCAAACGTAACGGCCGTACAGCCCAACGCGGCGAGCGCGAAAACCTGAACGAGTGCCGATACAGTCCTCAAAGCGAAGCTTTCCTCAAAAAGGCGATGCTTTCCTCAAAGCAGGGCGCCCCAAACGCCCATCGCCGTGCCGGCGGCACTCGCGAGCAGGCCAAAGATGGGGAAGAAATTGTTGCGCGCCAGGAAAAACAGGGAACACAGGACGAGGCCGAGTTCCAGAAATCCCTCGCCAATATCGAAATGCAGTGCGCGGCGCTCTTCGACCTTGGTCTCCTCGTCCTTCGCATTGGCGTCGTCCTGGATCTTGGCGGCGTCCGCCGTGTACTTGGCGCGAGCGGCCTCCAGCTTCTGCGCCGGGACCTCCATTTTGACCGAATCCGAACCTAGGGCCTTAAGCAGGGTCAGAGCGACTTCGCTGGTGTACTCGCGATTTTTCTTGGCCTGGTAATAGGCCCAGGCATCGTTCGATTCGGTTCTTCGAATGACGGCTTGGGTATGCGCACGATGCGAGGCAATGGTGACGACGGACAGGAGAATGCCGACGACCCCCACCAGAATTCCGACGCGGCGGGTCATGGGATCGGCGGCGTGTTCAGGTTTGACTTCGATTTCAGGCATGGCGCAAAAGTATCCTCAAAGGTCAACGAAATGTTTCGCGGCTAAAGGCATCGACGCCACCGCCACCGCCACCGGCGACGGCGCTGGTCAGGGCGTCGTGACGAACACGCTCATTTGACGACATGCAGGCGCGGATTGGCGCGCGCGATGCCGAGGACGCCGCTGCGGACGACTTCGACGATCTCGCCGAAGGCGGCGACATCGGTGATGAATCCGCCGATCTCGGCCTCGGTGCTCGTCAGCTCCACGATGTAGCTCGAGGGGTTGGGGGACAGCACCTTGCCGCCGACGCGGCGCAGCAGCGCGCCTACAGCCTCGACGTGCTCAGGCAAGATCTGCAGTTTGATCAACAGCAGCTCCCGGGCGAGAGCATCGCCGCCGGTCATGTCCTCGACGGCCACGACATCGACGAGCTTCAGGAGCTGCGCGTTGATTTGCGCGATGACCTGATCGGAGCCGATGGTGACCAGCGTGACGCGCGACACCGTGGGGTCATTGGTGGGGGCCACCGACAACGATTCGATGTTGTAGCCGCGAGTGGAGATGAGGCCGGTGACGCGCGTGAGCGCGCCCGCTTCATTTTGAAGGAGTATGGCTATGAGATGCCGCATGGGCCGACAAGCATACGGGAGAGCGGTACTTGGGCGCCAGCGCGAGAACTGCTAGTCTTTGCATGTGAAAGACCGTTACGACATGTTAAATCAAGCCGCACACCCGCTCGCGGGCGCCACCATGACGGGCGCGGACATGCTGGTGCAGGTCCTGGCGGACGAGGGCGTCGACACGATATTCGGCTATAGCGGCGGCGCGATCTTGCCGATATACGATGCCGTATTCCGCTACAACGTGGAGCACCATTCCGCGATGCCGCTGATCGTGCCGGCCAATGAGCAGGGCGCGGGATTCATGGCCGCAGGCTTCGCCCGCGCCAGCGGCAGGGTGGGCGTGGCGCTGGTCACGTCGGGCCCGGGGGCCACCAATATGGTGACGCCGGTGCGCGATTCCATGGCCGATTCCGTGCCCATCGTGGTGATCTGCGGGCAGGTGCCCACCACGGCCATCGGCACGGATGCGTTCCAGGAAGCGCCCGTACCCAGCATCATGGGTGCCGTGGCCAAGCACGTGTTCCTGGTCACCGATCCGGCCAAATTGGAGGCAACGGTGCGCACGGCCTTCGAAATCGCCCGCACCGGCCGGCCGGGACCCGTGGTGCTCGACGTGCCGAAGGATGTACAGAACTGGAAAGGGGTGTTTCGCGGCACGGGCAGCCTGCCCGTGGCCGGCTACCGGCAGCGCATGAACCGCCTCGAGCAGAGCAAGGTGCCGGAAGCGGCGTGCGCCGACTTCTTCGCCGCACTGGGCGTGGCGAAGCGGCCGCTGATCTACGCAGGCGGCGGCGTCATCAACGGCAACGCGGCGCAGGCGTTGCGCGAATTTTCCGGGGAATTTCAGATCCCCGTCGTCACTACCCTGATGGGGATCGGGGCGGTCGACACGATGCACCCATTGTCGATGCGCATGCTCGGAATGCACGGCGCGGCGTTCGCGAACTATGCCGTCGACGACTGTGATTGCCTGCTGGCGCTCGGCGCGCGATTCGACGATCGCGTCGCGGGCAACCCGGCGAAGTTCGCCGGCGGCGCCAAATTCATCGCGCATCTGGACATCGATGCGTCGGAAATCAACAAGGTCAAGCACGTGAATTGGAGCCATCTGGGCTTGATGTCGGATGCGCTGCTCCGCCTGCTGGATTACGGCAGGCGCAAGGGCTTCCGGCGCGATTGGTCCGCGTGGCATCGACACTGCGGTGAACTTCGGTCGAAGTACGCCATGAACTACGACCGCGGCAGCGAGTTGATCCAGCCGTACCACCTCATCGAGGAAATCAATCGTCTGACCCGAGGCGAGGCCATCATCTCGACCGGCGTGGGCCAGCACCAAATGTGGGCGGCGCAGTATTTCGATTTCCGCAATCCGCGGCAATGGCTCACCTCGGGCAGCATGGGCACCATGGGTTTCGGCCTGCCGGCGGCGGTGGGCGCCCAATATGCACAGCGCAATCGCCTGGTCATCGACATCGACGGCGATGCCAGCATCCGGATGAACATCGGCGAGCTCGAAACCGTCACAACCTACGATCTGCCCGTCAAGGTAGTGGTGCTCAACAACTTCGGCGACGGCATGGTCAAGCAATGGCAGAAGCTGTTCCACAGCGGCCGCCTGAGCGCCAGCGACAAGAGCCTGCACACCAAGGATTTCGTCAAGGCTGCGCTGGCGGACGGCTTCAAGTATGCCGCGCGGCTCGACAAGAAAGCCGACGTGCCGCGCGTCGTCGGCGAATTCATCGGTTTCAAGGGTGCGGCCTTCCTCGAGGTCATCATCGACCCGGATGCCGGTGTCTATCCGATGGTGGGTCCCGGGCAGGCATACGCCGACATGATCACCGGCGAGCACATTCCCTCGCGCACGCCGGTCGACATCAAGCTGCCGGACGCGTCGGAAATGTTCTGAATCTTCGCGGCCGCGCCCCGGGCGCCGCTACCAGTGGCCGGTATTGGACATGCTCGTCCACGGCTCGGCCGGAGACAGCGCCGCCCCCTTTTGCAGCAGCTCGATCGAGATATTGTCCGGCGAGCGCACGAAAGCCATGCGGCCGTCGCGCGGCGGCCGGTTGATCGTGACGCCGTGATCCATCAATCGCCGACAGGCAGCGTAGATGTCGTCCACCGCGTACGCCAGGTGTCCGAAGTTGCGGCCGTCCGGATAGCCTTCCGGATCCCAGTTGTGCGTGAGCTCGATCTGCGCGCTTTCGTCGCCGGGAGCGGCCAAAAATACCAAGGTGTAGCGCCCTTGAGGGTAGTCTCGGCGCGATAATTCACGCAGGCCCAGCGCGTCGCGGTAAAAGCGCAACGATTGCTCGATATCCGTCACCCGTACCATGGTGTGTAAATATTTCACGGCGTTCCTTTCCGGGAGTAATCCTCATGAATGGCGCAAATCTGGAGGAAGCGATGCACAAAAGCAAACTTTCAGGATTCATCACCGATCGTTGTTCGATTGTCACGAATTAGAGACACATTTGACATAGCGCTGCGGTAGCCGGGTATTGCGCCATAACTACTAGATTTTTATATATTATCTGCTATTATCCAGTCGTCGGCGCAGCGCGCATTTTGTAACCAGCGTTACTTAGTTGCAACACTGGTGAGATACAAACAAGGTGGAGCGTATGGGCGATATGCTCCATACGTATCTTCCAACTTAAGGACGTGTCGGGTTTTTACCTAACACCTGTTCCACTCGAATTCCCCGGCAAGTCCGGGGATTCTTTTTATGACCGCCGCCTCGCGCCCGCCTCTGATTTTCCCCGGGCCTCCCGAAATGCCACCGCAGAGTTTACGAATCGCTTAAAGTTTGGCCGCGTGAAAACTCTGCTGCTTCGGGCCCCGGTGGGTTTATGAGAAATCGGAAGGACTATTGATGCGTGTCAGCGACGGGTTTACGGATGCGATCGGCAATACTCCCTTGATTCGCCTGCGGCGTGTCAGCGAGGAAACGGGTTGCGAGATCCTGGGAAAGGCCGAATTCATGAATCCGGGCGGTTCGGTGAAGGATCGCGCGGCCAAGTGGATCGTCCTGGACGCCGAGCGGCGCGGACTGTTGAAAGCCGGCGGCACCGTGGTCGAGGGCACCGCCGGCAACACCGGGATCGGCCTCGCGCATGTCTGCAATGCGCGCGGCTACCGTTGTGTGATCGTGATGCCCGACAATCAGGCTGCGGAGAAGTACCAGATCATCGAGGCGTTGGGGGCGCAATTGCGCAAGGTGCCGGCCGTGCCCTACAGCAACCCGAACCAATATCAGAAGGTCGCCGGGCGCCTGGCGGCGGAGACTCCCGACTCCATTTGGGCCAATCAATTCGACAACACCGCGAATCGCGACGCGCACTTCGAATCCACCGGTCCTGAGATCTGGCGCGACACCGACGGCAAGATCGACGCCTTCTGCGCATCCACGGGCACCGGCGGCACGCTGGCAGGCATTGCCCGCTATCTCAAGTCGAAGTCCAGCGCGATCCGAATCGTTCTCGTCGACCCTCCCGGCAGCGCGCTGTATCACTACGTCAAGGACGGCGAGTTGAAAACCGACGGCGGCTCATCGATCACCGAAGGCATCGGCACCGGCCGCGTGACTGCGAATCTCGAAGGCACTCCGATCGACGATGCGCTGCGGATCTCGGATGCGCAAACCATGCACTTCGTTTATCGGCTGCTGCGCGAAGACTTCGTTTATCGGCTGCTGCGCGAAGAAGGGCTGCTGCTCGGGAGCACGTCCGGAATCAACGTGGCCGCGGCGGTGATGCTCGCGAAGCAGATGGGTCCGGGACACACCATCGTCACGATCCTGTGCGACGGCGGAGCGAAGTATCAATCGAGGCTGTTCAACCCGGCTTGGATCGCAGAGCGGGGCTTCACTGAGGCGATCGGCTAGTGTCCTGCCGCGAACGCGGCTACTCGAAGACGATCAATAAGTCCTTGGTGTCGACCTGCAGGCCGGGTTTGACCAAGATCTGCTTGATCACTCCATCGCGTTCGGCACGCACCGTGGTTTCCATTTTCATCGCTTCCAGCGTCAGCAAGGCCTCGCCCTTGGCGAGCTTTTGGCCGACATGCACCGGCACCGTCGCAATCGTGCCCGGCATGGGGGCGCCCACGTGGCCCGCATTGCCCGGCTCAACCTTGCGCCGCGGCGGCCGCTTCGCCACCTGGCTGCGATCCGCGACGCGAATGGGACGGGGCTGGCCGTTGAGCTCGAAGAATACCGTGCGCGTGGCGTCCTCAT
>WNFR01019757.1_pt1 | contig 12214 bp, 5 predicted proteins | sample 5400221 | NCBI WGS metagenome assembly WNFR01 (sample SAMN13153357, study PRJNA577476) | soil metagenome | isolation source: 40 cm soil under Madrone tree | place: USA:California | collected 2016-06-14 | reverse complement strand
TTCGTTTGGTTCGTTTCCTTTTGTGAGATTTCCCCTGCCCTCTCCGTTCCGGCAGTTGGCTCACAGTGACCTGCCGCCGATCATCCTTGCCAACAACCCTGGAATGCGCTCCCATAATCCCATGGCGGACAGAGAATCATTCAGGACCCGGGGACTGACGTGTTTGCTTTTCCAATAGTATCGTCAAATTCCGTCCCAATCCTCTATGCGAAAGCAGATTACCAGGATTTTCCAAGAGTCCCTGACGGCGTCTAATATGATGCTGATTGCAGGTTAGGTATTTCACGCATTTATGATACTCGCAGATGTCTCAGCCAGCGCTTACTTCCTGTCGCCGATGCTCATCCTCGGATCTGCGGCGACAATCATCGGGTTTGTGGTAGCCCTGATTTTGTCATTTCCACGGCGGACACGGAGAACTGCACAGCAGGTCTTTCGAATCGCCGTTTACTCCGTTCCGTTCGAGATTGGATTACTTTTGCTTTTGCTTGCTCTCGATACTCGATAGATAGTTTATGAAACCGGAAGCACCGCGACCTAACGCGTCACGTTAGCCGATTGAGGCGATTGAGCATACTCTATGAACAAACTATCTAAACCCGAAAATTTTTCACCAAAACAACGTGAAGAACTACTCAGGACGCTGAAAACCCGTTTTGAGAAAAACATCAACCGCCACACCGGTATTGCGTGGGCCAAAGTACAAGCAAAGCTGGAAGCTAATGTGAAAAAATTATGGTCACTCAACGAAATGGAAACGACCGGAGGTGAACCCGACGTGGTTGGTTATGATAAAAGGACCGACGAATACATTTTCTTCGATTGCGCGCCACAAACCCCCAGTGACCGGGTAAGTCTTTGTTACGACGATGAAGCGCTGGCCGCGAGAAAGGAGCATAAGCCGAAAAGCAGCGCGCTCGGCATGGCCGCCGCCATGGGCGTGGAGCTTCTCACGGAGGTACAATATTTCGAACTGCAAAAGCTGGGTGAGTTCGATACGAAGAGGTCAAGCTGGATAAAGACGCCCGCCGAAATAAGAAAGCTGGGTGGCGCGCTCTATTGTGATCGCCGCTACGGCCGCGTCTTTGTGGGGCACAACGGCGCGGACTCTTACTACAGCGGCAGAGGTTTTCGCGGTTCGATAAAGGTCTAAATTCATATGCCTCATCGCTTCCGGGACAAGACCATCGATGGTCGTGTCTGCCCGCCAGGTTCAGCCCTTTCCGAGTTGTGAGTCCGTCCGGTTTCGTTTTCCGGCTCGTTGCTCCTGGTACTATGGCCTCTGCTGACTCCTGCCTGCTCCCGCCTGAGCGCCGTTGCTGGCGGCCAGTCCGGTCATTGCCGACAGGCTCGGGTTATCCCGATTCGGAATCGGGATTCGTCGGCTCATCAACTTTGACCATTCGCGTCCCCATTAGCTCCGAATTAGCGGTTTAAAACCTTCATATCTTGCGCTCCAACGCTCCGTCCCTCCGTCTCTCCGACACCCCGATACTCCCGCCACCCAACGTCACCCAATTTTGACAGCGTTTTGACACTGTCAATTCCGCACAACTCACTCCCCCCGAATCCCTTGCGCGTTCGCCTTCGCGCCCATTTTGACACTTTGTCGGTATATAGAGGGCCGTTGTGCGAACAAGTTGCCCGGACCATGCGCTCAGCAAGCCTGCAACGACTCAATCAACAATTAACGAATTAACTTACTTAACTTAATTAACTTAATTAACTAAACTTAATTAACTCAACTTGCACATTGGACTTGGCTTTCGGCCCGTCAAGCCCAGTAAAGCCTGGTAAAGCCTGGTAAAGCCAAAAAAAATTATTTTAGCGCTCAGTTCTTTAAAGCTCAGATTGCCAGGTGGAACTTGGGCAACTTTTGTGGATGGCCACAACCACAGTAACATTGTAGCCTTGTTTCATTGTCTCCCATGACACGATTGACAAATAATTTCATTCTTATCGCAATCATCGGACTGTTTTCGTTCCATTTGCTTGCGCAAGACAACCCTCCTGCCGACGCTCAACGCAAGCCCATCGCCATCGCCAAAATCGATCGGAAGACTCCAGTGGATTTCGAAAAGGAAATTCTGCCCATTTTGAAAAACAACTGCCTGGCCTGCCACAACAAAACTACCACCAAAGCCGAACTCGTTCTCGAAACTCCCCTGGACATCCTTAAGGGGGGCGAATCGGGAAAAGTCGTTGTTCCACGCCGCAGCGGCGACAGCCTCCTGTTGAAAATCGCATCACACCAGATCAAGCCCATGATGCCGCCCAAAAACAACAAAGTCCAGGCATTCGACCTGACCCCGGAAGAGTTGGGACTCATCAAGCTTTGGATTGATCAGGGGGCCACGGGCGAGGTTCATGGTTCGGGACCAATTGTCTGGCAGCCGCTGCCAGAGGGCCTGAATCCTATCTATGCAGTAGCGTTAACCTCAGATGGTCAATTCGCCGCTTGCGCGCGCGCCAATCAGATTTTCATTTATCAACTTCAATCCAGGCAACTCGTCACCCGATTGACCGACTCGCAACTGTTGACAGGACCCCTCACCCCGGCTCTCTCCCCTTCGGAAGGGGAGAGGGAGAAGAAACGGCAGTTCTCAGCGTCTCCGAAACACCAGCCTCTGGGTGTAGTAGGTGCTGGCGTCGCCCATCGCGACCTGGTGCATTCGCTTGCGTTCAGTCCCGATGGCAATCTGCTTGCCTCCGGCGGTTATCGCGAGGTCAAACTCTGGCGGCGCCCAAAGGACGTTCAGAAGTTCAGTCTCTCCGCAATCGCCCCCCAGGCAGTGCTCGCAGTGGCCGTCAGCCCGGATGGGAAATGGCTGGCCACCAGCGACGACACCGGCAGCATCAAATTGTGGAATCCGCTCACGGGCAAACCAGTCAGGAAACTCTCCGGTCACAAGCGCGCGGCGAATGGTCTGAGTTTTTCACCCGACAGTAGCAAGCTCGCTTCCGGTTCGGCGGATAAAACGATCCGCGTTTGGGACGTTGCCAATGGCAATGTTCTTTGCCAGGCGCAAACCGCGACGGAAGTAAACGCCGTCGCCTGGGTTGCTGAGGGCAGGCAAATTGCCTCAGGCGGCGCAGATTACCTGATCCGTATTTGGTATGTCGATTTGCCCAAAAAAGAACTTGCGGCGCTCAAGGAAATCAAGGGACACGAAGGGCCGGTCACGTCCCTGGCCACGATTCCGCCCAATGGCGCACAACTCATCTCTGGCAGCGGCGACGGCACCATCCGCCAGTGGAACCTCGAGGACAGCCAGGTGATTCGCAAAATGAAACACGGCGGCCCTGTGGCGGCGGTGGCTGTGTCTAACGACGGCAAACGATTTGGCTCCGCGGGGTGACCGCTACGCGCGCGAATTTCAGGCCGCCCGGGAACGTGAATTGAACTTCGCCACGAATGAATTGGCTTATCGGAACTCGGCTTTTGAAACCGCGACGAATAATCACAACGCTCAACTCGATCGGGTTAAGAAGGCTACGGAAACTCTCGCGGCGGCGGAAAAGGCTTACGCCGATAAAAAGACCAACGTGTTCAAGGCGACCGAAGCCAAAACCGCGGTTGAAAAGGCGCTCGCTGAATTTGCCGAGATCAAAAAAGCCACCGACGCTCATGAAGCCGCAGACAAGGCCTCGACTCAGGCCGCGGACGAAGTGAAGGCCGCCAAGGAAAAGCCCTCGCCGGACAAGGCAGCCGTTGACAAACTGGTTGCCGAAGCCGACGGCAAGGCGAAGACTGCCGCCGATACAAAGGCCGAGCTGGATAAGTTGCCGGCGGAATCGAAGGAAAAATTTAAGCCGGTAAACGACAAATTCAATGCCGCTACGAAGGCCCTAGCGGACGCGGAAGCGGAGTTGAAAAAGGCGGAGTTGCCGAAATCGACCGCCGAACACGAGCTTGAACTTGCAACCAAATCCATCGCCCGGACAGGGGAGGCTGTAGCCGCTGCCAGAACCGCGATTCAGGCAGCCGAAGAGTTCCAAAAACAAGCAGAGACTGAGCTTCAGGCCGCCAAATCTGCTGCTAAGGATATGGAGAAACCGATTCGCGTGGTGGCATTTTCGCCCGACAATCTGGCCGTCGCGACGGCAGGGGATGACGAGCAAATTCATACTTGGAACTCCGACAATGGCGCGCCCATTGAGACCTTCAAGGGGCACAAAGGTCCGGTCTTTGCCGTCGCTTTTGCCGGCAAGGGGGCGTTGGTCTCTGGTGCGGCAGACCGCAGCGCGGTGATCTGGGATTTGAATCCCGGCTGGACTCTCGCACGAACCATCGGCGCCGGCGATGCCGCATCGCCGATCAGCGACCGGGTCAACGCCGTCCGGTTCAGTCCTGACGGCAAACGATTGGCCACTGGGGGCGGTGAACCGACTCGTGGCGGTGAGATCAAAATCTGGCAGGTTGCTGACGGCAAACTGCTGCAATCATTCACCAATGTGCACAGTGATGCGGTCTTCGGTCTGGATTTCTCAGCCGACGGGAAATACCTGGCCTCCAGTGCAGCGGATAAGTTTGTCAAAGTTCTGGATCTGGCCACCGGGAAAGTCGTGAAGACATTTGAAGGACATACGCATCACGTGCTCGGCGTCAGTTGGAAACGCGATGGCCGGACGCTGGCCAGTGCCGGCGCGGACAACGTCATCAAGGTGTGGGACTTTGTGACCGGTGAACGCAAGAAAACCATTGAGGGTTTTGCCAAAGAAGTCACTTCCATCAGTTTCATCGGTACCACGGACCAAACATTGGCTTCTTCCGGCGACGATCAGGTTCAAACAATCAGTGATACCGGCGAAAAAATCCGCTCCTTTGAAGCGGGGACCAATTTCATGAACTCCGCCTCGATTACTCCCGATGGCAGGATCGCTATCGCCGGTGGGCAAGACAGTGTTTTGCGTGTTTGGAACGCCACCAACGGCGAAGTCCTGGCCACCTTTGCCCCACCTGGAGCCAAATAGGGTTTGACCGATGTTTCACCTCGGCAGGATTTATGAAGACACGACGCGAGTTCCTTAAGCATGCCACCACCGGCATCATAGCCGCCCCGTGGGTCGTCCCGGCGCTCGCTCGCGAACCGGCCCGCCGCAAACGCATGGCCATCATCACGACGGAATGGCGCTTCCTTTCCCATGCCTGGCACATGGGCGAACGCTTTCTTGTCGGCTATCCCAGCGGCGGCGCCTGGCACCGTCCACCCCTCGATGTTGTCTCCGCCTGCGTGGACCAATTCCCCGAAAATGATCTGAGCCGCCAACGCGCGAAAGAATTTGGTTTCACGCTTTACCCGACTGTGGCCGAGGCGCTGCGTTGCGGCGGAAAACAGTTAGACGTGGACGCCGTGCTCATCATCGGAGAGCACGGCAACTATCCAAAAAGCGAATGGGGCCAAACCAAGTATCCGCGCTACGAATTCTTCAAACAGGTCACCGAGGTTTTTCGGCAGGACGGACGCACTGCTCCCGTCTTCAACGACAAACATCTCTCCTGGAAATGGGAATGGGCGGCCGAGATGGTTGCGTTGTCGCGTTCTTGCGGCGGCGAAACCGGAGTCGTCGCTCTCCAAGCCTTGCGCGGCGACGCTGTCTGGCGGGCAATGGATGCCGGCTCCTGGTCCGTCGGCGGATGGGACCCGAAATTGTTCGAAGCCTGTCTTTCGAGGAGTCAAACCCTCACGCAACCGCCGTCTTACAGCCATCGTTATCCCACCAACAACCAGATTCGCGACCTTGTGAAGGAGCCGATCGCGTACCGATTCGAATACGCGGATGGTTTGAAAGCCACGGTGCTGCTGATGAACGGATTGGTCAATGACTTCACCTTTGCCGCGCGCGTCAAAGGTGGAGCGACGCCGCTCTCCACATTGTTTTATCTGCCACCGACCCCCAACGTGGCATATTCCGCCGGCCTCATGTCCCACGCCGAACGAATGTTCCTTACCGGCAAAGCCCCTTATCCCATCGAGCGAACGCTCCTGACGACTGGACTCGTCGCGGCTGGAATGCAATCGCTCGCCGAAGGGCAAAGGCGCATCGAAACCCCGCACCTCGCCGTGCGTTACCACGCGCCTCGCGAATCCACTTTCTTGCGCTCTTAGATACTATGAAAATGTTTCACCACCGCTGGAAATCATTGGTTGCCGTGGCCGCTTTGTTACTGCACGGCGCCCGGGTGGAGCAATCTGCGCAGGCTGCCGAAGAACCATTGTTCATAGCCAGGCCGCTGACGGCGGAAAACTCCTTCACGATCGGCATCGAGGGGCCCGCATGTGACGCGCAAGGGAACGTCTATGCAGTCAATTTCGAGCGGCAACAAACCATCGGCAAAGTAACGCCCGGGGGCAAAGGGGAGGTGTTCGTTGAGTTGCCCGGCAACAGCATCGGCAACGGCATCGTCATTGGTCGCGACGCAACGATGTATGTCGCCGATTATGTCGGGCACAACATTCTACGCATCGATCCCAGGACCCGCGCCGTATCGGTCTGGGCGCATGACGACCGGATGAACCAGCCGAACGATCTGGCACTTGCCCCTTCGGGCCGTTTGTATGCGAGCGATCCGAATTGGAAGGACGCAATGGGCCAGATATGGCTCGCGAGCACGACCGGCAAGCTCAGTCTGGTGGCGACAAACATGGGTACCAGCAACGGCATCGAGGTCAGCCCGAATGCAAAAATTCTTTATGTCAACGAAAGCGTGCAACGCAACATTTGGGCATTCACTATTGAATCGGATGGGGCGCTCACTCACAAACGCCTCCTGAAAAAATTCGACACTCACGGCTTTGATGGGATGCGTTGCGATGTTGACGGCAATCTTTACATCACGCGCCACGGCAAAGGCACGGTCGTGAAACTTTCGCCCGCCGGAGAGGTGCTGCGAGAAATCGATGTTCTCGGTTCGAAGCCCAGCAATCTATGCTTTGGCGGGCCGGACGGGCGCACGGTCTATGTCACGGAAGTGGATCACCGCCGCCTGGTTCAATTTCGTGTGGATCGCCCGGGCCTGGCGTTCGCTCGTTTGCGTCCGACCCAGTGACCGCCCGATTGATTCCGAAATCCACAATGAGTACTTTGAGTGCAAAAATTGCGGCAAGCTCTTCTGGCGCGGGACGCACTGGGAGCGGATTAGCAAACAGTTACAGGCTGCCGCTTCTATTTGATGCTGGCCAGCTCGGCGTCGAATAGTTCGCGGGTGCGGGTTTTGAACTCGGTGAGAGGCAGCTCGCCGGCATCCACTTTCTTCAGCAATGCTTTTTGAGCGAGATAGTCTTTATTCACGACGCCGGCTTTGCTTTGGAGCATGCGCCATGCCTTGCGCCGTTCAACGGCGAACAGCACCATCTGCCGCGAGACGGCGTAGTACTTCATCTTCCCGTTGGTCTCGGTTTTGATGTACACACCGAAATTGGGAACGCAGGAGCGGTGATTGGAATCGAACACACGACGATAGACAACATCGTCCTGGGTGATGAAAAGCAGCATGTCATCCAGATGGATCATCTGGCGGGCTTCCTCTTCTTTAATTGACTTAACGTGCTTGCGGAAACGGCCTTCAGTCAGAGCCCAATGAGCAACGCCGAAATTATATTCCTCGCCTGTCGATTTGAATTTCGTGCGCCACCAATCGCGATTGGAACTGGGGTTGCCCTTGAGATCGAAGGCTTCCTGTGAGGTTTCGCCGTTGCGTGGATTATAAACAAACTCCGGCATGCCGCGGGAATCGCGCACCAGCTTCGCCTGGTCGGCGGACATATTGTCGGAAACCCCATGCTCCGGCTGGCAGGTGGTGTAGCATTGGAAGAAAGCGGTGCCCCGATACTCCAGACCATCAAGCATCGCCTTGTAAAGCTTGGCTGCGTTGGCCATGGAGACTTGCGCAACAAAGGGGGACCCGTGCCCGCTGGTGAACGCTTCGGCAACATTCTTCTTCTCGATCAGCTTGCCTTGTGAAGCAATGCCAAACTGGTTCATGTCGTAGCCGCCCAGCATCGTCGAGGAATCCGAGTTCTGGCCACCCGTATTCGAATAAACCTGGGTATCGAGCATCAGCATTTTCACGTTCGGCCGATTCTGCAGGATGACCTTGGACACGTTTTGGAAGCCGATGTCGCCCAGCGCGCCGTCTCCGCCGATGACCCAGACCTTGGGCAACTCGCGGATTTCCTGATCAGTCATCAGCGCGTCGTCCAAGTGCGCCAGGGTAAAATAATCTGCGTCGGAAACGACGTTTTCCTCGCGGTCGAGCAAGGCGTCCGCGAGCCGTTCCGGAACGACGGATCGGTGGGCATGATTGAGGATGGCTGATTCGCTGAGGAGCCAGCTAATCGTCGCCCCGTCTTGGAACAAAGAGTTCATCCACGGATACGGATGCGGATTGGATGGCGGTGTCGAGCCATAAACGGTATTGCAACCGGTGCTGGCGCCCATGAACATCACGCTCATGCCGTTGGCCTGGCGGCCATCGACCGCCTGGAGATCGCGATGATTGAAAGCATCCTGGCGCAGCACCACGATCTCGCTCTTAATTATCTCTTCATCTGAAATGGGGCCGTGCGCGGCGATACGTTTGGTAGTGTCTTCCTCGTCCTCGCCGCCAAGTCCCATGATAATTTGGGCTACAGCGCGGCGGAATCGCAGATAATCGGGTTCGTTGCGCTCTTTTAGGGCCTGCAGTCTGGCAAGGCCATCTTTTTCGAGGCGATCGGCTTTGGCGCGCAGACGGTCGGCTTTTTTATGATAGAGCGGACGCATGTAGGCCTCGGTCACCGAAGCGGCGGCGCGCAGAATGCTCTTCTCGCCGCACCCGGCGCAGGCGCCATCGCCCGAAACCAGCGCTTCATAATTACGCCGCACCATCAGGTGATTGCGGAGCGCTGCTTCGCGGGAATCCTGCGGGACACCGTCATTGTAAAGACCGAGATATTTTTGCGGCGTGTCAGGCAGGAGACGGGAGAATATCTGGGCAGTCGTCAGGTCGGCATTGAGTTCCTCGGTCTCGACAGTCATGCGCAGGGCGTCGTGATCGCCACAGACCTGGACGCACTCGCCGCACCCTTTGCAGAGATCGGAGACGAAAATGGAGAATAACCCACCCTGTCCTGCCGTTTTCTTTTCGATGGACCGGAAAATGGCGGGGACAAGATTATAGGCCAGCGGAAGCTTCTCGATAATGCCGGCGAACTGCGTCCTGGTTGAGTCGCTGATCGTGGTGAGCGCCTCGACCTCTTTGCGGACCAAATCTTTGAACGGCGTTTTCTGCTTGGCTTCGACAGCTGCAACCATCCCGGCGCGGACACGTTCCTCCACTCCCTTGAGCTCGGACACGAGGTTTTGGCGCTCACGCGGATCGGTGACGTAATAATTGGCGGCGGTTTTTAGCACTGTGCTGACGTCCTGCGAAGTATTCGGCAAGGCAGTGTCCGGGCAAGCAGTGATGCACTCCATGCATTGAGTGCAATTTTCCGCGATATAAACTGGCGTCTCGCGCCGGGCGACGTACTTCGATTGGGTCGCGCCGGTGCCTGCGCCCATAACGCCCACCGAGGCCAGCGCTCCCGCCGGCTGATGATAAGCGTGCCCGCCGCGAAATTCCGAGTCAAACTTGGCCAGGGTCTGGAACGCATACCTCGGCGTCTGCGCGGCTGGAGCAGAAATGGCGGACGTACCGCAACCTGTTCCGCAACCCGCGGTGGGAATCATTGCGATCTCGCCAATCGGCCGCACCGGAGGGTTGCGCATGCTCGAGCGGTCCGGATCAGCGAAGTCACCATACTTGATTTCCTGAACACGGGAAAATCCTTGCTCCATCACGAGCATGTTCGAGGTCACGACTGCATCGCCGAAACGTCCAAACTTTTTCTCGTACTGTTTTTTGACCGTGGCGAGAAACGTTTCGTCAGAAATGCCGTTGTGCTTGAGAAAAGGCGAAACGCGGAAGAAAGCGCCGAGAAACGAGTTGCCCTGCATGCGCAATTGGAGATCGCCGCGGTCCGTTGCTTTGCGGGCAATCTCGAAGCCCGGCAGGATGTAAACACGGATATTATTCTCGCGAACAAATTTCCTGTGCTGCGCCGGGATGCGCTGCCAGGCAGTTTCGGGAGTGTCACTGGATTCCCAGACGAGACAGCCACCCTTGTTCAAACCCTCCAATGGATTGGTGTGGGTGAACGCTTTGGGATCACAGCAAAGCACCACGTCCACGTGATTGAGTTCACAGTTGACGCGGATTGGCTCAGGCGCGACCACGAGGTAATAATTGGTCGGTGCCCCTTTTTTCTCCGAGCCGTACTTGGGATTGGCCATGACGAAAAGTTTTTCGACCTTTTGGCCATCAGCATCGTACTTGGGATCCTGCTCGGAAATGAGATTGCCGAAATCTCCGATGATCGAGCCGAGATTCTTGCCCGTCGTGATCATGCCCCAGCCGCCAATCGAGTGGAACCGAACGGCAATGGCTTTGGCCGGAAGCAGCGACGGCGTGTCTTTCGAGATGACTGAGTAAGGATGATCTATCCCCAAAGTGAAATAGGTTTCGCCGTCCGCTGCGCCCTTGCCGTCCTTTCGCCTGGTTTGGCCAATAGCAAACTCATAAGCACCGAGAGCGTGCTCGGGCCGGAAGTCGCGCGAACCGATACCGTAGGAACCTCGGAATAATCGGGGCGTTTTCTCCGGACAAAGCGCGGGCAAATCTCCGCCATATTTGTACACCTCGTTGGCTTTGCCCAGTGCCACCCGGATGTCGCGCGCCAGGGGGTTGTCCCCGGCTAGTGCTTCATCGGTTCGCTCCAAAATGATCACATTCTTCTTGCCGCGCAAAGCATTGATGATCGCCGCTTCGGGAAATGGCCGGATCACGTTCACATGAATCGAACCGACCCTGGCATTGCGCTGGTCGCGCAAATAATCGCACGCGGCCTCAATGTTTTCCGCCGCGCAGCCCAGCGAGACAAACACCGTATCAGCGTCTTCGGTCTTGTACTCCGTCACCAGATGATAAAATCGTCCCGTAAGATGGCCGAATTCCTCGTAAGCCTGTTGCAGGAATTTCAGGATCGGCTCATTGAAATTATTGCGGCGGGCGATCACGCCGTTCATGTGATGTTCCTGATTTTGAACCGGTCCGAGCAGGATCGGATTCTTCAGATCCATCATCTCCGGCAGGCGGCGACGCTTCGGTCCGAACAATTCACGTTGGGCCGGCGTAGGGCAGTCGATGAATTCGTCCGGCGCGCCCAGGAATTCGCGCAGCAAGTCGGCTTCCGGCGCCAGGTAAGTCCGCTCGGAATGAGTTGTCAGCATTCCGTCCTGTATGTTCATCCCCGGGTTGAGGGCCAGCTCGTTGACCTTGCGCAGGATGATGGCGTGGTCGGCGGCCTGCTGAGCATCCTTCGCCACCAGCATCGTCCAGCCGGTGTCCAGCGCGGCATAAAAGTCATCATGGCCGCAATGGACATTCAGCGCGTGCTTCGTCAGCGCGCGCGCGCCCACTTCCAGAACCATAGTGGAAAGCTTTCCCGGGGCGTGATAGTACTGCTCCATTGCATAAACGATGCCCTGGCCGGAAGTGAAATTGACCGTGCGACGTCCGGTGACAGAGAAGGCCGTGGCACCGCCTTGCGCGGCATGTTCCCCTTCGCATTCAATGGCGATTTTCTGCTGGCCGAACACGTTGAGTTCACCCTGCGCGTAAGATTGCTGGTAAATCTCGCCGCCTTCGGTCGAAGGGGTAATTGGGTAGAAGACCCCGCCTTCAGTGATGCGGGTCTCGACGTATTGCGTCACTAATTGATTGCCGTTGCACGTGACTCGGATGCCTGGATATTTCGGCCCTCGACGGGCGGTTGGTCCCTGGTGGCGTTCTGCGCCAGCAATGACTGTTGATGATGTCGCGCTCATAACCAAATCGAACAGTTCAAATTAATTCCCTATTTACCAGCGGCAAATTTGGCCACCAGAAGCCCATACTCACAGAATTCGCCCTCACTGTACCGAGTCTCCTTCCAAGACACAAAAAACAGACAAAAGAGCAAACCAAAGCAGACAAGGACAACCAAAGTTTAGACACAACTGTTCCAGCGTGCAAGATTTTAATCTACCCTTTTTGCAACTTTACTACTCGCTTTCGATGCGCCGGAGGTACACCGTAAAAATGCAACGCGAACCGCGCTCTTGCGGAAGGTTGCAGTGATAGCATGGTCAA
>WNFR01007401.1_pt1 | contig 12216 bp, 7 predicted proteins | sample 5400221 | NCBI WGS metagenome assembly WNFR01 (sample SAMN13153357, study PRJNA577476) | soil metagenome | isolation source: 40 cm soil under Madrone tree | place: USA:California | collected 2016-06-14 | reverse complement strand
CTCGTCGGCGACGCCGATCAGTACATTGGAATCCGTACCGACGCCGAACCGACCGCCTGCGTCAAGGAATTCGCGGGTCGGAAAAATGCCATCGCCGAGGCTCGCTTCGGTAACCGGGCAGAGCCCGGCGACTGCGCCGTTCTTGGCAAGCGAGGCGATTTCCGTCGCGGTTGTATGGGTCGCATGGATGAGGCACCAGCGCTGATCGATGGGCGCATGTTCGAGCAGCCACTCAACCGGCCGCCGGCCCGACCAGGCGATACATTCCTCGACTTCCTTGATCTGTTCAGCGGCGTGGATATGAACCGGTCCGGCTTGGGCCAGTGGCACGATTGCCGCCAATTCGTCTGGCGTCACGGCCCGCAGGCTGTGCGGAGCGACACCGACATTGGCCCCGGGCAGCGCGCGGACGGCCATCCGCGTGGCGGCAGTCAGGGTGGCAAACTGGTCAATCGAGCAGATGAACCGGCGCTGGCCGGCATGTGGTACGGCTCCACCAAAGGAGCTGTGCGCGTAGAAACTCGGCAGCAATGTGAGCCCGATGCCGGTGATCTCGGCGGCTCGCGCAATTCGCATCGCCATCTCCGCAGGATTGGCGTAGGGCGCGCCATCGTGGTCGTGATGGAGATAGTGGAATTCCCCGACGCGCGTATACCCTTGCTCGAGCATCTCGACATAGAGCAACGTCGCGACGGCTTCCGTGTCTTCGGGAGTCATGGTCAGCGCGAAGCGGTACATCGTCTCGCGCCATGTCCAGAACGTATCCGCGGCGTTGCCGCGCGTTTCGGCGAGGCCAGCCATGCCACGCTGGAACGCGTGACTATGCAGGCTCGCTATTCCCGGGATTGCCAGTTGGTGGCGTTCATCGTGGCTTCCCGGCGCCGTGTCGGTCGTAACCCTGGTTATGATCCCGTCGGTCACAACCACCTGCACGTCATCAGCCCACCCCGAGGGAAGCAGTGCTGACGTGAAATGCAGAGTTGACATGTTTTCCAAACCGGCTGGACAGAACGCCAACACGATAATATGTATAGACATATCGATACCCCCGTCAAGCTTCTGCCGTTGAGGGAATGCTGCATGGCCGAGCGCTTTGATCGAATCTGGCACAATGCCCGGCTCGCCACCGTTCGGGGCGATCTGCCCGACCTCGGCGTGATCGAGTACGGCGTGATCGCAGCGCGCGATGGCCGCATCGTCTTCGCTGGCGCGCGTTCCGACCTTCCATCGGGTGCTGATGCCGCCGAGCGGATCGATTGCGAAGGGCGGTGGATCACGCCCGGGCTGGTGGATTGTCATACCCACCTGGTTTTCGGCGGAGACCGTGCACACGAGTTCGAGCTACGGCTGCAGGGAGCAAGCTACGAAGAGATCGCGCGTGCGGGCGGCGGCATTGTCTCGACGGTTGCGGCGACGCGGGCGTCCAGCGAGGCTGAACTTGTTGCCAGCGCGCTGCCGAGGCTCGACGCCCTGATCGGCGAGGGCGTGACGACAGTAGAGATCAAGTCCGGCTATGGGCTCAATACGGAAACCGAGATGCGACAGCTGTCAGCCGCGCGTGCGCTAGGCCGCAACCAGCCGGTCACCATCCGGACGACGTTTCTTGGCGCGCACGCGCTGCCTCCGGAAGCGGATGGCGACAAGGATCGATACATCGACCTTGTTTGCCGCGAGATGCTGCCGGTGGTGGCTCAGGCCGGGTTAGCCGACGCAGTTGATGCCTTTATGGAAGGCATAGCTTTCTCTGGAGATCAAACGGCGCGGGTGTTCCGTGCCGCAACGGCGCTTGGACTGCCGGTCAAGTTGCATGCGGATCAGTTGTCGAACCTCGGCGGAGCAGCGCTTGCTTCGGAATTTTCTGCTCTATCCGCTGATCATCTTGAGCACACTGATCACGCCGGTGTCGCGGCCATGGCGCGGGCTGGTACGGTGGCAGTGCTTCTGCCGGGCGCGTTCTATTTCATTCGCGAGACGACGAAGCCACCGGTCGAACTGTTCCGTGCCCACGGCGTGAACATGGCGCTCGCTACCGACTGCAATCCCGGCAGCTCGCCGCTTACGTCGCTTCTGCTGGCCATGAATATGGGCGCGACGCTGTTCCGGATGACCGTTGCCGAATGCCTCGCCGGTGTGACGCGGGAAGGCGCGCGCGCGCTGGGCGTGCTCGGTGAGGCCGGTACGCTCGAAGTCGGCAAACGGTGCGACCTCGCGATCTGGGATATCGACCGGCCTGCCGAGCTGACGTACCGGATGGGCTTCAATCCGTTGCATAGCCGGGTGTGGATGGGGCGATGAGCGACCGGGATGCATCGATTGTTGTTTCGCCTGGAAGGGTCAGCCTCGACGATCTGGCGCAAGTGCTTGCAGGAGCGGCCGTCGTGCTCGATCCGTCATTCTGGCCGCGCGTTGAGGTAGCATCGGCCATTGTTGCGGAAGCCGCGGATGCGGAAGCTCCGGCTTACGGAATCAATACGGGGTTCGGAAAACTGGCGTCAAAACGCATTCCTCCCGACCAGACGACGCTGCTGCAGCGGAACCTGATTGTGTCGCACTGCTGCGGGGTAGGGCCGCCTACGCCCGAACCGATTGTGCGTCTGATGATGGCGCTGAAGATCGTCTCATTGGGGCGAGGCGCTTCGGGCGTTCGCTGCCACGTCATCGAGCAACTCCAGGCCATGCTGGCGCGAGGCATTTATCCGCTGGTGCCGCAGCAGGGATCGGTGGGAGCGTCCGGTGATCTGGCGCCGCTTGCGCATATGACAGCCGTCATGATCGGCGAGGGTCAGGCGCTTGTCGACGGCAAGGTTGTACCGGGCCTTGATGCGCTGACCGCTGCCGATCTCGCGCCGTTGACGCTCGGACCGAAGGAAGGCCTCGCCCTGATCAACGGTACGCAGTTTTCGACGGCATATGCCATTTCCGGGTTGTTGCGCGCCCATGGCCTGGCCTGCGCGACACTGGTGACAGGTGCCTTATCGGTCGATGCGGCCATGGCTTCGACGGCCCCGTTTCGCCCGGAGATCCAGGAACTGCGAGGGCATGCCGGGCAAATCGAAGCCGGCGCGGCCCTGACAACATTGCTGGCGGGTAGCGACATTCGCAAGTCGCATCTTGAAGGCGACGAGCGCGTGCAGGATCCCTATTGCCTGCGCTGCCAGCCGCAGGTGGCCGGCGCCGCGCTTGACCTGCTGATGCAGGCCGCTCGCACGTTGACGATCGAAGCCAACGCCGTCACAGACAATCCACTGGTACTGGTTGAGACCGGAGAGATCGTCTCGGGTGGAAATTTTCACGCCGAGCCGGTCGCTTTTGCCGCTGACCAGATTGCGCTGGCATTGTCGGAGATCGGTGCGATCAGCGAGCGACGCATCGCCACGCTCGTCGACCCCGCGCTGAATTTCGGGCTGCCGCCGTTCCTGACCCCCGAGCCCGGCATCAACTCCGGCTTCATGATTGCCGAAGTGACGGCGGCCGCGCTCTATGCCGAGAACAAGCAACGCGCCTCGGCCTGCTCGATCGATTCGACGCCGACCAGTGCCAACCAGGAAGATCATGTGTCGATGGCCGCGCACGCGGCGCGCCGGTTGTCGGACATGGTGGACAATCTTGCCACCATTCTCGGCATTGAACTGCTGGTTGCGGCGCAAGGCATCGGGCTGCGTTTGCCGCATTTGACCAGTCCTGCGCTTGCGGCGGTTATTGCGATGTTGCGCGAGCAGGTGCCGGCGCTTGGTGTCGATCGCTACATGGCCGACGATCTCGCCAAGGCAACGGCGCTGGTCGCCGCCGGCACATTGCCGGCCGTCGCGATTTCGGTGCTCAAGAGCAACCCGTTTCCAATACTTGCCGAGAAAGGTCATTTGTCATGAACCGCCGACTGGACAACGACCGTACGATCCGATCGCCGCACGGGCCCGAGATCAGTGCCAAGAGCTGGCTAACGGAAGCGCCGTTGAGAATGCTGATGAACAATCTCGATCCGGATGTTGCCGAACGGCCGAGCGAACTTGTCGTCTATGGCGGAATTGGTCGTGCAGCCCGCGACTGGGATAGTTTCGATCGGATTGTTGCCTCACTGCGCAAGCTCGATGGCGACCAGACGCTGGTCGTTCAGTCGGGCAAGCCGGTCGGAATTTTCCGCACCCATCCCGATGCGCCGCGCGTGCTGATCGCGAACTCAAACCTGGTGCCGCACTGGGCGACGCTCGATCATTTCAATGAACTCGACAGGCTCGGGCTGATGATGTTCGGGCAGATGACGGCCGGATCGTGGATCTATATCGGCAGCCAGGGCATTGTGCAGGGAACGTATGAAACGTTTGTCGAGGTGGGCCGACGTCATTACGGCGGCAGCCTCGCGGGCAAGTGGATCCTGACGGCGGGTCTCGGCGGTATGGGCGGCGCCCAACCACTTGCGGCGACGATGGCCGGTGCGTCGATGCTTGCGATCGAATGCCAGCCGAGCCGCATCGAGATGCGGTTGCGCACGGGTTACCTCGACCGGCACGCAGGCACGCTTGATGAGGCGCTCGCGACCATAGCGGACGCGGTGCAGAGCAAGAAACCGCTCTCGGTCGGCCTGCTTGGCAATGCCGCCGATATTTTTCCCGAGCTGGTGCGCCGCGGAATAAGGCCAGACATTGTCACCGACCAGACGAGCGCCCACGATCCGATCAACGGTTACCTGCCGAAGGGATGGACGCTCGCGGAGTGGGAGTCCAGACGCGAGGCCGATCCGAAAGCGGTTGAAGCGGCGGCCAAGACCTCCATGGTCGGCCACGTCCAGGCCATGCTGGATTTCCACGCCCAGGGCATTCCAACGCTCGACTATGGCAACAACATTCGCCAGATGGCGAAGGATATGGGATTGAAAAACGCGTTCGATTTCCCTGGCTTCGTTCCGGCCTACATCCGTCCGCTCTTCTGCCGCGGCATCGGGCCATTCCGGTGGGCGGCTCTCTCGGGAGATCCCGAAGATATTTTTCGGACCGACGCCAAGGTCAAGCAACTAATGCCGGACGACAAGCATCTTCACAACTGGCTCGACATGGCGAAAGCACGGATCAAGTTCCAGGGATTACCGGCACGGATCTGCTGGGTCGGCCTTGGCGATCGCCACCGGCTAGGCATGGCGTTCAATGAAATGGTGGCGAGCGGCGAGCTGCAGGCGCCGATCGTCATCGGTCGCGATCATCTCGACAGCGGCTCGGTTGCGAGCCCGAACCGCGAAACCGAAGCGATGCTGGACGGCTCGGATGCTGTGTCCGACTGGCCGCTGCTCAATGCGCTGCTCAACTGTGCCAGCGGGGCCACCTGGGTCTCGCTGCATCACGGCGGAGGCGTCGGAATTGGCTATTCGCAGCACGCCGGCATGGTGATTGTCGCCGACGGAACCCCGGAAGCTGCGCGCCGCATCGAGAGAGTGCTTTGGAATGACCCGGCGACGGGGGTCATGCGTCATGCCGACGCGGGCTATGAAAGTGCCATTGCATGTGCCTATGCCAACGGGCTCGATCTGCCGGGTCTGACGTTGTAGCGCACCGGACCTCCCTTACTCTTACCAGAAAACACGGCTGTCGGCGTAACGGGCTGGGTCAATTGTCGACAGCCGCCAATTCGGCAAGCTTCTTCTGGTCCCTCGTGGGACCGATCGGGAATTGCATTCTGGATAGGGTCGCGGAAGCGTGCGGATACTTGTTCGAACCGCGTTTTGAAAGGCTAGAGAACCGCCAAGCTCGAACTCGCTAGGAAATTGCACAAATGGAGTCAGTCCGCTGACTGATAAGGTTTCGCAGAAAATGGAGTCAGTTCGCGACTGATAAGAAAACACGTCAAAGCTTATCAGTAGTCGAAGGGCCGCTTCTGGCGCAAAGCGGCCATCGGCGAGCAGTTCGACCAGCGTTCCTCTGTGCAGATGGTCTAGCACGTAGAAGTCGGGAAGCTGGCAAAATTCCTAAACCTTGAATCGCGGCGTCCAGTACAGCAAAGCCGCTGTTGCTGCGCCAACTTCCCTGCGGGACGATTTGTATATCCCGATCTGCGCACTTGAACTGCCATCGTTGGGCGGTTCCAAGCAGGCTGCTTGGGCGCTGATGTCCGAACCCGTCGCGGGAGCGCCATGGCGTTCGATGTACGCGGGAGCCGCACAAGCGTGCAGCGACCTGGATCCGAGCTGGATCCGGTCGATTCGAGCGTCGGCAATTTCCCCATGCGCCGGAACGGCTAGCGCGGAAGGTGTTTTCCGTCCAGGCTCGGGCGAGGGTCGGCGTTGTCGGGCTCAACCAGATCGGACACGGCGCGGCCGAGCGCCCCGCCGATTGGGGCGTCCGGATTCTGGCTTACGATCGTTCTGTGAACTGGCCCCGAGCGGCTGACGCTAACCGATCCTGCCACGCTCCTCGAATCGTTGGACATCGTCACGCTGCAATGCGGCACTGACTTCGGAGGACCGTCACCTCATTGACTGCCAGGCGTTAGCCGCATGAAGCCGACCGCCATTCTGGTCAATACCGGACGCGGCTCGCTGGTCCAATACGCCGCGCTGAGATAGGCTCTTGCGAGCGGCGCGATCGCGGGAGCCGCCGTCGACATATCAGCGAACGTAGTTCGATTTATTGAGTTTTTACACGACCACGGACCGGATAGATCATGTCGGCGATTACGCTGAATCACGTTTCCAAGAATTGGGGCCCCGTGCGGGCTGTCGACGACCTGAGTCTCGCGGCGGAGGAAGGCTCACTGGTTGTGCTGCTTGGCCCATCGGGTTGCGGCAAATCCACCACGCTGCGGTTGATCGCTGGTCTCGAGCAACTCGACGGTGGCACGATCACGATCGGCGGCACGGACGTGACCCATCTTACGCCGGCCGAGCGCAAGATTTCCATGGTTTTCCAGTCCTACGCGCTGTTTCCGCATCTGAGCGTGGCCGAGAACATCGTTTTCGGCCTGCGCGTGCGCCGTGTGTCCCGCACCGAGCGCGACGCGCGGCTCAAGCGTGTTGCGGACATCGTCGGTCTCGGACAGTTGCTCGAGCGCAAGCCGTCGCAACTGTCCGGCGGTCAGCGCCAGCGTGTCGCGCTCGGGCGCGCCATTATTGCGGAGGCGCGTGTCTGCCTGATGGACGAACCCCTTTCGAATCTCGACGCCAAGCTACGTCATGAGATGCGGACCGAGATCCGTGCGCTGCAGCAACGACTCGGGATGACCATGGTCTATGTCACGCACGATCAGACCGAAGCCATGACCATGGCCGATCGCGTCGTGTTGATGCGCGACGGTCGCGTCGAGCAAAACGATTCGCCGGAGGAATTGTACAATCGGCCGGCGACGGCATTCACGGCACGGTTTATCGGCACGCCGCCAATGAACCTCATTGCACAGGGCGATCGGCTGATCGGTATCCGCCCGGAGCATATCCGCATCGTGTCGCAAGACGGTCATGCGGCGCGCGTAAAGACCGTCGAACATCTGGGGGCTGACAGCATCATTCTGTGCGAAATCGAAGGCCAGCCGATTTCCGTGCGACAGGATGGTTTCAGCAAAGCTCATCGTCACGACGACATCAGGCTCGCCTGGGATGTCGGTCACGAACATCACTTCGATCAGAAATCGGGACGGCGGCTGGATTCGGCTGCCAATGAGACAAGGCGAGTTGCGTTTGGATGAAACTGTAACGAACGTCTCGGCACGAAGAAAAGATAACAGGGGAGGATGACATGATATTTTTTCGACGAACAATACTGGCGGCGGCCGTTCTCGCGGCAATGTTTTTGATCTCGCGTCCCGCGGCAGCGGTGGATTTGACCATGTATTATCCGGTCGCGGTTGGAGGCCCGGTGACGAAGATCATCGACGACATGGTCGCCCGCTTCGAGAAAGAGAACGCGGACATCAAGGTGACGGCGGTCTACGCCGGCAATTACACCGATACGATGACCAAGGCGATGACGGCAATGAAGGGCGGCCAGGCGCCGCAATTATCGGTGCTGCTATCGACCGACGTCTTCACGCTAATGGACGAGAACGCGATCGTGCCAATGGATGGTCTCGTCGCTGACGAGTCGTGGTTCAAGGAATTCTATCCGGCGTTCATGGCGAACGGACAGATCGACGGCAAGACCTGGAGCATTCCGTTCCAGCGCTCGACGATCGTGCTGTACTGGAACAAGGATGCCTTCAAGGAGGCCGGCTTGGATCCGGAAAAAGCGCCCGCGTCTTGGGACGAAATGGCCGAGATGGCCAAGAAGCTCGTCAAGAAGGATGCATCCGGCAATACCACGCGCTGGGGCGTTGAAATTCCGACAACCGGTTATGCCTACTGGATGCTACAGGCGCTCGCCATTGAGAATGGCCAGAAGTTGATGAACGAACCTGGTAACGAGGTCTATCTCACCGCGCCAAAGACGGTGGGCGCGCTCGATTATTGGGTCGACCTATCGCGTAAGCATAATGTAATGCCAACGGGCAGCATTGACTGGGCGACGCTGCGTACCGATTTCCTCGAAGGCAAGACCGCAATGATGTGGCACACCACAGGCAATCTGACTGCTGTCAAAGACGCCGCCAAGTTCAACTTTGGGGTTGCCATGCTGCCGGCCAAGGAGCGGCGCGGCTCGCCCACCGGCGGCGGCAGTTTTTACATTTTCAAGAGCGCGTCCCCCGAGCAGCGGAAGGCGGCCGTGAAATTCATCCAGTGGATGACGGCTCCGGAGCGTGCGGCCGAGTGGAGCATGAAGACCGGTTACGTCGCGGTTTCCCCGGCGGCCTACAAGACCCCGGCGATGGAAGCGTATGCGAAGGCTTTCCCTGCCGCGACCGTTGCCCGTGATCAGCTAGAATATGCCGTGCCGGAATTGTCCGTTCACGAGAACGGCCGCATCTACAAGTTCGTAGGCGATGCTGTGCAGGCGGCGGTCACTGGTACGCAGACGCCACACGAGGCGCTTGCCGCCACTCAGCAGCAGGCTGACCGCGTGCTTCGCGCGTATAAGTAAAGAGCAGGGCCGGGTGGCGGTTTGCCGTCACCCGGCCTGATATCCAATGTCCGATCAAGTCATCATATCGCCCGTCGGGCGCAAGCCGAGATCGCTAGCGTGGTGGAACGCGGTCAACGCCTGGCTGTTGCTGCTGCCGGCGGCCATGCTGCTGGTTGCGTTCACGCACTACCCGATATTGGCGACGATCCGGCATTCTCTCTTCATCACGCGCCGAAACGGGACCGAGGTCTTCGTGGGCCTCGATAGCTACCGCTCGATGGCGGCTGATCCGATTTTCTGGAGAGCGCTGGTCAACAATTTCTGGTTCGCGCTCGGCACCATTCCGACATCGATCGCGTTGGCGCTTCTGATGGCGATGTGGGTCAACCGCAACATGCGCGGGCGCGGCTTTCTGCGCCTTGCCTATTTTACGCCCACCGTGCTGCCGATGATAGCGGTCGCCAATATTTGGCTGTTTTTCTACACACCGGACTATGGAATGCTCGACCAGCTACGCGGGCTGTTCGGTTTCGGAGGCTGGAACTGGCTTGGCGATCCGAGCACCGTAATGGGCTGCCTGATCGTCATGGTGATCTGGAAGGAAGCCGGGTTCTTCATGATCTTCTATCTCGCCGCGCTTCAGCAGCTTTCGCCCGATCTTGAGGAAGCGGCAGCGATGGAAGGCGCAAGCCGCTGGTATACGTTCCGGCGCATCACCTTTCCGTTGCTGATGCCAACGACGCTGTTTGTAGCAATCAACGCGATCATCAATTCATTCAAACTGGTGGACCACCTCGTCATCATGACCAAGGGCGGCCCCAACAACGCAAGTACTCTGTTACTTTATTACATCTACGAAGTCGCTTTCACTTTCCAGGATTCAGCCTATGCGGCGACCCTGACGGTGGTGCTACTGGTTCTGCTGAGCACGGTCGCACTGATCAAATTCGGTTATCTCGATCGCAGGATCCATTATCAATGAACGGGCGGACGCATCCTGTCGAAGTGATCGCCGCGTGGCTATTGGCATTGCTTTGGCTTGCGCCGCTGGCCTATGCCTTCTGGAGTGCGCTGCATCCAGCCGCCTATGCAACCTCGTTCAGCCTGTCTGCGCCATGGACGTTGGAGAATTTTGCGCGGGCATGGGATCAGGCGCCGTTCGGCCGCTACTATGTCAACACCGTCGTGCTGGTGTTGTTGATTCTGGCGGGGCAACTCATTCTGTCGACGCTGGCGGCTTACGCCTTTGCGCGCTTCAAGTTCAAGGGCAGCGGCATCGCTTTTGCGCTCGTCCTGCTGCAATTGATGATCATGCCGGACGTGTTGATCGTCGAGAATTATCGCATGATCGGAAAGCTCGGGCTGTTGGATACCATCCCTGCAATCGCCCTGCCTTATCTGGCGAGCGCGTTCGGCATCTTTCTGTTGCGGCAGAATTTCAAGAGCGTTCCGCGGGAGCTGGTGGAAGCGGCCCGCGTCGAGGGCGCAGGACCGCTGCAAATTCTCTGGCAGGTTTACGTCCCGCTGGCGCGGCCCACTTATGTCGCGTTTGGCCTCGTTTCGGTCAGCTATCACTGGAACAATTTCCTGTGGCCATTGATCGTGACGAATTCAGTGGAGGCGCGGCCACTGACCGTGGGGCTTGCCGTGTTCGGCGCGCCGGAAACCGGCGTCGACTGGTCAATCATCACTGCTGCGACCGTAATGACGATGGCGCCGCTCTTGATCGCGTTCCTGCTGTTTCAGCGGCAGTTCGTGCAATCCTTCATGCGCGCGGGCATCCGCTGATGCGGCTGATTACGTGGAATATCCAGTGCGGAAAGGCTTGCGACGGCTTGACCAACCTGGCGCGGATCGTCGCCGTGGCAAAGGAGATGGCCGATGCCGATGTTTTCTGTTTCCAGGAAGTATCTTGCAATTTTTCTAGCCTTGGTGACGGTGCCGAACTGTCGCTCGTAAAGAGCGCGAGGTCGCGCCACATGCATGCGATTTCTAGTCGAACGCGAATGGACCAACCGTGCTTGGGTTGGAGGGGCTTTTTCTGCCCGACGAGTCAACCCTTATTCCAAGGTCGTGGATGGTCGCGGCCGTCAGGCCGAGCAAGCATGACGGGTCCTCCGCCAACCCGCCCGCCGAATCGCTCTATGGCGAGCTGACGAATGCGCCTTGCTCTGCTCCCGATGGGGTTCCACGAGCGGCGTCGGCCGCACGAGGTGCCGGGCTTCTCCGAAGCGCGCGGTAGGTGGTAGAGGCGGACCACCGGGAAAGCTTGCCGGCACCGAGGGTGAAAAGGAGGGGATCGATTGGGCAGCCGACGCATCATCGGAGACATCGGAGGTACGAACGCACGGTTCGCGATCGCCGAGGGCGGCAAATATCGTGAGCTCATGCATGTGGAGGTCGCCCGGTTCGGCTCGCTTCACGACGCCCTGACCGATTATCTCAACGGTCTGCCGCCTGCATTGCGGTCCGGACTCGACGGCGCTCTTGCGGTCGCGGGCCCGGTGTTCGGCGACAAGGTGGCACTCACGAACCTGGGCTGGTCATTTTCAATCAGCGATCTACATCGAAGCCTTGGACTGGGCTCGCTGAAGGTTGTCAATGATTTCGCCGCAACGGCAATGGCGGTACCGCATCTGCCCGGCGCGGACGTGTTTCCGGTCGGGCTGAGAACTCCGGAAGCCGCCGGTCCGATCGGGATCATCGGTCCCGGCACGGGACTGGGCGTGAGCGCCTTGATACCTGACGGGCAAAAATGGGTGATGGTCGCGGGCGAGGGCGGGCACGTGACCTTGCCGAGCGCGTCCAAAGAGGAGGACGCCATCATCGAGGTCCTTCGGAAGCGTTGGAGCCATGTCTCGGCCGAGCGCGTGCTCAGTGGCGCAGGTCTCGTCAATCTCTATGAAGCACTCTGCACAATCGACGGCTCCGCCGCGCGGGCGTTGACGCCGGCCGACGTAACTCGTTACGCCATCGACGGGACTGATGTCCAATGTGTGAGGGCGTTCTCCCATTTTTGCGCATTCCTGGGGTCGGTGGCCGGCGACCTTGCGCTGACGTTCGGCGCCACCGGCGGCATATACGTCGCCGGCGGGATACTGCTGCGGTTCAAGGAAGCGTTCGCGTCGTCTCCGTTCCGCGAAAGATTCGAACGAAAGGGACGTTTCGCCGGCATGCTGGCCAAAATTCCGACCTGTCTCATCCTCGAAGAGTCGCCGGCGCTCCTTGGCCTCGCTCATCT
>WNFR01006223.1_pt1 | contig 12216 bp, 10 predicted proteins | sample 5400221 | NCBI WGS metagenome assembly WNFR01 (sample SAMN13153357, study PRJNA577476) | soil metagenome | isolation source: 40 cm soil under Madrone tree | place: USA:California | collected 2016-06-14 | reverse complement strand
ATTTCAAATCATCCTTGCCGATCCCCCCTATGAGAAAACAAAGCAAGGCGAGAGCTATACCGAGAAGCTTTTGACCAACGAAGCGTTGCCACCATTGCTGGACTCGAGCGGCGTTTTCGTTTTGGAGAAGCGCCCGGCTGAGACGCTTCCTGAAATGAAATTCTGGCGCATGGTTCGGCAGAAGATATACGGTGCCACCGAGGTTTTGTTTCTCTGGGCAATCGGTAATTAAATGATCCGCTTCATTTACAATCTATGTTGGCCAATCGGCCTGCTGTTCTTCTTGCCGAGTTATCTGGCGAAAATGATTCGTCGCGGTGGTTACCGCGAAAAATTCGGACAGCGTTTGGGATTTTATGATCGCGAGCTGCGTGTGCGCCCGTCGAAGCAAAGATCGACATGGCTGCACGCGGTAAGTGTGGGAGAAGTAAACGTCGCGCTGAAATTGGCCAACGCGTTGCGCACGCTCGAACCTGATTTGCGCTGCGTCCTGACTACGACCACCACAACCGGATTCGCCCTGGCGTGCAAAAACGCTCTGCCTTGGATCGAAGTCATGTACACGCCGCTTGATTACTGGCCGATCATGCGACGCGCGTTTTCTGTCATTCGTCCGGCGCGTATCGTTCTGGTTGAGGCCGAGATTTGGCCCAATCTCGCCGCTGAAGCGCACGCACGTCGCATTCCGCTTGCGCTGGTCAACGCGCGATTGTCCCCGCACTCTGAGCGAAGATATCGGCAGTTTCGATTTTTTATCGCGCCGACCTTCAGGCTTTTGGACTTGGTTTGCGTACCAGAAAAGGAAGATGCCGATCGCTGGGCCGCGCTCGGTGTTTCGCGCGATCGAATCCGTGTGACAGGCAGCGTCAAGTACGATCCTGCCGGTCTTGACCAGGTAGCAGAAATTCAAGAGACCGCCCAGCCGGCGCCCTTGAATCATCTGGATCCAGAGAGGCCCGTGCTCTTCGGTGGCAGTACGCATCGCGGTGAAGAGGAAATCCTCGCTACAGTTTTTCTGCGCTTGCGCCAGCAATTTCCGTCCTTGCGCCTGTTCATTGCGCCGCGTCACGTCGAGCGGCTGCGCGAAATCCGGGCGCAACTGGACGCGCTAGGGTTGCGCGTCGCGCTCGCCAGCGAAGTCCATGCTGGCCGCGAATCCAACGACCCAGATTGTCGGCTCCTCGACACGACTGGTGAACTTCAACGCTGGTACGGTATCGCCACGGTTGTATTCATGGGGAAAAGCCTAACTGCGCACGGCGGGCAAAATCCTGTGGAAGCGATTTTAGCTGGCAAACCCGTCGTGTTTGGTCCGCACATGGAAAACTTCGCCACACTGGCGAAAGCGCTCGTCTCAAAGAAGGGCGCGATCCAGGTGCGCGATATCGATTCGCTTGAACTGGCGATTGCCGAGCTGCTGCGCGACAGCGACGCTCGCCAGCGGCTCGTGCAAAGCGCGCATGAAGTTTTGAGCGAGCACCAGGGCGCAACCATGCGCGCCGCTATGCTGATTCACGAGCTTCATTTGGGTCTGTAGCCACGACGCTGCTCGTCACGTCGAAGCATTGCGAACGCGGATGCGCAGTCTCAAGCGCGCTACACCCCAAAGTTTGAAAACAGTTCGGCAATTTGCCTTGCGTGAACGAATGCCAATTCCGATATTGCCCGCGCTTTTGTGACCCTATCGTCTAGAGGCCCAGGACACCGCCCTTTCACGGCGGTAACACGGGTTCGAATCCCGTTAGGGTCGCACTGGTTGATGCTGGTCATCACCGGCGTGTTGTTCGTGCTGGTCGCGACATTCGTGGATTTGAAGCCGGTGGTGGATCAGAATTTTTTCTTTTCAACCAATGATCCTGGGATCCTCCAGACCAAAAAGATCGAGCGCCGTTTTCCCTCGCAGCCGGAAGTGATTCTGGCGGTATCGTCGCGCGATATTTCTTCGCAGCGATATCTCAGTCGAATCCAGAGACTCACGCAACGCGTCCACACCATCGGCGGGGTCAGCGCGGTCAAGAGCCTGGCCGAAGGACCAAAAATGTTTGACGACGCCGTCAAAAGCCCGTTCTGGAGCCGGTTGTTGATCGCGCACGATCGGAAATCCAGCAACGTGATCATTTTCATGAAAGGCAAACACACGGAACAGCCGATCCAGCGTCTTGAACAGATCGTGCATGAATTGGACGCGCCCGATTTTCGGATTCGCATCGCCGGCCCGCCTTACGTGGTGGAAATGATTCGGCGCAGCCTCGCACACGATTTCCGCTACTTCAGTCTCACAGCGGTGGTGTTGTTTGGCCTGACGATGGCCGCATTGTTCCGATCCGTCCGGCTGTTTGTGGGAATGCTGTGTACATGCGCGAGCGCCGTCTTGTTGACGTTGCTGCTGCAATCGATGCTGGGTCACAAGATCGAAATCCTGACGGTCAATCTCGGCACGATCGTGTTCGTCATTGCGTTGTCGCATCTGGTTTACATGACGTTCAACTGGCAGACGCTCGCCGATTGCGCGCATCGCATCGGCAAGAAGTCGCCGAACCTCGCGACGGACGCACGACGCATGACTTTTCCGCCTTCGTTCTGGTCGATGGTCTGCGCGTCGTTGGGCTTCGCCAGTTTGTTGATTGTGCAGGCCAAGCCGCTGCGTGAGCTGGGATTTGGTGGCGTGCTCGGGACGGTCGTGGCGTTTGCTTGCGCCTATTTGATGTATCCCGCGTTCCTGCGCTGGGCTGTGCCGCGCAAAAGTAGAATCGTGGAGGCAGAACCTACACACGCATTTTGGTCGCGCCGTTTTGGACTGCTCTCGTTAGGCATCATTTTACTTGGCGCGGTCTTGGGGCTGGGCCTGGTCAACGTGAACACCGACCCGAGCCTTATGGATTATTTCAAGCCCAATGAGGAACTGCGCGATGGATTGGAATTTGTGGATCGCACCGGCGGCTCGAATCCGCTCACGCTGGTAGTCTCTGCGGCAAACGGCAGCAGACTGAATACGGACGAAGCCTACAAGAAGATGTGGACGCTGCACGGCGCGCTGGAGAATGAGAAAGACGTCGGGACTGTGGTTTCGCTACCAACTCTTCTGGCCGAAGGCGATCGCACGCCGTTTTCGTTTCTCATCAGCTACGAAAAAATGATGGAGATCATGTCGCAACCAAAGTACGCGCGCGTGGCCAAAAGTTTTGTGACGGAGGACCGCACGGAGGCGGTGTTCACGCTGCGAATGATCGAGGCGCGTCGCACGAAATACCGTGTCGATGTTGTGAACGATCCTCGCGCTGTCTGCCGCAAGTACGGCTTCAAGGCTGACCTCGTCGGCGGCATCTATTACTTGCAAGGGCGACTCGCCAAACTGGTCGCTGAAAGCTTGGTGACCGGTTTGTTCTGGCTGAATCTGTTGTTCATCGTTATCGCTTGGGTCGTCGCGCGGTCTGTGCGCGGCGCGTTGGCAATGATCGCAAGCCTGACGCTCGTGCCGCTATCAATGCTCGGTGGCATCGGCTGGTTTCATGTGCCGGTGGACGTCATTTCGGCGCCGGCCACGAACGTCTGTATCGGTATTGCCATCGACTCGATGATCCACCTCGTTTTTGGCGTACGGCGCGCGCAACGCGACGGTAAGAAAGGCTGGGACACATGGGTCTTCGCGCGCGAAGAGCAATGGCGCGGGATTGTTTATTCGGACGTGATCATCGCCGCCGGTTTCGCCATTTTCGTGCTGTCAGATTTTCCGCCGACGCAACGGTTTGGTCTCGTAGTTCTCGCTGGATGCGTCATCGACATCCTGGCGAATCTATTCGTATTGCCGCTGCTCGGCGGCGCTCAATTGAAAAAGCGCGATTGAGGATTCGGCTGCGATGCAATAACTTGGAGGGCGATGGAGGCCGCGTTTTACCAATCCGAATCTGACCAGCCGCATCCGGGGCGGGCGCGGGCGGTCATTACGGCGCATCCGGAAGTTCGCCAGTTGATGGTGCGCAATCCGTGGACTGCGCTGATTGCTGTGTCGATTGTTATCCTGCAAACAGCGATTGCATGCTGGATGGGCACGCTTGGGTTCGGTTATTGGTGGATCAGTCTGCTTATCGCTTTTTGCATCGGCGCGTTCGCTAATCATGCCAATTACGTCATCATCCATGACGCCACGCATAACCTGATTTTCCGCAGCCCGGGCCGGAACAAAATGCTCGCCATCATCGCCGATCTTCCGAACCTGACGTCGGGCGCAATGGGGTTTCGCGTTTATCATTTGAAACATCATTCGCACCAGGGCGACTACGAATGGGACGCGGACTTGGCGAACCATTGGGAGGCGCGCCTGGTGGGCAACAAATGGTATCGGAAGGCGATCTGGCTGATGCTCTTTCCGTTCTTCCAAGTGACACGCCCGCCTCGATTAAAGGCAATCAAGATGTGGGACCGATGGTTCACCACCAATCTCGCATGTGCGGTCGCGTACGACGTGGCGATTGTTTATTTCTGTGGCTGGGCGGGATTTCTTTATCTCGTATTCGCGTTTTTCTTTTCCATTGGTCTGCATCCAGTGGGTGCGCGCTGGATCCAGGAGCATTACACCTACGATTTCGACCAGGAGACGTTCAGTTATTATGGGCCAATCAATCGCGTCGCGCTGAACATGGGCTATCACAACGAGCACCACGATCTTCCGTCGATCCCGTGGAACAACCTGCGGAAGCTGCGCGCCATGGCGCCGGAGTTTTACGAGAATTTGAAATATCACTCGTCATGGAGCCGGCTGTTGTTCCAGTTCGTTTTTGACAAGCGATACAGTCTTTATTCGCGAGTTGAACGAATGAAAGAAAGGGCTGGCTCTCAGGCGACTCCTGAGCTGAGAAACAGTCGGGCCGGCAATCTTGATCTCAGTGCCCGGTCCATTAGTTTTTAGTTATGGCGGAGCAACCGGAGCAAGGAAAGGCGCTCTCCAGGCCGCCCCTTTACGTCTCGAACAAGAACGAAACGGTTCGAATGTTTGAGAGCGATTTCGTGGAATTGTTTTCGCGGGTGCACCCTGCAACTCCGCTGGTCCTTTACCTGCCGGTCGTAGGCTTCATGCTTTACATGGCGCTGTGGCGACAAAAGTTATCGTTCTTCGTTGTCGCAGGATTGTTTCTGCTGGGCATTCTGCTCTGGACATTGGTCGAGTACCTCATCCATCGGTACGTATTTCATTACGAACCAAAGACGCGCGTGGGGAAACGATTGCATTATATCATTCACGGCGTGCATCACGATTATCCTAACGATGCACGGAGGCTCGTCATGCCGCCCAGTATCAGCGTGCCGCTCGCTTTTCTTTTCTACGGCATGTTCCTGCTAATCTTCGCCCGCTTCGCGTCGAGCGCGTTCGCCGGACTGGTTTTTGGTTACGTTTGTTACGACATGCTTCATTACGCGACGCATCATTTTCCGATGAAACGCGGCGCGTGGCTGTGGCTGAAGCAGTATCATCTTCGCCATCATTACAAGGATGATCACGTGGGATACGGCATTAGCTCGCCGCTTTGGGACTACGTTTTTCGAACCACGCGAAAGTAACCACGCGACAGTCGTATAGGCAGGCGTATTCCTGCAAATCGAACAACTTGCGCCTGTACTAAAGTCTTGTCCTGAAATCCGAACCCCGCTAGATTAGCTGCCCCGACACGGAACTCCGCGGTATGCAGATGTAGCGGACAACTTCGTAAGGAATCTAGTGAAGTACAAAATTGTCAGTTTTGCTGGGGAAGAACTTTCCTGGAAAGGTGGGTGGACGTAGGACAATGCACACCTCGATGAACGACGACCCGGCAAAGTTTAGTCTGAGTAATTTCCTCGCGGGCGAAAGCAACGACCCGTTGCAAGCTCCGGCCAGCTTTACAAACTGGATGCGTCTCTGCGCGTGGGCGGCTGAATTGTATGAGCCAGAGCTTCTCGCCACCGCAGATGCGCGAACGGTTATTAACTACGGTGGAAAACCGCGGCCAGTCATTAATCTCTGCTCCTACAATTATCTCGGCCTTGCCAATCACCCCGAAGTGCTGGCCGCTGCGCATGAGGCTCTGAGGACGCACGGAATGGGGGCGTGCGGTTCGCCGATGCTCTCGGGAATGACCGATCTCCATCGCGAGCTCGAACGGCGCGTCGCGAAATTTCTGAAGCGCGAAGACGCGATGCTTTTCAACAGCGGATTTGGCGGCGCGCTGGGCACGATCTCCGGGCTGCTTCGCAAAAGCGACGTGGCCCTTCTGGACAATCGCTCGCACCTTAGTCTTCGCGATGGCGCCGTACTTTCTCGCTGCCGAACTGAGAAGTTTGAGCACAACGATCCAGCGTCGCTTGATGTCGCATTGACCCGTCAAAAAGCGCGACGGCAGCTCGTGATTGTCGAGGGTATTTACTCCATGGACGGCGACTTCGGCAACCTGAGGGAATTACTTGCTGTCGCGGAGTCTCATGGCGCAAGTGTTTTCATTGACGAAGCGCATTCCATGCTGGCATGCGGCGAGCATGGCCGTGGAGCGGCTGAGAAGTTTGGCGTAGAAGATCGCGTGCCGCTCCTTTATGGAACGTTCTCCAAAGCGTTCGGCGCGCTGGGAGGTTTTGTTGCGGGCTCGAAAGAGACGCTGCAATACCTGCGTTTCTATGCGCATCCTTATGTTTACTCCTGTGCACTGCCGCCAGTAGTGATCGCGGCCATTCTGAAGGCGCTGGAGCTCGGCACCAGTCAGCCGGAATTGCGTGCGCAACTTTGGGAAAACGCCGATTACTTCCACGCGCAGCTTAGAAGCCTTGGACTCGATACCGGAGGATCGACAACCTACGTGATGCCCATCATCATTGGTGATCGAGAGCGCATGTATCGCCTGGGGCATGAACTTCGGCGGCGCGGTCTTTGGGTTGCGCCGGTGGATTATCCGGCTGTGCCGCAAAATCGAATCTGTTTCCGCGCGTGCGTGACCGCCAAGCATACGCGCGCGGACTTGGACGAAGCCCTGAACATTCTCGCGGACACGCTCGTCCCGACGATGCTACAAAAGCAGAGCGCCTGAGTTCTTGCGCCAAACAAATTGACGTCTCAACCGACAGAGACCTCGCATTCGCGCATCGCCGCCACCTACAAAACACGCGAGGTAGAGGGACTTATCGATCTGTATTTTTACAGACCGATCGGGTTTCGGTTAGCCGAGTTTTTCGCGCAACTCAAGATGACACCGGCGACTGTGACATTGCTCGGCGGCGTCTGCGGCGTCATAGCGGGACACCTTTATTACTACCGCGATTTGCGCATCAACATCGTGGGCATGGTGCTCCATGTTTGCGCGAATGCGCTCGACAACGCAGACGGTCAGCTTGCGCGCTTAACTCAGAGGGAAAGCCGGAAAGGCCGCATTATTGACAGCGTCGTCGACCATTTGGTGTTCATGAGTATTTATTTTCATTTGGCTCTCCGTTGTGTGTCCGAAGGTTCATCGCCAGCGATCTGGGTTCTAGCGCTTGCCGCTGGAATCAGTCACGCCTTGCAAGGAGCAGCAGCTGATTATTACCGCAGCACCTATTTGTATTTTGTCGCAAATGGAGGACGGATCAGGATAGATTCCTCCTCCGAAGTGGGCTTGGACTACCGAAGATGGAACTGGCGGCAGGGAGCGTGGGACAAACTTTTGCTCGCGCTGTATTTGAATTTCACTCGCCAACAGGAAATGCTCGCGCCTCATCTGAAAAAACTGCGTGACACAGCGAGCGAACTGTTCCACGGCGAAATCCCGGGCTGGTTACGAGCACGTTATCGAAACCTGGCTGGCCCGATGCTGAAGTGGTGGGGGTTACTTATGACGAACACGCGAATGCTGGTTTTATTTGCACTACTGCTCATCGGCCAGCCGATTTACTTTTTCTGGTTCGAGATCATCCCCCTGAATTTGCTGTTCGTTTATTTGATATTCCGCGAGGAAACCATGGCCGAGTCGATGCAAGAAGTTGCCCAGAAATGGAGAGACTTGGCCTGAATCGCCATCTGAGTTCGTGTCGGATATTGGAATTTCAGAAGTCAACTCGCGCCGGGAGCGCAATGCGTTCATCAGATTTCCGTGGCGAATTTATGCTAATGATCCGGTGTGGGTGCCGCCGTTAATCATCGAACGAAAAACGTTCCTCGATCGCAAGCGCCATCCGTTTTACCAACACGGCGACGCCGCGATCTTTCTTGCGCGGAGAAGCGGCAAAATCGTTGGCCGAATCATGGCCAGCGATGATCCCAATTACAATTCGCTGCACCAATCAAACGTGGGCTGTTTTGGCCTGTTCGAATCCATCGATGATCACCATGTAGCCGCTGCGTTGTTTGAAGCTGCGGCCAGTTGGCTTCGCAGAAAAGGCCGCACAGAGATGATGGGGCCGATCGACTATTCAACTAATTACGTCTGCGGCCTGTTGATCGATGGATTCCAGTTTCCGCCCACCATATTGACCGCGCACAATCCGCCGTACTACCGGCACCTGATCGAGAGCTGCGGCTTTATCAAAGCGAAGGACTGGTACGCGTGGTGGTTCGCCGATCCGGCAAAAGCGGTCGCGCATTTGCGACGACTTGCCGTCCGTTTCAAGGCGCGCTGTCCCGCAGTTATTCGTCTGGCGAACCTTAAGAATCTTCGCGATGAAAGCAGGCGGCTTCGAGAAATTTACAATCAGGCATGGGAAAAGAACTGGGGTTTTGTGCCATTCACAGAAGCGGAGATCGAGTTCATGACGCACGAGCTCAAGCCGCTGGTTATTCCGGAGTTCGCACTCATCGCGGAAGTCGGTGACGAGCCCGTCGGCTTCATCCTAGGTGTGCCGGACATTAACGTCGCTCTGCGTCATATCAATGGCCGGCTTGCGACTTTCGGATTGCCAATCGGCCTTGTAAAACTTCTCTATTACAAGAGCCGCACGCGGACCGCGCGTCTTATCGCACTTGGCGTAATCGAGAAATATCGCCGTAGCGGTATTGCCGAAATGCTTGTGCTACAGATCATCGAAGACGGAATGATCAAACGTGGATTCACGGGGGAACTCAGTCTCACGCTGGAAGATAATTTCATGATCAATCGTTTTCTCGAAGCAATCGGAGCGCAGCGCTACAAGACATATCGAATTTTTGACAGGACACTGACTTAATGAGCAAGCCTCAAGACGGTTTCGTTTCGCGGTTTTTGAATCGGCCGATTTCGCGCCGCATAACGCGTTTCCTGCTCAAGTTTCCGATTCATCCCAACTGGTGGACAATATCGATCTTTGTCTTGCCGCTGATCGCCTGCGTATTTTTGGTACGCGGCGATTACGTCAGCATTGTCATCGGCGCTGCTATTTTTCAAGCATTCAGTATTCTTGATGGTTGCGACGGCGAAATTGCGCGCGCCAAAAATTTGGAATCGAAGTTCGGGGAACGTTTGGATACCTTCTGCGATTTTCTTGCAAGCCTTCTTTACGTTCTCGCGCTTGGACGGGGGCTTCATCATTTGAGTGAAGGAATCGTTTGCGCCGCCCTGATTACGGCTAACGAATGGCTTCTACGAGGTGGAAAGAGCGGAATGTGGGTTGCATCGTCAGCGTTGCATGAATCGTTTTACGCCAGACACCGCGGAATGATCGGGCATTCCGGTTTGCTCAATCTGGGCGAACGATTTGTGTGGTGGCTCTTTCAGCTGACCAAGCGAGACATGGCTGTCTTCGTTTTTCTGATACTGGCGTTACTCGGCCTGGCTGACTGGATCCTTCATCTTTGGACGATTGTCGCCGCGGCGACCCTGGTTCTTAGCGCGATTGCCGCGATCAGGTCCGGGCTTGGCCATGGCGATTTCGTTACGCGCGAGCCGCGATCGTAATTGCTGGCTGTCGGCCATACTGACGCATTCAAGGCATTTTATTTTGCGTCGCTTTGTAGGGGAAGCTGCCAGCGTCCCCTACAGTTGGTTAGCGCTTTCTCAGCCTGTTGCAGCATCTGCGGCGTGTCCACGTCCTGCCACCAGCTCTCGCCTACGTCGATGGCCCGGACTTTACCATCGCGGGCCATCAATCGAACTCCATCGGCCAGGCTGCAATCATTCTGGCGGCCGTCGGACTTCGCCCGCTCGAGATAGTCGAAGATTTCCAGCGGGCAAACGAACAAGCCGGTATCAATCGCATCGAACTCAGGCAGGTTTTTCCCGATTCCGGTGACGTTGTCTCCGCGCGTTTGGACTTTCATCGCGTCATCCAAATCGAAAATCAAATTGAGCTTGCGATCTATGGCGATATTGAGCAAACGAGGATCAAAATCATCAAGCAAACAATCGACGATGGCATCAGCGAAAAGGTGATCGCTCATCGCAAGGAGAAACGGCGCACCGATGTGGCCGGCGGCGGCAAGAAGTGAGATGCCATTCTGTTTTTGCCAATCGCGATTTTCGATGAAAGACGCGCTCACGCCGGAAGGAATCAACTGCTTGACCTGTGCAATCATGCGCTGTCTTTCATACCCGACCACGAAGTGGACGGTTTTAATCCCTCCGCGGGCTAATGCATCCAGTGTGTACGAAACCAAGGCGCGACCACGCACCGGGACGAATGGCTTCAGGAAAATTTTATCAGAACCGCGCAGGCGCGAACCCTCGCCGGCCATCAAAATCACTGCTTCGGAAACAGCGCTCATCAGCATTTGTCTGGGAAGCTGTCAGCTTCCCAGACAGCAAGGCAAAAGGTCATATGTCGTAATGCCTTTTTAGTCCCCAGAGGCGGACCCGCTGGGGAAGAAATCTGAAAATCATCGGTGCAATTTTGGATTCGAACACATTGCCTACCGTTATCCGCGGCGGTGGCCGCTCGGCGTTGATTAGTTTGAGAACATGCCGCGCGACGAGGTCCGGGCCTGGCGCGTTTTTCATGGTGTGCTCGACGATTGCCCAGGTTTTGGCGATTTTTGAGTCGTAGCGCGAATCCATCTTAGCGCTCTTGATCACGCCCTGGTTAAATTCCGTGCAAATGTCGGCCGGCTGAAGGTCCACAACGTGCACGCGGGAATTGGGCAACTCGAGCTGGATCGACATGGTAAAAGATGCGAGGGCCGCTTTCGCGGCGTTGTAAGCCGCCATGAACGGCACTGGAAGCCGGGAGGCTAGCGAAGTGACGTTGATGATCAAACCTTCTCCACGCGCCTGCATGTGGCGCAACGCCAGCTGCATCAATTGGATTTGACCGAAAACCAGAATTTGAAACTGGCTGGCGATCGTTTCCATGGGAAGAAACTCAGCGGGGTCAAAGTGACCGGCGCCGGCGTTGTTGATCAAAACGTCGAAGTAACCAGCTTCCGCGAGCGCAGAATTGAATGCCTCTTCGACTGATAGTCGGTCGGCCAGATCGAGACGGACCGCATGGCATCGCGGCATTTTTGGAATGCGTTCCAAATTGCGCGAGGTGCCCCAAACCTCATGACCCTGCGCCACGAGTAACTTAGCAATGGCGAGACCAATGCCGGAGCTTGCACCCGTGAGAAAAACTCTTTTCATAAATTAAAAAATCGTTGCACCTCGTGGTAGGTAGTGTGCGTTGCTGCCGCTGATTCCTATTTTATCTATCGCTTCGATGCAAGAATGTCATGTGAAGCAATAAAAGTATTGTGCGAGTCGCGTTAAAAAGCTCCTGATTTTAAGATTTCGATTTTGTTCCGATGTTGCCGCTGATTTCGGTCGTTCTTGTATTCTTGGGTGTGCTGGGTTTTAGGCGTCTGCTTCCCGGTATTAGAAAGCGTCGGCGACAAGTCCGCTTCATCCGTGAAACTTTGGCAAGCGACACAAAGTTAGACGGTCGCCATATCATCGCTTCACTTTCCACGGTACCTGAGCGAATCGGTAATCTGGGGCCGACGATTCGGTCTCTGCTGAGACAGACGCGGCCACCGGATGAGATCGTCCTGGCCATCCCGGAATTTTCGATTCGTGAACAACGGCCTTATGCAGTGCCCAAACATGTTTCTCGTTGGCCGCGAATGCGCATTCTGCACTGTCGCAGGGATTGGGGACCGGCTACAAAGTTTATCCCCATCGTTCGAGACGAATTAGCGGCGGGCCGGGGAAATACATTGATCATGGTGGTGGACGATGATCGGATGTATCCGCGAGATGCACTCGAAACGTATCTCCACTACAACAAGCAATTGCCTGACGCGGCTCTTTGTTTTCGCGGTGCACCAATGCCGCGAGA
>WNFR01006222.1_pt1 | contig 12216 bp, 15 predicted proteins | sample 5400221 | NCBI WGS metagenome assembly WNFR01 (sample SAMN13153357, study PRJNA577476) | soil metagenome | isolation source: 40 cm soil under Madrone tree | place: USA:California | collected 2016-06-14 | reverse complement strand
TGCGCGGTCTCGGCCGGCCGCGGCTTGTTCGCGGGTGGCGCGCACCGGATCGTGGCCGTGATGTAGGCGCCGTCGAGCCGGAGCCCGTCGCCCGTGTGGGTCGACGTGGGCTGGCTCGCAAAGCCCGCCTCGTAGAGAGCCTGGAAGAGCCAGTCGCCGCTCCGGTCGCCGGTGAACATGCGCCCGGTCCGGTTGCCGCCGTGGGCCGCGGGCGCCAGGCCCATCAAGAGCACCCGCGCGCGCGGATCGCCGAATCCCGGGAGCGGGCGCGCCCAGTACTCCTGCCCGCGGTAGCGCGGCGGCGGGACCGCAGCCACTGCCTCGCGGTGGGCCACCAGCCGCGGGCAGAGCCGGCAGCGGGTGATCCGCTCGGCGAGCGAGACGAGATCCGGGCGTGAGGAGTCCGTCTTCATGGGAGCCCGACCCGGATGCTAAGCTCTCCGGCATGACGAGTCGAGTCCCCGCCCTGATCGTGCACGGCGGTGCGGGCGCCGATCCGGGCGGCCGTGACGAGCTGCGCGCGGGCATGCGCGAGGCGATGCGGGCCGGCTGGCGCGCGCTCGAGTCCGGCGGCAGCGCGCTCGACGCGGTCGAGGCCGCGGTCCGGAGCCTCGAGGACCACCCGCGCTTCAACGCCGGGCGCGGGTCCGTCCTCACCAGCGAGGGCACCGTCGAGACCGACGCCTCCATCATGGAGGGCGACCGGCTGCGTAACGGAGCGGTGGCCTCGGTCAGCGGAGTGCGCAATCCGATCACGCTGGCCCGGCGCATCCTCGAGGACGGCCACCACAGCCTCTTCGTGGGGCCGGGCGCGGCCGCCCGGGCCCGCGCGCTCGGCGTCCCTCTGTGCGATCCGGAGGAGCTGATCACCGAGCATCAGCGGCGCCGCCTCGCCTCGGTGCAGGCCGGGACGGTCGGCGCGGTGGCGCTCGACCGCTCCGGCACTCTCGCGGCTGCCACCTCCACCGGCGGCACCGCGGGCAAGCTGCCCGGGCGCGTGGGCGACTCGGCCCTCATCGGCTGCGGCACCTACGCGGAGAGCACGCTCGGCGGCGTCTCCTGCACCGGCGACGGCGAGGCCATCATCCGGGTCGCGCTCGCCCGTCGCACGCTCGAGATCCTGAAATCGGTGGGCGATCCGACCCACGCCGCCGAGGTGGCTCAGAGCGTGCTGGTGGAAGAGGGGCGCGGCCAGGGCGGGCTCATCGTGATGGACTGGCGCGGCCGGATGGGCTGGGCGCGATCGACCGTGCTGATGCCGGTGGGCCTGATGTCCCCCGGCCGGGCCGAGCCCGAGCTGCCGTTCTGATCAGGAGCGCGACTGCGTGAACCGGGCGGTCACCTCGGCGCCCGGCCCCGCGAGCCACTCCTTCACGGTGCGGTAGCCGTAGCGCAGGGCGGCCCGGCTCGCCTCGAAGCCCATCGACGGCCCCACCAGCGGCGAGGGCCTGGGCTCGGGCTGGACCACCAGGATCTGCACGTCGGGATGCATCAGCTTGATCTCCCGCAGCCCGACGTTGAAGAGGTTGAGGCTCGCGATGTGGGTCGTCTGCTCCATGATCGCGTAGAGGCCGCCATTGCGGATCTCCATGTCGCCCCCGTTGAGGCACTGGGGTACCGCCGGGTTGAGCGCGACCAGTACCGTGGCCCCCGCATCCACCGCGAGGTCGGCGTGGCCGGTGTAGCCCACGTCGCCGTCGACGTAGTCGCGCCCGCGGATGCGGTACGGCTCGAAGAAGCCGGGAATGGCCGAGGACGCCGCGATCGCCTGCGAGATCGGCACGTCCATGACGTCCCCGCTCCCGAACACCACGCGCTCGGCCTGGTCCAGCGCGATCGCCGCGATGAGCAGTGGCCGCGGCGTGCGCGCGAAGTCGTTCGAGAGCCCCTTGGCGATCAGCGCCTCGCGCACGTACGCTTCCAGCGGCGCCAGCGAGAAGAAGCCGGGCGGCATGTCGCCGCCGCTACGGGCGAGCAGGTCGGGCCACTCGAGCCGGAAGTCGGTCACCGCCCGCTTGCCGATGGCCCACACGAACTGGGCGAGGTTGCGGGCCGCTCCCGAGAACGAGCCCTTGTGGTACACCGCGCCTTTCTGGAAGTTGAGCGGGTCATCCCGCTCCTCGTCGAGGATCGCGTAGAGCTCGGCCGGGCGTACCCCGTTGGCCATGAGGGCGCCCACCACCGAGCCCGCGCTGGACCCCACGTAGAGATCGAAGTCGTTGGCGCGGAAGCCGGGCAGCTCGTCGAGAGCGGCGAGCGCGCCCACCTCGTACATCCCGCCGATGACCCCGCCCCCGGCCAGCACCATGGCCCGACGCTCGGGCGCGCGGCTCCATCCGAGGCGCTCCAGCCAGCCGCGCATTCCGCTCGGGGGCGTCACCGGTACGGGTCGATCATGCGCCGGTGAACTTCGCGGGCCGCTTCTCGAGGAAGGCGCGCACCCCCTCGGCGTGGTCGTCGGTGGTGATGGCCTGGGCCTGCGCGTAGGCCTCGAACCCCAGGGAGGTGGCGAGGTCCACCGTGACCGAGCGGTTGAGGAGCGCCTTGGCGAGCCCGAGCGCGCCGGGCGGCCCCGCCGCGATGCGGGCCGCGAGCGCGCGCGTGACCGGCTCCAGCTCGGCGGCGGGCACGACGCGGTTCACGAGGCCGATGCGTAGCGCCTCCGCCGCGTCGATGATGTCGGCCGAGAAGACCAGCTCCTTGGCCTTGGCGAGGCCCACCAGCCGCGGCAGGAGCCAGGTGCCGCCGCCGTCCGGGACGAGCCCGATCTTGGCGAACACCTCGCCGAAGCGGGCCCGATCGGACGCGATCAGGATGTCGCAGCCGAGCGCGATGTTGCAGCCCGCGCCCACCGCGAACCCGTCCACCATCGCGATCGTGGGCTTCGGGAACTCGAAGAGGCGGATCACGAAGCGGTTGAGCGATTCGACCCGCGCGCGGCCCTCGGCCGGGGTGTGGCGCTTGACCGCCATGGTCTTCACGTCGCCGCCCGCCGAGAAGTGGCCGCCCGCGCCGGTCAGGATGACCACCCGGGTGGCCGCGTCCGCCTCCAGGTCGTCGAGCGTGGTGAGCAGCTCGCGCCGCATCACCAGGTCGAGCGCGTTGCGCGCCGCCGGCCGGTTGAGCGTGATGGTGGCCACCCCGTCGGCCCGGTCCACCAGGATCGTGCTGTAGCCCATCAGCGTCCTCCGGCCACCGGGTGCGGCTCGCGTCGCCCCGGCGGCGTCATCGCGCGGCACGCCGGACGCGCCGCCTCGTTGATTGTGATGCCGAAATGATATCATCCCGCCACATGAGTCTCGCCGCGATCATCGGCCTGCCCGCGCACGTCACGCGCGTCATCATCGGCATGGTGCACCTGCGCGCCCTCCCCGGCAGCCCGCGCTGGGACGGCGACATGGACGCGGTGGTGCGGGCCGCGCTCGACGACGCGCGGGCCCTCGCGGAGGGCGGCGTCGACGCGCTGGTGGTGGAGAACCACGGCGACGTCCCCTTCACCGCGGGCCGCGTGGACGCGGCCTCGGTGGCCGGGATGGCGGTCGCGGTGGCGGAGATCCGCCGGCAGGTGACGCGGCCGATCGGGATCAACGTGCTGAAGAACGACGTGCGCTCCGCGCTGGCGGTCGCCGCCGCCACCGGCGCGCGCTTCGTGCGCGTCAACGTGCACGTGGGCGCGGTCGCGGCGGACCAGGGCATCATCCAGTCCGAGGCGCACGACTCCCTGCGCTACCGCCGGCTCCTCGGGGTCCAGATCGCGATCCTCGCCGACGTGCAGGCCAAGCACGGCATGCCGCTGGCCCCGGTGCCGATCGAGCACGAGGCGCGCGACTGCTACGCGCGCGGGCTGGCCGACGCGCTCGTGGTGTCGGGCGTGGCCACCGGCGAGCCCACCCCGATGAGCGATCTCAAGCGGGTGCGCGGGGCGGTCCCGGAGGCGCCGCTGCTCGTCGGCAGCGGGGCCTCGCCCGAGACGGTGGCCGAGCTGCTGTCGGTGGCGGACGGCGTGATCGTCGGGACCTCGCTCAAGCGCGACGGCCGCCTCGCCAACCCGGTCGACGTGGAGCGCGTCCGCCGCCTCGTCGCGGCGGCCCGGGGCGCCCGCGGGTGATCGCCCGCCCTTCCCCCTCTCCCTCTCAGAGGGAGAGGGCCGGGGTGAGGGTGCTCCCCGGCCGGTCCGCGCTCGTCCTCCTGTCGATTGCCGCACTCCTCACCGGCTGCGCCCTCGTCACGCCCCGCCCGGCCCCCGATCCCGCGCGCCTCCGGATCGCCGACCTCCTCCTCATCGGCTTCACCGGCACCCAGGTCGCGGGCAACGAGGAGGTGCGCCGCCTGGTCTGCGACGTGAAGGTCGGCGGCCTCCTCCTCTTCGAGCGCTACACGTCGGGCCAGCCGCGCAACATGGTGAGCCCGGAGCAGATCAGGACCCTAACGCGCGATCTGCAAGCCCTCGCCGCGCGCTGCGTCGGCCGGCCGCTCTTCATCGCGGTGGACGCCGAGGGCGGCCGGGTCATGCGGCTCTCGCCGCGGCTCGGCTATCCGCCCACCCCGGCCGCCCGGGAGCTGGGCGAGCGCGACGATCCCGCCTTCACCCAGGCGGAGGCGCGGCGCATGGGGCTCATGCTGCGCGAGGCCGGCATCAACTGGGACCTCGCCCCGGTGGTGGACGTCGCGGTCAATCCGACGAACCCGGCGGTCGTCGCGCTGGGACGGACGTACTCGGCCGATCCGGCGCGGGTGAGCGCACACGCGCGGGCGTTCGTCCAGGGCATGCACGAGGCGGGAGTGCTCACCGCGCTCAAGCACTTTCCCGGCCACGGCTCGAGCCGGAGCGACTCGCACCAGGGCTTCACCGACGTGAGCGACACCGCGAACCTGTCGGTCGAGCTCAGGCCCTACCGCGCGCTGATCGCCGACGGCATGGCCGACAGCGTGATGACCGCGCACGTGTTCAACCGCGGGCTCGACCCGTGGGACCCCGCCACGCTCTCGCGCTTCACGGTGCGCCGGGTGCTGCGCGGCTGGCTCCACTACGACGGGGTCGCGGTGTCCGACGACCTGCTGATGGGCGCCATCGCTCAGCACTACGGGCTCGAGGACGCGGCGGTGCGCGCCCTCGGCGCGGGCGTCGACGTGCTGCTGATCTCCCAGAACACCGGCCGCATCGACGACCGCGCGGCCGAGCGCGTGGTCGCCGCCATCACCCGCGCCATCGCCGACGGCCGCCTCGGCGAGTCCGCGGTCACCTCGGCGGTCCGCCGCGTCGACCTCCTCCGCTCCCGCCTGAAGTAGGGGTCAGCGGTCGCGGAGGGATTGGAGGAAGTGCTCGACGTCGGCGCGGACGGGGAGCGCGTCCTGGGCGCCTCGGCGGGTGCAGGTGAGCGCGGCGGCGGCGCTGGCGAGCGGGATCACCTGCTCGAGGCTGCCGCCGGCGGAGAGGCCCACCGCGAGCGCGCCGTTGAAGGCATCGCCGGCGCCGGTGGTGTCGACCGCGTCGACCGGGAAGGCCTCGAAGTGCACCGCGCTGGTGCCGTCGCAGACGAGCGCGCCTTCCTCTCCCAGGGTGATGATCACGGTTCCCACGCCCCGCTCGCAGAGTCGCGCGGCGGCCCGCCGCCCCGAGTCGAGATCGCTCACCTCGATGCCGGTGAGCGCGGCGACCTCCCCCGCGTTCGGGGTGAGGTAGGTCACGAGGCCCAGCAGCTCGTCGGACAGCTCCTGGACCGGCGCCGGATTGAGCACGGTCGGCACCCCGTGGCGCTTCGCGGTCTCGAGCGCCCAGCGGACGACCGGGACCGGCACCTCGAGCTGGCTGACCAGCACCTGCGCCCACGCGATCGACTCCTCCCCCGCCCGCGCCATGTCCACGGTGAGCCGGTGATTGGCCCCCGGCGCCACCCCGATCTGGTTGTGCCCCTCCCGGTCCACGAAGATGAGCGCGGTCCCGGTGGCCACTCCGGACGCCGTCACCACGCCGTCGACGCCGATCCCCTGCTCGTCGAGCGCGCGGCGCATCGCGGCCCCCGCGTCGTCGTCGCCCACGCAGCCGATGAGCCGTACCTCCGCGCCCAGCCGCCGCGCGGCCACCGCCTGGTTCGCGCCCTTGCCGCCGCGGTTGACCAGCAGCGTGCCCGAGGAGACGGTCTCGCCGACGCGCGGCAGCCGCGGGAGCGCGACGGTGTAGTCGAGGTTGGCGGAGCCGACTACGCAGACGCGGGGCACAGGCGCTCCAGGAAGAGCCGCAGCACCGCGTCCGCGTCGACGTCCATCGCGACGCGGCAGCTCGGCACCTGCTTGCGGTGCGAGGGGATCGCGCGGCGATCGGCCAGGGAGAGGCCGCGGGTCAGCTTGCCCTCGCACTCGACCTCCACGCTCATCGGCTCGAAGGTGACGAGCGACGGGTCGAGCGCCACCGCCATCGCGAGCGGATCGTGTAGCACGATGCCGCCCCCCTCCTGCGAGGCGCCGAAGGCGAAGCCGTGCAGGGTGAAGTCGAGGATGAAGCGCGCGATCCGGTCGTCGGGGCAGCGCCGCAGCCGCTCGGTGAGCACCGCCTGCGCCAGCACCACCCGGCGCGTCACGTCGAGCGGGATCAGCTCGACCGCGAGCCCGGCCTCCAGCACCTGGGCGGCGGCCTCCGGATCCACGAAGAAGTTGAACTCGGCGGCCGGAGTCACGTTGCCCGGCACCGTGACCGCGCCGCCCATCACCACCACGCGCCCGGCCCGGGCGAGCCGCCGCACGTCCAGCGCCGCCGCGGCGGCCACGTTCGTCAGCGGGCCAAGCGCCACGACGGTCAGCTCCGGGCCCCACCGGTCCACGGTCTCCAGAATCGCTTCCGCCGCCGACCGCGCCTCGATCATGGAAGGCGGCTTGGGGGGAGGCGGCTCGGGGTAGCGGAGCCGACCGCCGCGGTCGACGAAGCGGTCCAGGTTGCCGAGCCCGTCCTGGCCGTGCACGTGGCCCGCGGTGACCAGGCTCCGCTTGAGCGGCGCCTCCGCTCCCCGGATCACCGGTGGCATCGGGGTCGGGGCGGCCACCGCGAGGATGCGCCGCGCATTGGCGGCGGCCAGCTCCACCGGCACGTTGCCGGCGACCACGGTGACCGTCTCGATGCGGACCTCGGGCGAGGCGAGCGCGAGCAGGATCGCGAGCGCGTCGTCGATGCCGGGGTCGGTGTCGATCAGCAGGTGGCAGGTCATGTGACACCCTCTCCGAGGGTCCGTATCATACGCGGCCGCCCCGCGCCAGTACCTCTCGAGCAGGCCAACTCGGGATTGCGGACGCCCGACATGGGAGTAGGCTGGTCAGCGAGGTGCTCCAGTCGGATCTGCCCATGGACATGTCGTGGGCGCTGGGAGGAAACGCGATGCTTGGTAGCCAGGACCTAATCGTCGGTCTCGTCGTGGTGCTGGTCCTCTTTGGAGCAAAGAAGCTCCCTGAGCTGGCCGGGTCGATCGGCAAGTCCCTGAAGGAGTTCAAGAAGGGCGTGGCGGACGCGACGGAGGAAGAGCCGGCCAAGGGAGCGGGGCCCCCGGCGTCTCCGGCGCCCGCCAGAAAGTGCGCCTCTTGCGAGGTGTCCCTCGACCCGAGCTGGCAGCATTGTCCTCGGTGCGGCACCGCGACGGCTGTCGACTCGGCGGGGCCCCGCTCCTAGCGCGGCACGGCCACGCCCTGCGCCCGGCGTGGCCGGAGGACCCGACCCGAGGGCCCGTCGAACCGAGACCGGCAGCCGGTCGGCGGCTGGCGCGAGGGCAACGTGGGTGCCCCGCAGGGCCGCGTGGACTCGACCGGCAGAATCGGCTACCCTGGGGCAACCGTCGGCCATCCCCCGGCGCCTGGCAGCGGGCGTAAATGGAGGACTCGGATGCACATCCGGATCACGTACTGCGGCGAGTGAAACTATCTACCCAAGATACGGGCTCCCTTCCCGTCGACTCCCCGCCTGATCCGATTGACGAGTTGAATTGATTCTGCTGCTCGATCCCCGCTAGCCCCGCCACCAGTCCCTCATACAGCAGCCCGCTCCTCGGACCTGATCTGCAACCTGGCTGCAACCTCCTGTTGGCTGCTGTCTGCTGATGGGCTGGCTCTCATGCGCGTCCCAGGCTGGGCTCAGGCCCGGGCCGACTCCAGTCGATGGGGGGTGGCCCCCCGATCAGAGACGGGCTCAGTCAGACAAATAAAAATTCCAGGCATTGAGTCCCGGAAGGCCGGCCAGCCAGCAAAAAAAGATCCGCTCCCGTTCCATTGACCCACCAGCGACAGTCCTTCGCGGGCCTCTCCACCCTCGTCCACTAGGAGAATGCCCGCCGTGTCTGTCCCGCCCACTCGCACATACGTCCCGCCCGGCTACCAAGGCCCGCTAGCATGACCAGTCAGACTCCCCGCCCGCTTGCTCGCGCTAGCCGACGGCTCCATCTGCGCCAGCTCGCCCAAATCCCCAAGCCCGCTCCGTCGGCCTATTACCTGGCCCACCGCGCGCAGATCATCGCGAGGGCCCGCGCCTATTACCAAGCCCACCGGGCTGAGATTCTGGCCCGGCTGGCAGCCAGCTACGCCAAGACGCCCCGGAAGTACATCCGCCGTGTCCAAGTCTCACAGGCCCGCCGTTGCTCTATCGGCTCGTCCTCGTGCTGATGCTCGTTCGTTCGCTCATCTCCGTCTAGAAAGGTCTCCCTCCACCATGTCACAGGCACAAGCCCTCCAATACCTTGCCCGCATGCGTGCTGCTCGTCAGCCGCAGGGCCGATAGGATCACGTCATGGCACTTCCAGCGAATTGGTTTTTCGGGGCCCGAAACCCGCTTGAGGGCGAGCAGCTTGGCCCGATGGGCGCGATGAATCTCGGCAACGTGAATCCCTTCAATGCCCCAGCCTCGATGGTCAGCACGCCGACCGAGGGCGTCTCGGGCACTCAGACTGGTCGGCCGCCGGCGACGGGCGGCATGGCCGTCGGTCCGACTGATCAGACTGGAAGGGGCTCGGCAGGTACGGGCACGAGTGGACAGGGCACGAGTGACGCCCCGTCTCCGACGGGCATGACGGATGCGGGCGAAGCGAGCGCGGCCCTCGGGAATATTGCCAGCGGAGCCCAACAGGGCGGGATGAATTTTGGGCTTAACGCTGCGGGCGTCGACCCGACCATTAGCAGCCTAGCCAGCAACCTCGCCGGAACCCTTGCCGGCTTGTCTGGATTTGGTCTGGGCTTCAAGGGCCTCAATGCACTCGGGGGCGCGATTGCCAACGGGCTCCAAGGCTCGCCCACTCGGGGCGGGGATTTTAGCGGCGTCAACTTCGGCAACAATGTCCCCAGCAGTGTCAACGACTACAGCGGCACCAATGCGAGTCTCTCGGATACGGGGCGCGGTCTGGCCGACACGGACCCGGATGCGGTCGGGAATCCATCGGCGCCATTCTCTTTGATGGACCTGGCCAACCCGGATGCCAGCATCGCGTCAGGTCCGGCGCCCAGTCCCAACATGGGACTATTCAGCGGCCCGGCCGACATGGGCTTCCCGTCCACCTACAGCGGAATCGCCACAGGTGTCGGCACCGGCAATCCATCGCCCCACTCGACCAATTTTGGCGCGACCCCTCCGGCTGTTGAGGTTGTGGACGATCCAACCGAGGGCAATACGGGCAACGAAGGCGAGAGCGGTGGCGTCGGCCCTGCTGGTGCCGGTCCCGCAGCCGGCGCTTCCAGCTCGTCAGGGGTTGGCACGGGCGCCGGAGTCAGCGGCGCGGGTATCGGCGAGGGTGAGGGCGGCCCTGGTCCGGGCGACGGTAGTGGCCCTGGTGGCGACGGTGGTGGTGGCGCGAGCGGTGGGGGCGATGGTGCCATGAGGAAGGGTGGTCGCGTGCGCCGGCCCGATCCCGTCAAGCTCGCCAACATGCTCAAGGCTGGCGCGAAGGTCCCGGTTGGTAGTAAGCGCCCCGGTGCCGATGATGTTGGAGTCCGGTTGTCGAGAGGTGAGGAGGTGGTCAATAAAAAGGCCACCGATGTCTTCGGGCCCATTCTCGAACAGATGAATAGATGGGGCAATCGACAGGGTGGTTTCGGTGTCGGCCAGGATCAGACGGGCCGGCCCCGGATGGCTCGGCGCTAGTCCATTAAACGAACAGGAGATAACTGGACAACATGGCAAGCAATCTTCCAAAGGGTTGGTCATTCGGCGGCGGGAGCGGTGGCGGAAACTGGCGCTACGGTAACGACCCGATGAGTCCGCTCCTCGACGAAAAGGTCACCGGACCGGGCGGCATGGGCGTCGGATTGGATCAGCCTGCGCCCACCCTCCAACAGATCATTGATGCGCTTCAGTCCCATGCCGATCAGACGGCCGTGGGCGTCAGTGGGGAGACTCCGACGGCACAGGTCCCCGCGAGTGGCCCGCCGGCCGATACACTCGCCAGCGTGGCTACTGGCCAGATGTCGCCGGCCGGCGGAAGTGGTGGTGGACCTGGTGGCGGGGCAGAGGGCGCGGCCCCCAGCTCAGATGCCGGGGAGGCCGGGGCGCCCGGTGGTGATGGATCAGGCAGCGGGTCCGGTGGTGGGGATGGTGGTGGGTCTGGCTCAGGTGCCGGATCGGCCATGCGCCGAGGTGGCCGAGTCCGTGATCGTCACCCCGAAGAAAGTTTCCGGAAGGGTGGCAAAGTCCGGAAGCATGACGCGGGTGGCTTCTCAGTGGGCCGAGGCCGCCGCTGAGTCCGTCCGATCTGAGTCGACTGGACCGCTGGGGCCGGCGGGAGAGCTACCGCCAGTGCCCGTGCGGGCTGATCTTTTCGGTGGCCAACCGGGAGCCGGACGCTAGATTCTGCTGCCCGGGCCATGCACAGCGGTGGGCCGAGCCCGTCTCCTGATGCGACCAGACTGGTAGGTTCACGGCTGGCACTCGTAGCCCTGGCGCTAGCTCACTTCCACTTCGGCCCACCGGCTACCTATCAAAGCAGATGCGCGAGTGCAGCCGCAGCTCCGAGGACGCAGCCGTACCACACCGTGTGACCTAAAATCAGCATGAGACTGCGTTGGGCAAACTTCACACCGCCCTGTTCCTGTATCTGGGCCGTCGTCCACTGCGCTTCTTGCACCGTGAACTCAACAAATCGAACAAGAGCCAAAGCTACTGCCAATCCTGCTCCCCACTTCACCGCATCCGACATCGCCTCGGCGTTGAACCCTAAAACGGCTCCAGCCAAGAGTGCCAAGACGGAGACGAACCCGATCATGGCTCTATGACTTCCCCCTCGGCCCACGCGGGTCCACGGTGTCGGGGAGGCAATCGTACGTCCGAGTGAGAACCCACGTGTCGGCCGGCTTGACCACCACCACGATCCGGTCACCAAATCTAACGAACGGGGCCGAACCTCCCTTCTCACCTGGGCCGACGACCTTGTAGCCGTCTTTGGACCACTGCCCAATCCAATAGTCCATGTCCTTGGCAAGCGCCTCACCACATGCACCCTTCCCCTCGTGGGCGCTCTTAATCGACCACGGCGCGCTATCGTTCACCTTCGGCGAATTCAGGCGTGTGCGCTCCCACAACACCCATGCGCCCTCGGCCGAGGCCGACGTGGCGAGCATGAGCAGGACCAACAGGCTCAGTCTGGCCGCCATTCCTAGCTCACGCATTGCGCGCTTGTAGACGGGCGTAGTCCTTCTCGACCTACTTGTCTTTCTCTAGCCCGTACTTGAGCAGATCGTCAGGGATGACGGCCGTCTCACCGTCCGCAACCACAGCCTCCACCCGACGGCGATACTCGTCATATCGGCGGTCCTGTGATCGTAGCGTGTTCCTGACGTCTCCAAGAGTTACCGGCCTGTCGCTCATCTCAGCCCCTCCATGCGCCCCTGCTAGTCGTTGCTCGGGCAATTGAAGCCACACGCTCCGGGGGCACTGTACGGCGAGGGCCCCCGGTAGACCGGACTGCCGCTGTAGGGCTGGTGATAGGGCTGCGGCATGCCCGAGCGATCCGGCACCGTCCATTGCTGGCCGCCATACGGGCCGCTGGGCGCGGGCGGCGTGTATGGCTGCTGGGGCTGATTGCCCCATGCTCCGTTGGGATTGATGGCGCCGGTCTGCGGGTCGAAGAGCGGCCCTTGTTGAGCGAGAGCCGGCCAGGCACCCAGCAGGAGGAGCGCGACCGCGATCATCAACAGCAGGGGTTTTAGTCGCATGCGTCGGGACCTCCACTGGCGCGGGAATTGTCGCCGTCTCTATCA
>WNFR01006898.1_pt1 | contig 12217 bp, 11 predicted proteins | sample 5400221 | NCBI WGS metagenome assembly WNFR01 (sample SAMN13153357, study PRJNA577476) | soil metagenome | isolation source: 40 cm soil under Madrone tree | place: USA:California | collected 2016-06-14 | reverse complement strand
CGATCGGCCTGTTCGCCTCGATCTATCATCCCGTCGGCACCGCGATGATCGTGTCCTATGCCGATCGGCTGGGCCGCGAGATCGGCCTGAACGGCGTCTGGGGCAATCTCGGCGTTGCCTCGTCGGCGCTGGTTACCGGCGTGATCGGCCAATATCTGGGCTGGCGTCTTGCCTTCATCATTCCCGGCATCGTCACGGTGTTAGCCGGTGTGGCCTTTGCGCTGACGGTGATGCATGAGGACCGCACCGGTACCAGGCAGGCCGCGGCGCAAGTGCGCGTAGCGAAAGAGGACATGTGGCGGGTGATCGCGGCGCTCTTGATCGTGGTACTTGCGGCGTCCACTACCTTCAACGCGGTGACAGTAGCGTTGCCAAAACTTTTCGCCGAGCGTTTGGCCGATCTGACCAAAAGCCCGGCGCTGCTCGGCGTGATCGCGGCCTGCGTTTACGTGTTCGGCGCGATGACGCAATACACCATCGGCAAGCTGATCGACCGCTACTCGCTGAAAGCCGTCAGCCTGCCGCTGTCGTTCGTGCTGGCGCCGTTCCTGTATCTCGCCGCCACGCTGTCGAACCTGCCGCTGATCCTGGTTTCGATCGGCATCGTGATGGGCGCGTTCGGCCAGGTCACGGTCAACGACGCCATGGTCGGCAAATACACCAGCGAGGAATGGCGCTCGCGGGCCTACTCGGTGCGCTATTTCATCGGCTTCACCGCGGCCGGTGCGTCGGTCGGCCTCGTGGCCTGGCTGTACGAGCAGGGCGGTTTTGTCACCATGCTGCACGCGTTCGGCGCGCTGTGCCTGCTGGTGATCGTGGCCGCGATCATCCTGCCGACCGAGATCAAGGTCCCGGTCGCGCAGGTTAACTGATGGAGCGGAACTTTTGTCTGACGCAATTAATCCGTCACTCTCACTTGATTATCCAGTGGTAGTCGCACTCAATGTCTTCGCTATTGATCGAGATGTTGAAACTAAAACAAACGCTCCCGGGTGGCGTGATATCTTTCGTTGCTTCAGAACCACATGTGCCGCCGGTATGAAAGTTTCTCCTGCTGGTCTCGATTTTGAATTTGTCCGGGGTGTCCGTCTTTATACAGGCAGCTCCCCGATATGTTTCGCCGGTAGGCAAGCCTGTAAATGGGGTTGCGGGTGACGGGTCCGGATGCAGCCTTTCTTCGCTGAACTGGAAGCAATTGCAGGTCTTGTCAAATCGTATCTTCGACATTCCCTCGGCATACTGATCTGACGCGGCCTGAGCCCCCGACGTAAAAACAACCACAAGCAAAATTGGCAAATACCTGAGCATCTTCAAATCTCCTAAAACCAAACGTTTCCAAAAGGACTGCAGAAAATTGCAGTCAAATATTGTTGCTATTATAGATTGATTAGTCAACCCGAACTGGCCTCTCCCGCGGCCGGCGCCTCCGTCGGGCTGGTGCCTGGCCGCATCCTGCCGACCGAAATCAAGGTGCCGGCGGCGCAGGCGAATTGATTGCGGGTTGGCTTCAGATTGCCAGCGATCTGGCGATGATGTCGGAGCTCTTCTCGGCGACCATGATCGTCGCCGGGTGAATGTTCGGCGAGGGCATGGCCGGCATCACCGAGGCGTCGACGACCCGCAAGCCGTCGACACCGCGAACGCGGAGCTGGCTGTCGACCACCGCGCCTTCGTCCTCGCCCATCCGGCAGGTGCCGCAGGGATGATAGACGGTCGAGCCGATCTTGCGGACGTAGTCGGCAATCTGTTCGTCGCTTAAGACGTCCGGACCGGGCCTGATCTGTTCGACCACCAGCGAGCGGAACGGTTCGGTCGCGGCGATTTGCCGGGCGATGCGAAAGCCCGCCAGCATGACGCGCATATCGTCGGGATCGGTCAGGTAATTGGCGCGGATGCGCGGCGGCGCGCGCCCCTCCGCATCGCGCAGCGTGATTTCACCCCGGCTCTTCGGCCGGCAAACGCTGAAGATGAAGGAAAATCCCGGCCAGCGATGCAGGCCGTTCTGCAACCCGTCCGACGAGAAATTGAGGCACTGGTACTGGATGTCAGGCACTGGCTCCGACGGGCTCGATTTCGCAAACAATGTCGCCTCGGTCGCGCCGACCGCGAGTTGTCCCGATCCCCGGAGCAGCCATTCGAGCGCGAGTTTGACTGACTTGGCCGGGCTCATCACAGCTTCGTTCAGCGTATCGGTAGCGTTAGTCTTGAACGTAAAACTCGACTGATAATGGTCCTGCAGATTCTTGCCGACCCCCGGAAGATCGCATTTCACGTCGATGCCGAATGTTGCCAGTTCTGCCGCCGGGCCGATGCCGGAGGCGAGCAACAGCACCGGGGAATTGATCGCGCCGCCGGAAAGAACGAGCTCGCGCCGCGCGCCGATGCGCTGGATCCGGCCGTCGCGCTCGATTTCGACGCCGATGGCGCGGCCTCCGTCGAACAGGATGCGGCGGACGCGGGTCTTCGTCATCAGCTCGAGATTCTTCCGGTTGAGGTTCGGCTTGAGATAGCCGACGGCCGTCGAGCGGCGCCAGCCATTGTGGACGTTGAGCGGGGCGAAGCCGATGCCGTCGATGCGCTCGCCGTTGAAATCGGGATTGCGCGGATATTGCAGGCGCTCGCAGGCCTCGACGAAGGCCTTCGCCGCCTTCGACGGGCGTTTGATGTTCGAAACCGTCATCGGGCCACCGGTGCCGCGCCACGCGTTGGCGCCGTCGACGCAGTGCTCCATCCGCTTGAAATAGGGCAGCACGTCATTGTAGCTCCAGCCCTGCGCGCCGAGCCGCTGCCATTCATCGTAGTCGCTGGGCGCGCCGCGCAGAAAGACCAGGCCGTTGATGGAGCCGGAGCCGCCCAAAACCTTGCCGCGCGGCCAGTTCACGGTTCGGCCGCCGAGGCCGGGCTCGGGTTCGGTCTGGTAACCCCAGTTCATCTTCGGATCCGGGACCAGCTTGCCAAAGCCCATCGGAATGTGAATCCAGGGATTGCGGTCGCGCCCGCCGGCCTCGATGACGCAAAGCGACACCTTGGGATTTTCCGTCAGCCGCGCCGACAGCACGCAGCCGGCCGAGCCCGCACCGACCACGACGACATCGAATTCCGCATCGAAACTGGACTTGTTCATGAACGCGCTTCTGCTCCCGATTCTTGCGTACGATAGCGGCCGGCTGATGCGCCGGATAGGCTCACGAGGACGGGTCTTCGGCGCTGGCGGGGCTCATAGCTGTACGCTCGATGCGGGGTGGGCTAGGTTGTCGACAACAACCGGGCGAAGACCCTGGGGGAAACGCCGTGCGATTTCAGTTCGCCGTTATTTCAGCCTTGATGGTCGGCGGCCCTGGCCTGTCCGCGGCCGAGGCGCAGATTTCCGACGACGTCGTCAGGATTGGCGTGCTCAACGACCAGTCCGGCCTCTATGCTGATCTGGGTGGGCAGGGTTCGGTCGTGGCCGCGCGGATGGCCGTCGAGGACGCCGGCGGCACCGTGCTGGGCAAGCCTGTCGAGATCATTTTCGCCGACCACCAGAACAAGGCCGATGTCGGGGTGGCCGTGGCGCGCCGCTGGTTCGAAACCGGTGCCGTCGACATGGCGATCGGATTTGACAACTCCGCGGTGGCGCTCGCGGTCGAGCAACTCGCCGCCGACCACAACCGGGTCGTCATCGCCGGCGCGGTCGGGAGCACGGCTTTCACCGGCAAGGGCTGCACGCCGACCGAGGCTTCCTGGGTCCACGACAGTTATGCCCTCACGACAAGTCTGGCCAAGTCGATCGTGGCGGAAGGCCGCGACACCTGGTTCTTCATCACGGTCGATTATGCGTTCGGCCATTCGCTGGAGGCGGACGCGACCAGCGCGGTACTGGCTGCGGGAGGCAAGGTGCTCGGCAGCGTGCGGCATCCGCTCAGCACGTCGGACTTCAGCAGCTACCTGCTTCAAGCGCAGGCGTCCGGTGCCAAGGTGGTGGCTTTCGCCAACTCCGGCGGAGACATGGTCAACGCCGTCAAGCAGGCGAACGAATTCGGACTGACGAAAAACCAGACAATGGTCTCGTTGCTGGTATTCATTTCCGACGTTCACAGCATGGAGCTGAAGGCCGCGCAGGGGCTGAAGTTCGTGACCGCGTTCTACTGGGATCGCAACGACGAGAGCAGGGCCTGGTCGAAGCGCTTCTTTGAGCGGCACGGGAAAATGCCGACCATGGCGCAGGCCGCCACCTATTCGGCCGTCCGTCACTACCTCAGATCGGTCGCTGCTGCGGGCACGGATGAGGCGAAGGCGGTCATGGTCAAGATGCGCGAGATTCCGGTGAACGACTTCTACACCCGGAACGGCCGCGTCCGCGAAGACGGCCGGATGTTTCACGACATGTATTTTGCCCAGGTGAAAACGCCGTCGGAGTCGACCCGGCCCTGGGACTATTACAACATCCTCGGCGTGATCCCGGGCAACCAGGCGTTCCGTTCGCTGGCCGACAGCGGCTGTCCATTGGTGGCGCACTGATTTTGGCCGAACAGGTCTAGTTGCCGGCCGTCAGCACCGGGCGCACGCTGTCGATCTCGGCAATGATGAAATCGAAGAATGTGCGGACGCGCGGCATATGCCTGAGGTCGGGGTGCGTCAGCAGGTATATCGGCGAATAAAGTCCGGGTAACGGACCGAGCACGGAGACCAGGTCGGCCTCCCGAACCGCAAGCGGCATCGGCAGCGGCGCGAGGCCCGCGCCCGATTTCACCGTCATGAGCAGCCCCGGCACGGTATTGCTTCGGGCAACCACCCGCGCATTAGGAGCGACCGACCGAAGCCATTTGGCGGCGTGGTGATCCCTGATGTCGCCGTCGAACTCGATCACCGAATGATCGGCGATGTCTTCGGCCCGTTCCACCCGGCCGTGGCGCTCGAGGTAGCCGCGGCTGCAATAGAGCGCCCAGGGCACATCGGCGATTTTGCGCCCCACCAGCGTCTCCTCGTTCGGGATGCCGGCGCGTATCGCCACATCGGCTTCGCCCTTGGCGATATCGAGAAAGTGGTCGCTCATGATGAGTTCGACCCGCAGGCCGGGATGGCGGCTGTGAAAGGTATCGAGCAGCGGCGACTGCATCAATCGGTAGCCGATGGATTCCGAGCAGGTCACCCGAACCGAGCCGGTCGGCGTTTCGTCCGCGGCGACCAGATAGCGCTCGAGCGAGCCGATCGCTTTCTCGACCTGCTCGGCCCAGGGCCGCAGCTCGGTGCCGAACTCGGTGAGCCGGTAACCCGTCGCATGCCGGATCACGACATTCCGCCCGATCTGCTTTTCCAGTTCGGCCAGCCGGCGGTGAACGGTCGACTGGCTGAGATTAAGCGCCTTCGCGGCCGCGATCGTGCTGCCATGGCGGGCCACCGCCAGGAAATGCCGAAGATCGTCCCAGTCAAACATGAGCTATTCACTCTTGACTTCGCGCGACGCAATCTTGCGGCTGCCGCATATGAGAAAATACGCCTAAGCGTACCCCATTAACAATCGATACTGAGGGAGGCAGGCGGTCATGCGCGCGAAATTTTTCCATTTATTTGCGGCGTCGGCCCTGGCCGTCGCGTTGTTCGCCGGCGAAGTTGCAGCGCAAGAGACCATCAAGGTCGGGCTGGTCATGCCGCTCACCGGTGTTTTGGGCCCGGTCGGAAAACAGGCGGTCGCCGGCGCCCGGCTCTACATGGCGCAACATGGCGACATGGTCGCCGGCCGCAAGATCGAGCTGGTCGTCCGGGACGACGCCAGCGTTCCCGACAATTCGAAGCGGATTACCCAGGAGCTGATCGTCTCGGACAAGGTCGCCATCCTGGGCGGCGGCCTGACGCCGAACGTGCTGGCCATTGCGCCTTTGGTCAACGAGAGCAAGACGGCGACGGTGGTCATGGTGTCGGGGACCTCGATCGTCACCGAACGGTCGCCCTATTTTGTGCGCACGAGCTGGACCCACGCCCAGCAGGCGAGCGTGCTCGCCAATTGGGCGGCGAAGAACGGGTCGAAGCGCGCCACCATCATCTCCTCCGACTGGGCGCCGGGGCACGAGGCATCCGGGGTATTTTCCGCGACCTTCACCCAGGCCGGCGGAACCATCGTGGAAGCGCTCAAGGTGCCCTTGGCGAACCCCGACTTCGCGCCGTTCCTGCAGCGGGCCCGCGACGGCAATCCCGATACGCTGTTCGTCTTTGTTCCCGCCGGCCAGGCCGCGATCCTGGCCAAGCAATTCGTCGAACGCGGGCTGGATAAATCCGGTATCAAGCTGATCGGCCCCGGCGATATCGCCGACGACGAAGACCTGCCGGGCATGAGCGACGCCATGATCGGCACCGTGACCGCCGGCTTCTATTCCGCCCATCACCCCTCGGCGATGAACAAGGAATATGTCGCAGCCTTCCAGAAGGCCAACGCCAATGTGCGGCCGAACTTCATCAGCGTCAGCGCCTATGACGGCATGCACCTGATCTATGAGGCGCTGAAGAAGACCGAAGCCAAGACCGACGGTCCTGCGCTCGTGGAGGCCATGAAGGGAATGGCGTGGGAAAGTCCGCGCGGCCCGATGTCCATCGATCCAAGAACCCGCGACGTGGTTCAGGACATCTACATCCGCCGGGTCGAGAAGGTCGATGGCGCGCTGTACAGTGTCGAATTCGAGACCTTCAAGGCGATCAACGATCCGACCAAGGTTGCGACCAAATAGCCCGGACCATCCCGACGACGAAGCCCCGCCCTGCGGGGCTTCGCTATTGTCCGGCCCCGGGGTTCGATAAATTTACCGGAACGACCGGCAATTTGGGTTTCAACATCTCCCGCGATCGACCAAAATGGTCGGTGAAGGCCCGAGAACCAACAAGGGCCGATGCGGAGGAAACCAATGTCCAGTCAACTGCCGCTTGTCGTTGGCCTCGTTTTGGGAGCCATCATGATGACCGGACCTGCACGCGCCGATGCCCTGAAAGACGAAATCGCGCCGACCGGCAAGCTGCGGGTGGCGATCGCGATCAGCCCGGCCGGCGGCGCGTTCTGGTCGACCAGGACCAAAGCCGGCGGCTATGCCGGCGTACCCGTCGATCTCGGCAAGGAAATGGCCGCGCAGCTCGGCGTGCCCGTCGAGTACGTCGTGCATAACAACTCCGGGCAGATCACCGACGCCGCCGCGAAAGGCACCTGGGATGTCACCTTCCTGCCGAAGGACCCGGAGCGGGAAGCCAGAATGTCGTTCGGGCCTGTCTATGAGGTCGCGGACGCCACCTACATCGTCAAGGCCGGTTCGACGGCCACAAATTTCCAGACGCTCGATCAGCCCGGCATAAAGGTCGCCGCCGTCAACAATACGACGACGATGCGCGGCGCGATCGCGCATCTGAAGAACGCCAAGGTCACGGGCTATCAGACCTATGACGAGATCTTTGCCCTGCTCAAGAACGGCGAGATCGATGCGTTCGCGCTGTCGCGCGACCAGCTCAACGCCATGGCGAAGAAGATTCCGGGCACCCGCGTGCTGGACGAGACCTTCAAGCAGACCGTCACGGCGGTCGCGGTGCCGTTGAACCATCCGTTGGCCGCAGCCTTTGCCGCCAAGTTCATGACGGACGCGACGACGAACGGTACGCTGCGCAAGGCCTATGACAATAACGGGCTGAGGGACAGTCCGATCCGGACGCAGACGAAGTAGCTAATTCGTCGTGTTCGCCGGGATCGGATCGAGGCCGCTCTTGACGAGGGTGTCGCGGGCGGCGGGCGAGGCAAGGAATTTGATCAGCTCCGCGAAGCAATCCGTGGGTCACAAAGAAAGTATGGATTGCTTCGGTTGCTTCGCTCCGCAATGACGTGGAGTCAGCTCAAGAATTGAGGTGCACGAAATCCCGCAGCAGCGGATAGATCTCGTTGTTCCAGCGCCGGCCCGAGAACACGCCGTAATGGCCGACGCCGGCCTGCATGTGATGCACCTTGCGATAGGCGCGCACGCCCGTGCAGAGGTCCTGCGCTGCCAGCGTCTGGCCGATCGAGCAGATATCGTCCTTCTCGCCTTCGACCGTCATCAGGCCCATGCGCTTGATCGACGCCGGGTTCACCGGCCGGCCGCGATGCATCAACTTGCCTTGCGGCAGCAAATGCTCCTGGAACACATCGCGCACGGTCTCGATGTAGAACTCCGCCGGCAGGTCCATCACGGCAAAATATTCGTCGTAGAAGGTCTTGATGATCTCGGCCTTTTCCTTCTCACCCTTGGCGAGGTGATCGGCGAGATCGATGTGCTGCTTGATGTGGCGCTCGAGATTCATCGACACGAAGGCCGTTAGTTGCACGAAGCCGGGATAGACCCGCCGGAACGCGCCCTTGCACTGAAACGGCACGTAGTTGATCAAATTCTCCTGGAACCATTTGATCGGCTTGCTCTTGGCGAATTCATTGACCCTGGTCGGCTGAATACGGGTATCGATCGGCCCGGCCATCAAGGTCAGCGTTGCCGGTCGCGCCGGATGATTGTCCTCCGACATGACCGCGGCTGCCGCGAGTGCGGAGACCGAGGGCTGGCAGATCGCCACCATGTGCGAGCGCGGGCCCATCTTGTCGAGGAAGGTGATCAAATGGTCGGTGTAGTCCTCGAGGCCGAATCTGCCGGCGTTGAGCGGAATGTCGCGCGGATTGTGCCAGTCGGTGATGTAGACGTCGTGGTCCTGCAGCAGCGTCTTGACGGTGCCGCGCAACAATGTCGCGAAATGACCGGACATCGGCGCCACCAGCAACAGCCGCGGCTGTTCCGGCCCATCCACTTTCTTGAAGCGCAACAGCGAGCCGAACGGCGTCGAGAAGGTGACTTCTTCCGTCACCTTCAGTTCCCGGTTGCCTACCATCACGCTGTCGATCCCGTAGGGCGGGCGCGCGTAGGTCAGCGAGGAGCGCGAGATCAATTCAAGCGCTGCCGCCAGCCGCCCGAACACCTTGTCTGATACGCCCTGCGGCACGAGATTGAGATATTTGAGGGCTGCGGCAGCTCCCGTCCGCCAGGGCGCCGTGAGGTCCATGTGGTTCTGGTACGCCTGGTACATCATTGACTTCATTCCGGTCCGCCCCTTCCCGTATTGCTATGCAATATCGAAGCCAAGGCGGCGTCGAAGGGCCTCGAAAACTGGCACGTCGCTTGCTGCGTAAGAAGCCGGTAGCATAGGCATTGGGCACGGGCCGCGGACCCTCGGGGCGAGCGGGAGTGCCCGTTTGGCCGTAGAATCGACGTACAGGCGTGAGGGAAGGGCCTATGGCAAAAACAACACTGACCATCAGCAGCAAGAACTACTCGTCGTGGTCGCTGCGCGGCTGGCTGTTGACCAAATTCTCCGGACTGGAATTCGAAGAGGTCGTCACCGCACCCGACGATGCATCGGCGCGGGCCGAAATCCTGCTGCTGTCGTCGTCGATCCTGGTGCCGTGTTTGCGGCACGAGGGCGCCACGGTCTGGGATACGCTGGCCATCGCCGAGTATCTCAACGAGATCATGCCTGACGCCGGACTGTTGCCGCCGGACCGCATCCACCGGGCGCATTGCCGCTCGATATGCGGTGAGATCCACTCAGGCTTCACGACGCTGCGGGCGTCGCTGCCGGTCAATCTGAAGGGCCATTTCCCCGGCTTCAAGATCTGGTCGCGGGCGCAGGCCGATATCGATCGGGTCTGCACCATCTGGCGCGAATGCCTGGCCGAATCGGGCGGGCCGTTTCTGTTCGGCGACCGCACCATGGCGGACGCCATGTATGCGCCGGTCGTGACCCGCTTCATGACCTATGATGTGAAGCTCGACCCGAAGCTCGCCGCCTACGCCAAGACGATCATGGCCATGCCGGAAATGCAGGAGTGGATCGAGGCCGCCAAGACCGAGCCGGCCGATATCGAGGAACTCGAGGTCGAATATTAGGCAATGCGCGCGGCGCTTTGCCCGTTTGAAGGGCTCAAGCAGCGGGCAGGGTTTGCTTAAGGCCGGTGCTGCCGACGATATGCGCGCCGCCCTTGTTGTCGGGTCTCAGACGGCGCGCCGGCAATCGCCCGACTCGAATTCCGGTATCTCGCCAAATGCTTCGGGGGCTTTGCGGTGGCGATCGTCAAAATCGCCGCAGTGCAGCGCGGCTGGCGTGATTTTCGCATAGCACCATGCAGCCGTGAACGCGACGATGCGACGCTGCCGAAAATTTGGACGCCTTGCGTAGCCGCGATCTCGCCAATGAGAACCGTGGAGGCTTCAATGAATCAGCACGCCGCCGTCGGCAAATTTTCGCACGTCAAACCAACTGATACCGAATTCAAGGGCGGGGGTCTGCGCGACTTCTTCCTGTATCGCGACCTTGGCATCGCCGACGCCACCGGCGGCCAGGTGATCTGCCATCTGGTCAAGGCCAACCCCGATCTGCCCCCCGAGGAAGGCACCGGCTGGCACAAGCATCTGTGCGATTTCCAGATCGTGATCATGACCAAGGGCTGGGCCCGCTTCATGTACGAGGACAAGTCGACCCTGGTGCAGGCCGGCGACGTCGTGCATCAGCGGCCAGGCATCACGCACTATCTCTACGATTACTCGGAGGACATGGAGTATCTGGAAATCGTCAGCCCCGCCGATTTCAAGACTGTCGACGTGCCGCCGGCCGTCGACAAGGTGCCGCCGCCGACGCCCTGGAAGTGACGGATATGTCGTCGCCGGAGGAATTAACTTTTGTCGTCGGACGCTGGGTGCAGCCGATTGTCGTGGTACTGGATATGGTGCGCCGCCTGCGACTGCGGTCGACATCTAGCCGTGAACAGGGGAGTACAGCACTCAACCACCGATTCGGACGCGCTTCGTTCCGTCGGCGTTCCGAGCCTTAAGACGGCGCTCGCCCCCGTCGCATTATGGCACAATGCGCGGCGCGTCAGGCTGTGCCTGATGTTTGAGGCGGGGCAGCCGCCATCCAATGACCGTCGCCTCCACCGCGCCGCCGGTCCTCTCATTGCGCCATTGACCATCGATAAAGCGGCAGGCGAACGGCAACTGATAGGTGCCGCTGTGATCCTCGCAAAGCACCTCCACCGGCTGTTCCGGTGGCGGTTCGCCGCTGCCGTCGAATTGTGCCAGCCGCTTTTCGCGCGTTGCCATCGCATCATTCTCCGTTGCCGGGACCTGCAAACGTCGGTTTGAGTTCCGCGGCCAAAAGTCTATTGCCTGTAATCCACGAAACCACAGCGCCCGAATGCGGTATCAGTGTGGTATCTCTGGCGCCGCACGCAGGCTTCGAGCAATTTGCCGTGATGAACGCTTTTTGAATGAGGATTTGATGATCGGCCGGACTGTTCTTTTCGTTTTGGCGTTGCTGATGCCCCATCTCGCCGCGAGCGCCTATGCGCAGGATGTTCCCGGCATCGAAATCTGCACCGTCGAAAAGACCATGGAGCGGCGGACCAGCTGCCTGCAGAGCAATGTCGACTTCCTGCAGAAGACGATCAGCAAGCTTCCTGCAGAAGACGATCAGCAAGCTCGGCCTCGACCATCAGCAGAAGCTTGATGCCGCCAACCGGCAGATCGAAGGGCTGAAAAGCGCGCTCGCCGGCCTGCAGAAGATCGTCGACGATCTGCAGGCGGCGCAGAAGACGGCGGAGGATTTGAAGAAGAAGGCCGACGCGCCGCCGGTTAAGGACAATACGCGGCCGGCGAAGGATGCTGCGCCGGCAGCGAAGGATATTTCCAAATAATTTGGCGCACCCCGATCGATCGGGATGCGCCGATTTATCGGAGCGGACTCCTTTAAGAATTCTTCTCGCCGCTCATCACCGGCCCGAAGCGTTCCCAGGTCTCGCCCTTGAAGCGCATCATCTGAAGCTGCTCGAGAGGGGCGAAATCGGTCGGGCTGGTCTTGATCTTGGTACCCGGCAGGAAGATTCCGATCTCGAAATTCAGGTTCGCGGCCTGCTTCATGACGTTCTCGCGGGTGAGATCGTCGCCGCACTGCCGCAGCACCTGCTCGAGCCCCTTGGCAACGCCATAGGCGAATACGGTCGCCGCGTCGTCCTGGTCGCCTTCCGGATACCATTTGGTCATGAACGCCCGCCACTCGTTCATGGGCGGATCGTTCTTCCAATCGGGATCCTTGGGATCCTTCAGATAGGCGGTGGAGAGAATACCCTGGCTGTTCTCGTAACCGGCCGGTTTCATCACGCCGCCAATCGAACCCGACACGTTGGTGAGGAAATGGA
>WNFR01006221.1_pt1 | contig 12217 bp, 7 predicted proteins | sample 5400221 | NCBI WGS metagenome assembly WNFR01 (sample SAMN13153357, study PRJNA577476) | soil metagenome | isolation source: 40 cm soil under Madrone tree | place: USA:California | collected 2016-06-14 | reverse complement strand
TCGAAATACTTTTGCACGTCATCGTCGCCAACTTTGATTTCTTTCTCGAAATCGGCCGGGCGCAAGCGAATGACGCTCACATATAATTTTTCGTAAGACCGTTCGTAATTTGCGTTGATCTCTGCTTCGGGTATGGAGACGCCCGCGGCCAAAAGCTGTTTAATTTGATTTAAGCAAAGCTCATCGCGAACCAATTGTTCGATGTGCTCCTCGCCAAGACCACGGGGCGCCAATCCATTCTGCACAAAATCGCCGAATTTCTTAAAGTCGAAGCCGCCGTCGCCCCGAAATGCAGGTAAATTGCGGACGCGATCAGCGACCTCAGAGGTACTCGGACGAATGCCCAGCCGATCCGCCTCGTGTCGCAAAACCAGCAGGTTCAAAATGAATTGGGCATAAGCCTGGTTCTGATTCTGGCCAGCGCCGGCCGTCAGGCTCTGCACAAAATCAGACATGCCGAGGGCCTGCGCCAGATCGAATAACCGCGCCGTTTGCTGTGCTTCCAACATCGAAACATTGCGATCGTAAACGCGTGCGAATTGATCGGAGCGCATCGCGCCGTAATCCGGCCGTTGTACGAAATAGAAGATAAAAGGGATCGCAAGAATGGCGATCACGACCATCAACCAGTGGCGATGCTTGCGCAGAAACTTCATCATAAGCCGGAAGCGAATTGTAGAGGCGGCGAAGCATAGCCGCAAATCGCCGCCACAAATCCCAAATCCCAAGCTCCAAAACCCGACGAAATTCCAAGCTTCAATGCTCAAATCACTCGCGCGGCCTGCTTTTTTTGAATTTGGCTAATTGGAGTTTGCTTGGAACTTGGGCATTGGGATTTGGGATTTTTCCTGACAGATTGCTTGCTGTTTCCTGGATCATTTCCCAAACATTGCGGAGATGTGCCTCTGTCGTAAGAACATTGCCCAGCCCGATCCGCATGACTGTTCGGCCGCGCAATTTTGTCTGGGTGAGATAAGCGCGACCGGAAGCATTGATGCGCTCGACAATCTGGCTGTTGATGATGTCGATCTTTTCGTCGTGACCGCCGCCGACTTTGCACCGGAAACAAACGACGCCCATCATAACCGGCGCCGACAATTCGAAGCGCTTGTCTTCTTGAATCCAATCCGCAAAGAGTTTGGCCAGGCGTAAATGATCACGGATGCGCGCCGCGAGTCCGTCCCGGCCAAACGCGCGCCAAACGACCCACGCTTTGAGCGCACGAAAACGGCGGCCGAGTTGCACCCCGTAATCCATGTAATTGATCTCGGCGCCGATGGGATCGCGGAGGTGCACATGCTCGGGCGTAAGAGCAAAGAGACGATGCAGGCGTCCGACGTCGCGCAGGTAGAGCGCGCTGAAATCGAGTGGAACGAAAAGCATTTTGTGCGGATTGACCACAAGTGAATCGGCTTCGCTCCAGCCCGCGCCGACCCATTTGCATTCGGGTAAAAGTGCAAGCCCTGCGCCATACGCGCCGTCAATGTGCAACCACATTTTGTGTTCGCGGCAAACCTGCGCGATCTCGGGAATTGGATCGACGCTCGCTGTCGATGTCGTTCCAACTGTCGCGACCACCGCGAGAGGTTTGAAATTATTGCGGAGATCCAGCGCGACCATCTCCCGCAACGCGGCGACGTCCATTCGGAATTCGGCATCCGTTGGAACGCGCTGGACGTTTTCTTCGCCAACGCCGAGCGCTATTGCGCCTTTTTCCACAGAGCTGTGCGCTTGATCGGAAGTATAAATCCGAAACGTGGGCAGGCTTCGGCGGCTTAACCCAAGCTTCCGTGTGTTCGGCGCAGCTTCTTCCCGGGCAGCGGCGAGCGCGTGCATTGTGGAAATCGACGCCGTGTCGTAAACCACGCCTCCGAATTCGTCAGGCAAACCGAGCCATTGCCGGAGCCAATCGAGCACAAGCGTTTCAAGCTCGGTTGCCGCCGGCGAAGTTCGCCAGGTCATGGCGTTCACGTTCAGCGCGCCGGTAATCATTTCGGCGAGAATGCCGGGACTCGTTGTCGTGCAGCCGAAGTAACTCATGAACTGCGGATGGGCCCAGTGCGCAATGCCGGGAACAATCACTCGTTCGACGTCAGCAAAGATTTCATCAAGCGACGCGGCTGTTTCCGGGGCAGTTCGGTTCAATTGCGCCAGGATTGCGCCCGGCTTATCGTTTGGTGCAATCCGCCGCTCGGCGATGTGCTCGCGATAATCAGCGATCCAATCGGCGAGTTCGTGCAACCGCTTCCGAAATTCCTCCTCTGGAATATCACCGAGTCGTTGTCGATCTTTCATGGTCTTCGCAGGCACCCTGCAGGCAGCGCGGCCTAGAGACGATTAGCACATCAGCGCCACGCTTCCCACAGGGAAGCGGCCAAGAGCTAAAAGGCAAAGCCAAAGCTGAAATGGAACGCACCGAAATCTTCGTCAGGGCGCGGATCGGGATTCACGCCATAATCGAGACGAATCGGACCAACCGGTAGCTTGTACCGCAAGCCCGCGCCAATCGCGTAACGCATATCGTTCAGGCCGATGTTTTCCGAAGTCGGCAGAAGATTGCCTGCGTCAGTGAAGATCGCGCCCTGCAGTTCGCCGAAAATCGGAAAGGTGTATTCGGCATTGAACACCGTATAAAATTCTCCGCCGACAGGATGACCGTGATTATCGTGCGGGCCAAGATCGCGTTCGCCAAAGCTGCGCACGGTTGTGGCGCCACCGATAAAAAGGCGTTCGTCAATGGGAATGGCAGTCGCTTCGTTGGCGCCGCTGGTTGTGAGCGAATGAATAATGCCGACGCGCGCACCAAAGGCGATCGACGACTGCCGAAACCAGCGCTGCAAGGGTGTGCCGGAGCGCTCAACTTCGACTACACCAGGCGTGAGCGGCTTCGGTCCAAACGGAAGATAGTAACCCACCCGCATTGTGCTTCGGATAAAGTTGAGGTCGCCTCCCAACGCCTTGGAAGCCAAATCCACAGTGTTGCTGATGAGAAAACCGCGCGGCGTAACGTACGGGCTCTCGCGCATATCCAGGGTATTCGTTAGGCCGATCGTGTTTACCAGGTAGTCTGTTGTGTTCCCGAGGAGGAGTTTTGGCTTGATCTCAGAGTCGGTGATCTCCACATGCCGAATGGCCAGGATCAGGCCGATCTCATCATTTTTGGTAATCTTGCGAGTCCAATCGAAGTGCCCACCCAATTCGAATTTTGTGTAACCATCGTAATCAAAGGTAAAGGCGCTCGCTCGCGCTCGGAAGAAGATGTCTGTGTCCAGAAAGAACGGATCCTCGTACAGAAGTTCGCCTCGATAGCTGCGTTGCGAGACCTCGATCGTTGCCGATCCTGCACGCCCGGTGCCGAACAGGTCGCGATCACCGACCTGGACACCGGCGAGTGCGCCTTCGTAAGTATCGAATCCGCCCCAAAAACCAAGTTCCTTGCTCTTGGCTTCCTCGGCTGAAATGTCGAGGCGCAATAAATTCCCATCCACAGGCTCGGGCTTGATTTGAAGCACATTGAACAGGCCCGTCTTCATGAGGGTGCGAAATCGCTCATCGAGAACATCAGGGCTGTAGGTTTTCCCACGCAGCCTCGTGAATCGTTTCGTCACAAAACTGGGATTCAGCCGCTGCAACCCGCTAACAGTCACACCGTCGAAGTGGTAAACGGGCCCCGGTGAAACCACGATGTGCACCGAAACGCGGCCATTCACTGCTTCATTCGGTGCGCCATTCGCCACCACTTTGGCATCGTAATAACCCCGCGCCTTGAAATAACCTTCGAGACGACGCGGAATATCCTCCACGCGCGGGCCGGTATAAGGCTGCTGAAGCAGGTCCGATATCTGTCCCCGGAGTGCATCCGGGCCGTAGATAGTCCGGCCAGTAAACGAGATTCTGCCGAAGAAATATTGCCGGCCTTCGTGAATCGGAACGACCACATCAACGTTACTGCTTTGCTCCTGAAATTTGTAACGCGGCGGATCTACTACGGCGTCCAAAAAACCTTCCGCCAGATAAAATCGCTGCACGAGATGGGAGCCTTCTTCCATATCGGCGGCCACAAAGGGCAAGTTTTTCTCAAGCTTTGAATAGCGCTCCCGCGTGGGTCCGACCATGTACTCGAAAAGCTTCTCGGTTGGCTCCCGCGTATTTCCATCGAAGACGATGGTCCCCACCGTGAACCGCGGCCCTTCGGTGATATCAAGACGGAGCCGGCTCTGCGATTCAATCGCATAATGCGCCTTCACGTCCGCGTAGCCATGTTTCCGGTAAAAGACTTCCACGAAAAACGCGAGATCGTCCGCCCGCGCCGGACTTAATCCAAAATCCTCGATCGTAGTGATCTCTTCTTTAAGAGCGGTTCGCAATTCCTTTTCTTTGAATGCCTGCTGACCGCGAAATTCAATGATGCTTGACTGCTTCGCTCGTTTCTCTTTTTCCTTTGCGACGGCTCGCTGTGCTTTCTGCCGCTGCTCGGGTCGCACGACATCGACCGCGCCCTGCGCTGCGATTTCAAACGCAAAGACCATGGTTCCAATGCAGAAAATAAGCGGATGTCGCATGTCAGCGGAACCGAATCAGATATTTCAATCTTCCCCGAAAATCGCCTCGAACGCCAACATCCCCGGTGAGTACAAGCTGATCGTTGATCTTGAACCTGACTGTGGCCTGCTGCTGACCTGTCCGCGGATCGATCGTCCCCAAATCCAGATCCAGTCGATTAAAGACCGTGTTGGTCTGAGTCGGCTCGCCTTTTTTGACGATCTTGCGGTATAGCTGTTGGATCAACAACATGGCAGCGCGCCCGGCGAGGACGTTCGTGCCTGAGAGTTCTTGTCTAGTCGCGCCCGTCGCGATCAGCGAAATGATCTCCTCCTGCGCCAACGGCGGTTCGCTGGTGAAAATCGCCTGGGGAGATTGCACAGTCCCGTAAACATAAACGCGCACCGTGTAATCGCGGATGACCGACGTGCCTTCGAGATCGATTTTCGGATTCATTGGATCGCTGGGATCGAAAGTGAGCAAGCCGCGGGAGATATCGAGCCGACTGAACGGCAATGTCGCTTCCACATTTTCCATCCGCACCACGCCTTGCAGCTCAGGATGCAGCCCGGTCCCGGTCAACTTCAGATCGCCGACCGCGCCCCCTGTCGCCAGGTTCCCGCGAATAAGCACCGGGTCTTTTGTTTTTATTGTGACGTCAAATTTCCAATCGCGGAACGGTGGGTCCGGCAAAGAAATTTCCGGGCGCGACGACGGCGGTTCCGGCGCGGGCCGGCCCGGCAAACCGATCGGAATGAGATCGATATTTTTCAAAAAATGACTGTTCGTCATCGCGACGTTGCCGGAGACCGTTGCTGTCATTAAAGGTCCCGTCACCCTGATGTCTGCGTCGGCGCGCGCGGTCAGCGTATCGTTTCGGGCAACGAGCACGCTGTTGGCTTTCAGCTGCAAATCGAGAGTCGGTTGAGTCAATTTGGGAAAGGTGACCCGGCCACCGACTGTGAACGGACCACCGGCCAGCTCGCCGCCGAAACGCTGCAGCGTGACTGTGTCGCCAGCGAAGTCCAATCGCGTGTTCAGATTTTGAAGAGCAGGAAGCGTCGGATCCTGGAAACGGGCAACGTTAACTTTGATATCGCCCGCGCCGCTCAGCATCGGCCGGCCAATTGTTCCTTTTACATCGACATCCAGAGCGACTTCCCCATCCAGTTGCGCTACGGCCGGCACGAATTGTCGAAGGAAGTTCACCGAGCTGCGCGGCAGACGGGCCTTCGCTGTAATTGGCGTTTCGTCGGGCAATTTTCGGGCGCGGACAATTTTCGGTATATCGAAGGGCAGGCTTGCGCTTAACTCCAGCGGCTGGATCCGCTTCTGCTGCAATTTTCCTGAGATGGCGAGTCGATCGTGTGTTGCCTGGGCACTCAAATCCATCGTTGCCGGTTCCACATCCGGCCACTGTTCGTTGCGCAGATCGCGCATCTGCACGTCGAGCCGCGCGTCCAAGTCCGCGATCGTTCCTTTCGCATCCAGCTTTGCGTTAAGCGTCCCGGATGCCACCGGTTTAGCCCCGATGTCTTCGAAAAATTTCTTTATGTCGAGGTTCTCGGATTGAAATGTCACAAACACTTTGCCGTTGGACGGAACCACCGTCGCGCTCGTACCGAGATTTCCCCACACGAACGGGATCGAGATATAGCCTGTCGCAAATTTCGTCTGGCCCTGATCCAGTTGAATCTTGCTGATCTCAAGTGTCTCGCCTTTTGCCTGGGCGATTGCTTGAAAATCCATGTTGTTGGTGGCGAAGAAGATGATCGGGACATCGAGGCCATCGGGCGAATACGAGGCGTCGATATTCGCCCGAAGCGATTGCAAATCGCCATAACGCCCCTTCTCCAAAATAAACTTCAGTTTTCCCGAATTTTTAAATGTCTGCGCGTTGCCGTTCCCTTCCCAATCCAGTGCGAACGAACCTGCCAGCTCGTTTTCATTACCGGAAGCGCGCAGCAGCGGCCGAAGCGTCGATAAATTCGCCACACGCCCCGAAACCTTGCCGTTGTAATGATAGGGCGGCCGCAGGTCCAGACTGCCGGTCGCATTAAAGAAATCCGTGTCGTTTAAAGTTGCGCTGCAATCGTTGAAATAAATCACGCTGTTCGAGATCGAACACTGCGTGCTTAATTGTCGGACAACCAAATCCCGCATCTTGAGGTTCGACCCGGAGATTGACACTTGTCCGTTGGCAGTCTGTTGCTTCCATTCGATCTGCGCTGTCATTTGCAATGGCCCGCTCACTTTGTTTGGAGAACCTGATACCCAAAAGTCACCAGCTTCCGGCGCATTTAAAGCGATCTCCAGCTCTGCCGTCTGCAGAGGAGCCTTGCCGACGTCCGCCGGAAGGTGGTAACGACCGCGAACGGTCATTTCGTTTTGATTCCGCCGCAGACTCAACCGGTCGAGTCCCAGGATGTCGTCAAGCCCGCTGAGCGATCCTTGCACGGAATCAACAACGTACTCCCGGTAATGAATATCGGTTAGATTGAACTCCATCGCAGTGCGAAGCTCTGCGAACCACGGCTTTTTGCTAGCGATCGGCGCAACCGTCTTGGACGCACGAAGCGTGGCGCTCAGGTTCTTAATTGTTCCGTCCTCAAACCCGACCGAATCAGCCGTCACACCGAGATTTGCTTCAATCTTCGCATTGACGATGTCGATCTTGCCATTGAACTGAGCCGAGCCGGTCAATCGCAAGGGTGATCGCGCCGTCAATTGTTGGAGATCGAGCGCCCTACCCGCAATTTCCAAAGTTCCCGGAGTACGGCCAAAATCCTCGAATGCGGAAGGCAACTCGACTGTTCCATGGAGATGAAACTCGTTCTTCTCCTGAACGATGTCGGCCGACCGCAAAGTCGCTCTACCTTGCTCGGCAGAAACTTCCAGGGCACCTCGGTTAAAGTCGATCTCCGGCCGGTGCACATCGCTCATCTGCAGCGACATCGTTCCGCTCCAGGTGCGCGGCATATCGATCACGCCTGTTCCATCGAGAGCGAGATGGTCGATTTCCCCGGAGAGATAGTCTGCCGGGAAAATTAAAAATTTGTTCAGCGAGTCGGCCGCAACTTTCTCGGCGGCCAAATGTATTTTCGTATCGAGCGAAGACTTCGTTTCGATTAATGTGGCAGACGCCGACAATTGGCCGCCGCCGATGGCGCAATTGAGATTGATGCCGAGAGTGTTGGCGTCGATATGCGAGGCATCAACGTTCAGAAGATGAATCTGTTCCTGATCGCTCAGGAGGACGTCGCGAACGATTATGTTTTTGTTCGCGTAAGAAGTTTGCCCGACAATTTTGGACCAAGTGTCGCCGGCAGGCAGTTGCAATGTTTCGATGCGCACCTCGCCGGGACTGCGCGGATTTAAATCGAGATCGACATGTTCCGCGACAAAATCATGCGGTCGGTTTCGCACCACCAGCGTTGCGTCAGTTAGTCGGATTCGCGCCGGGAACAACTTCGGCAGCTCCAGTTTTGGTTTCGGCGGTCGGGGCCGCAGCGGCGCCTTGGATGGATTTAAAACAATCCGCGCCGACTGCGCCTCCACATTATCCAGCAAGTGAGAGAGACCATGCCGCGAAAATCCAAACAGACTGTAATCGAGATACAAACGGTCGATGTCGATCGATTCAATTCCCGATGGCCCGACCGCGAAGGCACGAAGACTCCGCACGGTTACATTGGTGAAGGGATTGCCTTCGAGGCGAAAGTCGGCCTTCAGATTTTCTCTGGCGGCGTAACGCAGCACGATCTGCCGTCCGATTGCCAGCAGAATTGGACGATGGAAAATGGCCAGAAGCGCCACGCACACGGCAAGCGCCGTCGCCGCGCGACGCCATGGTCTGCGTGTCCGCGCCTCTGCCTGACGGTCTTCGGCCACCAGGACGAGTCTATTTCCACCCTAACAAAGAGGAAAGCGCAAATGAACGCTGCCCCAAGTAAATCACTGCGAGGGTGCGCCCATCAGGAATGACACTTGCCACTTCGGTATTGCGTGTGAAGAGGTCTGGCGTCACGCTTTCCCGGTCGCCAACGATGAATCCCGATAAACTTTTTGACTACCTCGACGATAGATTGCCAGCGACGGAACGCGCGGCGCTGGAACGCCAATTAATATCGGACCGGCGATTGCAACGCGAGCTGGCGGTGGCACGACAGATTCACGCGGGCATGCGTGGCGATTCCCGCGAGGTTTTGTTGCCAACCCAGACAGAGGCAGATGCAGCGGGGCGTGGCCGCAAAATGGCGCTCCGTGTCGGCGCGGTGTTTATCTTGCTCATGGCGGTCAATGTTGGCGTCGGCCTATGGATGATCGCCAGACACGAAACCAAGAATCCGAATCGCGCGTTGCTCGAGACGCAGATGCGCCAGCAAATAACCAAAGCACTTGAGCACGCCGCCACGACGCTAACCCCCGTGCCGTCCTTGGGGGTGGGCGAAATCACAATTCCGGTCGCGACCGGGAAATTGGACATTGTTGCAGACGAAGTGGTCACGATCGCGTCCCAATGCGGTGGGTCTGCCACGAAGGGATTACCGGACCAGCATCGGCTCAGCGTGCTTGTCGATCTACCATCGAATCGGGAATCGGAGTTTCGCGCGGCCATTGCGCCAATTGCCGGGGCAGCCCCGGGATCATCCGCCTTCGCTGAGCCTACGGCGCACAAGCCGACCCCGGCTACACTGGGCCAGGGAACACCGGCACCAACCAGCCCGGCCGCAACCGAGAAGAAAAGTTTCGTTGTGCAAATCGTCGAAGCATCGACAAAGTAGATCGATCGCACAAAATTTTGCGCGGCCAAATCATGCGATGATTGCGGTTACGTTTGCTTTGCCGGCGGAAAGCTCAAGGTTCCTTCGCCGTCTCCACAATAAATCCGCGGGCGATAACAGTGGCATCAAGATAGTCCGCGGCGAGATCGAAAACCGCACGATTGAGGTTCTTCACACCGGCGTCGGGGAAAAGATTTGTCGGCAGCGGATGGCGAGCTTTCTGCAAGACCGGCAATTGAGGTGTCTGATCAGTGCTGGTTTTGCAGGCGCGCTCAACGATCGATTGCACACCGGCGATCTCTTGCTCGCGGAAAATTTTTCGACCGCTCAGCTAAGCGAAGCACGCGTAGCCCTGTCAAGTCTGCCAATCCATATCGCCAACCTTCTGACCGTGCCATCGATGATCGATTCGAGCGAGGAGCGAAACAGAATCGCGCAGACAACCGGCGCCGCGGCCGTAGATATGGAGACGGAATTCATTGCGCGCGGTTGCGCCGAGCACGGTGTTCCACTGCTTTCGCTTCGAGTGATCAGCGACACGCCCAGTGAACCTTTCCCTGCTCCATCAAGAATTCTGTTCGACATTGAACGGCAGAGAACCGACGCCGTGAAGTTTGCACTGCATTTCTTGAGACATCCGAATCGGCTTCCGCGCCTGATTCAGTTCGCGACAACGATCGGGCAAGCACGAGAGACTTTGGCGAGTGCGATTGTCACGCTTGTTCGTGAATTGCGTCCATAGATCGGCAGGCGAGCTGCCCGTCAGCGGCACAGCCAGGATGGCTATGTTACGGTCTGCGCCGGCTCGATGTGAACGAGTACGTCCACCACGCGCGAATCGTTCTGCTGGATTGCCGCTTTCACCTGATGCGCAATCTCGTGTCCCTCCTCCACGGAAATGCGGCCATCGACTCCAACATGAAGATCGACATAAAAATCCAAACCCATTTTGCGGGCGCGGCACTTCTCAACCGCGATGACGCCGGGGACCGATCTGGCGGTCCGGCAAATGGCCCTGACAATCTTCCCGCGCGGCGCGGTATCCATGATCTCGTACAAAGCTGGACGCAAAAGACGAAAACCGCTTGCGCCAATGAGCGCACAGGCAAAGAGCGCGGCCCAGTCGTCTGCGCTTTGCCACGCTTTACCGCCGATAAGGGCGACAGAGATGCCGATGAACGCGGCGATGGAAGTGATCGCATCCGTGCGGTGATGCCACGCGTCGGTTTGAACGGCGGTGCTTTCGAGATCCCGGCCAAACCGGATGACATAGCGATACAAGGTTTCCTTTACAATCACCGCGACGATGAGGACCACGAGCGTGTAAGGCGCAGGGCCATGATGCGGAAGAGAGATTTCGCGCACACTCTGAATGGCCAAACCGAGAGCGGCCACCAGTACCCCCACGGCAACAGCCACCGCGGCGATCGGCTCGGCCTTGCCGTGACCGTACGGATGTGTTCTGTCCGGAGGCCGCGCGGCAATTGTCAATCCTCCCCAAATCACGATCGAACCCCCCACGTCCAACGCGGATTCAATTCCATCGGCGATCAGGACATAGGCGTGACCGAAAAAACCAGCGAGAATTTTCACCGACGCCAGCACGATATTAATCGCGAGACCGAACAGCGCGATCCGCGCACCAGTCTGCCAGACGGACGAACTCGTCCCGTGGCGCCGAGTTTGCAGATTGTTTGCGGCCGCGTGAGGATGTCGGTCCGGGGACATTGATGAATAAAACTATAAGCGCAGTGGTTTACGAAACGCACGGAAATCCGGCGGAAGTTTTGAAGGTCGAGACACAGCCCTGGCCGACACCAGCGCCCGATGAAGCCATCGTCCAGATACGTGCCGCGCCGATTAATCCGGCGGACCTTAACCAGATTGAGGGAAAGTACCCGGTCCGATTCCCTCTTCCGGCGACGCCCGGATTCGAGGGGGCAGGCGTCGTTGTCGATCTTGGCAAGAGCGTGAAAGAGCTCGCGATTGGCGCGCTGGTGATCCTGCCGCACAACCTCGGCACGTGGCGCGACGCGGTTGCGGTGAAAGCGAGCGAACTCGTCGTCGTTCCGCCGGGAATCGATCCGGTTCACGCGGCGATGTTAAAGATAAATCCGATGACGGCGTGGCGGTTACTGCACGATTATGTCGATCTAAAAAACGGAGATTGGCTTATCCAGAATGCCGCGAACTCTGCGGCGGGTCGCGCGGTAATCCAAATCGCGCGCGATTTGGGTTATAAAACTGTGAACGTCGTCCGGCGTGCGGAATTGATCGACGAATTGCGCGCAGACGGCGGCGACGTTGTGCTTGTCGATGGAGAAAAGCTTCGCGACGAAGTAAAAGACGCGACCGGCGCCGCGTCCATTCGTTTAGGATTAAATGCTGTCGGCGGCAGCAGCGCGTTACACCTTGCAAACAGTCTCGCGCCGGGATCAACAATGGTGACGTTCGGAGCAATGAGTTTGCAGCCGCTGAAAATTCCGAACGGTCTGCTCATTTTCAAAGATCTGCGGTTCCGCGGCATCTGGATTAACAAATGGTACGATAATGCGACGAAGCCGGAACGCATGGAAGCGTTTCGGCGCCTTTTCGAAATGGCGAACCGCGGATTGCTGAAAACGAAAGTGGAAAGAGCTTATCCGTTGAGCGAAGTGAAAACCGCAGTCACACATGCCGCGCAAGGAAAGCGCAGCGGCAAAATCATCTTCGAATTCGTGGCGTGATCGCAATCGTCGTCGGTGCGGGCATTAACGGCGTTACGGCCGCGATCGAATTAAAAAAGCGCGGCCACACAGTTGTTCTTGTCGACCCGGGACCGCTGCCGCACCCGCTGGCTGCTTCCACGGATATCAGCAAAGCGGTCCGCGCAGCGTATGGGACGGACGAAG
>WNFR01006217.1_pt1 | contig 12218 bp, 16 predicted proteins | sample 5400221 | NCBI WGS metagenome assembly WNFR01 (sample SAMN13153357, study PRJNA577476) | soil metagenome | isolation source: 40 cm soil under Madrone tree | place: USA:California | collected 2016-06-14 | reverse complement strand
CGGTCCCGCCAGTAGTGCGCAAAGGCTTGCCAAGTTCGCAGCGCTTCGAGGATGTAGACCTTTAGTTCTGCAGCGCTCCAAAAGATGTTGGTGGGATCATCTAAGCGGACGGCGGCTTCGGTCTGCAGTTGCCCAAAAGTGATGTGGCTGTAGCCCGCCATGGCCCCTCATCTGTAGATTTTGTCGAATTTCGATCCTACGTACCAAGCGATCGGCCCGATGAGGAAACCGACCTTTTCTAGCAACGTGATGTGCCGCCAGGCGTTGAAGAAGGCAACCACCAAGATGATCAGACCGATGACTTTCAACACGTATTCGACGTGGATGGTATTGGTAAGTTTATCGAAAAAACTCGGTGTCGGTGTTAGGCCCATGATTCCTCCTCTTTATTTTGCGTCAACGTACGGCGAGTGTACATACGATTGCTCCTGCCGCCGCGCCGATTCCGGCCGCGGTGGAGCCACGGGGGCTTGCGGCGTACCCGCCGCCGCCGGCGCAGGCTGCGACAAGCAGCGATGTAGTCGTACGATGAATCCAGTTCCCGCCTTTCGCCGTCTCTGCCAACTGTTTGTTTTCTTTTTTGAGCGAATCTATTTCCTTCTGTGCATTCGTCATTTTCGTGGCGCGATCGGCAGCATCGGCAGTGCAGTTTGTCAGATCGAGTTTGGACTGCTCGCAGGATTGCGCGTACCTGGACACGGCCGGGAAGTCCGCTTGGGGCACCGCGACGACAGGAGAGGGAGTCGGGTTCGCTGCGGTCGCTGCCGGCGTGGTAATGATGAATGGCTGCGGCGCTCCGGTAAGTTTCTGCAAGAGCGCGCTCATTTGCGCGTTGCTCTTGGCCGCAACCGTAAACTCATCCTGGAGGGTTTTGGTTTCCTGGGCGTGCTGGTCGTCGCGCGCTTTAATCTTCGCATCTAAGGTTTCGTTGATCTGCTGGAGTTGTTTCTGGAACTGGCCTTGGGCTTTCTCGACCGCATCGGCAACCGCTTGCTCGCGAATGTGGGCGTCGTGCTCGTGGAGCGCGACGGCGCCGACGATAACGACCAAAGCGGCAGCGCCAATTTCAATGTAGGTCAGCGGCCTCATTGCGTCCCCAAGCGCTTGTCTATGACCGCACGTACTGCGTCTAGTCCTCCATCATGCATTGCGTTAACTAACTCCGCGTCTGGCGTTGCGGGAAGTTCTTTTAGATAGAGATGAGGATAGTCGGGGTTCACCGACCGCCAATCGGCGCCCTCGGCCAGTCCGCAATCTTTTGCTTTCGCAAGCAAGTCCTTCCAACGGTCATCGAGTTCGTTCCAGTCCGGATGCCAAGAAGGGAACTGAGGGTCGTCCGGTGCGGCGTCCACGGCATACAGAAAGCAATGAGCGCTCTGCTCTGGGCGAGCGTGAGTCACGATCGGACCGGGAGTTGTGCGCCCCTGCTGATAGATGGCATCCTGCGCAGACCAGGTCGCAAGACCGCGCGTCACCCGAAGGTGGATGCCATCGACTTCAAGATGAGAGTCGAGCGTGTAGATCCTCCGGGAAAGTTCCGGATGGACGAGGTCGAGACGGCTCTTAGAAATAGTATCTAGCATTTAGGAGTTTGGCTTCGCATCAGGTCCGGGGACCGCGGGAAGTTCTTTCTGGATGCCTGGGAAGATCACCGCCATCACTTTATCGAAAATGGAATCGGAAGCCCACCCTAGCATGCCACTGACTCCGAGATGAGAAGCAAGGTTGGGCATGAACTTCTCGATGTTAAGCACCGCGGGATTCTCCCACACCACGAGAAAAAGGCATAAGCAGACGAACCAGCGGATGCCAATCGGCACCCATCTGAACTTGAAAAAGTCCGTAATCGACTTGATGCTGTTCAGCGAACTGCGCGAGGCGAGGTAGGCTTGCGCCAACACATTCAGAGCTTGACCGCTGTTGTAGAACAGCAAAATAACGACGTAGTGGAGTGCAGGATGGTTTTCGATCATTCATTCCTCATCGCGTTCGGTATTCCATCAAAAAGTTAGCGTCGGCCGGAGACGTACCACAGCCGGCTGCTGCTGTCTGTACCGTAACTGTTAAGGTATTCGGCGCTCCCCAGAACGGGAGCGACCCAAAGGAATTCGACAGAGCCGTGATCGTTATGTCGGTGAATGTAACGCCATCAGTAATCCTGACAACAGCGTTCGGAGAGCAGCCTACTGGGGCTGTTTTAACCTGGACTGTTCCGCTCATGACGGTAATCGGCTTGGTCAGAGTCCAGGTAGCCGCTGTCCACGTACTGGTAAGGGCTCCAGGCAAGAACGCCGTTAGCGTGCCTCTCGGCGAAGAATTGAAGGGAGAATCCCCACCGACCGCTGCGCTCGTAGCAGCGGTTAAAACGGTAGAGTCGAGAGTGGTTGTGGTTGTGCCTCCTAGTTTAGCCGTGGTCCCCCAGATTAACCCTCCACGCATTCCGGCAGGACCGCCCGCCGCCATTTGTGTTGGGGAAGCCCCCGAAGTAGAAACAGCCGTGTCCGTATAAGAGATACCTGTTATCGGAGAGCCATTCAAAAGAGTTTGATGACTACCGGTATCTGATCCTCGGTAGAGGTTGTACTGCGTTACACCCGGGATGGCTGCCCAATTCAGGATGACTGTCTGATTGCCACCTGTTGTTGTAGCAAGGCAATAAGTCGAAAGCGTCCCTTCTGACCCGTTGGCATGAATGGGCGCAAGGAAATAGTAGTTCGCGCCTACGGGAACTGAGCCACCAGCGGAGACTGGACAAGTCGGAGGAGCGCCTGGACCGGCCAAAGTAAATAAAGAATTGCCCGGCCCTATCGTGATGTTTTTATAATGGATATCAGTAGAAAGAGGGCTCCTCCCAAACACCCCATCACCCACGAAATAACTTTCGTTGATATAGGATGTCCCCATGTTTGCTGGAGTAACAGACTGATTACCGTTTAAGATATGGTTAGAGGAGGTAGAAGTTGATGCGGTAAGGGAACCAATAACAGCGGTTCCGCCACCGCTGTTTACGGCGTCTAAAGTAAGATTATGAGCGCCGTAGTTTGCTATCAAAGGAACAGAAGTAGTGTCAAAACCGATCTGTCGAATAGTCGCAGCGAAAAAAGTAGCCGGGTCGTAAACGGGGTGCCGGACCAAGGAGAAATACGGCATATACCCCCCCTGGCTGTAAATGGTGTCCGCAACAAGCCAGCCGCCTGCTGGATACGGACGGATTGCAGCGGCTCCAACCCCTCCCAATGTGAGCTTACTAGTAAACGTTGTGTTACTATTTACGTCGAAATACATCGCTGGAGTAGTGCCGACGATTGTTCCGTTTTGATTCCCAAGTATTGTCAGATCGTCAAAATGCCAACCGTCGGCGGCTGCACCGTTGGCCCTAAATACAGCGGCCATGTTGGAGTAAGTAGGCCCCCCTGACCCTAAAACGAATGTCACCTTTCGGAAGGCTCCTGAATAAGGAACTCCACCTTGCTCTTGGATCAAACCTATCTGACCATTGACTATGGTGCTGGCAGAAACCAAACTCATAAGCAAATTAGAAAAGATTGTGTTGGTATTGATGAAGAATCCAGGACTCGCTCTTGAAATGTAAAGTGGTGGAGTGATTATGGTTGTGAAAGCCGCAGCTAGATCCCCTGAGCTCGGCTGCCCTTCCCAAATAATATTTGAAGTCGTGATTGGCTCATTCAGCCACACAGTTCCTTTTTGTTGAACAATCAGTTGATTGGTAGGTCCTAACCCGATCGAGATCGGGGAGTTAAACACGAAATAGTTATTTCCCCCATCCATGGGAATCATCAACGGCCCAGCCGTACCTGCGCCAAAGTTCGCTGCTGCTGTTGCTGCTTTAAGGAAAGTCACAGCATCATCAAAGAGAATGGTTTGACCGCTATTGGAGTTCCCGGCGTTGTTGGCTAGAACCAGGGACGTAGTGCCTGCACCAGACACAATCGTCGTGGCGAGCATGCTGTTGGTCGGAGTGGTGGGAACCGTCGTAGGGATGTAAAAGGGAGGATTGGTAAAGGTCGTTACCGGAGATCCAAGGTCATCGAACGCCAAGTAAGTTATTTCCGTCAGCCTTACGGCTCCTAAATTTGCGTCCTGAGGCCACATCGCTCCGATGAGCGTTTTTGTCCCACCGGACACGCGCCCGTAAATATAGTAGATATAGTTGTTCGTCGTCTCGGTCGCTTTGATATGGATGGAGTTCCAGTAGTTGACGATGCCGCCGGTTCCAGCCGAAATCGCTCCGTTCCGCGTGTCAGATAACAGGTTCACGGTAAAGTGCGTGTTATCGGGAACCGTTGCAACCATGAACCATCCGTTAAAGGGGACTGGTGTTGATTGAGCATTAAGTGAAACAGAGGTTGTGACGCCGGAAATGACGACATGCCCGTACTGGACCAACCCGTGCGGAGCTGAGGTTGTGTATGTGGCTACGTTGTTAGAGAGAGAAACCGATGTGATGTTAATCGTCTGAAGTCCGAGAGACGCTGGCCCCGTGTTGGTGCAAGTTTCTGGGCTTACGTTTGTGGCTCCCATGAGCGTTCTAGCAACCAGTTGGTAACAATAGGTCGTAGCCCCTGTCGGCCCCGGTTGGTCAAGGAGCAATCCAGTTTGAGCGACTAGGACACTCGGCGTAACCGTTGGGGCCGCAGGAACGGCGACGGTGCCGGGTCCGCAACCGTAGAGAGCCACACCGTCTCCATTTTGAAAAGTACTAGCAGAACTAATGGTGACGTTCGGTGATCCGCTAGTGCAATTCACTGTGATTCCCGGGATAGCAGGGGCGACGTTCTGATTGACGGCCCGCATACCAAACCTAGTCCCGTCAACATAGGGGTTGGGTCCCTTGAATCCAATGTTCACATCTAAATTTAACGGGTTCGGCGTGATCACGGGACTGACCAATACCCCTGGATTTCCTCCCGGTCCCACCTTGATAAATACTCCGCCGATACAAGAATAGAAATCTCCCGTCAGGATGTTCACTGCCGTTTGTACGGAGGTGCAAGGAGGTACTGGAACGCCGACAAAAGGGGTCGTCGATCCCGCTGGGTCGCTGACCAGTACATCACCGATCGTGAAAGGGGAGACAATGCCGCCGCCGGACAACTGAATGTCGTACCGGCTGTTTTCGGTGTAGAAAAACCAAAGTCCTACACTTGATGCGGTGAAAGGATTCGATAACGACGTGCCCGCATTGTCGGAAAAAAGAGAGGGGGTGAAGGTCGCCGTGCCTCCAGCAGTAGAGCCGTCCGTCCCCGTTTGATTGAACGTAAAGGTATTCGCCGCCTGGGTGACGCTTGTAACGGTGAAGCTCCCGTTGAAGCTCGAGTCGGATGCACCAACAATCACAGCTAGAGCATTGAGTGAAAGATTCGTAATCGGCGCGGACATCACCACCGTTACCACATTCGATGAGCGCGTGAGCGTTGAGATCGAGACCGGTCCGGAAAGACCAGAGAAAAACACTTTGACCGTGCAGTTCGGATAGGACGCTTGTACGGCGGGTTTACCCGTTATCCCGGAAACGACTACAGCTTGCCCTCCCTGCTGGCAATATCCCTGGGCGCGCTGGCGTGCTTCAACTGCTCCGCCAAACAGGCCGGCAAGACAGCAAAGGAATAGCAGCCTTCTCATTCCCGTCCGTCCTCTCTTTTGAAAGGATCGTAAGGCGCCGTGCTCGCGTAACGCTCGGCACGCTCCTTAAGGTCGTTGTCCTGAGTCCGGTGAATGGAGGGCTCGGACTCGTATCCTGCGGTCGCCGCTCTGCGCTGCCCGCCCATCGCCGAAGAGAGGATGTCAGGCACGAGGTCCGCCGTCCGGCCAATCCTGCTACCGGCGTGCGCATCGGTTTCCTCGACGAAATTGAGTGAAAGGGTGTGCTTCCCTCGGTCGTGCGCGACCTGCAGGTTAGTGCTCGGATTGTGATCATAGATGTCGCGCCGATCGCCGCGCGGATCCGGATGAGCATACGGAGGGCTCATCGGACTCGACAGTTTGTCCTTGGACATATTTAGCTCCTTGCCTGAATTTAGACCTTAGCCTCAGCCGAACTTACTTCTTCTTGCCACTCATAGTTGTCGATATCGTCGCCGCCGCTCCCTCGATCGAACCGTGGAAGTTCTTGCCAACGACGCCGGCGTGAAACACTTCGTCGACGCCGCCGTGTCCAGGTGCACGAGGCTCAGCAAACACCGGGCAGACGTTGTGGTCGATGACCGCGCCGGGCTCGGTCGTATGGTGTGGCGCCGAAGTCCCGTGCGGACTGCGAAACGGGCTGTTTAACTGGCTTTTCATTGGGTCCTCCTAAATCAATCCCACCAGGCTACGTCTCCCCATCCCATGTCGTGTGCTTGCGCGAAGTTGCTGTCGATCGGCGGATAGTTCAAATAATCGCGCAGGTTGGGAAGGAAATTCGTGAGCATGATGTTGTCATCGTTGCGCTTGGCGTCCTGCAACTGGACCTTGTACTTCCGGTCCGCTTCCGCCTTCATCAGCTTAAAGTCTACATCCTTAAGTTCCGCGAACTGCCCGGAATTAAGGATGGCCCAATCGCAAGCGTAATCAAGCGAATGCTGGATGAGCATGTCGGATGAGACAGTCCCCGGCACATCCAATGTCGCAGAAAGCGGGAGACCTCTACGCCTGTAAATGTAGGGCAGGCCGCGCGGCACCGTGGGATGCGGCCAGAGTTCGTAGATAGGGTTGCCGTTCGCATCGACCTTGTACGCAGCGAGCGCGTAGGGGTTGCCTTGAGATCCACGGGTCGGATCGCGCGCGTCGAGTTCGGCCTTCGTCAGGAAGAGGTTTTTCCCTACGATGGCATAGCCGTCGGTGGGATTCAGAATGACGGTAAACATGAGGAAGTCGGTGATGAAGTTTCCGGCGCCGTCGGCTGGCGTGTAGTAGCAGCGGTAGACCTGATATTGCGCGTTAGCGGCGGTGGCATCCATCCAGGGACGGTCCAGAGTAAGTTGCGTGACGAGCACGCCATTGTCGGCAACCGCGGTGATGTTGTAGATCGGCCCGCCGCCCACAGAGCGGAACTGCCGTTGCGTCAGGAAAGGATTATTCAGGTTGAAGAATGCGGCGCCCGCCACTGCATCGGGAACGACTACATTCGAAAACTGCGTGACGGCGACCGTGCCGGCCGTGACGATCCCGGGACAAACGAGCGTGCCTTCACCAATGAGCCATGACCAGAGGCGCGATTCGCGCAAATCCTTCCATGCTCTGTTCACAATTTTCTGCGCAAGGAGGAAATCCAATCTAGGAACCCAACCGCAAAGCTCTGCCGCGTAGTCGTTGAAGGGCACTTCAGTTAACTCCCCACACAGAATTGACCTTCACTATGTTGCTTCTGGAGTTTTCTTTACGGATAGCCATTGCGAGTTTTTCTCTTGTTTCCCTCTCTTCGTCGTTCATCGCGACCCAGCCCCTCACGTACTTTACGTTGCGTCTAGTCCGCGTCCCTTCTCCAAGAAGAATCGCGTATTCCGAACGTGCCTTTTTGATTTTCAAATAGGGCAGAATAATTTTCAGGAACGCGGCCGCGTCAGGTCCGGAGACCCACCAGCGATAGGACAATCGCCATTGCGGTTTCCGGGCTTTTTCTGGCTTACTGAGCCTCCCTCCGAAAACACTGAAAAACCAAAGGAGCACATCTTCGTCAGTCATCCTAACTTCGACATTGACCCCATAGCAGTAGTCGCCTCTCTTGTTTTTCTTCCTTGTTACGCTTATAGAACCTTCGCCATCAATGATGCCAGCGGCGTAAGATTTGTCGGTTTCAGGTATAAGTCGGAGTGGCGCTTCTTGAAAAGGTTTTAGTGGACGCGACCGTCTATAGAAATCGGCAAAGCAATCTCTGCATCTTGACTGCCTTCCGTCTTTTGAAAATCTGGAAGTATTTAGCGCAAATTCAGACAGAGGCTTAGAAGACTTACAGTAGCGACAGAATTTGAGTTGTTCGGTGTCGGTAGGCATGGACACATTATAAAACGCCACACGCTATGGAGAAACCGGATTACTGCTGTCCCAGGCCGTGTTGTCGGTGAACTGCATGTTCGCGTTTGCGGCGTTCGTTGCTGGAGGCGTGAAGGCTGGAGGAAAAGCAACGTTCACATCGACCCAGTAGTCGCCGTCCGGCGCCCTGAACCATTGCACTCCGACATTCGCAGCGAGGAGCGCCTCGATCGCATCGACGGTTGAGACCCAGGGCGCAAGCCGAGCTCTCCACTGTGCTTCAGTAAGAACCACAGCAACGCCAGGATTCGGCTGCGAATTATTCGGATTATAAAAAAACCCTGTCAAGGTTTACTCCAAATGAGTTCCGACGAGAGCGCCGTTGTTTTGTCGGTGCGTCGGTTTCACTCCCGCAGGAATCCCTCCCTGGAAGGGGAGTGGCGGATTGAACGCTCCGTTAGTCATCCACAGATCGAACTCCGGAAAAGCGACGAAGTTCGTGTCGGCCGTCAGGTTTTTTTCAAACGTGTCGATGTCCCTGATGTAGCGCGATAGAAAAGATCGCCACTGTGCTTCGGTTACGGTGATGACTGGATTGCCCGGCGTGCGCCGGTCCCGAATTTGCCACGTCAGAGCCACGAGTTCTCCTAATCAACCTTCTCGAACGAAACACGCAGATGGAAAGTGGAGGCAGTTGGGGATCCAACTACTACCACCTGGTCTCCGCTTGCGATTGGCACTCGGTCAGTTGAATCGCTGCACGTTGTCTGCCCCGGTAACATGGTGCATGAAAGGAGCGTTACGACATCATTGACGCGCACAGTAAGAATAAAACTTCCAGTGGAACTGACATCTCTTACGGCGGTCAGGTTCCCTAAATCTCCGCTTGAGCCGATGGGAATAGCAAAGGGCGATCCGGAAACTGGTTGGCAAGTGGTTTCTGTAGAAGGAGTAATAGGGGATGGAGAGGGGTTAAGGGAATCAAATGTAAGTTGCGTGCAGAAACCAGTAAAGATGCCCTGCGTCGGTAAAGGTTTAGGACCGGTTTGAGACCATGAAACAAATGCGGCACCGAATGCCGTAAGGACAGCCAGCAAAACAACGTATTTTCTCATCGTAACTCCTAACGACCGAGTGCAAAAAATCGGAAAGAGCGGGCCGAAAGGTTGGTAGTCGCTACCACTTCCGCATTTAGAGTCAGGCTCCAGTAGCGAACAATCCAACTTATCGGTTCACCTTTTGCTCCGATGGTGGGAGTCACATCCGCACGGAATTGCCCGTTGTCGCTTACCGCGCCCCACACCATCGTTAAGGATTTCAGTCCGAACTCGGCGGCGGTCAGCGCATCTCCGCCAGTTGGAGGAGTGCCGGGAGTAACAACGACGTAGGACGCAGGGCCGATGTGGTCCACGCAGGAAGCGTAGCGGTCACCGAATGCCCCTTGCGGATAGCCGTCAAGGGTCGTAGCTACTCGAAGTGGTCCCGGCATAACTGCCTCCTAGATTCGGCGCATCGCCAAAGTATTGTTGAGTTGCACGACGCTGATGACCGAGAGCACCGGTATCGTTTCCGCGATACCGTAAACAGTCACAGTAGACAATGCGGTGTCTGCTGCGTTTACGTCGGAGGTTGAAGCAACAGCAGGAGAGATATAAGCACTGACCGGACTCCCGGCTACTCCGCCAGCAGTGATCGTGGAGTTGAACAGAACGGAAGCGCGTCCCCCGATCTGCATCCACGCATAAGTGTTCTGCGTGACGAGCGTGTTCAGAACCACACCAGCAATCAGGGTCGGAATAGCCGCCGTGGGTTTGGCATCGCCGTTCACCTGATAGTTCGCTTCGGCCACCGACAAATCCCAAAAGACAAGTTTCCCGCGGGCAGGTTGCGCGGTAGTGTACGTCATGAACACATACTGGTAGATTCCGCCGAGCAGCGTGCCGACGGCCGAGGCGGAACGAAGGTCGGTAGGCCCCAGAGCGACACGAGCTCCGACTTGCCCGCCGTAGGAAGATTGTCCGGTTCCTGAGGAGACCGACTGGCCCGGAGTTGCGTCCCCGCTGCCTGCATTCATCGCGGAACTGACCATGCGATCGATCTGCTGAGTTGCTCCTGCTGGCATAAAGCCTCCTAGTGCAAGTCACCGGCGGCCATGGCGACCGCTTCCAGAATCCCTTTTTTACCCGCCAAGATTTCTTCTTCTGTCAATTCCCAGGCTCCCGTCAATACTTCGTTCGGATGGAACTGGCACCAGTCGTGGCAGATAGCATTGAGCGCTTGCGGCGGACTGTACGAAGCCGGAACCTTGGTAGTCCGGTACTTCGACGGCATTTCCTCTCTGTAACGCCACTCCCAGAACTCGCGGCCCTGCCTGATAATGATGAAGCGCGGCTGCCTGGACTGCTTGAACACTTTTACTCCTCAGTTCAGCGAAATTCTTATCACGACGACTGAATCAAGAAAACTCACAACGATAAAACGCTCCGGCATCAACCACCAATGCCAAAGGCTTGCAGATTATATCTTGGGCCGACACACTCTAAATTGACGGCCGCTTTTTCCTGTCCAACGACTTTGGTGTTGTCCTGAGCTGGAACGAACCCAGAGAATCCGAATCCATACTCCGGATCATCAGAAATCCTGAACAGCCACTTGCGGGTGTTGAACATGGCGAGGACTTCGCCGACGGTGAGCAGCGTGGACGTCGGCATGTTCGAGCCGGTCCCGACGGTCGCGGGCGAGGTGAACGTGCCGGTCAGCCAGTTCCCGATGTCGGGGTCGTTCTGACCGAACTTCAGACTCGGGAAGTAGTCGTCCTTCAAAATCATCGCCGAGTTGTGGCGCATGCCGGAACAACCGAAATACGGGTCGCGTTCCTGGGCAAAGCGCTGTTGCGGCTGGATGCGTTCCTTGATGAACGCATAAACAGCCTTATTGCAGACCTCGAGGTCGGGCTCTTCTCTGCCGATCGACGCAATTTGATAGAGTTCTTCCATGATCTGGAAGGTAATCGGCGCCGTCGCGCCAGCGGCTGTTCCTACCCACACCGGAACGCTGTTCATCTTGTTGGTGATGACGCCATTCCTTGGCTGCGTTCCGTAGTTCACAAAAATCGAGCCGTCCCAACCAGGCGTAACTCCGTCGTTGAGCGCCTCAATCCACCCGTTGATGTCATTCGGGCGGTTGCCGACGATGCCGCCTCCGCTTGCCTGTCCATGAAGCGACATGGCGACGGCGATAATCGCGGAAATCGTGTTGAGCGCGTTGCGGAGGTCGATGTCGATCAGCGAGAACACCGCGAGCGGTCCCTTGTTCAAGACCTGGATGTCCTCTTTGTACTCGGGCACGGACACTTCGTAGAACTTCGGATCAAAGAGCGTCCCGGCGAGCGTCTGGCGCTTGGTAATGTTGAAGCTCGCGCCCTTCGCATACGACCCGCCGATCAGCGGAGCGTAGAGAAAGACATTTTGCATGAATGAACCTCCCCCGAAAGGCACCATACTGCGCGCCCGGAGGTACGCTTGAAACGGCGTATCCAAGAAAAAATTGTCTTCGATTACTCTTGGATAAATTTCTTTGAGCGTGGTCAGGTTGATTTCATCCAGAATTGGATCGGGCATGGCTTACTCCTCGCTAGAAAAGTGTTCTACGCTGCTTTGTCCCCTGCCTTGTACTTACCTGAGTTGAACGCGGCGACGGCTGCGGCGACCGGGCTTTGCGCTGTCACCGGTGGTTTACCCTTAGCCGCTTCTGCGGCCTGCTTTGTCGCCATCGCAAGGACCGGAGATCCTTCGCGCTCTCCGGAGCGTACGCCGGCATTGGCTAGCGTTGGGTTATCGGCGAGGATCTTGGCGCGCTCGGCCTGGGCTGCTTCCGTGCGGGCGTCGGCAATGCGCTTGTCTACGTCGGCGTTCCTGAGTTGCTCGCGCTTTTCTGACACCTTGTACTGATCCTCGTAAATCTGCTTGAGGGTCTTCGTACCGCCGGCAGCAACGGTGTCCTCGATGAGTTTTTCCCAATTGGGCGTTTCGGCCGCTTCGCCAAACAACTTGAAGTGTTCCCGCTCAATGCTTGGAATCAGCGCAGCGAACTTCGCGTAAGCGCGGGCCTCGTTCTGGAACGTTTCCTTGCTCACAAACCGCCCCTCGAACTCCTTGGGGTCGAAGTTAGTGCTCCGATTCTGGTCAGTGTTCGGCGTCACGTTCGGCGCACCCTCAAAAAGTTTCCCGATCTCGTCTTCGGGCAGG
>WNFR01012816.1_pt1 | contig 12219 bp, 10 predicted proteins | sample 5400221 | NCBI WGS metagenome assembly WNFR01 (sample SAMN13153357, study PRJNA577476) | soil metagenome | isolation source: 40 cm soil under Madrone tree | place: USA:California | collected 2016-06-14 | reverse complement strand
TTTTGGACTCAATAAACCGAAACCACACCTTGATCGCTGTCTTTAGCTGGGGGCTGAAGAATTGACCGGCTAGTCAATATAACACTTGATTTGCATGCTGTCCGTGCGGCAACACACATATGCGGGAAATAACCAGCTCTTCCCTGACAATCAGCCGCGGTGTTAGCGGTGCGCACCTTGAAGCAATATGCGTGCAATAAACGGCCGACCGGGGGATGTTGCCAAGGGAGCTACTCGCTACCGCTAGTTCTGTCCCTGCTACCCCATAAGTGCGACCGCCTCTCCCATATTAATACCTGCTTTAACCGAGTTATGATTGAATTGTAGAGTCCGATTCGAATATCCATCCAAGCGGTGCTTATGGCGGTAGCTAAGAGCGGCGATGGAAGTAGGTTAGTGGACCGTATGAAAAAAGAAGCGTCGTTCGGAAGGCGCGGGGTTGGGTGGCGCGGCCTCCTGATCTGTTGGACACTAATTGCAGTCCTATTTACAGCACGGAATATCGTACAGTCTGTCAGCGGCGGGCAACCTGTTAGGTGGGGGCCTGGTGTCCTTTTCGAAGTCATCTATTGGTATATCTGGGCATTACTCACCCCATTGATATTTTGGTTTGCCAGACATTTTCGCGTAGAACGCAACGAACGGTTACGAAGCATTCTGGCATTACTTCTGCTTGGTTTATTTATCGCCCCCCTCCAGGTCTCACTTGAAATTGCCATAAATTTAACCCTGGCCAGTAAGCTTTTTCACCTGCCCGCAGCTGACATCGCACAAAGAGTTGCGGGGATTAGGAGGGTCGTCCTCGTAGAGAGCTTTACCAGCTTCTTCACTTACATGGTAGTGGTCGGTGTCTTCTACGCCTTTGATTACTACCAAAAGTATAGAGAGCGTGATCTTCGGGCATTGGAACTGGAAGGACGGTTAACCCAGGCAGAACTGCAAAATCTCAAGATGCAGCTTCACCCACACTTTCTTTTCAATACATTAAACACTATCTCGGTACTGATGACTAAAGACACGAAGGCGGCCAACGGTGTGGTCGTTCGCTTGAGTGATCTCTTACGGATGGCCCTCGATAATGTTAGTACTCATGAAGTGACTCTTAGAGAGGAGCTTGATTTTCTTGCCCGTTACCTGGAGATTGAGCAAACTCGCTTCGAGGATCGGCTAACGGTGCGGATGAAGATTGAGTCCGGCGTCCGGGATGCCCGGGTGCCAAATCTCATCTTGCAGCCTCTGGTGGAAAACGCGATCCGCCATGGCATTGCGCCATTGCTCACTTCCGGGACTATTGAGATATCTGCCTGTCGTGAGAATGGTTATCTCCGGCTCGAAGTAAGGGACAACGGGGCCGGCCTGACAAACAGCAACCAGCAGCTCCGCGAAGGAGTTGGTTTATCTAACACTCGGGCGCGGCTGGTTCAACTGTACGGCAGGGATCATAGGTTCGAAGCGGGTAATGCGCCAGGCGGCGGCCTACGCGTGACTATTGTCATTCCTTTTCGCAGGACAGGGGGCGATACAGTTGACGAAGGAGCGCAGGAAGATGCGGAAGATTAGAGTACTGGTCGTCGACGATGAAAGAATCGCTCGCGAAGGGATTTGCATGCACCTCGCATCAGAACCTGATGTGGAGATCATCGCCGAATGCGCCAACGGTATTGACGCCGTATCCATTATTAAGGAGCGGCTTCCGGATCTGGTGTTCCTCGACGTGCAGATGCCCGGACTAGACGGCTTCGGCGTCGTAGAGGCCGTTGGGTCAGAGCAGATGCCGACTGTGATCTTTGTAACCGCCTATGACAAGTATGCGCTGCGCGCCTTCGACATTCACGCTCTCGACTACCTCCTCAAGCCATTCGACGGCGAAAGATTTTCAAAAGCCCTTGGGCGAGCCAGAGTTCAAATCAATCAGGCATCCGGCGCAGGCATCAACAATCGACTGTTATCACTGCTGGCAGACATTAAGTCTGGTCAAGAAAGCCGCGTCGAAAGCTCCGAGGCCAAGCCGAAATACGTCGAGCGGCTGGTCATCAAATCTGCTGGACGGATTTCTTTTTTGAATGTCGACGAAGTTGACTGGATTGAAGCCGCCGATAACTACGTTGAATTGCATGCTGGACGTGAAGCGCATCTCGTGCGCGAAACAATGAATGCGCTTGAAACAAAGCTCGACCCTGCCAAGTTCCTGCGCATCCGCCGATCCACAATCATCAACATTGAGCGCATCAAAGAACTCAAGCCGCTATTTAGAGGTGAGTACGTGATCATTCTCAAAAATGGTAAGGAATTAACATCCAGTCGCCGCTATCGTCACCATCTAAGCCGACTGCTAGAAGGATAACGTTCAGCTTGCCGCTGTGCCATCGCAGACTCTTACAATACTATTTCTCTTGCTACTGTCGGCTCTGCTATTCGGACAGGCGAAGCACTCAGCAAAGCCCTAATTTCAGTGGACGAATGTCGCCTTCTCTTCGCCTGTAAGTGAGTCAAGTATATCTACGCCGTTCGGCTTCCTGCCTCATGCCGCTCTGCTTCTTTTTCCACCCGCCCGCCCCATCAGCTAAACCGCTTTTCCCAAAGTTGTGGCGACCTTTCGCATAGTCCTTCTAGACTACGCAACTGAATCTTTTCTGAGACTCTCGCTTGATTGGGTTTGTAACCTCGCACCACTCAAGTTCGGATTGAAACTGAAAGATTCACCGAGGGCCGAGAGGTGCACGGAACCTCGTTAAGTATTGAGGAGGAGAACATTGATGAGAAAATCCTTGGGCCTCATTCCATTTGTCGCACTGTTAGTGATGACGTTGGCCGTGGCTGTGCCTGCGCAACAAGAAAAAAGTATAAGTGAACAATCCTATTACCGCGCGCACTCGGTGCTGGAGTCAGGGATTAAAGCCCTCGGCGGTCTGGAGGCTTTGCGGGACATAAAGGACATCACCCGAGAGATGACCGGCACGAGATCTGACCAGGGGCAGGGTATGTGGCCTGTCCCGCCGTCCCGGAGTGGCCAACCCCCGGTGACTAACACCTACCACAAAGCGACCAGCGTCCGGGATCTACGCGGGCAACGGGCAATGGAGTACCGCGAGACCGCAATCTTCGGGGGCCAGTCTTTGACATATCGGAACGTCGCAACAGGGAACCTGGCCTTCTTTGCCCGATACGGCACGAAGGTCTTGCGTCAGAGTCCGCCTGCGGCGCTCACCGCAGTTAGAGCGGGGATGTTCCGTCGCTACCCTGAGAGTCTGCTCCAAACGGCTTGGGCGCGGCCTGAAACGCTACGCTGGTTAGGTGAGTCAAAGTATGGCGGTCGCAAGCAGCGAGTCATCTCGTTCGCTGATGTAGATGGAACGGCTTTAGCACTCTACTTTGACGCGGAAAATAATCTGCTTACGAAGACTGAAGTCCTGACGGATGATCCGCTGTTCGGTGACATGACTACCGAGCTTGTCTTCAGCGACTGGCGCCCGGTCAAGAACCTGCTGCTGCCCTTCATGTTTATCGATAAGCTTAGCGGCTCGATATTTCAGGACTTTCGCGTCTCAGCCACGGCGCTTAACACAAATCCCCCTGATGCGTTTTTCGCATTGCCCGATGGATTTGCAACACTCGGGCCTATTTCTCCCACACCCGCGGTAAAGAAACTGGGGGACGATGTCTACGCCTTGCTCGGATCCTACAATAGCCTCTTTGTGGTTCTCAAAGATTACGTCCTAGTAGTCGAGGCAGGAGCAAACAGCAACTACACGCAAGCCGCGATCGCCGAGATAAGAAAGATCGCACCCGATAAGCGTATTCGCTACGTGGTCTCCACCCATTTTCACTTTGATCACTTAAGCGGAGTTCGCAGCTACGTTGCGGAAGGCATAACAATCATCACGACGCCTACGGCAAGAACAATCATTGAAAGCGCGGCCACCGCGAACCATTCGATGAGGCCTGACATCCTCTCGCGACGTCCACGTCCACCCGTTATTGAGACCTTCAAAGACAAGCGTGTGTTCGAGGACGAAACGCACAAAATTGAGCTCTACGGATTCTCAAACCCGCACTGCGGTGAAATGATCATCGCATATCTGCCGAAAGAAAAAATCCTCTTGGAAGCCGACATGTTCGATCTTGATATTCCTGAAGAAGGAATTCCCAGCGCCGGCGATGATACCGCTGCTCTTGCTGACCAGATTCAACGCCTCGGCCTGCAGGTGGAACGGATCATTCCAGTACATGGCCGGATGGGAACAATAGCTGACTTGCGGCGAGCAATGGAGAGCCGCGCGGCTGGCAAGTAGTTGTTTCTGGAGGTCTGACGAAAACGAGGCGACGAGTGCAGCTAGTGAGTCTTTTTATACGCAGGCCTTAAGCAACCTGATGGCACGGCAAAGTGATGAAACTTAGAACAGAAAATGTACTTCCTGTGAGGAGACCTAAGATGAGAAAAGTCTTTGCGACGCTAATTATACTGTGCTCACTGACCTCCCTCACTTTCGGACAAGCGGGATCGAAAGGGTCGAAAGCAACCGGCAAAGCCGAAGCAGCGGTGCTGAAGCAATTGGAGAATTGGCTCGATGCCCTGAGACGAAGTGATATGGCTGCGCTGAATCGGATCATAGCTGACGACTTCATGATAATTGGGGCTGAGGGCACGGTCAGATCCAAGGAGGAAGATCTGGCGCCGATTAAATCCGGAGATCTCAAGTTCGAGTCTCTCACCACTGAAGGAGTTAGGGTGTTCGTCTATGGTGATACGGCGGTAGTCACTGGCATCGGGATCTATAAAGCCAATTTCAAGGGCCGTGCAGCCAACATTCGGGAGCGATTTTTTGACGTGTATCAAAGACGAAGGGGCCAATGGAAAGTTATTGCATCGCGATCGACGCCTGGTGAAAAGGGCTGATCTCATATTGCGGGCTCAGTTGCGTTTCCTTAGACGTTAAAGCGTGGATACCCGTGAAGTAACACGGAACTGCTATCTGTCCCCGATTTAGGTTCCGCCATTACTGGAGACATTTGGACTTTTAGGTTGGGGGCCGTTTTCACGTCCTTTCATGGCTAGACTGCCTGAATATCTATAGCCTTCACTATTGTTAACTGCCTTCCGCGCGGCCTCGCGCACCTTATTTCAATAAGACGTTTGGCGCTGGGATATCCCGTGGATGGTTCTGGTTTTGTTAAGTTGGCCGTTGACGGGCATCCCGAACCATTGGAGGTGGACCGACGGCGAATGCGTGAATAAAGGTTTTACGCTCTCCGAAAGACCTCCTTTTGCAAATTGCGCAGTATGGCTAAGCGCGACTTCTTTCGGTTTTTCAGTGTTTTTGACGCATTTGATTTCCCAGATTTTCGCTCTGTTTCGCTTGAAGGTGACCCAGCAGTGACCCAACGAAAAATAGCGTATTACGTTGGCATCAGCAAACTATTTAATTACTTGAGGTTTTGGAGGCGGCGATCGGAATCGAACCGATGAATAAAGGTTTTGCAGTCTTAAAGAGCCTGTTTTCCCATGTTCATGCTGGTACCGATTTGTGACTTTTTGTTGGGCTCTTCTCCCACTTTAGTTAGGGTGCGTTTAGCCAATTTCGCCCCTGCCACGCCTTGTTGTGTAACGCCAGTGACACAAAGTTGGCGCCACGGATCTTAAGCCCTGTTCACTCTCCAAAGGGCTTGTGTGACCGCCCAGGAGGCGGGCACACTAAACAGGGTTGGAATGGCAGCGCTCGCAAATAATCGAAGAACCCGACGAGGCGCCGACAGAAACTTTTCGTTTGCGGTTGATCGTGCAAGCGAGTGGTCAGGGTGAAGAGTTCTGGTCCAGGCTCAATGCAGCTGCGCTTAAGGGTCTTTGCGCGTTTGCATGGGGAACCAGATGCTGAGGCGGCTTACAAATCGACCATTTAAGCTTCACGAGGAAATATTGATTGAGGAAACTCTGATTCGAAATACGCTTTCGAAAGTGAATGGGAGCATTACTCGTGCAGCGGAACAGATGGGTATGACTTATCAAGGTCTGGGGTACATCATTCAGCGCCGTCACCCTAAGCTGCTCTAAGATCGTTCGCCGGTCCGACCTTGGTCAGATGAACAACCATAGTCGCGAGGGCCCTTATCCCGCCGTCTGAAATAGAAAAGACTCGATCCGCATACTCTTTAGAGGCCGGCCAGAAAACAACCTCGAAGCCGCGCCGTCAGCTTCGCTCCTGGCTACTGGCTGGTAAGCTCTGTTCAGGGGATCTGCGTTTGCCCAAGTCTTCACAAAAATTGACTCTAGTGATATATTCTCGGCGGTTTTTTTACAATCAGAACTCTCTTACCATTGGCTGGCGTCCCCGAATCCCTTTCAGACGTTAGTTGGGGACTTCCATCTGTTATTTCGAGAACGCCTTGTTTCTGGCTTCCAGGCAGCCTGAGGTCTTAATGGTTCATTAATTTCAACCATCTCATCCAAGGTTAGATATTAGTGGTTTGGAGTTCGGCCCGAGAACCAACGTGGACAAAAGTAAAGAAATGAAGTCGAGCGCGGAGTTAATAGTTTCTGCCAGGGAGATTCTGCGCGGCACGCCCGCCTCGGCCACAGACACCTACTTGCTGGCGGAGCAGTTGAGACAGAATTCCGTGTTCAGCTATGCTCGCAGATTGTTTGCTCAACTTCGCAAATCACAAGCCGCGGAGCTGGAGCTGCAGTCGCTGATCGCTATCGCGGACCCTTCCGCGTCTTCGGAAGAGCGCGTCAGGTATGTTAATTCGACGCTGGCGCTGAAACACAGCATCTGCACTTATGAAGACCCTGACCTGGCAGTCGACACTCGCTTTGACACCGCCCTCGAAATCCTGAGCGGTATCGAGGAGCTTTCCGAAACTATTAACCCCAAGATACTTGGGTCGGCTGGAGATATCTATGCTCGCAAGTGGGAGAACGACAACCAACAGCGGACGCTCGAACAGGCCTACTGTTACTACCATCGCGGTTATAAAGAGGCACGGAAAGTAAACTTCAGTGGCGAGTATTACCAGGGCTACAACGGTATCAACGCCGCGTTTTTGTTAGACCAGCTTTCTCAACTTGACCTCGATAAGATCAAGGAAATCGATCCCAAGGCGCCTCCTCCCAAAACTCTGTTGGAACGACGCAACGAGACGGAACAGATTCGCAGAGAATTAATAACCTTTTTAAGTGCGATAGCCGATAAGACCGATGAACTTTCGCCAATCAGAACCTGGTATCTGCTGAGCATTCTCGCTGAAGCAAGTTTCGGGTTGGGCCAATACAAACAAGCGGACGCCTGGCTGAAGCAGGCCAGCACGCTCGAGGGCATTCCCGACAACAAGTATGAAAAGATTGTCCGCCGCTTGGTAGCCGTTTACCGGTTTCGCGAGCCTGAGCTTTCCGCCGATCGGTTTAGAGAATCCGAGGCGGGAAAAGCGCTCACCGGGTTTGTAAGGCCGCAGTGGAAATCGAATTTTGCCGTCGACGGCTTGTTCATGGGCAAGGTTGGACTAGCCCTTTCGGGCAATGGATTTCGAGCTTCACTTTTCCAAATCGGCGTGTTGGCTAAACTTGCGGAGTTGGGCGTGCTGCGAAATGTCGAGATTCTGTCGTGTTCTTCCGGCGGCTCAATTGTCGGTACTCATTACTATCTCGAACTTCAGCAACTGCTGCAGAACAAGGCCGACGACGACATTAACAACGAGGACTACGTGGCGTTGGTCAGCGAGGTGGAGCATACTTTCCTGACGGGTGTACAGCGAGACCTGCAGACTCGTTCCAGGACCAATCCTTGGGCCAATCTCAAAGCGGTAATCAAGAAAAACTACTCGCACACCGACCGCATCGGAGAACTTTTTCAACGCGAGATTTTTTCCAAGGTCGGCGGGGAACCGAACCCCGCGTGCTACCTGGACGAACTCACTATCAAACCCAAAGGCGAGCCGGATTCGTTCACTCCGAAAAAGGACAATTGGCGTCGCGCAGCCAAAGTCCCGGTGCTGGTACTCAATGCGACAACTCTCAATACTGGCCATAACTGGCGGTTTACCGCTGCCTGGATGGGCGAACCGGCGGGGCCGATCAATTCCGAAATCGACGGCAACGTTCGTCTGCGACGAGGATTGGCTTCTCGCCAGATATCGAGCGTCGTTTCCTCAGGGTCTCATGTTCATTCATCTCAAGGAAGACATCGACGTTACGTCGCTGGATCGAATGGGTTCGCCATTGAGTATTGACACTGAAGCTGAGCAGCAACCGCCGCTGACAGCCTACGGCGTGCGCCGAGAGGTGCAGGAACGGCTGGCGAAGATACGCGCCGAATTCGATGCCTTTTCTGACACCGAGGCGTATGCCCTGATGACCAGCGGTTATCTCATCACCGAGTCGCAATTCAACAAGAGCATGGGAGCTTTTGCGCAGCACCAGACAACGGAACGTCCCCAATGGCGTTTTCTGGCTGTGGAGGAGCAGATGAAGCGCGTGGGAGATTCCGACATCCTGAAATTGCTCGATGTGGCCCGCAATCGCATCTTGAGAATTTGGAAACTCTCTCATTTCCTGCGGTCCATTACGCTGCCTGTCCTCCTCAGCATCCCCATTATGCTTTATGCGCTCAGGGACCAGTTGGAGCCTCTTTTCAAGTTTCTCAGAAACAGGGACGACGTCCTCTTCTCGGTTTTGCTGGTGGTAATAATCTTGAGTATGGTGATCGCCTTAGTCTGTGTGGTGGTGTTTCCGCTCATGCTTCTTGCGCTCATCATACTGAAGTTCCGACATCGGGAAAAAACCGCGAGCCAGCTAATCAAAAGTCTGGCTGTTTTGATCGTTGGCTGGATCGGAGCGTGGATTCAACTGATGGTCTTCGATAGATGGTACCTGGCGCTCGGAAATATTAAGGACAGGTTTTCGTCCGCCGATAAAGAGGCAAAGCCCTCAAACTTTAGATTGGCACTGCAAAGCGTGGGCGACAAAATTGATAAGACTTCCAAAGAAACTTATGACTCGATAAGCAAAGCTATCAACCGCTCTGACACGGTGGATGCCGTCAGTCGCCTGTTCGAAGCCAGCGGCTACGAGGTTGCGAGATTTCCTCGCGACACTGAAATCAACCCCTTCCAACTCAACCTCGACCTATTTGCGACCAGAGAGGGCCATCGGATTTTTGCCGACGTAAAGACGGGGCCTGATGCTGTCGACTGGAAAGATGCTTCAGGGTTGCAGGCCGCAGCGTCGTTGTTGAGCAGCCTCGAAGCCGATCGCCCCGAGTCCAAGCGGGGCGTAGTGGATGCGATGCTGATCCTGATTGATGTTGAGCCTGATGCGAGTCTGAGCGAGTTCAGCAGTCGCGAACATGTAAAGGTTGTAAGCATGAGCAGCGAACGCTTGAAACATATCATGGATATTAGAGGCAACGTCAGTGAGTTGCAGCTCGAGGCAGTTAAACTGTTTGCAGGTTCGGTGGAGTCTGCGACGCCTCAACCCGCTGAAATGAAGGTTTGATCATGGACAGTGTGGCCGCATATCAGCTTCTTTGTGACAACTTGTTGTTGCCGCCCCCAATCCTTGAGATTGTGCAACCGGCACTCCATGATTTGGGCTATCCGCTGGTGCAGAGCACTACCTCTGACCTGACTCTAAACACGCTTTGCTATTACAAAGCCGAATCGCAGGAGAAAAACGTCGTCTTCTTGCATATCGCAGGAGAAGTTATCGGAGATCCGGCAAACTTCTTTGCTGTTGCTAATATCGCCGACGCTTTCATCGGCCGCACCGACGGACTGTTTTTCTTTGCGCCAGTGAAGGAACTCGATCGGAAGTTTAACAATCTCTTTGCTCCTGGATGGCAGAGAAAGCCAAACGGACCGAAGAAGGTGCGGTTCTTCGACCAGAGCGACATTGACGACCTGAAGGCGCGAGAGCCACTGCAACGAAAGACTTTCATTGTTTACCTTCTTGACATTGACTTACTGCTACCGCAACGGCAACCGCCGAATGGTGGGCCACCTTTGGATATCAGGGTATGTCAACCTCAACTCATCAAGCTACTGACCGAGCACGCCAAGACCATGACTCAAGGGGCCGGCGTACAGGAGTACTTTCAAAAGCTACGAAACTCCCTGGACTTCCCAGACGGGTGGAGTTGGCAGCCGGACAACGACATTGATAATTGCGCGCAAACGCTAATTTCTTATCTGCTCGATCAGGGAACCTATCCGCCCAACAGCCTTAATAAGCAAGGCTATACGACGGTGGGGTTTCTCCTTGAGAAACTAATAAGCAGGGTTGGTGGGGACAAGACGAAAGCTATTTACGACATGATTATTACTTACAAGCTAATCAAACGGGATGATGTTTTGGCGGAACTCAAAAAGTATGGCGGCAACTAGAATCTTCAGGGGTTCAGATGACAATAGAGATTAACAATTCGGATGAAGAGTTTCTCGTTGGAATGCTGACGAAGCGATCGATCATCGCAGGCGATCATCGAGATTTCTACCAAAACCTGGGCCAGCAGGCCAACCTGCCGGAAGACTGGTACCCCAACTACATAGCACAAATAAAAAGCGATCCGGAATTTACGGCTCAGAACATCGTTGGCTGGGCGTTGGGAATGGACACCAACAGCAAGGACCCATCCTCGACCACGCTGGGAAGTATCCTTCGTCCTTTGCTGCGCCGCACTGGACTCGACACGGCGCGTCGTATCGCTGTCATCATCGTCTCAAACCGTTTGGTTCGTGACAGCAGACAACTGACCAAAATAATGGATGACTACGGTGTGCCTTTTCCAGCGCAGGGAACAGGCGGCGGTCTCGCCAATCTCAGTATTCCTCTAAGCGCGCCGGCGGAGAATACAAACGTTGGTCCCGAGATGGATTGGAGGGGACCTGACGATGTAACGCTGCAAGGATTCTTTTGGGATGAACCGGACTACACGGACGGCCGTTTTCTCATGCGGGCGACTGATCGGGCGCTTTCGGTCTGCCGGGTTTCCATTCCGGGGAAAAGGCGTGGCACCGGTTTCCTGTTTGAGAAAAATACCCTGTTGCTGACTAACTATCACGTGCTCGAAGACCCTGACACACCAGGCGACGACAAGAATGCGAACACCGCGAACGCCGTTTTGGAATTCAAATACTTTTCGAAAGCCGAGGGCGAAGAGGAAAAATCTCAGGAGTTCAAACTTGCTCCAAACCCGATTGTCGACTTCAGCATAGTGCCGGAATTGGATTTTGTTTTGCTTCGGGTTGAGGATGCAATTGCGAATGTCCCGGATATCAAGCCACTCAAATACAAAGAGGTTGGCCCATCCGCTGACAAGAGCCTGAACATAATCCAGCATCCTGATGGCGGCCCGCTTAAGTTTGCCTTCAGCGGCAACGGGGTGACTGGAAGGTATGACGACGGTCGTATTCAATACACGTCCAGAGCATCCGGGGGATCGAGCGGTTCACCCTGCTTCAATGACAACTGGGAACTGATAGCACTGCACCATGCAGAACGCTCTACGATTCGCGGTGTCAGAAGGGAAGGCTTACAGTTCGATCATATTTTCCGAAAGATCAAGGATAAGCTCGCGAACTGAACCTCGCGGAAGCAGTGCCAGTTCGCAGTCAGTGCCACGATGTAGTTTAACGGGTAACCCCTTGGGTGACCCCCAGCCTTTTAACCCATCTCGAAGGAGGATGATTATGTCGATTCGGATTAGGTCTACATCTTTGCAGGGGACCGGCGGAGCGCCCGCTGACGGTTACCTGGATAGAATCGTTAAGTCAATTCCGTCGCAAGTGATTGCCTTTTACACCGCCGGGCTGGTTTGGCTTCAGAGCGGCAACCAAGCAGCCGTGGCAGGAAACAGCCAGGCTATTGCTGCGGGAGCGAGTGCCCCGGCAAGTGCACCGAATCCCAAACTCTGGATCGCCTTTGCCCTCGGCGTCGTGCTGACTCCGTTTTTGACTTACAGGCAGACGCATGAAGAAAACAAGCCGCCAGCCTATCGCCAGATAATCATCGCAACTGTCTCGTTCGTTATTTGGGCCTTCGCTACCGGCGGTCCGTTTCAAACGTTAAGCTTTTGGAGTGCCGGCGTCGCTACGTTGGTGCTGGCAGCGTATACTCTGGCACTTGGGGCGATTCCAGCGGAGTAGAGCCACCCGACGATGGTCAGTTCTGGTCCGCTCGCGCCCGGCGGCGCCGGAGCCTTGGTGATCTAGCCGTAGAGACTGGAAGGAGTT
>WNFR01006212.1_pt1 | contig 12219 bp, 10 predicted proteins | sample 5400221 | NCBI WGS metagenome assembly WNFR01 (sample SAMN13153357, study PRJNA577476) | soil metagenome | isolation source: 40 cm soil under Madrone tree | place: USA:California | collected 2016-06-14 | reverse complement strand
AAAGCCCGTCGGTGACCGCAGGAATCGGGTAGGGTGGACGTGAAAATGCCACGGCGTCTCGGGGAGGCACATTCAATGCTGCCAGAGCGTATCCTGGCATGTCTGATCTTGGCTGGATCCTTGTCCGGCTGTTATGTCTATGGCGGTCCCTACGGTTATGGGGATGGCTACCACAGCCGGCCTTACTATGGCTATGGGGGCGGCTACTACAGTCAGCCCGGCTATGGCGGCTACTACTACAGTCAGCCCGGCTATGGGGGCGGCTACTACAGTCAGCCCGGCTATGGGGGCGGCAACTACAGTCGGCCCGGCTCCGGGGGCAGCTATCACGCCCTGCCCTACCTCCCATACTATAGCGATGAAGGCGACCAGTAAAAGCGGTGGAGGCTAGCGATGGGGATACAACACATCGATCCGTGCTCGGGTTGATTCCTGGATCCACCCTTCCGAAACGATCCGACGATCATTCCAACCGGCTAGCTTTGCAATGGCGGCAATGTCGCCCGATCGGGATCGGGCCGACGAGGGCTCCCCTTGTCCGTGGAATCAGGCACATGCCATTCCCGTGGCACGCGAACCAGTGTTTGGCGAGCTTCCGCGATCACCCGACCCAGATCATCTCGTGTGATCCGGTCATGGGCCAGAAGTACGTCAAGGATTGGGTCGCTGAGCAGGTCATCCAGCTTTGGCTCGCACCAGCGCTTGTTCATGGCGAATTCACCACCGATTGGCCAAGGTCAGCTTGAATATGCATACGGTCCGCTTCATTTGCGCGACGCAAATGGGGTAATTTCGTGATCTCGTGATCTATGGTAATCGCTCTCTCGCCGTGTTCGGCCCACTAGCCCTGTAGGTCGATCGTGGAGAGCGATGGGGAGCGAACTTAATTCTCTCTTACTTGCCCGGTTGGTCGACGATCTGAAACCCGAGAATATGCCGAGGCGCACCAGCCGCAGCCAATTCGGGAAAGGTGTTTTCCATGTAGGAGGGGATGCCCCAAGTATCGACCGACAGTGTCCTGCCATCCCGGCTGATGTCGAGAACGACATAGTTGAATGTGTCGGGGGAATAAAAATCGACCGGCTGGCGCAGCCTGTCAGCATCTCCATCGCCTTCCCGGAATAGATTGGTCAGGCCTGGGAATTTCGCATCCAAGCCGATTGGCTCCAGACCCTGAGCAAGCTGTTTTGCCACCAACGTATCCGTAATGGACTTGATCGCCGGGAAATCATGGCGGGTGATCTGGTCCGGGCCGCCGGCGCCGAGCGGGCCGGCCACGATGGTAAAGGCGCCGGGAACCGGGATGGTCCTGCCTGGCCGTTTAGGGTCCGCATAGCGGAGTTCGTTGAAGCGGTTTTGATGATCGTCGGTGGTCAGAAACACGACATGCCGGATGCGGTTGTCGGCAATGAACTCTAGCAGCCGATTGCGCTCGGCCCGGTATCCGCCGACCCAGGACTTGCCGCCATCGTTGCCGATCTGATCGATCGGCGAGGAGATGGCGACGATCTTCCAGACGACATTTTGCCTTTCGGCATTCAACAATGTCCGCTCCAGCCAGGCGAATTGTACCGCGCCCAGAATAGTTCGTCCGGGATCGTCGGCCCGAGGCCCTGTGTCATCTTTGCCGTCCGGTTTCGCCAAGCGAATATCGCGATAGGATCGATCGTCGACATTGATGAAGATGCTGTTGGCACCCCAGCGCTGCGAAAAATAGAGCTTCTGCGCGCCGCCGCTGCGAGGATCTTCGGAGGTCGCCACGAATTGCCGGCGCACCGGCTCGAATTCGTCGTAGGCCCGCATCAAGGCCCTGTAGCCTGCCGTCTCGTTCATGTAGGTCCCCGAACGATTGGCATCGTTCGCCGGGCTGCCGGCGTCGACGCCCTCACCTGGGGGCGAGCCGACCGGCGCGCCGCCGCTCTGGAATTGCCTGTTACCCAACTCGTGATTGTCGAGAAGGGTGTAGTTTCCCTGTGATGCGAACATGCCCTGCAGGCCCGCTTGGCCGCCGGTGGCGACCGGAAGCAGATTCTCAAGGTATTTACGCCTGTAGTCGACCAGGGCCGTAGCCGGATCCCGGAAAGGATCGGCGGCAGCCGGTGACCCTTTACTCGCCGTTTCGTAGATGGTGTCGCCGAGAAAGATGAAATAGTCCAGATCGAGCTTGGCGAACTCGGCTATCAAGGGGTATGGCCGAAAACGACCATCGGCGTCACCGCTGAAGGCAAATTTGACTTCGGCCTTCTGTCCAGGCATTGGCGCCGTTGTGAAACGCCCGATGGGGCTCAGCTCTCCGTCGGCTGATCGAAAACGGTAATAGTATCGTTGATTGGCCCTCAACCCGCCGATGTCGACTTTGACCGTGCCCGCGTGATTCGCATCGGTCGTGCAGATATGTGAGATCATGGAATGCGAGAAGCTCACGTCGGCGGAGATTTGAACCGATAGCTGGGCGCTAAGAGGATGCCCGTCCAAGCCGTCCCGGTCGGCGGTTCGTGTCCACAGAACTACGGAGTGGTCGGTCATGTCACCGGCGGCTATGCCAGTGAAGACCATTTCGGCCACGGCAAGCTGCGCCGACAGCAGGAAAAACAATGCGGCCGCGGCGCCATTGCGCACCGATCGGATCGATTTGGACCAAAGCTTGTCCATAATGGCTACCTTGATCGAACGATGAAGAAATAACCTAGAAAGATGATGGGTAATCCTGCGCCGCCGAGAAATGATAGACACGTCTCAAACGCAGTGGCCAATCTGAAAATTTAGTCCCTCAAGCAGGTCTGTCATAATTCTTCAAAGTTCTGCAGTTGGTCTCGCCCTTCCCAGTCAATTCGGGCAACCGTCACTTTGCTGTGATCGCCGGGCCGCGTGTGACCTCTCCATATGCGCGAGCACCGTGAATGCCCATATTCGCCACATGATGAAGAAGCTGAATGCCCATATCCGAACTGAAGTGGTGTTCCTTACGCGCTTTCAGAATGAGAACGGGAAGCGCGATTTTCGATGGCTAGGGCGCGAATGGAGCGCGCCCGAGGGAACGATTTGGCCCAACATATGCTCCCTCCTGTCCTTGCCCGCTTGCCGCTCCACAATGGCCTCTGAGGTAACCCGTGACGGCAATTTGGCTATGAGCTGTTACTATGTCCATTTCGGGTCGATTCTTGCCCAAGATTGCCGAAGGCCGACTTGCCTGGTCGTAGCCAGTAAACGGACATCACTCGCGGCAACTGGCGCTTCCGGGATGTGCCGGATCCGGACATGACTCTTGTGCGTTGGACGCGACAGCCCCTCGCCTACCGTTAGGGCTGTCGGAGGTGCCGGAGCCGCCCGCGTCTCGAGTCTGGTTTTTAGGGAAGTTGGAGAATTTGCTACTATTCACGCCAGTTCGGGAGTCATCTGGGAATGCGGGTCTAATGCAGATGAGGCAGGAATATGTCGCAGTCTAGCCCTCTATGGTGGTCCAAGGCGCCCACGATTTTGACCTATTCGGTTGCGGTTCTATCGGTTGCCGCAGCGCTGGTCGCCGGGCTGCTGTTCAACACCTTTCTGCAAATTGATCCGTTCGTATCATTGTTTCTTTGCGCGATCATGTTCGTTGCATGGTCTGGCGGCATCGGCCCGGGGTTGCTCTCGACCGTGCTTTCCATTTTGGCATTCGCTTACTATTTCGCGCCGCCTATCAATTCGTTCGGCGTAGAGTTCAAGGACATACCGCGCATTGTCCTGTTTGCAATCGCAGCCCTCTTTGTGGTTTCGCTGAGCGCGGCCCAGAGAAGCGCAGCAGAATCTCTGGGACGCGCGCGTGATGACCTGCAAACAGCGGTTCAGGAGCTAGCAAGGCTCAACAATACACTGGATGAGGCGCAACGCCTAAGTCATACGGGGAGCTTTGGTTGGAAGGTAGCCAGCGGCGACATCGTCTGGTCGAAGGAAACCTATCAAATATTGGGAGTCGATCGAACGGTTAAGCCAACGATTGACCTGATCCTCCAACGCGTTCATCCGGACGACCGCGAACTCGTACAGCTTGAACTTGATCGCGTGGTGCGCGGCGAACAAGATTGCGACAATGAATGCCGTTTGCTGATGCCGAATGGTTTCGTCAAGCACCTGCATGTTCGCGTTCGTAGCGTGAAATACGAGACGGGCGAGGAGGAAATTGTTGGTGCACTGATGGACATCACTGAAACCAGGAAAGCGCAAGAGGCATTGCACACGGCACAGGCGGAACTCGCCCACGTCACTCGCCTAACGACCCTCGGAGAGATGAGTGCGTCGATTGCGCATGAATTGAATCAGCCGCTCGCCAGTGTCGTCACGAATGGCGATGCGTGCCTGCGATGGCTTGGCCACGATGTGCCGCAACTTGATGAGGCGCGCAGCGCCGTGAAACGGATGATCAGCGGTGCAAGCCACGCAAGCGATGTGATTTCGCACATCCGTGCGCTCTCCAAGAAGGGCGCTTTCGAAAGAGTGCGTTTAGACGTAAATGAAGTCATCAACGATGTTATCGTGCTGATGCGCCGGGAGATCACCGATCATCGCGTCTCTCTGCGGCTCGACCTCGGGTCGTCGCTTCCTCCGGTCCATGGCGACCGCGTCCAACTGCAACAGGTCATAATGAATCTTCTGATGAACGGCATCCAGGCCATGAAACCCGTGACCGACCGCCGTCGCCAACTATTGATTCGATCGCGCGAGCACGGGTCCGATCAGACGCTTGTTGCGGTCGAGGATTCCGGCATCGGAATCGAGCCAGAAAATGCCGATCGACTGTTCAACGCCTTCTTCACGACGAAACCGGACGGCATGGGCATCGGGCTATCGATCTGCCGGTCGATTATCGAGCAGCATGACGGCCGCATATGGGCCACGCGCAATGCCGGGACGGGCAGCACGTTTCAATTCACATTGCCCACGTTTCGAGAGACGACATCGTAGCCGAACCCGCCTGTACAGCAGCGCGCGCACCGCGAGTGACGTGCTGCGCTCCCTCCCCAAGGTCGCGTCAATATGTGCCACCTCCATGCGGCATGATCGTCGCGCCCGCCATCAGCCTGTAACAATCATTCCGTAAAGTTGCGCCGGTAGCGTTCGCTACCAAACGCGGCGACGACGGAAAAGTGCGAGCATGGACGACAAGGCCGAGGGTGGCGAACGGGCCCCATTCGATTCACGGGTGCAGGCCATGCTCCGGACGCTGCCTCCTGCCGAACAACGTATGGCTCGCTTCTTCGTGGACCGGAAAAAAGAGGTTCTCCTAGGGTCCGCCGCCAAAATCGCCCAGCAGGCCGGGACAAGCGATGCAACAGTCGTTCGTACGGCGCGTTCCCTGGGTTTTGGTGGTCTCTCAGACCTTCGGGAGGCCTTGTTCGCCGAACTGGCGGGGTCGCCATCGCCGGGCAAGCGACTGAAGCGCACGCTCGACGAAGCCGGTGACGACGCGGTAAGCGCGCTTCGTCATGTCATTGGCCTGCACGAAGACGTGCTCGACGTGCTCAAGCGCGACGATTTCGCGGCCAGCTTTGCGCAAACCGTGGAAATCCTGATCGGCGCTGATCGCCGACAGGTTTTCGGCATCGGCCCTTCAGGTGCTCTCGCCCAATACGCCACATTGCAGTTCAACCGCATCGGCCTGACGACGACGGCGCTATGCGCTACTGGCGTGGCATTGGCCGACCAGTTGCTCGGGCTCCAGCCAGATGACGCGATACTGATGATCGCCTACGCGCCACTCTATCGCGAAGTGACGATCGTCCTGGAGCAGGCCCGCCGGAGCGCGGTTCCGATCGTGCTCGTCAGCGACAGCCTGGGCCCGTATGTGGCGGACGACGTCGCCGTGGTGCTTCCGGTCCCTCGGGGCAAGGCCAATCACCTGGCCATGCATGGCGGCACCATGGTGCTCATCGAAGCCATCATCATTGGCCTCGCCGGCCAGGATCGCGACCGGGCCTTGGACGCTCTCGATCGGTTGAGCAGCCTTCGTGGCGCGATCGACAAGGACTGGTCCAAGCGCGGGATACGGAAGGGCGGGCGATATCACGCATCGGGATCCTAGCGGAATGCAAGCCCCGAAGCGTCGACGTGTTCGAAACTGGAGTGATTTGCAAGGTAACCATTGGAGGAAGAAATGAATTGCAAGTTGGCTGTCGGACTATCGGCTTTCCTGACCATCGCGACCCTTTCCGCGGCAGCGTCAGCGGCTGATCTGGTAATGTATGATGCTCTCGACTTTGCGGGGCAGGTGGCAAAAGCCTTCCATGCCAAGACCGGCCTCAGCGTCGATGTCGTCGAACCGGGCAGCACCGGCGAGACGCTTGGCAAGATATCGGCCGAAGGCGACAATCCTCAGTTCGATATCGTGTGGCTCGACGGCTCGGCCGTGATGGAGCGCATGATCAACAACCACGTGCTGCAACCGGTTCCCGCGGATCTCTACGGGCAGGTGGCGTTCACCGATCTCGGCAAGACCCTTGTCCCACAGAGCCGCGCATACCTGCCGACCGGCGCCAGCACGACCGCGATCGAAGTCGACACGAAGAAGGTTCCAGCCGATCAGATGCCCAAGTCCTGGGCCGATCTCGCGAATTTCGCCGGCTTCGTCGCCGCCAAGGACCCGAATCTCTCCGGCCCCGCCTACCAGTGGCTCGCGGGTTTCTTCCAAACCAATGGGGTTGACGCCGGCAAGGCACTTTTGGCTAAGGTTCTGACCAACAAGGCGCTGTCCGGCTTGTCGAGCGGCGGCAAGGTGAATAAGGCCCTGCTTACCGGCGACGCCAAGGTCGGCATCAATCAGGACAGTTCCATCATCTCCAAGGTGCAAAGCGGGGAACCGGTCGTGGCCATCTATCCAGCCGAGGGCTCGGTAGCACTTCCCGAAGGTCTCGGCATCAGCGCCAAGTCGAAGCACATGGATGCGGTCAGAAAATTCATCGCTTTCGTCATGAGCCCCGAAGGCCAAGCCGCCATGCAGGACGGCGATGACACCGACTTCTACTTCATTCCCGTCATCGAGGGTGTCAAGGCCAAGGCCGGCCGCACGACGGATATCAAATTCATCGTGCTCGATGACCAGGCGGCGGCCGCCCATGAGACGGAGTGGAAGCAGTGGTACAAGGAGCATTTTGTCCCCTGAGCACGCTGGCCGACGAGCCCCGGCTTTGAGAGAGTTGGCGCAAGAGGGAGCCGCGGGGAGTGCCCGCGGCTCCACGCCGCGGTCGACAACGAGCCTGCGCCGGGCGGGATCGGCGCGCGCCAGCATGCTGGCCACCCTCATTTACGCCGCCTTCTTCCTGCTTATCGGCTTGCCGCTGGCACTGGTGCTGGTACAGGCCATTCTGCCCGGGCTGTTCGACACGCTTTCGGCCAGCGCCGCGTTCAGCCTCGAACCGCTGCAACGCACTTTCGGGTCTCTGCGTGTCGCGATCTCGATCATCCACTCGCTTGAACTTGCGGCCGCGGTGGCCGTCAGTGCCACGGCGCTGGGCGGCGCCACGGCCGTGCTCGTCCAACGCACCAATGTGCCGTTGCGCTCGCTGCTCGCGGCCCTGCCGTGGCTCGTGTTTCTCACGCCCTCATATCTCAAGGCGCTGGCGTGGGTGCTGCTCATGTCGCCGGGCGGGTACCTGGCCCAGCTTGGTCTGCTGCCGTCCGGTGCCAGCCATGCCTTCTTTGCTTTGCCCGGGCTGATCTTCGTTCATACCCTCAGTCTGTTTCCGCTCGCCGCATTCATCATCGCCAGCGCGCTCGCCGGACTTGGCAGCGAGATGGAGGATGCCGCGCGGCTGGGCGGAGCGAGCCCGCTGAAGGTCTGGCTGCACATCAACGGACCCTTGCTGGCGCCAGCCATCGCCATGAGCCTCATCGCCATCTTCGCCGAGGTGCTGTCCGATTTCGGCATGGCCTCGACCATCGCCAGGCTGTCGAACTTCGGGGTCCTGACCTACGGCATCTATGCCGCAGCGAGCGACTATCCCGTGGATTTTCCGCTGGCCGGGGCCCAGGCGCTGATATTGCTGGCACTCATTCTGCTCGTCGTGTGTGCCGATCGGCTGCTGCGTCGCAAGGCCGATCCGCGCCTGATTTCCGGCCGATCGCGCCCTTCCCGAGCCTACGATCTGGGCATTCTTCGCTGGCCGGCGGCGGGCGCGGCCCTGCTGGTCGGTGCGCTGGCATTCTACATGCCGCTGATCGCGATCATCGCTCGCGCGGCAAGCCGTACGCTCGCCGACGGCCTGAGCGTGAGCAACTTGACCGCCGACAACCTGGTCGGCGTGATCTCTGTCGGCACCGGCGCCAATGGCGCCCTTGTGCGAAGCCTGTACTATTCGGTCGTCACGGCTGCGATAGCCTGCGTCGTGGCGCTGCTGCTGTCCGTGCAATTGGATCGCGCGAACCGTGTCATGCGCCCGCTTATCCTGGGCCTCTCGCTGGGTGCGGTCGCAATTCCGGGCATCGTTCTGGGCTTCGGGTACATCCTTGTGTGGAACCGTCTGCCAGGTTTTCGGGATTGGCCGTTCCCGCATTATGGGGACGGGTCACTGCTGGTCACCGGCTACGTCGCCGCGGCGCTCCCCTACTGTCTCGTGATCATAGCGGCCGCGGTCGGGCAGCTTGCCCCCAGCTTGTTCGACGCCGCCCGCTTGCAAGGCATCGGCGCGATCGACCGGCTCTTGCGCATCACATTGCCGCTGGTGCTGCTCAGCGTCGTCACGGCATTCCTGCTCACCTTTATCCGCACTGTGTTCGAATTGCCGATTTCGCAGATGCTCATACCGATCAGCGGCCCGCCTGCCCCACCCATGATCTTAAGGCTTTTCAGCCATGATCGGGATGGCCCGGCATCCGCCTTGTCGCTGGCGGCCATGGCCGCCGCCGGCATCGGCGCAGCCCTTGTCTGGCTTCCGGTGCGCCGGGCAATGTCCACGCGAGGCATCCGAGCGCGAACCCAGGGCCTGAAAGCGGAAGCCCAGGCCGCGGGCATCCCACGATGACCGTCGCCTTGCACTGTGCCGGCGTATCGAAAACGCTCGGTGATCGCGCGGTCCTGAGCGCGCTTGACCTGGACGTGCGCGCGGGGGAAGTCGTCTCGCTGCTGGGCGCCAGCGGGTCCGGGAAGACGACGCTCCTGCGCATAATCGCCGGGCTCGTGGCGCCGGACCGCGGCCTGATCAGCCTTGACGGCCGGGTCGTCTGGAGCCCGGACGCCGCCGTTCCACCCGAACGCCGGCGCATCGGCATGGTATTCCAGGACTATGCCCTTTGGCCCCACATGAGCGTTGCGCGGAATCTGGATTTCGGCCTGAAGGCTCAGAAACTGCCGGAGTTGGAAGTGCGCAGGCGCGTCGACCATGCCCTTGAGGTGACGCGCCTCGCCCAGTATCGGGATCGCTACCCAAGCGAGCTGTCGGGCGGACAGCAGCAGCGCGTGGCGATCGCCCGCTGTCTTGCGGCTCGCCCCGCGCTGATGCTGTTCGATGAGCCGTTGAGCAATCTGGATGCCGCGCTCAGGGAAGATATGCGGGTCGAAATGATGGACCTGGTCCGGCGGGAGGGTATAACCGTCGTCTACGTGACCCATGATCAGGCTGAAGCCATGGCCGTTTCCGACCGCGTAGCGGTCATGCGATCGGGCACGATCGCCCAATGCGACACGCCTCAGAAAATCTATGGCGCGCCTGCCGATTCATTCGTCGCGAGCTTCATCGGCGGCTTTTCCTTGGTTCACGGTAAGGCCCGCGGGCGCATGTTCGAGATCGCCGATGGCGACGCGCCCTTGAAGACCGCCACCGAACTCGTCGGCGAGGCGGTCCTCGTCGTGCGCCCTGAGGATGCGCGTCCGCCGGGGGGCCACCCGTGCAACCTCCTGCGGGGAACCGTCGCGTCGCGGGCGTTCCAGGGTCGATGCTGGCGACTCTACGTCGACATCGGGCCAGACCGCATAAGGCTCGACTGGCCGGAGGGCCCGCCCGTTGGCTCGACGGTCGAGTTCTCCCTGCCACCCGATTGTTGCGTGGTTCTGGCGAAATAGCGGTGCGATCAATCCGAAAACATGAAGCATGTGGACAAGAAGATGACAAATTTTACCACCATCGCCTCTACCGTCAGCGCGGCGTTCCTGGGTTCGTTCGTGGAGGTGGTCGAGGCCTTCACGATCGTGCTCGCCGTCGGCGTGACCCGAAGCTGGAAACCGGCGTTTGTCGGCGCCGGCGTGGCACTCATCGTGCTGGCGGGGCTTGTCGTGACGCTGGGCCCGCTGCTGTCGCTGATCCCCCTTCACGCACTGCAGTTCGCGGTGGGCACTCTGCTGATTCTCTTCGGGATGCGCTGGCTTAGAAAGGCCATCCTGCGCGCTTCCGGCCTGCTGGCTTTGCACGACGAGGACAAGGCCTTCAGCGAGGAGACCGAACTATTACGTCGCCAGGAGGCCGATCGGCGCGCCGACTATCTGGCCGGCGTGGCGGCGTTCAAGGCGGTGCTGCTCGAGGGCGTCGAGGTCGTGTTCATCGTCATTGCCGTTGGCGCCGGGCACGGCCTCACCCTCTATGCCGGCCTCGGCGCCCTTGCGGCATTCATCCTGGTGCTCGCCATCGGGCTGGTCGTGCACCGGCCTTTGGCGCGCGTCCCAGAGAACTCGCTCAAGTTCGTCGTAGGCTTGATGCTGACGACCTTTGGGCTGTTCTGGATCGGCGAGGGGCTGGGCGCGCAATGGCCAGGGGCTGACTTCGCGCTCCTCGCGATATTCGCCCTGCTTGCGGCTTTTTCGCTGGCCGCCGTGGGCCGGCTGCGCGCCTCCAGCACCATGAAATCCAAGTGAGTGGTCCAATGAAAGCGCTTCGCACCGCGTTTGCCGAATTCGTCGGCTTGTTCATCGATGACGGCAGTCAGGCTCTCTTTACGATCGTCCTGATCGCGATTGTCGTTATCGTGGTCAAGCTGTTCGGCATGCCGCCGTTCTGGGGCGCCCTGCTGCTCGTCGCGGGATGCTTCACGATATTGGGAGAGAGCGTCCTTAGGGCCGCCCGGGGTCGTTGACCGCCAGCTAAGCTCCGACATAGGTCCGCCCGCGGCACCAATCGGGCAAAAGCCGGCGATGCCGCGTCGGCCCGACGGCGGCCCAGCAGCTTCGCCCGTTCGGCGTCAAGATTCCATTGATGTGGTCGGCGATAGGCCTTCACGAAAGCGTAATAATGCCCCTTGAAGGCATTTCGTACCTTCCCTAGATCGAGCCAGCAATGCCGAGGGAGGGTCGATTTGTCCGAGATCGAGTTGAAGCTTGCCGCTTTCCCCGAACATATTCCGCAACTCAGGCAGGCCCTTGAATCGATGGGAATAATCTCGGTCGCGCCGACCTTGACCTTGAATTCTGTCTACTACGATTCGGCCAATCTCAAGTTGCGGCGGAAGGAGCTTAGCCTCCGCGTTCGCGAGTACGAGGGACAACATTTCCAGACCCTCAAATCCAGTAATTTCACAAGCGGCAACCATCTATCCCGCGACGAATGGGAAGACGTGATCGACGGCGACCGTCCCGACCTCGCAGCCGCGCAGACCGGCCCCCGCCTGTACGATGCCGTCTTTTCCGAGAAGCTGCGGCCGCAGTTCAAGACCGTCGTGCGGCGGACAGCGATTGCGCTCGAGCCCCGACCCTCCACTCGGATCGAGGCGGCCTTCGACGAGGGCGAGATCCGCGGTGCCGAAGGCGATGTCTCGGACCCCCTCTGCGAAATCGAGTTGGAACTCAAGAGTGGGGATACAGCCGCGATCTATGACGTGGCACTGCGCTTGCTGGATGTCGCGCCGCTGCGCATCGAGACGCGCAGCAAGGCGGAGCGAGGCTACAGGCTGGTTGCACTAGACGGCGGACCGATGCCGGCGGTGCACGCATCGCCTGTCGCTCTCCGGGGCTCAATGACGGTCGAAGGCGTTTTACAGAACATCGGTCGCAGTTGCATAAGCCATCTCCTGCGCAACGAGCCAGCCGCCCTGTCGGGCCAAACCGAGGGCGTGCATCAGATGCGGATCGCTGCGCGGCGGCTCCGCGCGGCCCTCTCGGCTTTGAAGGCCATGATTCCGGCGGAGCATTATTCCTGGACTTTGGAGGAGCTGAAGTGGCTGGCCGGCATGCTGGGGCCGGCGCGCGATTGGGACGTGTTCGCGGCAAACCTGCTTCGACCGGTGGAACGAGTTCTACCGGTCGAAGCGGATCTGAAACGCCTG
>WNFR01008072.1_pt1 | contig 12220 bp, 11 predicted proteins | sample 5400221 | NCBI WGS metagenome assembly WNFR01 (sample SAMN13153357, study PRJNA577476) | soil metagenome | isolation source: 40 cm soil under Madrone tree | place: USA:California | collected 2016-06-14 | reverse complement strand
CGGGCCCGGCCCCGGATCTTCGCGATGCTGACAACCGGAGACTTGGTGAGACGAACGAACGTATCGAGCAGTGACGGGAGGCCGGAGGGCCCCACGGTCTTAAGCAGGGTCAGGGTCCTCGCCGTGTCTTTCACCTCAAAATGGGCGAGATAGAAGTCGGGATTTGCGCTCTCGAAGACGACGACACGAAGGCTCGGGCTGTTGTCCATTCGCGCGAGCAGACCCTGCAGGCCCTCGAACATGTCGGCGTCCATGATGTTGAGAGGCGGGTTATCAAACACCACTCTCCAGTACGCAGGCGTTTCCTCGATGATGCGGAGGCGCGACGCTGATTCAGTCATGACTCATACTCCTGGCTGCACCGGAATTGCCTCCTAGTGCAGCCTGTGACGGGCGACTCGGATTTGCAAGCGCGCATCGCCCGAAGAAGCGCGTCCACAAGCACTCCCGGCTGGGAAACGCGAGATCCGTGGACGAACGAGGCCACTACCGGGCCGCCTGCTCGATGATGCCCGCGACCTCCGGGGCACGCGCGATGAATACCAGGTGACCGGCATTCAGCTCCGTGGTTCGGGCGCCCATGCGCTTCGCCATGAATCGTTCGAGGTCGGGATTGATGGCCCGGTCCTCCGTGGCAACGATGTACGAGGACGGAATCGACCTCCACGCGGGCACCGTCGTCAGCGGGTCACTCAGCGCGCTTCCGGCGATGGGCTTCTGCTCCGTCGCCATCGCCCGCGCCTGCTCCGGAGGCAGGCCGTTCGCAAACACCTCGGGATACTTCGCCGTGTCGATGTAGAGAAATCCGGCCGCATCAGGAACGAGCGCCGTACCGAGCCCCTTGTCCGGGTAGCGCTGCAGCAGCGCTCCCACGGGTTCGTTCGCGTCAGGGGCGAACGCCGCGACGTACACCAGCGCTTTGACGTTGGGATTCCCTGCAGCCGCCGCCGTGATCACGGCGCCTCCGTACGAGTGTCCCACGACCACGACCGTCCCTTGCTGCGCATCAATCACGCGCTTTGTCGTCTGAATGTCGGTGGCGAGGGAGAACAGTGAATTCTGCACGGCGACGACTTTGTAGCCGTGGTTCTGCAACACGCGAGTGACGTCGTACCACCCGCTCGCATCGGCCCACGCGCCGTGCACGAGGACGACGGTGGTTGCGACGGGGTTACGCTCACTGTGCTCGGCGGATATCGCGAGCGGGATGAGGCCGCCGTGATCGCCGCCGCACCCGAGCATGGAACCGCACAACGCCGCGGCAGCAATGAGTGATCCCACCAGACTCTTCTTCATGTTGCCTCCCCACGCTAAGGACCGCTTGAGCGCCCGCGCTCCCGATCCATCCACTCCCGGATGTAGCGCGCGCAATGAACCAGCTCGATCCCCTCCACCTCACACGCCATGAGAAATCGCACCACCGTGACATCAACGAGCGTGACCTCACCCAGGTCCAGCACGTTCGGCCGCGGATGTGACACTTCGGCGCGCAACCCGGCCACGGATTCCGAGTCGAGGTGCCCGCTGAGGCGGAGCACGACGGTGATCCTGAAGGTCATGGAGTAGGCAAAGGGTGGGCCAGCGACAAACTCGCTGATCCGGGCCTACTTACGATTGTGGGGAGATCCCGATGCTCAGAAATTTCTGAGCGAGGGTCGTCAGCGGCGCTTGAACTTGAGTTTGTCGATGTCGAGCGCGCGGATTCTCGAGTCGAGCGTCTGGCGCGGAATGCCGAGCTTCACCGCCGCGCCCCTGGGGCCCGCAATCCGCCCCTCGGACTCGCGCAGGGCACTTTCAATGGACGCGCGCTCCGCCCCCTGTGTCGAGACGCCGCCGGCGTTGCGCTTGAGCCAGGACGGGTCGATCGAAAAGGTCTCGCCGTCGCACAGCACCACGGCGCGCTCGATGACGTTTTGCAGCTCGCGCACGTTGCCGGGCCAGTGGTAGGCCTGAAATAACGCCGTGGTGCTCTGGTCGATGTATTTGATGTTCTTTCCGGCTTTGCTGGCGTAGCGCTCGACCAGATACTCGATCAGGATCGGCAGGTCGTCCAGTCGCTCCCGCAGCGGGGGAATGCGGATAGGGACAACGTTGAGCCGGTAATAGAGGTCTTCGCGGAAGTCGCCGCTCGCTACGGCGGCCTCGAGATCCTTGTTGGTGGCCACGATGACCCGGACGTCAACCGCGGTCGGGTGACTGCTCCCGACGCGCTCTATCTCGCGTTCCTGCAGCACGCGCAGGAGTGTCACCTGCGTCTCGGCGGGCAGGTCGCCGATTTCATCGAGCAGGATTGTGCCGCCGTCCGCGGCCTCGAACCGCCCGAGGCGGCGCTGGAGCGCGCCGGTGAAGGCGCCCTTCTCGTGACCGAAGAGCTCCGACGCGATGAGCGATGTGGGAATGGCCGCGCAGTTCACCCGGATGAACGCCCGGGCCGAGCGCTTGGACCTCTTATGGATGGCGCGCGCAATCAGCTCCTTGCCGGTGCCGGTCTCGCCGAGGATGAGGACGGTAGCGTCCGTTGGGGCGACCTTGGCCACCTGCCCGAGTACCACCCGCAGGGTTGCCGAGGACCCCACGATCTCCTCGAACATCGATTCGCGATCGATGTCCTCTCGCAGCGCCAGATTCTCATTGCGGGTCCGCTCTTCCGTCCGCTTCCGATCGTCGATGTCGGTGCCTGTGGCGTACCAGCGCACAGTGCGGCCCTGCTCGTCTCGTACCGGACGGTACTGGACCAGGAACCAGCGATACTGTCCGTCGTGGCGTCGCGCGCGTTGTTCCAGCTCGAACGGCACGCCGCGCGTGAGGGCGTCGCGACGTTCGTCCAGCAGCCGTGTCACGTCGTCTGGATGAAAGGCGCGGGCGCGGAAGGTCGCGGACATCACCTCGTCGATGGTGAGGCCGGTGTACTCCAGGAGGGACCGGTTGCCATACAACGGCATACCGTCAGGGCTCAGCACCGCGATCGACTGCGGGATGGCGTCCACGATGCCGCGCGCCTCTTGTACGGCCTTCTTGAGAGCCGCTTGCGAGCGGTCCGCCTCGATGGCGATGAGGGCGAGTTGTGCCGCCTCCTCGATCAACCGGAGGTCGTCGCCGGTAGGGCTGCGGGGGTCGCCATAGTACAGTGCGAAAGTACCCAGAAGCTCGTTGTCCTTCGAAACGAGAGGTTCGGACCACGCGGCTCGAATGCCATAAGCGATGGCGACATCAGGCGATTGTGTTGGCGCGACGCCTGAGCATCGCGGATCGGTCGCCACGTCGGAGATGATGACCCGCTCTTTGAGGAACGCCGCCGTGCCGCAGGAACCCATGTCCGGACCGATCATCGCAGGGGAGAGCGCCTCCCTCCAGCCGCGCGCGACGCGGGGCCCGGCCGCCGGCCAGAGACGCTTGCCGTCGGGATCCGCTAGAAGGACCGTCGAAGTGATGTCGGGGCTTTGCGCATCGATCGCCGCGCAGAGGGCTGTGAGGGTGTCCCCGAGGCTCGCTCCTGCCGCGATCATCTCGAGCGTCCGCTTGGCCGCAAGGAGGAGGGATTCAGAAGCAACGGGCCGAACCCCATCTGGGTCCGCGCTGGACTCGGGTCGCCCCGGATGCGTCGATGCACTCATGGCCCTCCCTCCACTCTCCGAGATCGTCTGAACGCTTCTTAGATATACGTATCCCAGCCTGGCCTTGGAAACCATGAGACGTCGGCGCGGTCCTGGCGGGATATGGCCCACCATCAGTCAGCTTGAGAGCGGGCGGGTGACAAAAGGGAGCCGATTGCAAGGGTTCCAATCCGGCGCGCGCCCGACTAGCCCGCCGTCCGGGATGTGATCCCCGCCCACTACGTGCGCGATAATGCGCCTTATCGTACTCATCGCACGTTGGCCGAGGAGAAAAGCCGCTGCAAACGGCAAAGCCAGCGGCAAACGGGTTGGTAAAGCAAGCGACGGTAGTGGCTTTGAAGTGACCGGCGGATGACCAATCCGTTGTGCGTCAAAATCTCAGGGAGTAATCCGGGTTCACGCGGAAGACGCTGTCGATCATTGAGACTCCGTGCATCCAACCGACCTGTCTCGTTCGTCGAGGCGACGCCTAGCCTTCGAGGGCCTTGGGCGAGTTCGAGCAGACCATTGAAGCGACGCGGGCAGGACGGTGCGAGCACCCTTCGCTGCGCTCAGGGCAGGTCGTGCTGGGTCCGTTCAAGCCCAAGGCTGGTGATCAGCCGAAGGCAGCGTGATGGCGGCGCCGGAGCCTAGGCGGCGAGGCGCGGTGGGTGGATGATCATCCTTCGCGCCTCGCGGCGCTCAGGACGACGCCCGCCGCGCCTTGTTTGTTGATAGCGCGTTCTACGTCAGAGCGGATTCATCCACCTGAGCGACCAGTTGCCGGTCGGCGACGGCTGTGGATCGTAGCCCTTCGACTGCAGCATCGAGTCACCCTGGAATGGGAATGTCGCGGGGCAAGTCCAGGTGCCGTCCGTTGGATCGAGTCCCCCGTGAAGCACCGAGCCGGTCAGCGTCGTGTCGACCGGCGAACCCAGCGTGACGACCAATGCTGTGGAGTCCTCGGTCACCGAAAACGGAATTCTGACGGCGACCTGCCGGCTCGCGATTACCCCGTGCGTCGTTGCAACCCAGCGATAGAGCGTCACCGTGCCTTCGCCGTTCCACGGGGGAAGGCTCATCCGCTGGACGGGAAGCTCGCCCTCGATCCCACAAAACGAGTAGAGCGAGTCGTGTATCGTTGCGGCGTCGGCGCGGAACAGGTGGATGGGCCGCCCGTGCGGCAGCGGCCCTGTCCCATCGCAAGACATTGCGAAGAGGAGAGCAGCAGCGATCGGCAGCGAGAGGGGTGCGTGCATGACCTAGTCTCGCGGGTTTCCGCTGGAGAGTAAATGGGGAACGCACCAAACATCATAACCTGTGGGGGCTTGCCTGACCCTTGGCTCCGCGATGCTGCGCGTCGAAGAATGCGGGGCCGACCACGGTCACCCGAACGGGCGGGACGATCTGCTTGCTCGTGTCGATCTTCGAATTGACAATGAGGTCCAGGAAGTTCTGCCGCGCCGTCGCGAAGATCGCGCCATACTGCGGATCGGAGATTTCGACGACGACGCACTTGCTCGGCGTTGTCGTGGCGCCTTGCGTGAGCTCGATGTGCCAGTCGAGGTCGCCAGGAGCTTTTTCGATGTGCCATGAGCGCGCCCATCCGGTGACGGCGTACACGGTGAGCTCGCGGTCCGCGCGCGTCGTGCAGTCGTGGGCCCCCACGGCGGGGTGGTACAGCTCCAGTGGCGTCCATTTGAGCATGGCGGAGGGTGTGGCGGCAGTTGAGGCAGCCCCTTGCTGTGCCAACATTGTCTTGACCGTCCAGCGGTAGTGCGGGTCGGTGCAGGTTTGGTTTTTCACTGCAAAATCAGCGACCCTCTCCCAGAAGCTCGTCCGGGGTCAGCGCAGCACAGTCGGCATTGTGCCCTATCGCTGCGCGCGGTAGCTCTAACCTTCCCACGACATCCAGAGGCGCCGTATGTGGCGGGTGAGACGTGGTCGGCGGGGCGGTGCGCCGTAAGCTCGCATGGCGGACTTCTGCGAGGTGTGTGGCCAGCCATGCGGATGGTGGAGTTGTCGTGTATCAACGGGACAGTGTTGGCGATCCTGTAACGATGTGGGGATACAGCGCGATCATGACGTGGGGTCGCTCATTGTCTTTTGAGTTTCAGCGTGCCTTCGACTACACCACTGACCGTACAGTTCGTCGTCGTCTTAGTGCTACCAGATATCGAAGAGCTCTTTGCGTGCGCAACAAAATTGACCGTCAATGAGCATCGGGAGGACCTAAAAACTAGTTGTCCTGTAACGGTGTCGGCTGCGATCCTGCCCCAGATAGTCCCTGTTACAACGCCGTCGCCATTCTGACCCTTCACCGTCAACGCGGATGTTCCGGTGAGGGTTGTGCCATCCTGAGTGATGACGAGCGTGAGCGGCATTGAGAGTCGCGGTGCCAGGTCAATGAGGGCGCGTTTCTTCTCTCCTAGAGAGCCGGTCCAAGTACCCGCGACCGATAAGATCGTGGGGTCGGCAGTTGGTGGTTGCCGTCCAACGAACGTGTCGACGATCCGATCTCGAATTTCAGGCGCGGTAGCGACGGTCGGGTCTTTTCTGGTGAGAAGCTCGACCTTTTGGGGGAAGACGAGACTGTCTGAGCCGGGTCGCACATCGGAACGGACGTCGGCCTGTGCCGCAGTACTGAGGGACGACTCTGAGGGCCGTGGTGCCGGAAGATCCGGCGCGAGGACAGCTGCGCTGACACTGGCGGCGGGCTTCGCAGCTATCACGAAGTTCGTGAATCCGTGTCCTAGGCCCCGTGTCAAATTGTTCTGGACATCGACCTGCACCTTATACTGGCCGGCCTCAAGGTTGCGCGGCAAATCGAATGACATGATCGCAGGCCATACGCGGTTGCGTGTTTGAACAAGTATCGCATCCCTTTTCGCGAGCACTGGATTTCCATTTGGTGATAGAAGTTTGACATCGACGACTAGGTCAACGACTCTTCCATTTCCAACTCCCACTGCCTCGGCATACAAACACAGCCGCTCGCCCGCAACAAACGTAGCCTTCGCTCGGAACCGCTTATAGCCGGTTGCTGAGGCGCACGTTGTGACGCGCCCTAACTGTACGGCTGGGCGGGGCGCCTTGAATCCGTTGACTCTCGCACGCTCGACGGAGCGAAAGAGATTAGGGCTCGAACTGGCCCATTTGGCACCGAGAAGTGCTATGATCACGGTCGTTAACACGCACACGACCAGCGGTTGGGGCGAAAACATCGCTCCGCGCGCCTTGGATTTGAAAGCTGCGCGGGCAGTAGTGAACCCTATCCCTCCATACACGACGCTCCACGCGAGCGCGCCAGCGATCGCGTAGCCGATAAGGGGCTGGAGGTCGGAGATGCCTGCAAGCACCATTAATGCGATCCACGCAACCACAATCGTGCCGCAGCCAGCCGCACCGCTCACACCAAAGCCACTCGAAGCGACCCCCAGTACGGCAAGGAGTGTTGCAATAGCAAGCGAGCCCGCCCAGGCGGTGCTCAAGCGGATGAGCTGTGATGACGCCGCTCCGATGATCATGCCTACAAGCCCATACCACGCCACTAGCCCCGTCCGATATCGGCGAATCGCGCTCTCCGGGATCTCTATGGAGACTTGGACGGGCACCGTGACGTTGCCCCCGGTCGAGGCGATCTCGATCGAGCCGCTATCACTTGATCCCAACGAGAGCGACTTCGTATTCACCGAGACAATCACTTCTTGGTGGTGCCGACGCGGATCGATGTTCGCCTGCGACGTACTCAGCCATGCCTTGTTTGCGCGGATCGTTCCAGTCAAGACGCCACCGCCGTCATTACGAATACTTAGCTGTTCGTGCACCACGGACCCGTGTTGGATAGCCGGGAAAGAGAATTGGAGGGGCGAGACAAGAATAACGGGTGTGCCGAGCGCCGCTGTGCCAGCTGTGGCGGAGCTCTTCGTAATCTTCGCGGTCAACAGCTGGTCGATATCGCGCCGCGGGATCTGCAGCTCGAGACCCTTGTGTACGATGTACTCCCGTTCTTCATCTGTCACCACCCCGTCGGCCAGCGCCATTGCGACAATCTCTTCGAGATAGAGTAAACGCTTGTCGAGCGAGTCCAATGATCCGCTCGCTCCTTCAAGGCTGATCTGCTGGCCGATCGGGCTCGGATACAAGTCGTGTCCTTTCGCGCGGCGGACCTCGCACCATGGACACGCTTTGAGGTGGTTCAGATAGAAGTGATTGCCATTCTTGACGCACATGTTGAATTCATTTGCGAACCCGTCGAGGACCGATAACCACTCTTCGGCCGAGGGTCTCAGACCCGCGTTACTATGCCCATCAACGAAACAACGGCGAAACAGTTCCCTGAGGTGAGGATGCAGGATCTCAAAAGGCGGAGCATGATCGGGTGGCGCAACGCCCTGGACCTTCCCATCATATGGAAAACAGCCGCGCAGTATCTTTGCCTCGATGCTTGGAGCGTCATTTAGGACAGCGCCTTTTGCTTGATACGGGTGTGTCCCTTCCATAAGCAACTGGAATGTGAAGACGCCCAAAGCGAAACGGTCGGACTGGGCAGTCCGGTCGACGTCTCTGTAGGATTTTCCTTGGAGTTCCGGTGCGGTGTATTCCCCTTTCCCCACAGGACAGCGGTACACTTTTCCGGACTTTGGATCGGTGACCTGAAAAGAGTCGCAGTCGATAAGACTGATAAGCCCCCAGGGTGATACCAATACGTTGCTCTCGTTCAAATCCCCAATGCAGTATCCCTGCTCATGAATCGCAGCGACCGCGCTGGCAACATTGCGAGCGACCACGAACAGTTTTCTCCAGGTAAAGCTCCCACCCCATGCCTTTCGACGATCGGCTGGATCAAGGTACGACAGCGCCTTCTTGAACAGCTTGACATCAATCCTATGCATGATGAAGCCCAGACAAGTTGACCTTCTGCGGTCGACGAAGAGGAGGGCGGTAGGCCAGGCGATTGAGTGATGCTTGCGGGAGTCGTAAGCAGGATCCTGAGGTGGGCTCTCAGCCATCAGTTGCAACTTCCTGGTTTCATCCGAAGGAAGAGGTTTGTTGTAGATCTTCGCGCACTCAAGAGGCTGTGCTGGAATGGCGTAGATCGTGCCTTCTCCACCCCGGCCGAGCTCGGTCCCCAGATCAATTCTCTGGCCGTCGGCTGTATACACAACTTTTACAGGCGTAACGCCGGCTACCGTTTTAACACTCCGATAACAAGTGTCTTGTCGTCATCCGAATTGTTGCAAACCTTATCTGACAGCAATAAGTCCACGATTTCCGCCTCTCCCTCCCTCACGGACCGTAGCTCCTTCGCGTATGAGAACACCGGGAGAAAGAAGCGATCGTATGGGGTCAACTCACCATTTGTGTTGCGCAGGCCCGCACGTTGACATCCGTCAGTGAAGACCGCGAAGCAGTCCGCGCGTAAAGGCTGAGTGACACGTAAAGCTACGAGCCACTCGTCGGCAGTAACTGGAACGACCTCATTCGTGTATTCAGAATCTCCTGGTCCCGAAACGAGAATGAGATCCGCGTCCGAGAGCCCCACGACAGCTCCGTCTCCGATGTGGGCTACGGCGACCCTGTTTTCCAGAGTAGCGAGCGCGATAACGGTGCAAGCCAAGTCACGCATTTCGCAGCGCTCGAGACGCGCCAGCTCCTCTATGGCTCGTCTTGCGGACACCACGGCTGATCGCGCGATCGCACTCAGGTCCGCTCCGCCGTCTACTACGGGTGTATCGACGTCCGTTCCCGCGCTTATAGCGGCGTTGACCGCAGCGCGCGCCCCGACCTGACTGTTTGCAGCACTGCCCAGACCGTCCGCAACAGCCACGATCCCCAGCCCAACGGGGTGTATCGCATACGCGCATGCATCCTGGCACGAGAGGGCCCTCTGCACGTGCAGTGGGCCGATGACGGATGCACCGAATGCATAGGGTGGCGTCAGGACATCCGATTGCTGCCGAGGGTGTGATCCACGACGCTGACCGGTGTTCCTCACACCGGTATTTCCGCCCAGCCCGCCGCAACCGGATTCTCTAGCGAGACCTGCTCACCAACCTTGGACGCGGAGACCTTCGACTGGCTTTTCGATAGCCACTGGAACAATTCGACAAATTTCGTGCCCTTCAACTTGATCGGAGGCCTATTGGGAGGCGCTATTTCTCTTAGGATGTCAGCGTTCGCCGGCTCAACAGCAACTGCGAAAAACATGAACTTCTTGTTGGCTTCACCTTCGTGGACTCGCTTGACTACTTCCGTCCATTGCGGCGTGCCCGGTTGTAAATCCGTGGGCTCACCGTCCGTTAGCAAGAACACCCAGGGCCTGTAATAATCAGTCCCCTGGCTCCTGTACTCGCGTTTCCGTTCCTCCACAAGATCAAGCGCTCTTACGATGGCTTCCCCCATGGGGGTGGACCCGCTCGCCTCAAGGTTCTGCGGCTCAAAGTTGTCGATTGAGGAGAAAGGGCTCAGCTCTTTCACGGTCGATCCAAAGGTGAGGACCGCAAGATCGACGCGTTTGGACGCCAAGTCATCCTTGGATACTTCATCTTTGAAGTATTTGAGGCCCTCGTTTAGAGCGGTGATCTTTTCGCCGCCCATCGAGCCCGAGGTGTCGAGAACGAAGACCGTTGCGCAATGCGGTTGCTGTGGGTTCGCGATCTCGACGTGGTCTTGAAGCTTGGACATGTGACACACCCTTTCACTAGGTTCGCGGGTTACTTTTTGAAGACCTCGGCGACCGCGTCGGCGACGCCACGGCCGAACGACCCAATCACGTCTCCCACCTTGTCGGTCCTGAGGTGTGCGAGATACCAAAGGCTTTGAGCGGTGGATACGACGAAATAGCGTGTGATCTTGACACCCGCTACGAAAAGCCTTTGGAAGACATCAAACGGCGACGGCACAGCGTGCCATTCCGAGCGTCCCGGTCATGGCCTCGCCGCTTACTTGGCCTTTGGACCAATCACAAGTCGGCCGCACTCTGGGCAGGCCTTCCGCTCATAGTCCTCCATGTAGAACTCATGGCCCTCCGAGCACTTCACCTTGATCTTGGACATGTCGACGCCTCCGTGTGCGAGTGCCGCCCGGATAACAACTGCTCCCTTGTCTGTTTGCCTACAAAAAAAGAACCGGCCAAGCGAGTGTCTCGCTCAGCCGGTTTCGCGATTTGCTCCCCCCGAGGCATGGGCGACCCATCCGACATCTCGCCTCGGGGATCATAGCATCTGAGGGGGTTCAATATGAACCGGCTCAGGTGGGCCGCAAGTTACGGCACTGTCATCACATCTGAAAAGGCATTTAGGGCCATATCTGCCTGAGTTTTTCCGCGACGTTCAGCTGACTCGATGCCGATGTAGACAACTCGTGAGTCTCCGAGCGACGCCCGTCGCCACACGCTCAAACAGGCGAAGGACCTCGCGCTAAAATGGTGGCTCAGTCTCCGCCGCAACGCAACGTTCCAAGAACGGATGAGCGAGCAGTACCACGCGAGGATCTCGAGGCATTGGGAGGCGTTGTGAACGCGCGCTCGCTTCTGAGAAAAAGAGGAGAGAAGGACGGCCGAAGCTGTCCTCGCATCGCAGTAGGTGTCCTCCGTTTTGGCGTGAGCTGACCGCGATCGACGTAGCGGGGGCCGCGCGCGATTGAGAGTCAACCGCGCGGTGCTCGCAATGCACCGCGACCCGGCCGAGAGCATGTGGCGGCACGAGACTTGGGCCGCGCGCGCCCATAAGCGCACCGAATCTTACAAATAGCTGACTGCGACGGGCCGACGATCGACCGCGCGGGCCGTCAGATCGATCGCGCGCGCCCGAGAGACACCCGCGATCGGTGGTGAGACGACCGCGCGCGAGCCACGACGCATCGCGTGCGGCCGAGACACACTTGCGCGTCGAAATGTGAGGACAGCGTTTGGCGCGGCACGACTCGCGTTTTGGAATGAGCGCATTGCGCGGCGTGGGAATCGTCCCGCGCGGAGGACAGCGGCCCGCGAAAACCACGCAGGAATTCTGTGGCCCGATTTACGCAAGGCTGCGCGAGCGTCGGTGATGTTCACAGCGACGGCACGGAGGCCGACGCCGTGCCACAACGACGGAGGGCGTATGAACGCCCAATTGCGCAGGCGGCTAGAAATGGCCGGGCGGGTCCGGGACTTTCTGCGGGCCCACAAGACGGACGCAGTAGGTGAAGGACTCGGGCTCGCGAAGCTCGAGGAGTTGATCGCTCGAGCGGAGGCGCTCGACCAGCAGCAGCGAGCGGGTATCGTCACGACCCGCTTGTCCACGAAGCACCGCGAGGGACTGCGGCGGGCGCTGCAGAGCAAGCTGCTCTTGTATCTGCGGGCGCTCGGTGGACTCGGAGATCCCGAGAACGGTGAGGCGGCGGTGCAGTTTCAGGTGCCGCCCTCCAATGCCAGCCACGTGGCGTTGCTCACCGCGGGGCGCGATATGCTGGAGAAGGCGACGGGGCAAAAGGATGTGCTCCTGAGCCGCGGCATGCCTCCGACGTTGCTGGACGATCTCGCCGGTGCGCTTGGCGGATTGGAGAAGACGATCGAATCCACGCGGGCGGGTCGGCGCGATCATGTGGGTGCCAGCGCCGATCTCCAGACCGTGGCCGCCGAGATC
>WNFR01006211.1_pt1 | contig 12220 bp, 16 predicted proteins | sample 5400221 | NCBI WGS metagenome assembly WNFR01 (sample SAMN13153357, study PRJNA577476) | soil metagenome | isolation source: 40 cm soil under Madrone tree | place: USA:California | collected 2016-06-14 | reverse complement strand
CTACCGCGACGTGTTCGGCCCGAAGGTCGGGATCGCCGTCACGCACGGGGGCGACACGATCCCGCAGGAGGACTTCCCGTTCCTCGCGCAGGCCGCGCTCGCCGGAAAGCTCGACCTCGCGCGTTTCGTCTCACGCACGCTGCCGCTCGAGGACGTTCCCGATGCGCTCGGGCGCCTCGGGCACGACGGCGACATCCGCGCCGTCGCCGTGCTCTAACTGGAGCTTTTGCCGAAGCCGGCGCGCCGCTCGACGTCGCCGGGTTCGACCAGGTGGCCGTCGCGCTCGATGTAGCCGTTGCAGCCGCCGACGATGAAGAGCACCGCGTCCTCGTCGAACGGGTTCGACACCTTGCGCGGCGTCGTCGACTCGACGTGGAAGATCCCGCCCTCGCCTACGTCACGCGTCTCGCCGCCGACCTCGACGCGCACTCGGCCGCGGTGCACGAAGTACAGCTCGTCCTGCGTGTCGTGGTAGTGCTCGAAGCCGTCGTGACCGGGCGGGTACACGACGGCGTTGACGCCGAACGCGGTCACGCCGAGTGCCTGCCGCACCTTCCGGAAGCCGGGCCCGTCGCCGAGCTCGTCGAGGGAGGAGAACCCGTGGCTCACGCGTTGCAGGCGCCGGCGTTCGCCATCGGCAGCCGACCGAGGAGCTCAGCGAGCTGCTCGTACTCGTCGGCGCTGAAGCGCGAGGAGAACAGCTCCTCGACGTCGGTGACATGGGTCGCGCGCGCCTCCTCGAACTTCGCAGCTCCCGCATCGGTGAGGACCGCCCACGTGACCCGGTTGTCCGACTCGCAGTGGTGCTTCCCCACCCAGCCGGCGCGCTCGAGGCCCTCGAGCAGGCGGGTGACGCCGGACGGGCTCAGGATGACCGTCCGGGCGAGGTCGATCCGGCGCATGCGCCGCTCGGGGGCCTCGTACAGCTGGACGAGGACGTCGAAGTCGCGCAGGGAGAGCCCATGCGTGGCTTCGAGGCGGGCCGAGAGCTCCCGGGTGAGGGCGGCGTGCGACCGCAGGAGCCGGATCCAGCCTTTATGCTCCTGGCCGACATCTACTTGCGTGCTCAATACTTGACTTGTCATGCTTCTCCCGCTATATTGCTTGAGGACTCAACTATACCAAGGAGAGAAGCCGATGTCCACCATCACCACCCAGTCAGTCCCCACCGGAACCTGGAGCGCCGACCCGGTGCACTCGAACGTCTCGTTCGAGGTCGCGTACGCCGGCGTGAACACGTTCCGTGGCAGCTTCCGCGAGTTCACAGCGACGCTCGTCGATGGCAAGCTCGAGGGCTCTGCCCAGGTCGCCAGCGTCGACGTCAAGGACGAGCAGCTGAGCGGCCACATGCAGTCGCCCGACTTCTTCGACGCGGAGCGCTACCCGGAGATCTCCTTCCGGGCCGACAACCTCGAGAGTGGCGAGCTGACCATCAAGGGCGTCACCCGCCCGGTCGAGCTGACCGCCTCGGTCTCCGAGCCCAACGTCGATCCGTTCGGCCGCGAGCGCGTCGGCGTGAAGCTCGAGACGACGATCGACCGCAACGAGTTCGGTGTCAGCTGGAACGCGCCGAACCAGGGCGGCGGCAACTACCTCGGCGACCAGGTGAAGCTCATCGCAGAGCTCGCCTTCGTCAGGCAGGAGGCCTGATCATGAAGATCCTGGCCGTCTCCGGCAGCCTTCGGGCCGACTCGCACAACACGCAGCTCCTGCGTGAGGCGGAGAAGCTGGCTCCGGCCGGCGTCGAGGTCGAGCTGTGGGAAGGGATCGGCGACCTGCCGATCTACGACCAGGATCTCGAGGACACCGACCTTCCTGAGAGCGTCCGCCGACTCCGGGAGGACTGGAGCTCGGCGGACGCGATCCTCTTCGCCACGCCCGAGTACAACGGCTCGGTGCCCGGCGGATTGAAGAACGCCGTCGACTGGGCGTCCCGTCCGAAGGACGAGGCCGCCCTGAGGAACAAGACCGTCGCCGTCATCGGCGCGAGCATGGGCCAGTTCGGCGCCCTCTGGGCGCAGCAGGACCTCCGGCGCATCCTCGGCATCGCCGGCGCGCGCGTCGTCGGGGAGCCGCTCCCCGTCTCGCGGGCGCACGAAGGCTTCGACGAGGCCGTCTACCAGGGCCTGCGAACGGCCCTGGAGACGCTCGTCGAGGCTGCCGACCCGGTCGCCGTCTGAGCGAGGGGCCCCTTTCGGGGCCCCTCGACGGTAACCAACGCTGGATTCGGCAGAGTCGCGTCGTCCCCTACGCTGGCTAGGCGATTCCCGGTGGTCCCGGGGACTGCGCCTCTACCCGCTGGTACCTCCACTGGCCGAAATACTTGATGTCACGCTCGGACCACCTCCTTTCCGTGGTACGAGCACGATATCAGCGGAGGACGACACTCAACTCCACTCCGCGGTCGAGCGGCACGGTCACGCTCAGGAGCGTCGAGTCCCCCTGCCGCGCGGCCGAGTACTGCGCAAGCGGATCGGGATGCGAGAGGACGTTGTCAGCGACCACGAGGCCGCCCGGCTCGAGCTTCTCTCGGGCGAGCGCGAAGAGCCGCTCGTAGTCGCCCTTCTCGGCGTCGAGGAAGACGATGTCGAACACGTCGTCGAGCCGCTCGAGCGTCTCGAAGGCGTCGCCGTCGACGAGCTCCGCCCACTCCTCGAGGCCGGCGTCGGCGACGTTCCGGCGCCACGCCTCCACCTTGGCCGGATCGTGCTCGAGCGAGAGCACGCGCCCGCCCAGGTGTCTGACACCGGCGGCGAGCCAGATGGTCGAGTAGCCGCGCGACCCGCCGATCTCGAGCACCTCGCAGTCCGTCTGCGGCGCGACGACGGCGAAGAGGAACTCGCCCGTGGTGCGCGCCACCTGACGCGCGCGCTGTGCCGCGGGAACGCCGCGCTGGCGTTCGTTCGCATCCTCGCGCTCGAGACGCTCGAGGACTGCTCTAACCCGTTCGTCGAGCATCGCGCTCCCGTTGTACCGCCTCCCGCACCCAGCACTCCGGGATGTGGTCGTTCACGATCCCGCACGCCTGCATCGCGGCGTAGACGGTCGTCGGGCCGACGAAGCGAAAGCCGGCGCTCTTGAGGCGCTTCGACAGCTCCTTCGCCGCTACCTCGTCGCCGTCGCGGTACTCCCACATCAGTTCCTGGAGCGGCGTGGCGTCGCGCAGTCCGCGCACGCCGTTCGCGTTGGCGATGGCCGCCTCGATTTTCCCGCGGTGCCGCACGATGCCGGCTTCGCCGAGCAGGCGTTCGACGTCGCGCTCGCCGAAGCGCGCGACCGTATCGGGGTCGAAGCCGGCGAACGCGGCGCGGAAGTTCTCGCGCTTGCGCAGGATGGTGATCCATGCGAGCCCGGACTGGAATCCCTCGAGGCAGAGGCGCTCGTACAGGCCGCGCTCGTTCCAGACGGGCCGGCCCCATTCCTCGTCGTGGTAGGCGAGATAGAGCGGATCGTCCGTCTGCCAGCAGCGGACGTGCCCGTCGTCAGGCAACGACGACCTTCACCATCCCGTCCACAACGTGCACCGGATACGTCGTCACCGGCTCGAACGCGGGAAGCGATAGCGGTCGCCCGCTCTCCAGGTCGAAGGCGGAACCGTGGCGAGGGCAGATCACGCGGCACGTGTTCTGCTCCCAGTCGCCTTCGCACAGCGGGCCGTCGTCGTGCGAGCAGCGGTCCTCGATCGCGTACAGCGAGCCTCCGCAGTTGTAGACGCCGATCGCGAGGGTCGGCCCGGCGTAGACGAGCTTCGTGGATCCGGGCGGGAACTCATCCGCCGGTGCGACCGAGATCTCGGCCACTACGTCAGTTCGAGCTCGTCGAAGCCTGCGAGGCCTTCGGGGAGCGGCGTGCCCTTCGCCTTGTGCAGTGCCACCTTCAGGGTCGTCAGTCCGAGCATCGCGCACTTGAGCCGCACCGGTGTGAGCGGGATCCCGATCTCGTCGAGCAGCTCGTCCTTGTCGAGCGTCGCGACCTCCGTCGCCGTCCTGCCCTGCACCATCTCGGTGAGCATCGACGTTGCCGCCTGCGAAATGGCGCAGCCACGTCCGGAGAACTTCACCTCGTCGATCGTCTCGCCGTCGTCGCCGAACGCGACGTAGATCGACACCTCGTCCCCGCAGAGCGGGTTCTGCCCCTCGGCCTCCGCGTCCGCATCCGCGAGCACCCCGTGCCCGCGCGGGTTCTTGTAGTGGTCGAGGATGACCTCGCGATACATCTGCTCGAATTCGTTCACGCGAACACCTTACGGACGGTCTGCAGTCCGTCGACGAGCTGGTCGATCTCCTCTTGCACGGTGTACAGGTAGAAGCTCGCGCGATTCGTGGCCGCGACCCCCAGCTTGTGCATGAGCGGCTGGCAGCAGTGGTGTCCGGCGCGGATGGCCACGCCCTGCCGGTCGAGGATCTGCGCCACGTCGTGCGGGTGGATGTCCTCCATGTTGAAGGAGACGACTCCCGCGCGCCGGTCCGCGGGCGGCCCGTAGAGCGTGATGCCGGGCACTTCGCCCAGCCGTCCGAGCGCGTACGCGACGAGCTCGTGCTCGTGCGCCTCGATCGCGTCGAGGCCGGCCGCCTCGAGGTAGTCGACGGCGGCGCCGAGCCCGACTGCCTCGGCGATCGGCGACGTCCCCGCCTCGAACTTGTGCGGGAGCTCGCCCCAGGTCGTCTTCTCGTAGCGCACAGAGTTGATCATGTGGCCGCCGAGCAGGAACGGCTCCATCGACTGCAGGAGTGCACCGCGCCCCCAGAGCGCGCCGATCCCGCTCGGACCGCACATCTTGTGGCCGGAGATGGCGAGGAAGTCGCAGTCGAGTGCCTGCACGTCGACGCGCAGGTGGGGCGCTGCCTGCGCCGCATCGCAGACGAAGATCGCGCCCTGCTCGTGCGCCCAGCGCGTGAGCGGGGCGAGATCGGCGATCGTGCCGAGCGAGTTCGAGACGAGGTTCGTCGCGACGACCTTGACCGTGTGATTGCGCGCGATCTCGTCGAGACCGGAGTAGTCGACGTCGCCGTTGTCGTCGAGCGGCAGCATGAGGAACTCGGCGCCGTGACGGCGCGCGATGTACTGCCACGGGACGTAGTTCGAGTGGTGCTCGAGCTCGGTGACGACTACCGCATCGCCCGGGCCGAGGTTGTTGCCGCCCCAGGAGTAGGCGACGAGATTGAGCGCCTCGGTCGCGTTGCGCAGGAAGATGATCTCGCGCGCGTCGGCCGCGTTCACGAACGCGCGCACCTTCTCGCGGGCGCCCTCGAGACCGGCGGTGGCGCGCTCACCGAGGACGTGGACGGCGCGGTGCACGTTCGCATACGACGTCTCGTAGAACGTCGTCATGGCGTCGAGCACCTGCCGCGGCTTCTGGGAGCTGTTCGCGGAGTCGAGGTAGGCGAGCGGCTTCCCATGGATCAGCTGCTCGAAGATGGGAAAGTCCGCGCGCAACGCGCGTGCATCGAGCCTTCGGGTGGTCGTCACTGCCATGGACCTATGGTACGCGCGGACGCTAACCTGAGCCCGCCATGCGCCGCATCCTCGTTCTGTTCCTTCCGTTCGCGCTCCTCGCTGCCGGCTGCGGCGGCGGGAAGAAGGCCCAGTCGCACACGGTGCTCGAGGTCTCCAAGATCTTCTCCGACGCCGCCCTGCAGTTCACAGGCATCGTCACCGGCAATCCGTACGTCACCGGTCAGACGCCGTTCCTGCCGATGTCGCTCAACAGCAGTGACCTCCGCTTCGACGTCCAGGCCGAGCTGAGCGGAACGAACACGACCGACCACACGGGCGAGGTTGTGTGGGTGTTCGATACGGACGCGAACGCGAACAAGGCGTTGAAGCAGGTGCCCTTGAAGAACTGGGGGCAGGGCCCGCAGCACATCGACCGTCAGCAGTTCGGCAACGTCATCGTCGTCGCCTCGGGCTTCACCGGCGCGCCGAAGGCGAAGCTCGACAAAGCCCTCAGCGCGTTGAAGTAGCGAACGCGGCCGTCTCCCAGACGTAGCCGCTGCGCCGCCGCTCGACAAGCCCGAGGCCGCGTGCGCCGGCGGCCGCAGCGATGCGATCGAGCGGGTGGACGTACACCTGGAACGTCGAGCCCGTCAGCCGCATGACGGCGTTCACGATCGAGAGCACGGCGCGGACGAGGCGTCGTTCCTGCGGGAAGGTGAGGACCATGCGACGTCGAGCGTGGTCGGCGCCGGCGCCGACGAGCGCGTTCACGTCCGGGTAGCAGCACACGACGCGGTGCATGACGACGACGTCGTGCACCGGGAGCGCGTACGCCTCCACGACGAAGTCCCCGACGCGGCGCTCGACGCGATCGGTCAAGCCGCGCTCCGCGAGAAGGCCGCGCGCGGCGTCCTCGTATGTCGCGGCGAGCTCGACGTTCGTCGCACGCGTCGCGCCCTTCTCGAGGAGCGCGATCTCGATCGCCCCGACGCCTCCGCCGACTTCGAGGACGGTCGCGCCGTGGACGTCCCCGGCGAGCTCGGTCAGCGTCTTGGCCGAGCCGCGCAGGCCGCGCCGCCGGAAACGACGCGCGTCGCGAGCGGCCGTTTTCCGCCCGAACACCTTCTCGTAGTCGCGCGCGCAGCAGCTTCCTGCCACGCGCGCGACTGTACTACGCCGGTCGACAGGTTCCGGCGAGCGCGGTTGCGGCACCGCTCGGGCGGACACGGACGATCGCCGTCCGGGCGGAGCAGCGCGTGGCCGAGGCGGAGATCAGGAGGTCGGCGCCGTCCCAGGACGTTCCCACGCCGAAGGCGCGAGCCGACTGGTCGACCTGGTACCCCCCGCCCTGCAGATTCGCGACCCAGACGCCGCCGGCCCGCGAGACGGCGACCTGCAGGCCGTTCGGGGACCAGCTCGGCGGCCCCGGATCGTGGAGGTTCGACGCGATTCGCCGTGGCGGCGGCGATCCGTCGGTGGCGACGACGAAGAGCTCGTGGCCGACGGTGTATGCGATCGTCTTTCCGTCCGGCGACCATGCCGGCTGGCCGGGATTCGCAATCGAGGCGACGCGCCGGACCGCGCCGGCGCCGGTCGCAACGTAGACCCCGTCGTCGCGCTGGAACGCGAGCATCGTCCCGTCCGGGCTCCACGCGGGCCGCCCGATGGCGTCGCGTGCCCAGAGCGCGCCGCCGACCCACAGATCGGTGTTCCTCGCGCCGTGCGTCGTCAGATACGCGAGCTGCGTGCTTCCCGGCCGCCACGCCGGTGCGAACGACTTCGTCGGTGCGAGGTAGCGGTGCTTGCCGCTTCCGTTCGCGGACACCACGTAGAGCACGCCTCCGGCCGCGTAGGCGACCTCGCCGCCGCTTGGCGACCAGGTCGGAGTCAGCTGGCCGGCGCTCGTCCCGACGTGGACCGCGCGCTGCGTCCTCGCGTCGAGCACGTCGAGCTCCATGTGCTGCGAATAGACCTTCGTGAACGCGATGCGGGCCCCGCCGGGAGCGGCTACCGGCCACCAGAGGCCGATTGCGACGGCGGCGGCTGCGAGCACGCGCTCAGCGTACGAGTCATCCGTTAGCGGTCCGTCAGCGCACTGTTACCTTTGTCACTCTGAGCGATTACGTCTTCACGATGTACCGGGCCGACAAGTTCTACGGCCCCGACCGGCAGGTGCTGGCGAACATCTCCCTCTCGTTCCTTCCTGGCGCGAAGATCGGCGTGCTCGGGCCGAACGGGGCGGGGAAGTCGACGCTCCTGCGGATCATGGCGCTGAAGGAGGAGGCGTCCTCCGGCATCGCCGAGCTGGCGCCGAACGCCACCGTCGGGCTGCTCGAGCAGGAGCCCGAGCTCGATCCCGCGCGGACCGTGCGCGAGAACGTCGAGGACGGCGTCCGCGTGCTGCGCGACCTGCTCGACCGGTTCAACGCGATCTCTGCGAAGTTCGCCGAGCCCGACGCCGACTACGACGCGCTGCTCGCCGAGCAGGCGACCGTGCAGGACGCGATCGACCGCGCCGACGCGTGGCAGCTCGACCAGCACCTCGACCATGCAATGGACGCGCTGCGCGTCCCTGACGGCGACCGCGACGTGACCACGCTCTCCGGCGGCGAACGCCGGCGCGTCGCGCTCTGCCGGCTCCTGCTCTCGGCACCCGACCTGCTGCTGCTCGACGAGCCGACGAACCACCTCGACGCGGAGTCCGTGGCGTGGCTCGAGCGCTTCCTCGCCGACTACAAGGGAACGGTCGTCGCCGTCACGCACGACCGGTACTTCCTCGACAACGTCGCGGGCTGGATCCTCGAGCTCGATCGCGGTCGTGGCATCCCGTTTCAGGGCAACTACTCGTCGTGGCTCGAGCAGAAGCAGGAGCGACTTGCGATCGAGGAGAAGAGCGAGTCCGCGCGTCGGCGCACGCTCGCGCGCGAGCTCGAGTGGGTGCGCATGAGCCCGCGAGCGCGGCACGACAAGTCGAAGGCCCGCCTCGCCGCGTACGAGAAGCTGTACGCAGAGGAGCAGAACGTGAAGCTCGACAAGGTCGAGATCCACATCCCGCCGGGCCCGCGACTCGGTGACGTCGTCATCGAGTCGCAGGGTGTGCAGAAGGGCTACGGCGACAGGCTCCTCGTCGAGGACCTGACGTTCTCGCTGCCGCCCGCCGGCATCGTCGGCGTCATCGGCCCGAACGGCGCAGGCAAGACGACGCTCTTCCGGATGATCGACGGGCAAGAAGAGCCGGACGCGGGCACGCTCCGTGTCGGAGACACGGTCCAGCTCGCGTACGTCGACCAGGCACGCGCCGATCTCGACCCGGCCAGCACCGTGTGGAAGGAGATCAGCGGCGGGCTCGACACGATCGAGCTCGGCAAGCGCGAGGTGAACTCCCGCCAGTACGTCTCGTGGTTCAACTTCAAGGGCGGCGACCAGCAGAAGCGCGTCCGCGATCTCTCCGGGGGAGAGCGAAACCGCGTCCATCTCGCGAAGCTCCTGCGGAGTGGGGGCAACGTCCTCCTGCTCGACGAGCCGACGAACGACCTCGACGTCGACACGCTCCGCGCGCTCGAGGACGCGCTCCTCGACTTCGCCGGGTGCGCAGTCGTGATCACCCACGACCGCTGGTTCCTCGACCGCGTCGCGACGCACATCCTCGCATTCGAGGGCGACAGCCAGACCACCTGGTTCGAGGGGACGTGGGGCGAGTACGCCGAGTGGGTGAAGGAGACGCGCGGGGCGGAGGCGCTCGAGCCGCACCGCATCAAGTACAAGCCGCTGGTGCGGTCGTGAGTCACCTTGCCGCCTTCGTCGGGATCTCGCTCGTCGTCATCTGCACGCCCGGGCCCGACACGGCGCTCATCGTCCGGAACACCCTCTTCGGCGGCCGCGTGAACGGTGTGCGCACGGCAGGCGGCGTCGTCACGGGTCTCGCTGTCTGGACGGTGGCGGCGAGCGCCGGCGTCGCCGCGGTCGTCGCTGCGTCGCATCCGCTCTTCACGACGCTTCGCATCGTCGGCGCGGCGTACCTCGTCTGGCTCGGCGTGCAGACGTTGCGCGGCCGCCACGCCGGGAACGTCGAGCACCCTCACGGCGGCGGCTACCGGCAGGGGTTGCTGAGCAACCTCGGCAATCCCAAGGTGGCCATCTTCTTCACGAGCCTCCTGCCGCAGTTCGGCTCCGACTTCGGCGGGATGCTCGCCTTCGGGTTCCTTTTCTGCACGATGGGCGCGACGTGGCTGACCGGCTACGCGCTCGTGACGGCCCGAGCGCGGGCGATCATGCTGCGTCCACGCGTCCGCCGCGCGCTGGACACGCTCACCGGGCTCACGCTGGTTGGGTTTGGCGCTCGGCTCGCGGCCGAGTCGGGCTGAGCGTCCGCGGAAGCGTGACGGTGAAGGTCGAGCCGGCGCCGCGTCGCGAGCGGACGGAGAGCAGGCCCCCCATCTGCTCGACGATCTCCCGCGAGATGTACAGCCCCAGCCCGGAACCTCCGACGCCGCGCGTCATCTCTGCGTCGAGGCGGTAGAACTTCTCGAAGATCCGCGCCTGCTCGGACGGTGGGATCCCGAGCCCCTCGTCGAGCACGTCGATGCGGAGGCGATCGGGGCTGTCCGCGACCCGCACTTCGACGCGACCGCCGTCGGGCGAGTACTTGATCGCGTTCTCGACGAGGTTGACGAGCACCTGCTTCAGGCGGGGCGGGTCGCAGCGCAGCGGGAGCGTTGTCCGGGGCGAAACGAGCTCGAGTTGGATCGTGTCCGGCTTCCGCGAGTCGGCCGCCTCGAGCACCTCCGTGCACAGCGCGACCACGTCGCAATCGCGCTCCTCCATCGGCAGGCGGCCGCGGTCGATCTGCGCGGTGACGAGGAGCTGATCGACGATCTGGGCCAGGTGCTCGGACTCGTGCAGGATCATCCGGAGCAGGCGCCGCCGGAGCGTTTCGTCGAGCTCTTCCCCGCGGTCGATCAGTGTCCGGATGCTCCCGTAGATCGCAGTGAGCGGCGTGCGCAGCTCGTGCGATGCGGTGGTGACGAAGTCCGCTCGCGCGCGCTCGAGCGCATGCTGGGCCGTCGCGTCGCGGAGCGTGACGACGCGTCCTCCCTCGAAGCTGCTGAGCGAGATGGCGAGCCAGCGCTCTTCGCCGCCGATGCGGACGGGCGTCAGCTCGCCGCCCGAGCGCTCGATGAGGACGCCGAACTCGGGGAAGATGCCGCCCGCCGGCCGTCGGAGCGCCGCCTCCTCCGAGACCCCGAAGAGCTCCGCGGCGGCGGTGTTCCATGACAGGATGCGTGAGCCGTCGTCGAGCATCACCACTGCGTCGGACACGTGGGCGAGCGCTCGCGCCGAGTTGGCCCCCTGCTCGGCGCGGATGCGCGCCTGCTCCTCGTCCGCGTACAGGCGTCTGAGCCGCTCGGGAACGCGGCGCACGAGGAAGATGGCGATGCCGAGCGCGAACAGCCCGGTCGCCGCGAGCAGGCCGACAGCGCGCAGGAATGTTCGTCGCTCGTCGGTGCGCGTCTGGTCGACGAACGCGGTGATGGATGTCTCCAGCGTCTTCGCCTCCGTGCGGAAGTGGTTGAAGAGCGCCTGGCCCCCGAGCACGTCGGCCTTCGCGCGCTGCTGCCCGAGCGTGCCGTCGGCGACGAAGGTGATCTGCCGGTCGAAGTAGCCGTTGAGGTCCTGGATCACCGACCGCAGCGGGCCGATCTGCGCGCGCAGCTCCGGCCGGCTGGCGGTGAGCTCCGTGATGCGTGCGAGGTCGGCGCGAACGTTCGCACGGCCCGCGAAGTACGGCAGCAGCGTTTTCCGGTTCGACGTGAGCATGTAGCCGCGAACGCCGGTCTCCTCGTTCACCATCTGGAGGACGAGGTCCTCGGAGCGCGTCCGCAGCGGGAAGAGGACGTGGATGTAGCGATCCTCGGCCGACCGGTAGAGCTTGAACGCGCTGTACGTCCCTGTGGCGAGGATCGCGGCGAGGAGGAGGATCAGGACGACGAGCGCGATCTGCACGCGGCGCTTTGCGGCGACCGCGCGTTCCAGCTCGCGTCCGATGCGCCAGCGCATCTAACTCGTCCCCACGCCGCAGCCGACGACGATGGAGAGGTTCGTCAGCGGCCGCAGCTCCGCGCCGTTCTGCAGCGCGCCGCGCGCCGTGCGGACCGTGTTCCAGTACCCGACGCCGGAGATGTCGACGCTCGCGCCGAGCAGTTGCCATTGCGAGGTCGCGTGCGGGCAATGGTCGGTGAACGCCTTGCGCGCTGCGATAATCCCCGTGCGGTCGCGCGACCGCGGGCCGAGGCAGTTCGGGTTCGGCAGGTACGCGTCCATGTACGTGCCGCTGGGGATGTCGAAGAGGACGAGCACGATCTCCCCGTTCGACGCGATCCGGTAGCGGTCGACGACGACTCGCAATCGCCACGCGTGCATCTGGTAGTTCGTCGTACGGCGCGTCCCGATGATCTGGGGCGTCGCGAACTTGGCGATGTCAGGCACCGTCGTTTGGATGCGGTCGAGGTGCACGAGCTTTCGCTGTGGATCGCTCAGGTTCATCAGCCGCCAGGTTGGGCCGCCGCACCACGAGCCCGGCGACACGTGGGCCGTCGCGCCATGCGCGGCCACAGCGGCAAGCGCCGCACCGAGCGACAGCATGAGCATGAGCCGTTCTGGGCGACGCATAGCTATGTCCTGCGGACGCTACCAGGGCCACGTACGGTGGCTGTAAAGCGACCTAGCCCTGCGGGATGCGGGCTTCGAGCGCGGCCGTCACGGCCTCGCGCACCGGCTCGAGCTC
>WNFR01006210.1_pt1 | contig 12222 bp, 7 predicted proteins | sample 5400221 | NCBI WGS metagenome assembly WNFR01 (sample SAMN13153357, study PRJNA577476) | soil metagenome | isolation source: 40 cm soil under Madrone tree | place: USA:California | collected 2016-06-14 | reverse complement strand
GAGCGCAGGAAAACGCTTTTCCTGGCGCGGGATCGCGTCGGAAAAAAACCTCTGCTATATGCGGAACTCGACGGCGAGCTGGTATTCGGTTCCGAGTTCACGGCGTTGCTCCAGCACCCGCGCATCAGCCGCGACGTCGATGTCGAAGCGATTCATCACTACCTGTCATTTATTTGCGTGCCCGCGCCGTTAACTGCTTATCGCGCCATTCGAAAGCTCGAGCCGGGCCATTGGCTGCTGTGGCGCGGCGGCGAAATCAAGACCGAGCGTTACTGGCAGCTCGACTTTTCAAAAAAAGTCAGCCTCGACGAGGAAGAGGCCGGCGAGCGGGTGGTTGAGCTGTTGCGCGAAGCCGTGCGCGTTCGTCTGATGTCAGAAGTCCCGCTCGGCGCGTTTCTTTCCGGGGGGATTGATTCGAGCGCCGTAGTGGCACTGATGGCCCAGGAGTCGTCGGAAAAGATCAAGACCTTCTCGATAGGGTTTGACGAACAGGACTTCAGCGAGTTGCATCATGCCCGCCGCGTGGCCGAACACGTGGGCGCCGACCATCATGAGTTCATCGTTCGGCCGGACGCCATGGAAGTTCTGCCGACCCTGGTCGAACACTATGGCGAACCTTTTGCCGATTCATCGGCGATTCCCAGTTACTACGTTTCCAAAGAAACCCGGGCCTTCGTCACTGTGGCCCTCAACGGTGATGGCGGCGACGAGTGCTTTGCGGGTTACGAGCGCTATGCGGCGATGAATATCGCGCAGAAGTATGCCCAGCTGCCGGGTGCGTTGCGCAACGGGGTGATTTCGAATGTCGTCAATGCCCTCCCTGGATTTGATACGCGTCAGAATCCGTTGCGGAAGGCCAGGCGGTTTGTTGCGGCAGCGTCATTGCCCCCGGTTGAACGTTACCTGCGTTGGGTCAGTTCGTTCGATGAGGCAGCGAAACAGAATCTTTATGCCGAGGGTTTCCGTCAACAGACCGCGAAGTTCCGCACTGCTTCGATCCTGGAACCGTGGTTCGGCAAAGCGAATGGCGCCGGGATTGTCGACGCTGCGCTGCTGACTGACACGATGACTTATCTGCCCAACGATTTGCTGGTAAAGATGGATATCGCGAGCATGACGGTATCGCTGGAAGCTCGGTCGCCTTTTCTCGATCACCACCTGATGGAATTTGCCGCCAGCTTGCCTGAAAAGCTCAAGCTGCGAAGGTTGACGACAAAATACTTGCTTAAGCGCGTGCTGAAGAGACTTGTGCCCGCAGAGAACCTTAACCGCAGTAAGATGGGATTCGGGGTTCCCATCGGTCACTGGTTCCGAGGCGCCATGCAGCCGTTTTTGCGCGAGACTTTGCTTTCCGAGAAGGCGCTCGGGCGCGGACTGTTCAAGCCTGAGATGGTGCGACAGTTAATCGACTCGCACATCTCGGTCAAAGCCGATCATTCACACCGGCTATGGACGTTGTTGATGCTTGAGTTGTGGTTCGAACGGTTTATTGATTGATTTAGCCTTTTCTGAGATCTCAAATTTGAGATCTTAAATCTGAAATCTGTTCTTTGAGCTTTGTTCTTTGAAGTTCAAGTCAGATAACGCACTGCACGAAAGGTACTAAGCACAAAGACAAGCACAAAGTACAAAGCACGCAGGTTTAGGAGGCTATGGGATGAAGGGTGTCGTTCTGGCTGGTGGATTAGGATCGCGGCTGAGGCCATTGACCTCGGTAACGAATAAGCATCTGCTGCCCGTCTACGACCAGCCGATGATCTATTACCCGATTCAGACATTGGTCAATGCGGGCATCATCGACATCATGATTGTCACAGGCGGCAACTCGGCGGGTGATTTTTTGAAACTGCTCGGCAACGGGAAAGCTTTCGGACTAAAGCATCTTAACTACACCTACCAGGAAGGTGAGGGTGGCATCGCGGCCGCCCTGGCCCTGGTTGAGCACTTTGCCGGCAACGATCCGATCTGCGTCGTGCTCGGCGACAACATCATTCAGGGAAATATTCGCGCGGCTGCTGATTCGTATCGGCAACAGGAGCGCGGCGCAAAAATCCTGCTTAAAAAAGTATCGGACCCGCAGCGCTTCGGTGTGCCGCAGCTTGATGGCAAGCGCGTCGTGCAAATCGAGGAAAAGCCCCGTGAGCCGAAATCTGAATATGCTGTGATCGGGATTTACATGTATGACGCGCGAGTGTTTGAGATCATTCGCACGCTCAAACCGTCGGGGCGGGGCGAACTGGAGATCACCGACGTTAACAATGCTTATATCGAGCGCAGTGAAATGACCTGGGGCGAACTCGAGGGTTGGTGGAGCGATGCCGGCACCTTTGAAAGTTTGCTGCATGCCTCAAATCTGGTCGCCAAAACCGGCGCGAACCATCAGGAGTTGGAAAATGCAACGGAGGCCGGCGCTAACGGCTGAACATTGCCGATTTCCAATTTCGGGTCGACAGGGCGGGATTTGTGAAGTCAGGGCAGCGAACCGCCGCTTGGCAATCGGCAATGGGAGATGGGCAATCGGCAATGAAGATCCTGCGCATCATCGCCCGGCTTAACGTCGGTGGTCCGGCTCGTCATGTGGTCTGGCTTACTGAAGGCTTGCAGTCGTATGGGCACGAAACTTTGCTGGTAGCGGGAGTTGTCCCGCCGGGCGAGGACGATATGAGTTACGTCGCCGCGGCGTCAGGTGTGCGGCCTTTCACGTTGCCACAGATGAGCCGCGAAATCTCTTTGAAGGATGCGTTGACGGTCTGGAAACTCTTTCGGCTGATGCGAACTGAGCGGCCCGACATCGTGCACACGCACACCGCCAAAGCCGGCACCGCCGGACGCGTTGCCGGGATCATGTATAAGGGTCTTTCCGGAAAAACTCGGCGCTGTCATTTCGTGCACACCTATCACGGGCATGTCTTTCACAGCTACTACGGAATGTTTAAGACGCGTCTGTTTCTCGCCATCGAACGATTCCTGGCCCGCTTCGCCACCGATCGCATCATCGTTATCAGCGAACAACAACTCCGGGAGATCAACGAGACGTTTCGGGTCGGCCGGCGCGAACAGTTCGCGGTCATCCCCCTCGGCATTGATCTAAGCGCCTATGCGGCCTGGCGGGATCGACGGCCACGCTTGCGAAACGAATTGAAGCTCAAAGATGACGAGGTGTTGATTGGCATCGTCGGAAGGGCGACTGAAATCAAGAATCACCGTCTGTTCCTCGAGGCGGCGGCCTTATTAAAGCGAACGTTTGGATCGAAGATCCACTTTGCGATTATCGGCGACGGTAATCTCCGGCGCGATTTGGAAGCGCAGGCGAGATCTCTGGGTTTGGAAAATGATGTGTCGTTCCTGGGCACGCGCAACGACCCGGAAGACTTTTATCCGGCGCTGGACATCGTGGCGCTAACCAGTTTGAATGAAGGCACGCCGCTTACCCTGATCGAAGCTATGGCGAATGCCCGGCCAGTCATCGCGACCGCTGTCGGAGGAGTGCCGGATCTGCTTGGCGCCCCGGCGCGACCGGCCACGCAAGTCGACGAGGCGCCGGGCTACCAGATTTGCGAGCGTGGTATTTCAGTTGCCGGTGGTGACGCCGAAGGTTTTGCCCGCGGTCTGATGCGCCTGATTGCAGACCCGGAGCTCCGCGATGATCTGGGGCGAGTCGGTCTTGAGTTCGTTACCGACAAATATGCCAAAGAGCGTTTGTTAAGCAATATGGCTGAGTTGTATCGAGATCTAACGCAGGCTGAATCGATAGATCTGGCGGCGTCCCCAAAGGAAAGAGTGACGTCGCGCATGTGAATTCCGGTCTGTGATGCGGCAGGTCGCACCGGTCTTTGTGTTAGACTCTCCGGGCGAAATCTACGGCACTTTTTAAAGGATGTTTCCATTTGCGAATTCTGATTACGGGCGGTGCAGGCTTCATCGGGTCTCATCTTTCTGACGCGTGTCTGCAGCGCGGCGACGAAGTATTTATCATTGACGATCTTTCCACAGGCAGCATCGAAAACATCCGCCATCTGAAGGATCACCCGCGTTTCCACTACACCATTGAGAGCGTTCATAACCAGCCGGTCACTGCTGAGCTGGTCGATCAATGTGACGTCATCTTTCACCTGGCGGCGGCCGTCGGGGTGAAGCTGATCGTGGAAAGCCCCGTGCGCACGATCGAGACAAACGTGCGTGGCACGGAAACGATTCTGGCGCTGGCCAATAAGAAGAAGAAGAAAGTTCTGATTGCCTCGACTTCAGAGGTCTACGGCTTGAGCACTGAAGTTCCCTTTCGCGAAGACGGCAATCTGGTTATGGGTGCGACGACGAAAGGCCGTTGGAGCTACGCCTGCTCAAAAGCCATTGACGAGTTTCTTGCCCTCGCCTACTGGCGCGAGAAAAAGTTGCCGACCGTGGTGGTGCGGCTCTTCAATACAGTTGGCCCGCGCCAAACCGGACAGTACGGGATGGTGATTCCGACGTTCGTAAAGCAGGCGCTGGCCGGACGGCCGATTACGGTCTACGGCAGCGGCAAGCAAACGCGCTGCTTCTGCTATGTTGGTGACGTCGTCGGCGCGCTGATGAGATTAATGGAGGATGAAAGGGCAGTAGGCGAAGTCTTCAACATCGGCTCGAATCACGAGATCTCGATCATGGATCTGGCGAAGAACGTTAAAGAGCTGACTAACTCTGATTCCGAGATTACGCTGGTTCCTTACGATGAGGCTTATGAAGAAGGCTTTGAAGACATGCCGCGGCGCGTTCCCAATATCTCGAAAATAACCGCGCAGGTGGGCTTTCATCCCGAGATGGATCTCGAGGGAATTCTCAAGACAGTAATCGAGTTTCATAGCGGGCGAATGTCCGCTGGTCGCGCATGAACTGGGTGGGAGCTAAGTCTTCCACATGACGCTGCGTCTTCTGATTCTTACCGGAGATCTTGCCGGCAGCAGGTCACGATGCCGGCTATTTATTAAAGCAATCAGGCTCTGGTGATGTCTAAAACCCAACAGGCGCGCCGCCCGGCTAACCACACCCCCTGAATCATTAAGCGCGCGCTGAATTAGAATTTTCTCTGACTGCAGCATCTGCTTTTTCAGCGAAAAACCATCCCAACTGTGGTCCTTCAATTGTTCGTCGTTCCTCGACTTTCCGAGGGCACCAATAATCGTATTGGCACACGAGATTAGGCGTTTGCCGGTCGAAGGATCCTGGGATTTCTCGAGCAGCTGGGCGGCAGATTCATAAACCGAAACGAGTTCGCTGGTAGGAGTCCGCTGCGAAAGTTCTTCCATGATGCTTAGTGCGGCGCGCCCGGCGCCTTCCGGGTCACCCGAGTCCCGGGCAACTTTAATTGCACGTTCGAGCGCCGCGCGTGACTGGGTGGCTTTGCTCATGCGCGCCAGAACGACGCCCAGGGTCGTCAGCGCTTCAGCGAGAATCGATTGCTCCCCTCCGCTTTCGAGCGCCCGAACAGATTGGCGCGCGAACGCTTCAGACTCAATCAGACGCTGCTCTTCCAGCAATGCGCGCGCGCGGGTGTCGTCAGACTGCGCCACGCATTTGACGTCCTTGAGTTCCAGCCAAAGGCTGCGCGCACAGTCGAGATGGGCGTGCGCGTCCGCGAACCGCCTGATTCTGAGCAATAAATAAGCGAGGTTGTTCTCGACACTCGCCCGAAAGCGCAGATGCCCAGCTTGCTCAAAGTGAAAACTCGCCGCCGCATACTCTAACAGGGCCCGGTCAATCCGGGCCTCGCTCTCCTCTGCCAGACCCAGGCGAGTGAACAATCCCGCGAGTTCATTGTGAAACGTTCCTTTGATAGCGTGATTGTCGATGCGCTCGACCAACGGTGCGGCTTGGTCATAAGCCTTCAAGGAATCGCCATAGCGACCGGCCGCCTTTTCCAGCATTCCCTGGCGGATCAGAGTGATTACTCTTGTCTCTTCATCGATCCCCGTCAAGCGATTCACAGTGTCCTTCAGAATCAAGCGCGCCTCGTCAAAGGCCCCCTGGCGCCAGTAACACAGCGCAAGGTCGCTCCGCGCACCCGCGACCCGCGCAGTTTCTCCAAGTTCCTCAAAAACCTGTATGCTGCGACTTATTAGATCCTTGGCTCTCTCTTGCGCGTCGCCGACCTGGCTGGCGCTTCCGGCCCATCCAGTCAGTGCTCCTGCTCTAAGTAACAATTCGGCCCTGGCTGGCGGGTCAAGATCTGTCAATACCACCGACCCGCGTGGATCGGGCCAAAACTCACCCAGAGCTTTGCACGCGGTTTCGTATTCGCCCGCCCTTTCGAGTTGTCTGGCCTTTTGGCAACAGAGCATGGCCCGTCGTGAGCGTGAAAAAGTCTGATCAGCAGTGTCGCCGATCTGCAACGCGGTCAACTTTTTGTAATCCATCTCCCTCAATCCATTCGCTGTCAGCACGGGGCCGACTGGTTTGAAGTTTTGAAACTCGGCAGAGTGTAGATTAACTCGACTTCAGTCGAATGCAAGAACTTTCGTCGATCGCCGCTAATGGTTATATCGCACATGTTGGGAGACCTTGCAAAAGATGAGCTTCGCACTGGCCGACAGCCGATGGCTGATAAGCGCAGTTCGGACTATTGTTGCTCAATCAGGTGAAATCAGGTTCTTTGGTACAGCCGGTCGGTTTCTCCAAAGAAATGCTGAGCATCAAGCGGGGTGCTCCGTTGGACGATTCCCGACGAATTCCATTGGTCAGAAGGAGCAGAGACCAGACGCCGGATTCAACCAAAGTCTATTGACTTGCCTTTGCCGCACTAATCGAATAGCTTTTCATTCGTCGTCTTAAATCCTTGGACATGCTTACTTTCGGCACTTCCAACTTGATTCCCCCCGCAGTGTCGCTGGTGCTGGCGCTGGCCTTGACGCCGGTAGTTCGCGCGCTCGCGCGGCGCTGGGGGTTTGTCGCCAAACCGAAAGTCGACCGTTGGCACAAAAACCCCACGGCCATGATGGGCGGAGTCGGAATCTGGCTGGCGGTCGTCGGCACCTACTTAATTCTGGTTCCGCACACTGAGCAAGGCTGGGTGGTGGTCGGCGCCGCGTCGTTTCTGTTTTTCGTCGGATTGATTGATGACTGGTTGCATGTTAAGCCATACCAAAAACTGATCGGCCAGGTTATCGGAGCGGCCATCGTCGTTAATTACGGTTTGGTCCTACCGTGGACTCGTTCGCTGCCAGTGAATATGCTGATCACGATTTTCTGGTTGATTGGCATTACCAACGCCATCAACCTGCTCGACAACATGGACGGTTTGGCGACCGGTATTGCAGCCATCGCTTCGTGCTTTCTCACCTACAATTTTTTGACCAGCAACCAAATGACCGAGGCGGTGATGATGGCCGTGTTCGCGGCTGCCTTGCTGGGTTTTCTAATTTACAACTCGCATCCTGCGTCGATCTTCATGGGTGACAGCGGATCGATGTTCATCGGATTCTTTCTGGCGGGGGCGGCTCTGGTCAACGTGTCAGGTGGGCGCTCGCGCAGCTTTGTGCCGGTGCTGGCAGTGCCAATCCTGGTTTTGTTCATTCCAATTTTCGACACCACGTTTGTAACTATCCTGAGGAAGCTCTCCGGGCGCGCCGCTTCGCAAGGCGGACGCGATCACACGTCGCATCGTTTGGTGGCGCTGGGCATGTCAGAACGCCGCGCGGTCTGGATGCTTTATGCCCTGGCCGGGCTCTCTGGCTTTCTTGCGATCATGGTGCGCCAGGTGAAACCGGACGTAAGCCTCGCCCTGCTGGCCGGGTTTACCCTGGTCCTCACGCTGCTGGGTGTTTATCTCGCCGGCGTAAAAGGATACGACGAAGAAGCGGATGTGCGGGCCGCGAGTAGCAAACCGCTCTTCGCCTTTCTGGTCGACTTTTCTTACAAGCGGCGCATCTTCGAAGTGCTGCTCGACGTGGTCCTGATTGTACTGGCTTACTGGTCGGCGTATGCGATCAAGTTCGAGCCTTTTTCGGACAGCCCGGCATGGAAACTTTTCTTACGGACGTTGCCGGTGCTGGTGGTGGTGCGGCTGGCGGCGTTTCTCCTCTTTGGTGTCTATCGCGGCATCTGGCGATATACGAGCATCGACGATTTGATGGCCTTCGCTAAAGCGGTGGCGGCCGGGTCCCTCGTCAGTCTGGTGATTGTGCTGTTTAAGTTTCGCTTCCAGGGCTTCTCGCGAGCCATCTTCGTGATTGACGCGCTGGTAATGTTGATGCTGTTGGCCGGCAGCCGCGTCGCGTTTCGATTCTTTCGCCAGGTCCTGCCGGCGGCCAACGGCGAAACGGGCCGGCGCGCCTTGATTTATGGAGCGGGCGACGCCGGCGAGTTGCTGTTGCGGGAACTGCTGAATAATCGCGAACTAAGCTATGCTCCGGTTGGCTTCATCGACGACGATCCCAAAAAGCAGGGCAAGGTTATCCACGGTTTTCGCGTTTTCGGGGGAAATGGGATGCTGGGCCAGATCGTAAGCGATCACCAGATCGAGCAACTGCTAATTTCAACCCCGCGAATTTCAGAGGAGCGGCTCGCCGAGATTGCCCGCGAATGCGAGGTGCATAGCATTGAACTTAAACGCATGTCGATTAGAATCGAAAGCGTGACCGACAGTCCTCTGACGTCAATTGTACGCTCGGCAGCAGACAGCGACCTGTAGGATCAAACCAGCCAGTGTCAAATTCGAAAATTCCATCCGTCGTGACAATCCGCCTGGGATCGGGCCTGCGCTGGTTGCTGTTGTTGCCGGCCCTGCTTGCGCTCCTGGGCGCCTGGTTTGCGGTACGCTGGTATGTCGGCAACACAGTTGCCGAATATTCTCCGGACGTTACTCAGGGTGGGATCGAGATGGCTCGGATGGCGGTGCGCTGGGCCCCTGGAGATCCGCTGACGCACTGGCGGTTGGCGTCGGTCGAGGAGAAAGTTTTTAGCGCCGAGAACATGGCCGCGGCCGTGAGCGAATACCAGGAGGCGGTCAGACTCTCTCCGAACGATTATCGTTACTGGACGGAACTCGGGCGCGCGCTCGAAGCGAGCGGCGACCGGGACAGCGGCGAGAAGGCTTTGCGCCGTGCGGTTGAATTGGCGCCCGCCTATTCTCACCCGCACTGGTATTTTGGAAATTTGCTCTTGCGCGAAGGAAAGTTTGACGAAGCTTTCCAGCAGCTCGGGCTCGCATCCGAATCCGACGATCAAATGCGTTCGCAGGTGTTTGACTTAGCCATGCAGGTTTTTAGCGGAGATGTAAACGAAATTGCCAGGGTCGCGTGCGCGTCACCCGCCGCCCGGTTGCAGTTTGCTATCTACCTGGTAACTGTTAAGAGAGTCGATGACGCCAGGCGCCTGTGGGACTCGCTCAACCCGGCGGATCGGCAAGCGCAAAAGGATCTCAGTCAGCAGTTGGAAAAATCTCTAATTCAGGCGAAGCAATTCCACGCGCTCCTCGCCCTCATGGGCGAGATCGAACCGGACACGAGCCTGCCGGCGCCAGAGCAGTTCTTTAACGGAGGATTCGAAAGTGACCTTAGTGCTTCGAGCGCGAACATTTTCGATTGGATGATCGAGGCCCGGGTCTCAGCCCAGGCTGCAGTTGATTCGCATCCGCATAGTGGGAAAAAGAGTCTGCGAATCGTTCTCAGGGTGCCGAGGAATCTCGATAAGATTCCGGTTTCGCAGACCGTGGTGGTCGAGCCGGGAGCCCAGTATCGATTTGAATGCTATGCACGCACCGAGGATTTAATCAGCGCCAGTACGCCGGCGCTATTCATTCTCGACGCTGTTGACGGGGCTGTACTGGCCACGTCAAGTCCTCTGCCATCCGGAACGAATGACTGGCAACGAGTTACTTTTGATTTCGCCACCAAGCCACAGCACGATGGCATAACCCTTGGATTCTTTCGCGCCTCTTGTAGTGAGGGGCAGATTTGTCCAATCTTTGGCACAGTCTGGTATGACGACTTCAATCTCCAACGACTCGGCGGTACAGGTTCTAAGCGCAGAGACGCCGGCAGTACCAGGCGTTAAGCTCGGGACGCCCGAGCGGACGAAACGGCGGCATACGCTTGCCAGCCGTCTCGCCTTTCTGACGATCTGCGTCGCGGTGGTATTAACTGCCCTGGCCTACGGCACAGTCCATTACTGGGCACTCGCGATTTTTGCTTTGAGCGCCGCCGGACTCATTTCTCTCTGGTGCGTTGACGGGTTGGTGCTGCGTTCGGTGCAACTTAGCCGTAATGCATTGCAGTGGCCCCTGGTCGGAATGGTCGCGCTCGGTCTGATTCAACTGTTGCCGCTGCGTACTGCTGACAATGCCGGTCTGCCACTGTCTCCTGCTCGCGCATTGTCCCTGGATCCGTATTCGACTCGTCTGGTGCTGGTGCAGATTACCGCCCTGCTGATCTACTTTGTGGCCACTCTGGTTTTTACCGACACCCCGCGCCGGTTGCGGACGATCGTTAGAACCATCACGATCTTCGGCTTCCTCCTGGCGATGTTTGGTCTCACCCAATCCTTTACCAGCGACGGCACGCGCGTGTACTGGTTTCGTCAGTTGGCACAGAGTACGGCGTTCGGGCCGTTCATCAATCGCCACCACTTTGCCGGCTATATGGAGTTGGCAATTGGACTGCCTCTCGGTTTGCTTTTCTCCGGAGGGATCGAAAGTTACAAGCGTCCGCTCTACGCTTTTGTAGTCATGATGATGGGGGTGGCCCTGATCATGACAAACTCGCGAGGTGGAATTATCAGTTTAGCGGCTGAGATTTTGTTTCTGGTTGTCGTCGCCACTCCAGGCCTGCGCCGCGGAGAACGCCGGCCGCGGGCTCAACGCATCCGTTCAGCACTGCTGCGCGCCGGCCTGGCTTTTGGACTGATCGCAGTTCTGATCGGAGGTACGATAGCTGTAGGCGGCTCAGATGTCTTCACTCGTTTGCTCGGCACGCCCAACGCGGCCGACCCCACGACGGGACGCGCGCATTTTTGGAGCGTGACCCTCGACGTGATTAAGGCTTACCCGGTGGCCGGATCAGGCCTGGGATCATTCGGAGTGATCTATACACGCTACGACTCGCGGAACGGGTTCTATCGTCTCGAGCAGGCACACAACGACTATCTGCAGACACTTGCCGACGGAGGCATCCTGGGCGGCATCCTCGGGCTCGCTTTTCTGGTATTTCTTTTTGGCAAAGGGTTCGCCCGTCGCGAAACGGACGACAAGTTCCGGCGCGGTGTGGCCACGGGAGCGCTGGCCGGTTGCTTCGCGGTGCTCATCCACAGCTTTTTCGACTTTACTTTGCATACCACCTCGAACGCTTTGCTGTTTTTGATTCTGGCTGCGCTGGCCACTCAGGACAGTCGCGTGGACGAGGGCGCGCATCGCGGCCTCCGCCGCCGCCATTCACGGTCGCAACCCGACGAGTTGGAACCTGCCGCTTCACAGCGACCTGAACTCTCTGAGGCGAAGGCCGAGGCTGAAGCTGGGAGGGTTTGAACTTAGCCAAGCCAGGTAAAAAAGAGTCAGTGATCTCGAGGCATTATTCAAGAGAATAATCGTTGACTTTCTGAGTAACCGGGCTTAGGCTTTGCCGAAGCCAGAAAGGTTCCCCAAGTAAGCGGCTGGCTTCCACGAGTTGCCCTCGGAAAGACAACTCGCTCAACTCAGCCAAAGGAAATAACCGCGGCGGTTCTCCCAAGGTAACTGCCAACTCGTAAAAGGAGTACTCCCAATGAAACGGGCGCGCCGTTTGCCGCAACGGTTGGTTCGCTGGACGAGTTTGTCTATTTGCTTCGCGCTGGTCCTTTCATGTTTCGTTATCACACCGCTGGGCAGTTTCGATCACCACTCAACAGCACTGGCGCAAGCGCAAAGCGGCTCGCAGAACAGCCAGAAGGTTGAGGCGGCGCCACCTTTGGCCGGACCGCCGTCAGGAAATTTGCCCAACCTCGATGAAGTGAAACTACGTGGGCAGGAAGCCACACACGCGCCGGAATCGGTGAGTTCGACATTACGGTCGCGTCGCAAACCGCTTGAGTCGCGACTTGGGAGAAAAGTCGGCGATTCTTTACCGCCTGTAAGAGTTGGCAGTAGCAGAATGCGGAACCGCAGCGACCATACGGATAGAGCGAGTGCTGCCACGCGCTCCGTACCGGGTGGGTCGTTGCGCTCGCATCATGTGCGCCGGTCCCGCTCATCCAATTTCCTGGTAACGCCGATGCCGCAAG
>WNFR01006205.1_pt1 | contig 12225 bp, 7 predicted proteins | sample 5400221 | NCBI WGS metagenome assembly WNFR01 (sample SAMN13153357, study PRJNA577476) | soil metagenome | isolation source: 40 cm soil under Madrone tree | place: USA:California | collected 2016-06-14 | reverse complement strand
CGCCGAGCTATCGGGCCGTGTTTCCCGAAATGCCGCGCGCCGCGGGCTCGTGCGCCGAGGCCGGCGTGCTGGGAACCGCGGTCGGTGTCATGGGTACGCTGCAGGCTCACCTGGCGCTGGCCGTGCTCCTGAAATGGCAGCCCACTCCGCTGGGTCGCCTGATCTCGGTGGACTTTCGCACCCTGCACCTGGGAGGCTTTTCCTTCACCGGCGCGCGCGAGCCCGCGGGCACGGCCCTCGCCTTCATCGCGCCGACGGAAGTCTCCGTCGCCGACTTCGTGATCGACCTGCGCAGCCTCGCGGAAGTGCCGGTGTCGCCTTTTCCGTCGGCGGTGCGCATCGGTGTGGAGGCGCTGGAGCAGGCCCGAATGAGCTTCCCCGTCGAGCCGCGCATCGTGCTGTGCTGCCGCACCGGGGTGCGCGCCTGGCGTGCGGCGCGGGCGCTGCAGAGCCAGGGGCACGCGAATGTCGCGCTGATCGCGATGGGCGAGTGAGCGCGGTCCTGGTCATCGCCGGCACGGACTCCAGCGGCGGGGCGGGCCTGGCGCGTGACGTGCAAACCCTCACTCGCTTCGGCACCGAGGTGATGTGCGCCGTGACCGCGGTGACCGCGCAATCGAGCTCGCGGGTGACCGCGGTGCACCCGGTTCCGCCGGACACGGTGCGCGCGCAGATCGAGTCGGCGTTGGCAACGGGGCGGGTCGGCGCCATCAAGATCGGCATGCTGGCCACCCGCGCTATCGCGCTCGCGGTGGTGGCGTGCCTGCCGCCGCGCGAGCAGGTACCGCTCGTGCTGGATCCGGTGCTGGCCTCATCCTCGGGAGTGGCGCTCCTGGATGCCGGCGGGCGCGAGGCGCTGCGCGAGAGCCTGGTGCCCCGCGCCACGCTCGTAACCCCGAACATTCTCGAGGCGGCGGCGCTCCTGGGCGCCGAGCCCGCGACGAGCGAAGAGGAGTTGCTCCGTCAGGCGCACGGCTGGCTCGCGCTCGGACCGGCGGCGGTGTTGATCAAAGGCGGGCACGGGAGCGGAAGCGAGGCCGTCGATCTGCTCCTGAGCGCCGGGGGCTCGCCGCGCAGACTCATCGCCTCGCGCAGCGCCAAGACGCAACGTGGGACCGGCTGCGCTCTAGCGTCGGGCATTGCCGCCGGACTCGCCGCGGGTCTTGAACTCGGCGAAGCCTGTGCACGCGCCAAGCGACACGTGCTGGAGTTGCTGCAACCGGGTCAATGAGCGGTCGCCGGGTCGATGAGCTGTCGCCGCGTCGCGACAGGCCGGCGTTGTACGCCTTGCGCGTCAACCGATGCCCCTCTCGCTCGCTATGTTCACCGCAGCCGATGCCGGCGGCGGTCTCAACCAACAGAGGGATTGGGTTATGCAGCGCAATATCCTGAGGAGCGCACTCTACGGCGCGCTCCTGATCGGTCTCACGGCGGCTGTCAGCGGCTGTGGCGGCTCGGGCTCCACGGCACCCACGCCAACGCCGATGTCAGGGACCATGCCGCTGACGATCAGCGATGCGTCCTCCGACGACTGGGCGACCATCGGCGTGAAGCTGCTGAGCATCGCACTCGTGCCGCAGGGCGGCGGCAGCGCGGTGACGGTGTGGTCGGCGCCGAGCCCCGCGCCGTACGTGAATCTCGAGCAGCTCGACCAGCTGGGCGAGATCCTCGGCAACGTGAGCGTGCCGGTCGGCACGTACACCGGGGCGCTGCTCACCATCAGCGCCAATCCAGGTGACCTGCTGCTGACGGTCGGCGCAAATCCCGAAAGCGGCTTTCCGATTGCCGCCGGAACCCGCATTCCGTCCGATCAGATTCAGATCCAGGGCAGGCAGGGCAGCAGCGGCAACTTCACAGTGCCCGTGAACGTCACCTTTGACTCGCCACTGACCGTCACCACGAGTCAGAACAACGCGCTCGACCTGGAGTTTGATCTCGCCCACCCGGCCTTCATCCTCGGGCATGCACCGCCCGCGGCCTCTGGCGCGGTGCTGTGGGCGGTGAACTTCAAGGGGCCGGTGCGCCGTCATCCGGTGCGCGACATCGCGCGCCTGGCGCTGCGGCACACCTACGGCACGGTGAACAGCGTGGCCTCCGACGGCAAGTCGCTCACCATCACCAAGGACTTTCCGGTGCTGCCGGTAACGAACCCGGAGACCGCGATCACGAGCGCTCTGTCGCTGCAGATCTTCGCCGACGCCACCAACGGCACGATCTTCTACGACGTCGACGCCAAGAGCCGCACGGTCGTGAAGGATTTCACGGGCGAAGCCATGAGTCTCCCCGGCAAGTTCGTGCGCATCGCCGCACGCTACCAGGATGACGGTACGCTGGTGGCGGTGCGCGTGTGGGCGAGCAGCGAGTTCAGCAACGTGTGGCTGAGCCCGGAAGGGCACGTGCTGCACGTCGACACCACGACCGATGTCATCACCGTGGCCAACGAATCCGGCGGCGGCGTCCCCGTGACGGTCGACGCCAACACCGAGTTCTTCTTGCGCACCGGTACCACGCCGATCGCCACCGGCACCGCCTTCCTCGCCAGCCACGATCTGGTGCGCGGCTTCAAGGTGCATGTGAGCGTAGTCGATCCGCTCGCTACGCCGCTGGTGGCGCAGAGCATCGATATCGAGACCGCGGCGTATTCCGGGCGGATCTCGGGGGCCGACGCCACCGGCTTCACCTACAGCCGGCAGTTTGCCCGGGCAACGGATGACTACACCGTGACGCTCGAGTACATCTCGGGCGCCACGGCCAACACCGATCCCAGCGGCAATTCGGTCATGGGATTCCTGTGGTGGGACTTCACCTATCCGACGCTCGCCACCGAGGGCATGAACGCAGTCGCCGCGTTCGTCGCTGCAACCAACGGCGGGGTGGATTTCGGCGGCACGGTGGGCACGCTGACGGCATGGGGCGTGAGCGGCGCGACCTGGGGCGATGCGGCGAACCCCACCGGCTGGTCGCTCAGGAACGCGGTGCTGATCCCGACGCCGGTGCCGCTCGGCGTGGTCACCAGCGCCTTCGCCGGCAATTCCTTCGCCATGACAGTGCTCGGCGGCACGCTGCCGGCCACGGTCGATGTGAGCACCACGGCCCAGTCGGCCACGCTGGTCTATCAGGTCGACCGCTCGAACGGCGTCATCACCGTCTCACCCATCGACGTCACCACCAGCAGCGGTCTTGCGGCGATCACCGCCGGGCTGGTGGCCGGCACACCCGTCAAGGTCTTCGGCGTGCCGCAGGCCGGCTCGCTCAAGGCCTACGTGCTGGTGTACTTCACGGGCATGCTGCCCAGTTTCTGACGCTTAGGAGCGAATGAGGCGGGACGCCTCGCCTCGAGAGAGAAGGGTGTCGCGGAGGATCCGCGGCGCCCTTCGGTTTTTGAGGCACCCACCTGCCTTCGGCAGCGGCCCATCGCGGGTATCATGCCGCGATGTCACCTGACCGAAGCAACGAGCTCAGGAGCATCGCGCGGCGCGCGATGCTCGAGCACGGACTCGAGCCGGACTTCTCCGCAGCCGCCGTGGAGCAATTGCGCAGCCTCGGCCGCCCCGCGCCGCAGAGCGGCAGGCAGATCCGTGACCTGCGCACCCTGCTGTGGTGCTCGATCGACAACGACGACTCGCGCGACCTCGATCAGCTCTCGGTTGCCGAGCCCCTCAGCGGCGCTGCGGTGAGGATCCTGGTGGCGATCGCCGACGTGGATGCCACGGTGGCTCCCGGCTCACCGATCGACGCGCACGCCCGCGCCAACACCACCACCGTCTACACCGCCGCTCAGATCTTTCCGATGCTTCCCGAGCGGCTGTCGACCGACCTCACCTCCCTCGGCGAGGACCAGGAGCGCCTCAGCATCGTCATCGACATGACCATCGGCGCCGATGGCGCACTCGTGGCATCCGACATCTATCGCGCGGTGGTGCGCAACCGCGCCAAACTCGCCTATGACAGCGTCGCGGCGTGGCTCCTCGGCACGGGTCCAATGCCGGCACGCGCCGCAGCGCTCAGCGGCATCGAGCAGCAGCTGCGCCTCCAGGACCGCGTGGCACAGCTGCTCAAAACCGTACGCCACGAGCAGGGTGCGCTGGGACTCAGCACCATCGAGGCGCGGGCGGTCTACGACGGCGGAGTGCTCGCGGACCTCAGGCCCGATGAGGACAATCGCGCCAAGGAGCTCATCGAATACTTCATGATCGCGGCCAACACCGTGGTGGCCCAGTACCTGGAGCGCCGTGGCTCCGCATCGCTGCGGCGCGTGCTGCGCAAGCCGGAACGCTGGGGGCGGATCGTCGAGCTGGCCCGCGGGCTTGGCGAGTCTCTGCCGGCGGCGCCGGACGCGCGGGCGCTGAGTGCCTTTCTCGTCAGGCGCCAGCAGGCGGCGCCGGCGCAATTCCCGGACCTCTCGCTGTCGATCGTCAAGTTGCTGGGGGCCGGCGAGTATGTGCTCAAGCGCCCCGGACAGGCTGCCGAAGGACATTTCGGATTGGCAGTGAATGACTACACGCACGCGACCGCGCCCAACCGCCGCTTCCCGGACGTCATCACCCAGCGGTTGCTGAAGGCCGCGCTCGCCGGGCGCTCCGCGCCCTACGGCGACGAGGAGCTGCGCGAGCTCGCGGCACACTGCACCGAGCAGGAAGGCAATGCCGCGAGGGTCGAGCGCCAGGTGCGCAAGTGCGCCGCCGCCATGCTGCTCGAATCGCGTATCGGCCAACAGTTCGATGCCCTGGTGACCGGCGCTTCGGACAAGGGCGTGTGGGTGCGCATCCTGCAGCCGGTTGCGGAAGGACGCCTGGTCAGGGGGTTTGAGGGGCTGGACGTGGGTGATGCGCTGCGCGTGCAGCTCACCCGCACCGATGTCGAGCGCGGCTACATCGATTTCGTGCGCGCCTGAGTGCCGTGCCGACAAGCGCGCGTTTGCCTCGCGCGCAGTCCGACGCGGCGACGCCGGCAATTTACACGGCGCAGATCGCAGACATCTTGCCCTGCCGGGTCTCGAGGCGCTTATATGCGGGCACGGTCCAGTCGCTTCACTGAAGGGAGAGCGCTCGCGACGAGGGCGGATCTGCCCAGAGGCGCAACGCTTCGACGCACGGGTCTGGTAGTAATGGAGGTACGACATGAAGCGCTTTTTGACTTTGATTGTGGCAGCCACGGCCGTGGAACTGGCAGCGTTTGCGTACGCCGGCGGACCCGAGGATCAGGCCGGCGCGGCTCAGCCATCGCCCACCGAGCAGCCGTCCATGCCCTCGATCGACCCGGCGACGCCGGGCGTTGCTCCGGCCGACCCCTCGGCGACGGCACAGTCGAGCGAATCGGCCTCGTCGAGCACGCGGCTGGCGGCCCTCGTGCCCTCGGGCATGTCGGCGCAGGAAGCCTGCGCGGGATTCAGGACTGTCGAGGAATGTGCAGCGACCCTGCACGTCTCGCAGAATCTCAACATCCCCTTCGAGGACCTGAAGTCCAGAGTGACCGGCGGGACGAGGCTCGCTGCGGCAATTCACCAGCTGAAGCCCGACGCCAACGTCAAGGCCGAGGTCCGCAAGGCCGAGGAACAGGCGCGTAGCGACACGCGCGTGCCACAGGGCTGATTCCAGCCCGCCGGCGTGGGGGGCCTCGACCCCCCACGCGGGATCCAACGCGTCCGATCGGGCGCTCAGCGCCGCTGCCAGTCCCCGCCCAGGGCCTTGACCAGGAGCACGGTGGCGTTGGTGCGGCGGATGCTGATGTCGAGCGCCGCCAGGTGGGCCGCGAGTGCGGCGTTCTCGGTCGAGACGACCTCGAGGTAGGTCACGAGCCCGCCCTTGTAGCGCAGGTTCGCCTGGTCGAGTGCCCCCTGCGTGGCGGTGACGGCGGCCGCCTGACTTACGCTCTCGCGCTGCAACTGGCGCAGCGCGGCGAGATTGTCCTCGACGTCCTGAAAGGCTGTGAGCACCGTGCCGCGGTAGTTGGCGACCTGCTCGTCGTAGGCAGCGTGCGCGGCGGCGGACTGTGCCGCGTGCAGGCCGCCGTCGAAGAGCGTCATCAACGCCTGCGGGCCGACCGACCAGAAGCGGCTCGGGGCGCCGATCCAGTTGGAAGCGGCGGTGCTTTCCACGCCCGCGGTGCCGAGCAGACTGAATACGGGAAAGTAGGCCGCGCGCGCCACACCGATGCCGGCATTGGCCGCCGCCACGCGGCGCTCCGCCGCTGCGACGTCCGGGCGGCGCTCCAGCAGCTCGGAGGGCAGGCCGGGCGCGACCTCCGGAACGGGCAGATCACCGCCCCCCGGGCGCGCGGCGATACTGAAATCGGCAGGCTGGCGGCCGACCAGCACGGCGATGGCATGCTCGGTCTGAGTGCGGCGCAGGCGGGTCTCCTCGGCCTGGGTACGGGCCGACTCCAACTGGGCCTGCGCCTGTTGTACGTCGGCGATGGCCGCGGCCCCGCCGTGATACAGGTTCTGCGTGAGCTGCAGCGCCCGCGCGTACTCGGTGACCGTGTGATCGAGCAGCTGCTGCTCGATGTCCAGGCCGCGCAGCGTGAAGTAGTCACTGGCCAGCTCGGCGCGCACGCTGAGATCGAGCGCCGCGACGTCCCCGGCGCTCGCCTGCTCGCTGGCACGCGCGCCGGCGAGGGTGTTACGCACGCGGCCGAAGACGTCCAGCTCGTAGGACACATCTGCCCCGGCGGTGAAGACATTCCCGACAGGTGGCTTGCCGGGGGTGTAGGTGGGCGAATTGAGCGAGGTCTGTGAGCGGGTGGCGTTCGCCTGCGCCGTCAGCGTCGGGAACCATGCTGCGCGTGCCATTCGGGTCTGGGCGCGCGCCTGATCCAGACGTGCGAGCGCCGCCCGCAGGCTCTGATTGGCATCGGTCGCCTGTGCTTCGAGCTCATCGAGCTCCCGGTCCTGATACATCGTCCACCAGCGGCCGCGCGCCGTAGCGTCCGCTGGCGTAGCGAGCTTCCACTCGCCGGCCTCCTTGTAGGAATCCGGCGCGGCAGGCACGGACGGGCGTTGATAACGCGGGCTGAGCGAACAACCGCTCAGCGCGCCCAGCACCGCCACGGCCAGCGACGCCGCACGTCGCATCAGGAAGGTCCTGGAGCGCCATGCGGCGGCGCTCGCGGCTGCGCGACGCGCACCGCGGCCCCCTCGCTGATGGAATCGGGGGGATTGACCACCAGGGTGTCAGCCGCGTCGAGGCCGGTCAACACCTCGATCTCGGTGCCGAAATCCCGCCCCTGGGTTATGGATTTCAGGCGCACACGATGCTCGCGGTCGAGCGTGGCGACCTGCAGGCCTTGCGCGCGAAACAACACCGTATTGACCGGCACCCGCAGGGTGTTCGCGCCGGCCGACAGCGTAAAGTACACCTGCGCATAGGAGCCCGGCAGCAGCTCGCCCTGAGCATTGTCGATCTGCAGCTCCGCCTGCAGCGTGCGGGAGGTGGCATCCAGTGCGCGCGCGGTGGAAGCCACGGAGGCGGAGTAGCGCTGCGCTGGGCGATCGGCGAATACCAGCTCTGCCGTCAGGCCCGGCTGAATGGCGGCCGCATACGCCTGCGGCACCGAGACGTAGATGCGCAGCCGGTGCGTGTCGGCCACGCGGAACAGAGCGCTGCCCGGGTTCTGTCCGGCGTTGATCAATGCGCCGACGTCGGTATTGCGTTCGGTGACCACGCCGCCGAAGGGCGCCACCACACGCTTGAAGGACTCCAGGTCAGCCAGGCGTGCCAGGTTGGCGGCCGCCGATTGCCGCGCTGCGGCCTTGGCGGCCGCATCCCCGGCGCGCTGATCGGCGTCCTGCTGCGAAACAGACTCCGTCGCCAGCAGACCCTTCCATCGCTCGTTGGTGGTGCGCGCGAGCTCGTAGTTGGCCTGCGCGGTCGCCAGATCCGCCTGCGCCTGGCGCAGCTGCTGGTCCACTTCCGGGGCGTCGATTTCGGCGAGCAGCTGGCCTTTCTTCACCGTCGTGCCGATGTCGGTGTACCAGGCCTTCAGATACCCGCTGGTGCGCGCGTAGATCGGCGCCTCGTAGTAGGCCTGGACGCTCCCTGGCAGCACCAGGGTGTTGGAGGCCGGACCGCGGCTGGGCTTCACCGTCGCGACCGTTGCAACCGCAGCCTCATCGGCCTCGCGCCCGAGGGTGTTGCGGGCGCTGAGCCGGCTCACGATGCCCCAGACCGCCAGCACCAGGGCGAGAGCGAGCGCCATGAGCGCCAGGCGCCGCACGCGTGTGGCCGCTGGAGCAGGGAAGGGCGGCAGGTCGGACATCAGCTGCTCCGGCGTCCGTGGATGAGGGTGAATACGGTGGGGACGAAGAACAATGTAGCCACGGTAGCGAAAACCAGGCCACCGATCACGGCGCGGCCGAGCGGCGCGTTCTGCTCCCCGCCCTCACCGAGCCCCAGAGCCATGGGCACCATGCCGATGATCATCGCGAGCGCGGTCATCAGCACCGGGCGGAAGCGCGTGACTCCTGCCTGCAGGGCGGCATGGGAGGCGCCATCGCCCGCGTCCAGGCGCTGGCGCGCGAAGCTGACGACCAGAACACTGTTGGCGGTAGCCACCCCCATGCACATGATCGCGCCGGTGAGGGCCGGCACGCTCACCGGCGTGTGTGTCATGAACAGCATCCATACGATCCCGGCCAGCGCCGCGGGCAGGGCGGTGATGATGATGAACGGGTCGAGCCAGGACTGGAAATTGACCACGATCAGCAGGTAGACCAGCACGATCGCGGCCGCGAGCCCGAGCAGCAGCCCCGCGAATGAATCGGTCATGGTCCTCACCTGGCCGCGCACGGTCACCTGCGAGCCGTGTGGCACGGAACGCTGCGTGTCGGCGATCACTTTGTCGATCTGCGCAGACACGAAGCCGAGGTCGGTCCCCTCGACGGCTCCGAAGATGTCGATCACCGGCGTGGCGTCGTAGTGGCTCACGACCGCCGGCGCCACGCCGCGATGGAAGCTCGCCAGGTTGGCGAGCAGCTGCGCAGTATGGCCAGCCCCGCCGGTGGTCGCGGAAGTACTCCCGACGGGTGTGAGCGCGCCGCCCGCTGTGGTGCCGGTGACCGGTGTGGTCGCCAGGTCCAGGAGGGAGGTCAACCGGAACTGCGGCGTCTGGGCCGCGATGCTGTACTGGGTGCCGCTCTTCGGGTCGATCCAGAAGGACAGCGTGGTCTGCGAGCTGCCCGACAGCGATACCAGGAGATCCGAGGCGACATCGGTCTCCGACAGCCCGAGCAGCGCCGCCCTGCTGCGATCGACCTCGACGTTGAGGGTCGGGTAATCGAAGGCCTGCTGGATGCGCAGATCAACGACCCCGGGGATGTGGTGCATCCTCTCGAGCAGCGCGTTGGCGTACGCGCGGTTGGCCGCGACGTCGAAGCCCGATACCTGCACGTCGAGCGGAGCCGGCAGTCCGAAATTGAGGATCTGACTGACGATATCCGCCGGCAGGAACGCGAAGGTCGTAGAGGGGTAGAGCGAGGCGAGGGTCGCCCGCAGCGTGCGCGCGTAGTCTGCGGTCGGCCGATGATCCGCAGAGAGATTCACGAAGACATCGGCGTCGCCCGGGCCCACCGGCGCCGAGGTGGAATAAGCCAGATTGATGCCGCTGTAGGGCACGCCGATGTTGTCGACGATGGTCGCAATCTCGTGCGCGGGAATCAGCTGGCGGATCGTCGCCTCGACGCGATCGCACAGGCTCGCCGTTTCATCGATGCGAATGCCGGTCGCGGCGCGCAGGTGCAGCTTGATCTGGCCGGCATCCACACTGGGGAAGAAGTCCTGGCCGAGGCCGGGCAGGTAACGGCCGAACGGGAAGGCGAGCAGGGCGGTGGCCGCCATGGCAGCGAGGAACGGCACTGCGAAGCGCGGGCCGCTCGCCAGGGCGCCCTCGAGCAGCGCGCGATAGCCCGCGCGCACCCGCGTGAACCACTCCTCGAAACGCCGCTGCAGTAGCTGCGGCAGGCCGCGCGGCGGCTGTGTTGCGTGTGCATGCCGCTGCAGCCAGTATTTCGCGAGCGTCGGCACCAGCGTACGGGACAGCAGGTAGGAGGCCAGCATCGCGAACACCACCGCCTCGGCCATGGGCACGAACAGGTAGCGGGCGATGCCCACCAGCATGAACATCGGCACGAACACGATGCAGATGGCGAGGGTGGAGACGAACGCCGGCACGGCGATCTCGTGCGCGCCGTTAAGGATCGCCGCCTCCACCTCCTCGCCATGCTCGAGGTGCCAGTTGATGTTCTCGATGGTGACCGTGGCGTCATCGACCAGAATGCCGACGGCGAGCGCCAGGCCGCCGAGCGTCATGATGTTGATCGTCTCACCGAGCGCCGACAGGCAGATGATGGAGGCGAGGATCGACAGCGGGATCGACACGGCGATGATGAGGGTGCTGCGCCAGCTCCCCAGGAACAGCAGGATCATGAGAGCGGTCAGTGCGGCGGCGATCACCGCCTCGCGCACCACGCCGGAGATGGCGGCGCGCACGAACAGCGACTGGTCGCCCACCAGGTCGACGTTGAAACCCGGCGGCAGCGCGTCGCGGATCCGCGGCAGGCGTTGCTTGATGGCGCGGATGATGTCGAGGGTCGAGGCGCTGCCGGTCTTGAGCACGCTCAACAGCACGCCGCGGTGGCCGTCGCGGCGCACGATGTTGGTCTGCGGGGGGTAGCCGTCGCGCACGTGCGCCACGTCGCGCACGTAGATCACGTTGCCATTGCGCGTGGTGACCGGCAGGTCGTTGAGCTCCGCCACCGTCGTGGGGTTGGAGTTGACCGAGACGAAGTACTCGCGGTCGCCGATCTTCTGGGTGCCTGCCGGCAGGATCGAGTTCTGCGTGGTGAAGGCGGCGGTCACATCGTTTCCCGACAGCCCATGGGCCCGCAGGGCGTCGGGATCCAGATCGACCTGCACCTGGCGCTGCAGGCCGCCGTAGGGGTAGGGCATGGAGGCGCCCGCGACGGTGGAGAGCCCGGTGCGGATGATGTTGTTGCCGAGATCGAACAGCTGGGCTTCCGAGAGGTTCTCGCTCGAGAGGGCGAGCTGCAGTATGGGGACCGAGGAAGCGTTGTAGGCGAGGATGAAGGGCGGCGTAGTGCCGGGGGGTGCAGAGCGCAGATTGGTCTGCGAGATCCCGGTGACCTGCGCGAACGACAGCTCTTCGTTGACGTTGGGCTGGAAGAAGTACTTCACCACCGAGGTGCCGCTCAGGGACTGCGACTCGGTGTGCTCGACGTCGTTGACCGTGGTCTGCGCGTTACGCTCGGTCCCGAGAATCATGCGGGTCGCCATCTCCTCGGGCGACAGGCCGGTGTACTTCCACACCGTGGCGACCACGGGGATCCTGATATTGGGGAAGATGTCGGTCGGCGTGCGCCAGATCGCGAACGTGCCGAGCAGCATGATCACGATGGCCAGGACGACGAAGGTGTACGGGCGCCGCAGCGCCAGTCTGACGATCCACATCGGCCTGGCAGCATAACCCGGCACCGGCGGGGTGATGATTGCGCGGCGCCGCGTTTTGGTTACAGGTGAAATCTGGCGCGGGCGCCTAGTACACGGCTTCGACCGCCACGCCGACCCGATAGCCGGCACCGCGCTCGGTGAGGATGATCTGCGGCTGCGCCGGGTTGCTCTCGATCTTGCGCCGCAGCCTCAGTATCTGTACGTCGATGGCGCGGTCGTAGACTTCGTTGTCGTAGCGCCGGCTCATCTCGATCAGCTGGTCGCGCGTCACCACGCGGTTGGCGCTCGCCAGCAGCGCGGCGAGCAGATTGAATTCGCCGTTGCTGAGCGCGACCTCGCGGCCGTCGTGCGCGCTCAGCTTGCGCGTGCGCAGGTTCAGCTCCCACCCCGGGATGCGGTAGGCGCGGCACACCGGGGCGCCGTGGACCTCCTGGCCGGCGTGGGTTCGGCGCAGCACGGTGCGGATCCGGGCCAGGAGCTCGCGCGGACTGAAGGGCTTGGTGAGATAGTCGTCAGCGCCCAGCTCGAGGCCCATGACGCGGTCGGCTTCCTCGGCGCGGCCGGTCAGGATGATGACCGGCAGCTGCGATTCAGCACGCAGCTGGCGCAACAGCTGCATGCCGTCTTCGCCCTGCAGCCGCAGATCGAGCAGCACCAGATCCAGGACCTGGTCACGAAACGCACCCATCAGTTGCGCACCAGTCGCCGCCTCCGACACCCGAAAATCGTTCTGCTCCAGGTACTCGCTGACGAGCTGGCGCAC